>Ga0187893_10007255_pt1 | contig 18314 bp, 14 predicted proteins | sample MA1701074metaG_FD_139574 | JGI IMG/M metagenome (GOLD analysis project Ga0187893, IMG submission 139574) | White microbial mat communities from a basaltic lava cave in the Kipuka Kanohina Cave System on the Island of Hawaii, USA - MA170107-4 metaG ... | reverse complement strand
CGAGACCGATGTGGTGAGCGGCGCCTTGGCGCTGCCTGAATCCTTCCTCGATGCGGCCAGCCTATTGAGCGATCGCTGCACCGCGCGGGCGATTAAAGGCGCCAGCAGCTTCATCGTGAGCGGTCGCGGTGGGGTGCCATCAGGGCCGGAGACGGTATTGCCGAGCTTCCCCGAGCTCGGCCTCCACGAAGCCCCCAAGGCCAAAGGAAGCGCGCGCGTTTCCGAAAATGCCTTGGCCCAGGGTAGCACTCCCATCGACTGCGCGATCGAGTGATCGCTTGCTCTGGCACTAAGAAGCCAGGCACAACGCCACGGCAGCGAGAGCGAACAGAACCTACGGGGGCAACATCAGAGCTTCGCAGACGTGCAACAAAAAGAGCGAGGTGGCGGCAACGCAACGTCAACGCGGAGGAAGAAGCGCTGCAAGACGACGGGATCCACTTCGCCTTGGATGTGTGACTGTTCGGGCTTCTCCCCCGTCTGGGCCCTGCCGCTTTCACCGTGCGCTTGGCGCATTTCCTGGGGGCATGGCGCGCTGCGAATACCGAAGAGGAAGACACAAGGAAGCTTGAAACAGTCCCAAGGACGTTCGCCCTGATGTAAAGGGCGAACAGCCGTATCAATATCAACGCGTTACACGTTCACCTTTCGATATGTTCATCAAAGCGGCTCTTCGTCCGCTGGAAAATCCACCGTTGGATAAGTTGTTCGCTTCTTTCATTGACCCGACACCACCAACCTTCCAAGAAACTTCCCCTACGGGAAGTTTCTTGCTTTTGCATATCCGGCATCCGGATTAACAACGCTTCTTAAGGACCAAGAGCTCGAGCCTTGACTCGTTGAGCGATCCACGCGGCTTGCAATACGAGATGAGTTACCCTTGTGCGGACAAGCGTCATACCCGTACGGCGTGCTCACGGGTGTCCGGCTTGGCGCTCCTGAACCTCCGTCAGATCGAGGTAGATCTCGTCGATGCAGCGGTCTTCGATCTGCGGTCCTATTTCGGCAACCGCCGCTTCGAGCAGTCGCGAGTAGCCTCGGTGTTCCTCGAAGTCCGCCGGCAACACTGTCATCAATCAAAAACCTCCTCAGTCTCCCTTCCACAACCCACAAGCTACCGTGGCCACCACAATAATTCGCGGTGCTTATCGCGGGGCAGCCCTTTCCCAATGGTGAGCAACCCAAGATAACCCGTTGGTTCTAATACCATCTATTTTGCCTGGCTCGTCTGGCATTGGCCTTGCCATAGCTTAAGCGTCGAGGCCGCAAAGGCAACGGCAACAGTACCAACCATCAAAGGAGATCAGAATGAAAAATACCAGCGCAGTCATTAACTCCGCTCTCGCCGCCGTTGTGGCGCTAGGCTCGCTCGGGCTAGCCAACGATGTGCTCGCCCAAGCCAAACAAGGGGAGAAATGTTATGGCGTGGCCAAGGCCGGAAAAAACGACTGCCAGACGGCGACCAGCGCCTGTGCGGGATCCGCCAAGCAAGATGCCGACCCGACGGCGTTCATCTACGTGCCAAAGGGCACCTGCGAGAAGATCGCCGGGGGCAGCCTTACGCCGCAGCAATAGTGCCATGAGCAGATCCGCTTACCCCGACCTCAGATCGATCCCGGCACGTGCCGGGATCGGCCTGCGCCCGCCACACTATGAGGGCGTTCTCGAGAGCCTGCCAAAGGTTGGGTGGCTCGAGGTGCACAACGAGAACTATTTCGGCGCGGGCGGCCCGCCGCTTTATTACCTGGAGCAGGTTCGTAGCCGCTATCCCTTGAGCCTGCACGGCGTTGGCTTGTCGCTTGGCTCAACGGATGAGATCAATGTTCGCCATCTGGAGAAGCTTAAGGGCTTGATCGCGCGTTTTGAGCCGGGGCTCATCTCGGAGCATCTTTGCTGGAGCGCGATGGGTGGGCGCTATCTCAACGATCTCTTGCCGCTCCCTTACACGGAGGAGGCGCTCGCCCATGTGGTGGCGCGTATCAGCCGGGTGCAGGACTACTTGGGGCGGCAGATCTTGATCGAGAACCTCTCGAGCTACCTGGAGTATGCGCAGTCCACGATGCCGGAATGGGAGTTCCTGGTTGAAGTCGCAAGGCGCTCCGGCTGCGAGATCCTGCTCGATGTCAACAATACTTACGTAAGCGCCAAAAACCACGGCTTTGACGCTTATTCTTACCTCGCCCGCATTCCCGGCGATCTCGTGCAAGAGATCCACCTAGCGGGGTTTAGCGTGAACCGCTTCGTCTCCCATGGAAATGGCTGCGGCGAGATCCTGATCGACACCCACAGCAAGCCCGTGGCCGAGGAAGTCTGGAGGCTCTATGGATGGACAGTCGATCGCATCGGAAGGAAACCCACGCTCATCGAATGGGACAGCGAGTTGCCACATTTGGACGTGCTGCTCAACGAGGCCAACCGGGCCGAGCGCATTCTGGAGGCGAACCATGCCCTCGCTGCGTAAGCTGCAAGAGCGCTTTGCCGAAGCGATGTTGGATCCTCGCAGTGCGGGATCCGAGCTTAGCATTCGCGCCAATGGCTTGGACGGCGCACGGCGGCTGTGCATCTACCGCAACAACATTGTGAACAGTTTCACCGAGGCCCTGCGCGCTTGTTATCCGGTCGTCAACCGCTTGGTGGGCGACCGGTTTTTCAATTGTGCAGCGCAAGCGTACCTGTGCGCCTATCCATCGCGCTCGGGCGATCTGAGAGAATACGGCAGCCACTTTGCCCACTTCCTCCGGGGATTTGCGCCGGCGAAGGGGTTGGATTACTTACCCGATGTGGCGCGCTTGGAGTGGGCACGGCAGCTTGTCTACCACGCCGCTCAGGCTGGGCCTCTCGATCTCACCACGCTTGAAGCCATCGCGCCGGAGCACCATGCGCGACTCCGTTTCATGCTCAACCCCGCAGCCCAATTGCTCGCTTCCCCCTATCCGCTGCTACGGATCTGGGAAGTCAACCAAACCGACTTTGAAGGCGATCAGGCGGTAGATCTCGCCATCGGCCGGGCGAGGCTACTCATCCTCCGCCGCGGCCTCGCGATCGAGATGCAAGCCTTGGGTCCGGGCGAGCACGCGCTCCTGCATGGGCTTGTCGAACGGAACACGCTTGCTGCGGCCTATGAGCAGGCGGCTAATCTCGAGCCTGAATTTGATCTCGCCGAGGCGCTCACGCGCCACGTGCTTCGCCAAAGCCTGGTTGGATTTTCCCTACAGTGACTCTAGGAGGACAACATCATGCACACCTTAACACACAAGGAATTTTTCTGTGCTTAGCCCAGCGGCTTGTAGGGAATTCGAGAAAGGGTTTGCGATGAACATGACAGTCCGCCTTCTACCGCTTTCTAACGCACTCTGGGCGAATGCGACGTGCGCGCGGGCCTGTCTCAGCGCGGCGCTATTGGCCCTGGCCATCCCGCTCGCGGATGCGGCGGAGAGCACTGCCAATAACGTCCGGGATCTGCGCGGCGATCGCTCGGGGCTACCGCCCGGAGAAGCACCCTGGTGGCCGAGCCGGTATGGCGCGGATGATCAGATCGGGACGCTGAACGAGATCACCCCGGAGGTGGTACGTGCGGCGACCGCGCTGGTCAAGATCGGTGAGGTCGTCGATCTCGGGCGGACCCTGGATGAAGACACGCCCAAGTTTCCCGGCCGTTACTGGCATCAGACGGTAGATGTCTCCCCGCATCTTACTAACTTGCGCCGTCCCGATGCGCTAGGCAAAGGTTGGGGCAAAAACCAGATCAACTGGATCACGGAGATCCAGGCCGGCACGTTCCAGATGGGGACGCAGCTTGATTCCATCGGCCACATCCAGATCGGAGACCGTTTCTACAACGGCTGGACCGTGCGCGATGTCGTGGAGGGCTGGGGGCTCAATCGCTTCGGTATAGAGAGCGTGCCGCCCATCATCACCCGTGGGGTTCTGATCGATATCGCGCACCTAAAGGGGGCGGAACGTCTAACCAAAGGCTATGTGATCAGCGTACCCGACGTCAAAGCTGCGCTCAAGCGCCAGGGCGTCGAGCTGCGTGCGGGCGATGCGGTGCTGTTTCACACTGGCTGGGGTGGTCTATGGGGCAAGGACAACAAGCAGTTCCTGGCAGGTGAGCCAGGCCCAGGGATGGAGGTCATAGGCTGGCTGTATGAGCAGCATATCAGCATCACCGGGGCCGATACCTGGAGCTATGGGCCGGTTCCCGGCGAAGATCCCGAACGTCCGTTTCTGGTGCCGCAGACCATGTACGTGAAGATGGGTCTGTTTGGTCTCGAAAACCTGGCCACCGAGGAGTTGGCCACCCGGCAGGTATATGAATTCATGTTTGTGCTAACGCACGCCAAGACGCGAGGCTCGACGGCCGCGGTGATCGCGCCGGCGGCGGTGTTTTAAGAAAAGTGATTGAGCTTACGAGGGGACGATAACAATGACTCACTACGACTATATCATCGTCGGTTCGGGGGCGGGCGGTTGCGCCGCCGCCTACCGGCTGGCGCAAGGATCGAACAGGGTTCTCCTGATCGAAAAGGGCGAGGCCTTGCCCGACGACGGCACGACCTTGGATTTTGGCAAGGTGATCGGACAGGGCGTATTCAAAAGCAAAGAGCCGTGGCTGAATAAGGATGGCCACCCATTCATGCCAGAGGAATACTTCAATGTAGGCGGTAAGACCAAATGGTACAGAGCGGCGCTGCTGCGCTACGGCGCCCACGAGTTCGAAGGCAACACAGAGCTTAAGTTTCTCCCTTGGCCGATCGGGTATCGTCAGCTGGCACCGTTTTACCAGGAGGCCGAGAACCTGCTCGCGGTGCGTCAGTTCGAGATCGAACCGGACCTGCGCCTGATCGTCGATCGGCTACAGCGCAACGGTGCCGGCTGGACTGTGGAGCCAGTGCCCCTGGGACTGGCCGCCGAGATCCTGAAACATAGGGAGGAGGCGGGACACTTCGATGGCTTCGCCTCGGCAAAGGGGCTCAAATCCGATGCCCAGCATACCTTTCTGGCGCGGGTCGCCCCGCGAGAAAACTTAGAACTTGTCACCGGCCAGCCGGTGCAAGCATTGCTCGGCGAGGCGGGTGCCCCGCAGCGGATCACCGGCGTTGTGCTCCGAGACGGTCGTTGTTATACCGCCGGCAAGGTGTTACTCGCGGCGGGTGCGATGCACTCACCGCGCTTGTTGCAGCAGTATATGGAAAAGACCGGACTCGATCGAATTCTGCCCAATTATCGGCTCGTTGGACGCTATTACAAACGCCATTTTTTGACCGCCTTGGTCGCCTTCTCGCGGTTTGAGAAAACCGATGTATTGCGCAAGACGGCGTTGCTGCTAAGCGAGAAATACCCTCACAGCAGCATCCAGCCGCTGGGCTTCGGGGGGGATGTCATCGGCTCGCTGTTGCCTCGTTTTGCCCGACGCAGCACGGCTCAATTCTTCGGCCGCCGGGCTTACGGTTTCTTCCTGCAGACCGAGGACGGCTCTGATGAAGCGAATCGGGTCATCGCAGAGGCCAGTGCAGCGGATCGTTCGCAACCCTACCCGACGCTTGATTATGACTCGGCACGTCTGCCTCAAGCCGTAGTGGAACACAAGCAACTCATAAACGGGTTTCGCCGTTCGCTGCTCGGCTGCGGCTATGTCAGCTTTGCGCAACCCGTCCCGCTGGCGGGCAGCGCGCATGCGTGCGGCACTTTGGTCACGGGCACAAACCCGACGACATCCGTGGTGGATGAAATGGGCAAGGTGCACAATATGCAAAACCTCTACGTGGTGGACGGCAGCATCCTGCCGCGATCGAGCCGGGTGAATCCATCGTTAACGATCTATGCCTGGGCGCTAAGAGTCGCAAGCTTGCTCCAGGCAGGAGGAAGGCGTCATGAACAACATTAGGCCCGATTACATCCGTTTCGGGCGCGAGACCTGCGCCGATCTCAGCCAGGCCGAGCGGCGGGAATGGTGGCTAGGCAATGGCCGCGGCAGCTATGCCGCCGGCACGATCGCCGGTACGCTTACCCGTCGCTACCATGGGCTCTTGATCGCGCCCTTGCAACCCCCGCTGGGTCGCTTTTTGGTATTCGCCAAAGCCGATGCCACCCTGCGGGATGGCGAGCGCAGCATCCCGCTCTATAGCAATCGCTGGGGCGGCGGTGTCATCGACCCGCAGGGTCACCTGCATATCGAGACCTTTCGCCTCGATGGGCGCATGCCGGTATGGCGATACGCCATCGGCGATCTGAGTCTCGAGATGCGGATCTGGATGGAGCCGGGTGCGGACACGGTCTGCATCGCTTACCGTCCCGAATACCCTCCCATCGAGGGCGAGGAAAGGCGCTTGGGTCTCCAGGTGAAGCTGCTGGTCAACGCCCGTGACCACCACGGCAATGCTCCGCCTTGGGCGTTTAATCCGGTGATCGAGCCCGATGGCGAGCGCAGCCTGCTGGTGCGCAGCCCGGTCGGCGGCCAAGGGTTTAGCCTGCGCTTTCACACGCGTCATGGAACCATAATGCCCGATCATACCTGGTACGAAAACTTCGACCTCCCTGTGGAACGCGAGCGAGGCCTGGCCGCTTGGGATAACCACCTCTGCGTTGGGCAGGCCGATCTCGATCTCTATCCAGGCGAGTGGTCGGGCATCGTCGCCAGCCTAGAAGAGGATGCATCGCCCTACCTGGAGGAGGCCATGCGGCACTTTCATGCCCATGATGGCGGCCTATTGACCCGCACCCAGGTGCAGATCGGGGAGCTGCGGGAAGCGCCTGCCTGGGTCCAACAGTTGATCCTGGCGGGGGATAATTTCGTCTTTGCACGTCCACTAGCCGATACCCCGGATGGGGAATCGGTGATCGCGGGCTACCCGTGGTTTGGCGACTGGGGGCGCGACACCATGATCGCGCTGCCGGGCCTGACCTTGGCCACGGGACGCTTTGAAAGTGCCCGCCGCATTCTCGAAACCTACGCGCGCTTTGTCGATAAAGGGATGCTGCCGAACTGGTTCCCAGGACCGGGGGAGGCCCCGGAGTACAACAGTGCCGATGCCGCGCTGTGGTTCATCGAAGCCTGGCGGGCCTATGTGGAGGTGACCGGGGACCAAGTGGCGCTCAAGTCCGTGTTCCCGATCCTTAAGCAGATCATCGAGGCGTACCAAAATGGGACACGCTACGGGATAGCCATGGACCCCGGCGATGGACTGCTGCGCGCGGGCGAGCCCGGCCACCAGATCACCTGGATGGATGCCAAGATCGGGGAGTGGGTGGTGACGCCCCGCATCGGCAAACCGGTCGAGATCAACGCGCTGTGGTTTAACGCCTTGAACATCGTGGCCGCCTTCGCAGACACGATGGATCTCCCGGCGACCCATTACCGAAAGCTCGCCGAGCAGACCCGCAAGGGATTTCAGCGTTTCATCAATCCCGATGGCGAGGGTCTCTACGATGTGATCGATGGTCCAGAAGGTGACGATCCGACGCTCAGGCCCAATCAGATCTTCGCCGTGAGCCTGCCCTACAGCCCGCTGGCTCGCGCCGATCAAGCGCGCGTGGTTCGGCAGTGCGGGCGTGAATTGCTCGCCTCCTATGGCCTGCGCTCGCTCGCCGCCGGCCATCCCGATTATCGCCCGCATTATCTCGGGGGCCCGGGGGAGCGCGATAGCAGCTACCACCAGGGCCCGGTATGGGCCTGGCTGCTCGGACACTATGCGCTGGCGGAGTTTCGCATCCATGGTGATGCGCGAGCGGCGCAGGCGCGCCTCGAGCCGATCCGCGATCACCTGCTGGATGCGGGCTTGGGGACCGTCAGCGAGATCTTCGACGGTGCCCCGCCGCACACCCCCCGCGGTGCCCCTGCACAGGCCTGGTCGGTGGCTTGTGTGCTGGAGGCCTGGTGGCGACTGGAGCGCAGTAGGCGGCAGGCGACCCGGCCAGAGACGGTGATCCGAGTTCCACCACAACGCGATAAAAAAGCAGCAGCGCGACAAGGAGCCATGAAATGAAAAAAGAGGCGACTGGCTTAAACGCCGAACGGACTCGTCTGGAAAGCAGCCGCGAAGGCAAGGAGCATTGGCGGCTGTGGGGGCCGTATCTGTCGGAACGCGCCTGGGGCACGGTGCGCGAGGACTACAGCCCTTACGGCAATGCCTGGGAGTATTTCGATCACGATCAGGCGCGCTCGCGCGCCTACCGTTGGAACGAAGACGGCATGGGCGGGATCTGCGATGCGGAGCAGCGGCTGTGCCTAGCTTTTGCCTTCTGGAATGGGTGCGATCCCATCCTGAAGGAACGCGCCTTTGGGCTCACCGGCAACCAGGGCAATCATGGCGAGGACGTCAAGGAATACTATTTTTACCTGGATGCCACGCCCAGCCACGGCTATCTGCACTATTTGTACAAATATCCGCAGGCCGAGTACCCCTATGCGTGGCTGGTCTATGAGAATGCGCGCCGCGGCCGTCAGGAATCCCCGTTCAATCTCCTCGATACCGGGGTCTTTAACGAGAATCGCTACTGGGACATCGAGGTCTATTACGCGAAGGCAGAAGCCGAGGAGATCCACGCGCACGTCGTGGTCCATAATCGAGGCCGGGAGGAGGCGACCTTGCATTTATTGCCGACGCTGTGGTTTCGCAACACCTGGTCATGGCAAGCCGAGCCCATCGAGAAACCCCTGCTCAGGGCCATACCGGCAGCGAAAGGGACAGGCTGGGCGGTTGAGGCCCACCATCCAACGCTCGGGAGCTATTACCTCTACGGCCGCCAGCTAGGGGAGTTGCTTTTCACCGAGAACGACACCAATGCCGAACGGCTTTGGGGGGCACCCAACACCAGTCCTTATGTGAAGGACGCGTTTCATCGCCGTGTGGTCCAAGGCGAGACCGGCGCGGTCAACCCCGAGCAGCAGGGTACCAAGTGCGCGGCCTGGTCTGTCTTGAGCGTGCCTGGCGGCCAAGGGGCTCAGGTCGATCTGGTGCTGTCGGGGAAGGCGCTGACACAGCCCTTTAAGCGCAGTGCGGTCACCTTCTCCAAGCGGCGTGCCGAAGCGGATGTGTTCTACGACGAGTTGCTGCCCGAGGCGAGCCCAACCGATCATCGCATTATGCGCCAGGCGCTCGCCGGCATGATCTGGTGCAAACAGTTCTTCCACTACGACGTCGGGCGTTGGCAAGACGGCGATGCCTTGCCGCCGCCGCCAGAGCGCAAGCAGGGGCGCAACAAGCAATGGCGCCACTTCAGGGCGGCCGATGTGATCTCCATGCCCGATGCCTGGGAGTATCCGTGGTTCGCGGCCTGGGACCTCGCGTTTCATTGCGCGGCCTTGGGCTTGATCGACGTCGACTTCGCCAAGGATCAGCTCGAGCTCTTGCTGCGGGAGACCTATCTGCACCCGAACGGACAGATCCCGGCCTACGAGTGGGCGTTTGGCGACGTCAATCCGCCGGTGTTGGCCATGGCCGCGCTCAAGGTGTTTCGCGCCGAACGGGTACAACGTGGCAAGGGTGACATGGACTTCCTGCAGCGGGTGGTGCACAAGCTCTTGATGAACTACACGTGGTGGCTCAACCGCAAGGACGCCGACGGTCACAACGTGTTCGAAGGCGGCTTCATGGGACTGGACAACATCTCAGTATACGACCGCTCGCAGCCGCTGCCATCAGGCTATAACCTGAAACAAGCGGATTCCACCGGTTGGATGGCGATGTTCGCGTTGAACATGACCGTGATGTGCCTGGAGATCGCGACCGAAGATCCGGACTATGTGGAGATCGCGATCCAGTGCTACCAGCAGTTCCTGGCTATCGCTAATTCCATCGCCGGTCATGGTGCTGGCACTATCTCGCTGTGGGACGAGAACGACGGGTTTTTCAAAGACCTCGTGGTGACGCCAGATGGCAGCCATCACAGGGTCGATGTGTTCTCCTGGGTTGGGATCATCCCGCTTTTTGCCTGCGAGGTGATCGATCAGCGCCTGCTGTCCCGAGCACCCCGTTTCATGAAGGTGCTGGAGGAACACTATCGAGGTTTCTACGACGGCAATAAGGTCAGCGCCTGTCCCGTGTTCAGCAACGAGCGCGGCGAGCATCTCCTGGCACTGGTCAGCACGGATAGGCTCCCGCGTATGCTGCAGCGGATTTTTGACGAGCATGAGTTCCTCTCCCCCTACGGCGTGCGCAGCGTCAGCCGCATCCATGCCGAACGCACCGATCTCGGGACCCTGCCCGGGATCGGCCAGGCCCTCATCGAATATGTACCGGGCGAGTCGAATTCCGGGCTCTTTGGGGGCAATTCCAACTGGCGAGGGCCTATCTGGATGCCGACCAATTACTGCCTGGTGCAGGCACTGGAAAAACTCCATCGCTTCCTAGGCGATGAGTTCAAAGTTCCCGTACCTTGTCTCGGCAACCGCGAGCTGACCTTGAACGAGTGTGCCACCCTCATCGCCGAACGCCTGGTGGATATCTACCGGCCGAACGGCGACGGCCGACTGCCCGTGTTCCCGGCCGGGAGCCCATTTCGCGATGACCTGCACTGGAAGGGCCTGCTGTTTTTCCATGAATACTTCCATGGCGAAACGGGGCAGGGTCTAGGCGCCGCACATCAGACGGGATGGACCGGACTCATCGCCAACCTGGTCATGCGCCGCTATCGCACGGATATCCCCGCGTTCTGGCGGAGGCAGAAAAAGGCGGGCCGCATTGCGGCATGACTCGAAGTTGCAAACGATCGAAATCAGACAGAGGAGACAGCTATGGACATGACGACAAAACATTCCCATCTACCCGAGGTGGTGATGCCACGCTGCCAGACGCAGCATTGGCTGCGTGGACAGACGGCACTCGTGACCGGTGCCGGCACCGGGATCGGTAAGGAGATCGCTTTGGCACTCGCTGCGTACGGCGCCGATGTCGCCGTCAATTACGTCTCGGGCGACGAGACCGCGCGTCAGGTCACCGAAGCCATTCTAGAGACGGGCAACCGCAGCATCGCGATCAAGGCGGACGTCTCGAACGAAGAGCAGGTCCAGATCATGTTCAAGCGCTTATTCGAGGAGTTCGGGACCATCGACATCCTGGTGAACAACGCGGGCCTGCAGCAGGATGCCCCGTTCGATGAGCTGACCTTGGCGCAATGGAACAAGGTGATCGGCGTTAATCTCACCGGACAGTTCTTGTGCGCGCGGGCAGCGGTGCGGGAGTTCAAGCGCCGCGGGGTCCGACCGAAGGTCTCGTGCGCGGCCGGTAAGATCATCTGCATCAGTTCCGTGCACGACGTGATCCCCTGGGCCGGGCATGTGAACTACGCGGCCTCGAAGGGGGGTGTGATGCTGATGATGAAGAGCATCGCCCAGGAGGTCGCGCCCTACCGCATCCGAGTCAACAGCATCTGTCCCGGCGCCATCCGCACCCCCATCAACATGCAGGCCTGGGCTACGCCCGAGGCCTATGATGATCTGATGAGGCTCATCCCCTACAAGCGCATCGGCGAGCCGGTCGAGATCGGACGGGTGACGGCCTGGTTGGCCTCGGACTATGCCGACTATGTCACGGGGGCCAACCTATACGTCGATGGCGGTATGACGCTTTATCCCGGCTTCGAGACGGGCGGCTAAAAAGGAGATTGCTATGAACGCCAGGGGGCGCGGCCCAATACTCAAGGCCTTATCACAGCACTGGCCCGAATATCTTATCGAAGCCCTAGGGCTAGGGCTGTTTATGATCTCGGCGTGCTTCTTCGTCGCCCTGCTAGAGCATCCGGCATCATGGCTGCGCCACGAGATCGAGGATCCCGAGGTACGGCGCTTGTTCATCGGCATCGCCATGGGCTTGACCGCCATCGCGATCATCTATTCCCCCTGGGGCAAACGTCCGGGGCACATCTCAATCCAGCCGTGACCCTGACCTTCTGGCGACTCCGTAAGGTCGAGCCCTGGGATGCCCTATTCTATGTGCTGACACAGTTCGCAGGCGGCATAGGTGGCGTCTTCCTCGCCGGTTTGCTGCTGGGGTGGCCGGTGCTGGCGGACCCAAGCGTCAATTACGTGGCCACGCTTCCAGGCCACGACAGGATCGTCGCCGCCTTCATCGCAGAGATCCTCATCTCGTTTGGGCTGATGTGGGTCGTGCTGACCACGAGCAACATCCGCCGACTCAACCGCTACACCGGTCTCTTTGCAGGCCTCTTAGTTGCCACCTATATCGCGCTCGAGGCGCCCGTCTCGGGTATGAGCATGAACCCGGCGCGGACCTTTGGATCGGCGTTACCGGCGCACGCTTGGACCGGGCTTTGGATCTATTTCACCGCGCCACCGCTGGGGATGCTGCTGGCTGCGGAGCTCTATCTGCGCACCAAAGGCGCCGCTTCCATCCTCTGTTGCAAGCTACACCACGAGAATAACGAACGGTGCATCTTTCGCTGCCGTTACCCTCACGCCATGGGCCAGACGGCGGAGATCTCGGCCGCGGGAGTGAGCCAAGGGATCCACCGCCGCGATCGCTTCGGCAGGGTCATGGGATGGATAAGCGATGCCATGCGCTTTGCCGAGCGTTCGGTCGCGCCCTTTGTAGATCTCATGATCCGGCTCGGCTTGGCACAGATCTTCCTGGTCTCGGCGATCCTCAAGCTCTCGAACTGGGATAACGCCATAACCCTTGCAACCTATGAATACCCCGTCTCGTGGATGGACCCGGTAACGGCGGCCTATGTGGGTATTGCGATAGAGCTGGCCGGCGGCGCCCTACTCGCCGTAGGCTTGGCGACACGGTTCGCCGCAGCGGCGATGTTGGCGCTGTCTTTGGTCATCCAGTTCAACTATGTCGTGCTCGACGCCAACTTGTTTTGGGCCGTCTTGTTCGGCTGGTATGTCGTACGCGGTGCGGGGCCGCTGTCCCTGGACCATGTTTTGAGACGCGGTCTAGGCGATTCGGCATTGCCGTTTGCCGCAGCTGGGATCCGTCTGGCCAGCGGGATCACGCGGACGGTAGGACCCATCTACCCGTTGCTCCTGCGCGTCTGGATCGCCGCAGCATTGGCCATCGCAGGCTGGCCGCTAGCCGTTGAAGCTCATCGCACCGGTGCTGATCTCCTAGGCCACCTCCAACTGTGGTTGCCGTCAAAGACAGCGGCGGTGTATCCCTTGTACGCGGCACTAATCGCTGCGCCGCTGCTCGTGCTTGGATTGGCGACGCGCGCGGTCGCAGTCGCGCTCGTCTTAGTCACCTTAGGCGCACCCATGATGGATCCGGCCCTCACCGGCGATTGGTACTGGTTAGCCGTGTTCGGCCTGCTCGCCGTCTATGGGCCCGGGGGACTCTCGGTCGACGCGCTCATCGAACGGGAGCTGCGTCACCTGTTCCCGCAACTGGAAGGAAAGCCCGCCTTCTCACTGGACGGGCTGCCGCGGGTCGTCGTCGTGGGGGCGGGCTTCGGCGGGCTAGCCTGTGCGGCTGCGCTACGCCGAACGAGGGCGTCTGTCACGCTCATCGATCGACACAACTACCACCTGTTCCAACCGCTGCTCTACCAGGTGGCCACCACGGCCTTATCCCCCGGCGATATCGCCACACCTGTGCGCGGGCTATTTCGCGAGCATTTCAATATTCGGGTGTTACTGGGCGAGGTCACCGGCATAGACACCGCAGCACGGCGAGTACTGCTAGCAGATCAGCACCTTCCGTACGATTATCTGGTACTCGCCACGGGCGCCAGCCACAGCTATTTCGAGCGTGACGAGTGGGAACCTTATGCACCCGGCCTGAAACGGATCGAAGATGCCACCGATGTGCGCCGGCGATTGCTCACCGCCTTCGAGCGCGCCGAGGCGACCACGGATGAGGACGAACGTCGCGCGCTGCTGACCTTCCTGATCGTCGGCGGTGGGCCAACCGGAGTAGAGCTGGCCGGTGCGATCGCAGAGTTGGCGAAGTATGGCATGGAGAAGGAATTCCGGCGTTTCGACCCAGCCACGGCTCGAGTCATCCTTGTCCAATCGGGTCCGCGGGTACTGCCCACATTTCCGGAACGCTTATCCGAACGGGCCAAGCGATCACTAGAGAAGCTCGGCGTGCAGGTCTTGGTAGATAACCGGGTGCAGGACATCGACGAGGCCGGGGTGACGGTGAGCGGGCGACGCATTGCGGCCCGAACGGTTTTTTGGGCGGCGGGTGTGGTTGCCTCTCCGGCTGCGCGGTGGCTCCGGGCAGAGGCCGACAAGGCGGGTCGGCTCAAGGTCAACGCCGATCTGACGGTACCTGGCCTGCCCAACGTCTTTGCGATCGGCGATACATCCTCGGTGAACGCGTGGCAAGGCGACCCGGTACCCGGTCTGGCGCCGGCCGCCCAGCAGGGCGGGGCCTATGTAACACGCGTAGTCCGGGCGCGTATCGAAGGCCGCGAGCCACCCGGGGCATTCGCCTACAAGCATCTCGGGAGCCTTGCCACCATCGGCCGCAAGGCTGCGGTCGCCGACTTCGGCTGGCTGAGGCTCAGCGGGGCGCCGGCCTGGTGGTTGTGGGGGGCGGTGCATGTCGCCTTCCTGGTGGGATTGCGCAACCGCATCTCCGTCCTATTCGACTGGTTCTGGGCCTATCTCACCTTCCGCAGCGGTACCCGCTTGATAACGGGGGGCGAGCCAGGGGACCGTCAGCCGAGCCAAGCGCCTGCTGCGCTCAGCGCACCTCGGCTATCTGCGGTAGGGAACGCCGTCGCCGGCGTGTCTTCTCAGTCGACGCACTTTAGCAACACAAGATTCGTTTCCTAATCATGTAGATTATCAGGGCACGACAGAAAGGAACAGAAACGCGGCGAACAAGACGAGGTGCACTGCTCCCTGCAAGATTGTTGCGCGACCACCGGCCAAGGTCACCGCGCTTATTAGGAACGTCAGCGCCAGTAGGGCCGTCTCCATTGGCGGGAGGCCAAGCTCTAGCGGCAGCTTGAGCAGTATCGATACGGCAGCCACGGTGGGTATGGTCAGGCCGATCGTGGCGAGTGCGGAGCCCAGCGCGAGGTTGAGGCTCGTTTGCATGCGATTGCGGGTGGCAGCGCGCACGGCGGCCCACGTTTCGGGCAGAAGGACAAGTAGCGCGATGGCGACGCCGACGACAGCTGCCGGCGCCGATGCTGCCTCGACGCCGGCCTTAATGCTTGGCGCTAGCGTCTTGGCAAGGCCAACGACGGCGACGAGAGAAACACTGCGAGTCCACTCGCTGGGCCAACGTTTCCGTCCCGCGCTACGAAAGCGCCGAACAATGTAATATAAGGTAGAGTAGACGCTAAAATTCCTTGTTTGGATAGCAGGTCGAGATGATAGAGGTAAAGAAAGAAACGCTAGGATTTCAGTCGGAGGTCCGGCAGTTACTGGATCTCATGATCCATTCACTCTACAGCAACCCGGAGATCTTCTTGCGGGAACTGATCTCCAACGGCGCGGATGCTTGTGACAGGTTGCGCTTCGAGGCCTTGGGTAAGGACGAGCTGTATGAAGGTGACAGCGCTCTACAGATAGAGGTCGACTACAGCGGGAAGCAAAACACAATCACGGTGCGAGACAACGGTCTCGGTATGTCTCGACAAGAGGTGGTGGATAATCTAGGGACCATCGCGCGTTCGGGCACCAAGGAGTTCTTCAAAGCTCTAACCGGGGACCAGCAAAAGGACTCGCAACTCATCGGCCAGTTCGGGGTGGGCTTTTATTCGGTGTTTATCGTCGCCGTCCATGTCACGCTGACCACGCGCCGCGCTGGATTAACCGAAGACGAAGGGGTGCGCTGGGAGTCGGACGGCAAGGGCGAATACAGCGTGCAAACCGTGAAACGCAAAAAGCGGGGTACGGAGGTGGTGCTGCATCTTAAGAAGGAGGCAAAGGAATTCGCCGACGGTTTCCGTTTGCGCGGCATCATCAAGAAATACTCAGACCACATCACCGTGCCCATTCTCATGCCCAAGGAGGGAGAAAAGGCTGAAGGCTACGAGGCCATCAATTCCGCCACGGCCTTGTGGAAGCGTCCTAAAAAAGACATCTCCGATGAGGAGTACAACGAATTCTACAAACACATCGCGCATGACTTCGAAGCCCCCATGGCCCGCGTGCACAGCCGGGTCGAGGGCAAGCGGGAATACACGAGCTTGTTTTTCATTCCCTCGCGCGCCCCTTTCGATCTTTGGGACCGCGACACCCGCCGCGGAATCAAGCTCTACGTGCGGCGGGTGTTCATCATGGACGATGCGGAGCAGTTAATGCCCCCCTACCTGCGCTTCGTCCGCGGTTTGGTGGACAGCGATGATCTGCCGCTCAATATCTCGCGCGAAATCTTGCAGCGGAGCAAGACCATCGACACCATCCGCGCGGCGTCGGTAAAGAAGGTGTTAGGCACGATCGACGAGCTAGCCAAATCGGAAGCCTACACGAAATTCTGGGAGCAGTTTGGACGCGTTTTCAAAGAAGGCGTCGTCGATGACCCGGACAACAAGGAGCGTATCGTCAAGCTGCTTCGCTTCTCCAGCACCCATGAAGACAAGGCGCAGCCGGAGGTGTCTTTGGAAGCTTACGCGAGCCGGATGAAGGCGGATCAGAAGCATATCTACTACGTGATTGGCGACAGCTTCCAAACGGCAAAGAATAGCCCTCATCTCGAGGTATTTCGCAAAAAAGGCATCGAGGTATTGTTGCTCTGCGATCCGATCGACGAGTGGCTGGTCACTCACCTCACGGAATTCTCCGGCAAGGAGCTGCGGTCCGTCAGCAAAGGGAAGCTAGACCTGGGTAAACTGGAAGATGCCGAAGAGAAAAAGACGACCTCGGAGAAAGGAGGTGAATACGAGGACCTGATAAAGCGAATGGAAAAGTTGCTTGAGGATAAGGTCGAAGAGGTGCGCTTGAGCACTCGCTTGACCACGTCCCCGGCCTGCCTGGTAGCCGGCGAGGGCGCCTTAAGCGCCAATTTGGAGCGCCTGCTCAAAGCGGCCGGTCAGGATATCAGGGGCGCCAAGCCGATCATGGAGATCAATCCTCAGCACCCCATCCTCGAGCGCTTGAAGGCGGAGCAAGATGAGCAGCGTTTCGAGGAATGGGCGAAAATCCTCTTCGACCAAGCCTTGCTTAGCGAGGGTGGCAAGCTCGAGGACCCCGCAGGATTCGTGCACCGCTTAAACCAGATGTTCCTCGTTTTGACTTCGCCGCCGAGCGCTTAGCAGGGTCGCGGCGGATGGTGTCTGATGTCAGCGATCTAGAGCTGCTTATCACATCGCGCACGCCGATCATCGCGATCCTGTCGCACGAAGAAGGCCGCGTGGTGGACCTGCTTTTGCGGGTGGCAACGCGCCGCCACCTGCCCGTATTCCGCTGGGCAGTGACGGAGGGCGTACGACGCTTGGATGGGGAGCACCCGGCCCAGCGGATGTACCTCAAACCGGCCGACGCGCTGGCCTATTTCCGTTCGCTGAGCACAGGGGCGGTATTGCTATTGCTGGACTTCCATCCGTATTTAGAAGACCCGGTAAACGTGCGTCTGCTGAGGGAGCTCGCGGAAGACTATGCAAGAGTGCCGAAGACCCTGGTGCTGGTAAGCCATGAGCTTCCGCTCCCCCCGGAGCTGGTGACTTATACCGCACGTTTTGACCTGGCCATGCCCAGTTCCGACGAGCTTGAAGCGATGGTGCGCGAGGAGGCGCTTATTTGGGAGACACGTAACCCGGGACGACGGGTCACCGCACGCCGACAAGCTCTGAGCGCGCTGACCAGAAATCTGGCAGGGCTAACCCTGCAACACGCACGTCTACTCGCACGCAACGCCATCTACGATGATGGCGTCATCTCTGAGGCCGATATCCCCTCGGCGATGCAAAAGAAATACGAGCTGCTCGATCAAGAGGGCGCATTGTCTTTTGAGTTGGAGACCGCAAAGCTCGCCGATGTCGCAGGCTTGGTCAACCTGAAGAGTTGGCTGGAAAAACGCAAGCCCGTGTTCCTCGGTGCGGATATCCCGCCGGGCCTAGATCCCCCCAAAGGACTGCTGTTGCTGGGCGTTCAGGGGAGCGGCAAAAGCCTGGCGGCCAAGGCCGTAGCGGGCGCCTGGAGCGTGCCTTTTTTGCGGCTGGATTTTGCGAGCTTGTACGATAAATACTATGGCGAGACGGAGCGCAAGTTACGAGAGTCATTGCGAACGGCGGAACACATGGCCCCTTGCGTGCTGTGGATCGATGAGATAGAAAAGGGCGTGATCGATCGAGCGCGCCGATTTACGCTGCCATTGCCCAGGGTGTTGTATCGAGTCTATCGCGGTGGGGGTAGAGCCGTTCGGTCTCGCGCTTGATGCGGAAGGCGGTAAACT
>Ga0187893_10007254_pt1 | contig 18316 bp, 11 predicted proteins | sample MA1701074metaG_FD_139574 | JGI IMG/M metagenome (GOLD analysis project Ga0187893, IMG submission 139574) | White microbial mat communities from a basaltic lava cave in the Kipuka Kanohina Cave System on the Island of Hawaii, USA - MA170107-4 metaG ... | reverse complement strand
ATCAGGTCTGAACTTGTTGGGGATAGATTGGCGCGCATATGCCCGCTCAATCCATAGTACTCAACTATCGGCGGAGACAAAGATCAACGTCTCTGGTCAGATTGAGCACCGCCTCTCCGGTACGCTCCAGATTGGCCAAAGTCCGGCAGGGGCGAAACGGCGCGATGACGACGCGCGGCCCCTCATAGTGAAATCCCATTGGCGCGATATGCGGGCTCGCATCTTCGCACAGCGTCGTGATCACGGCTTCAAAAATCATGCGCCTACTCTTTCGCTTTCCCGAGCGTGCTTCCAGACGGTTTGTAGGCGTGCAGCGCGTTGGGATCGCGCCGCACTCGGTCCCGCGCCGCGCACCCCCACTTTAGTGGCTCGTCCTGCATATAACGTTTTCCCAGTTGCCAGGCCAGTTGCGCGCGCGCCAGCTCGACCCCCATATAAAAAGCATGCGGCGCATCGTTCTCCAATTCTTTCAGATGCGGAAAAAGATCGAAAGGGTCGCGCGCCGTGACTATCCCGTCGCGATTGTACACATGAATGCCCACTTCCGAGACCTGGACGCGATAACTCGGATCGCGGATCTCCTTGGCGGTCTCAGCGATCTCCATCTCCGTATAGGGAAACGGCTTGCGATCATGCATCGTGAGCAGTGAGCCGTCATAACCTTTAGGCAGGCTGGTGTCTTCGCGGGCTGCGAACATGATCCGGCGCCCGATGTCGAGCTCCCGGACCACCGAGCGCGCGTGCGCGGCTACCTGGGTCGTCAAGAGGTTATCGATCCGCAATTCGGACATGATTCCCAGCATGAAGGCATTGAGGCCGGTGGTATCGGCGTCGGTAAGCTCGGAAAGATTACCGGTCCCCATCATGAGCTCGATGCCGGGATAGTGTTGTCTTAATTGGCTATAGCGTACTAATGATTCCGTCAGGCCGAAGTGTATGGGATCGAGAACACTGTCGGCGAGAAACGGTTGACCGCGCGCGAGCATGACATCGATGGCACGGTAGAGTGAATCCAGGTCCCCCGCGCGTTCCGGAATCAACACCGGCACGGCGTCGACGTCAGCGGCGAGATCGACGGTGCTTTCCTTGAGGCTCAGCAGATAGTGGGCGCCCGACCTCGCTCCACGCAGGAGATCATCGCTCTCCAAGGAATCGACGCTGACTTGATAACCGCGGCTGCGCAGCGCCGCGATCGACGCCTCAAGGTGCGGAAAAGGCACTGCCGGCAAACAACCCAGATCGATGACATCGGCGCCATCGCTCACGTAGGCATCCGCCTCTTTGATGATCGCCTCGACCTCCATGCGGGGCGCCTCGACGATTTCCGCGAAAATCCGAATCGTGTAGCGATCGAGCGGCCGGGCTTTGGCGCCTTGGCCGAAGAAGGCGGGCAGGTCTTTCATCTCCTCGGGCCCCCGCAGTACCGGGATCCCGAAATGCCGGGAGCTTTGATCGAGGTCCCCCGCACACAAACCGGGCACGATGATGCGGTCGATTCCATCCACGTTTTGCAAGCGGCGATTGATCATCTCGGCGCTCATTAAGGCCGCCACATTCACCCCGATGTTTAACACCCGGTAGGTAAAATCCGCCGGTTGCATCCCCTCGAGGATCCGTTCGAGACCTCGCTCGGCTAGTTTCCCCGTCAAGAATAGGATTCTCTCCACGCCATTCCAATCGCATTTGGATTTCAGCCCCCAATCATACGCGCTCTATGGGTGCAGGGAGAAAAGCCCGCTCGCCGCGCCGTCCCTCCCCTGCGGCTGCTGACCTGCCCCACGCGTCTAGTGCTTCGACGTCCCAACCATTTGCGCGCCGGACGCGTGGGGAAAATGTGAAACGACCTTTTTAGTAAGTTACCGGAGCACCACGGGTTGGTATGCCGTTTGTTACGGTCCTATGATCTCCCCAGGTTCGGAAGCAGCAAATAGGCCGTAACCAGGCAGATTCGCGGAGGTAGGGGTGAAATAATGGAAAATCGAGCTATCGACATTCGTCCGGGGTCTATTGATATGATAACGTTGCTGGGACCGAAGGGTAGATCGCGACAGGTGCCTTCCGAGCCGTAGGCGCGTCAAATGAGGACCGTATGAGCACTCTGTATACTGATACCGATCCCGAGGAGATCGAAGGCCTTGGCGGAGACGAGGACGCTTCCTGGGGCGACTACCCGATCGACACCGTGCTGATCCGGAACGAGAATCGCACGGTCCATGACGTCTTGCGGAGGATTGAAAAGGGGTCCTTCGTAATGGCCCCGGATTTCCAACGCGACTTTATCTGGCCCGAGGACAAGCAGAGCAAGCTCATCGAGTCTGTGCTGATGCGGATCCCGCTGCCGGTGTTCTATCTCGCGGAGGATGACCAAGGGCGGATGGTCGTGGTCGACGGCTTGCAACGCCTATCTACCTTTCAGCGCTTCGTGAACAACGAGCTGTTGCTGAAGCTTCCCGATCAAACCGAGCTGCACAAGAAGCAGTTCCAGAATCTCTCGGCCAAGCTCCAGAACCGCGTCGAGGACTGCAATCTGATCCTCTACGTCATTGATGCGAAGGTGCCTGAGCGAGCACGCTTGGACATCTTCGAGCGCGTGAATAGCGGTGCCCCTCTGAGCCGGCAGCAGATGCGCAACTGCTTGTTCACGGGCCAGGCGACCCGGTTCCTGAAAGTCGAAGCGGCCACGGACCTTTTCTTGAGGGCGACCGGAAGAAGCCTGGGCACGGCGACGATGAGAGACCGCGAATTCGTCAACCGTTTCTGTGCGTTCCAGCTTCTCCCTCTCGACGACTACCGCGGGGAAATGGACGACTTCCTGGCACAAGCGTTGAAGAAAATGAACAGCCTCGGGCCAGAAGCGCTGGAGAGTCTGTCCATGAAGTTTCGAACCAGCTTGGCTAACAACTTCAACGTCTTCGGCAAGCACGCTTTCAGAAAACACGTTGAGGGTCAGGATAGCCGCAGCGTGCTGAATGCCTCGCTCTGGGACGTCATGTCCACCGGGCTCTCGCGCTATGCTGAGCATCTAGTTGAAGCCCGCGCAGATGATCTGAGGAACAGCTTTTACCCTCTGATGGCAGACGAGGAATTTATCAAAGCGATCACGTACGGGCCGAATGACATGAGGAAGGTCAGGCACCGGTTCAAGGTCGCTGCGGCGATGTTCGAGGAGGTGTTCGGTGCTGACTCGAATTGAGCTTCAGCACTTTAAGTGCTTCGAACGGCTACGGCTCCCGCTCAGCCCTCTGACGTTGCTGTCCGGCTCCAACGCCTCCGGTAAGTCGTCGGTCCTCCAAGCGCTGGTGCTGCTCCACCAGACCATGCGCGAACACGAGTGGTCGACGCGCCTCATGCTCAACGGCGCGGCTATCCGGTTGGGCACCGTGTCCGACGTGGTCGACAAGGTTCATGGGCGGCGTACCTTCGAGATCGACGTAGTGGATGACGAGCTGGCTTACCACTGGACCTTCGCCGGGGAGCGCTCTGAGATGTCCATGGCGGTCGACCGCGTCGCCGTCGGTGGCGCCACGAACGAAGAGCCAGAGGTGTTACGGTACCTGCTGCCAACCAAGGCCGACGCGGCTGCTACATCATTGGCCAATCGCCTGCGACGTCTGACGTACATCACCGCTGAGCGGGTGGGGCCCCGCGAGGTCTACACCCTCGAGGATCGTCAGATCGCACCCGTTGTCGGACCCGTCGGTGAGCATGCGGTGAGCGTGCTGCACGGGGGGCGGGACGAGCACGTCCTCAAAGAGCTAGCGCTCCCCGGCGTGGCGCCGACACGGCTGCACCAGGTACAGGAACGAATGCGCACGATCTTCCCCGGGTATGCCCTGGACGTGCAACAGGTGCCGCAGGCGAACGCGGTGACGCTCGGCCTGCGCACCTCCGAAGACACGGACTTCCATCGCCCGATTCACGCGGGGTTTGGGCTCACCCAGATCCTGCCCATCGTGATCGCGGCGCTCTCCTCAACCCAGGAGGGCATCCTCCTCATCGAGAACCCCGAGGTGCATCTCCATCCCGCCGGGCAGGCGCTGATGGGGCAGTTCCTGGGGGATGTGGCGCGGGCCGGGGTGCAGGTGATCGTGGAGACCCACAGCGACCACGTCCTCAACGGAATTCGGCGATCAGTCAAGGCGGGACGGCTCGCGGCGGAACAGGTCGCCATCCACTTCTTCAGGCCGCGCTCCACGGAGGCGGCTCAAGTCCTCAGTCCGCTCATGGATGGCTCAGGTAACATCGACACCTGGCCCGACGGTTTCTTCGACCAGTTCGAGAAGGATATGAATTACTTCGCAGGGTGGGGAAGGTGAGGTGGAGCTCCTCGCCAACGACCTCTCCATCAACGGCCAGTTTCCAGATGTCGCCACGTTTCGGATTGCTATCAGCCGCGTGATGGCCATTCGGCAACTCGCGCGACGATACGGTTGCGAGCTGCACTGCCATAGGAACATCGCCCAGGCGCAGGTGACCCAGTCGCTTTCGATGCCCCAAGCAATTCAGACATTCGCTGTCGACGAGAGACGAGCACTGATGCAGTGGCTGACGCAACAGGGACCATTTTGGGAGGATACTCGGGTCCACGGGCCAGACGACTACCTGGAGTGCAACGAGGTCATCGTTACAGACAGCGCCGTAGGGGAAGCCGCCTACTGCTGCTTCCACGGAATCGAGCGCCATCTCGTAAGCCTGGTTCCGTCTTCGTGGCAGTTCTCCCCGGTGCTAGTCACCTGGATCGCAGACTTCGGGGCGGGGAGGACCGTCGAGGTCATCAACCACTGGGATCCGGATAGCATGGAAGCCGTTCTGCAAGCCGCTCCGGTACCCCTCGCGTCTTGGGAACAGCTTGAGAAAGTCGCCATTGCGCGGTGCCCCGAGCTGACATTCTCGCCCGGTACCTTCAAGGAACTCCTGGGACATCCCTTTGTGCCCGGGGCCGCGGAGCGCGTCCTCGTACTCCTGGAGATCCTGCACCGGCTCAAGGGCTGCCGGGATGAACACGGACAGCGCACGCCCGAGGGGCAGCGGCTGTACCAAGACCACTTCACCGGAGACAAGGCCTGGTTCTCGGATTCCTCGGATACCGAGAAGCGCGACTTCCGAACGGAGCTCACTTTCCGACACCAAACGTTGGCTGGCCAGTCCTTGTTCTGCACCTGGCACGGCAAGGTGAAGACCCCTCCGCTTCGCATCCACTTCACTTGGCCCGTAGGCCCAGACGAGCCGCTGCACGTGGTGTACGTCGGTCCAAAGATCACTAAGCGATAGCTCCACCCAGCGAAGGAGCGATGGCCATCCCAGCGGTACTGCGATGCTCACCGCCTAGCTCGACCGAGCGAAGGACAAGAACTTCTGGTCGGTGTGGATCACCAGCGATATTCGCTACCGCCGCCAGCTGGCTGCTCCGCTGTCGATCGATCATCACGACTCGTATAGCGTTTGGAGCGATCACCGTCATTGGGGTGGAACGCCCTCAATCCATTGACGCACCCGTTCCAATGCAAGGGTCTGGCTGGGGACCTCCAGCGGGAAACGTAGCGCAGTCATTCCGCCTAGTATCGACTCCCGAGCGTGGGCGGGAATGGCGTCTGGCCTAATGGCCGCAAGCCCGGCAGATAGGCGAATGAGCTTTGCGCTGCTCGACTTCGCGGCTTCTACACAGCATCGGATCGCCGACTCCGGGACAACAACAGGTAGGAGCTCGGCGAGTCCCCCCCACGTCCATAGGAACAGCGTCCCGCAGAGGGCGGCCAGGTTTTCCTGGTCGTTCGACGCGCCTCGCGACATCCCCAGGACTGCGCCTATAACGGCCGGGTGATCGAGAAGCGCGGGCGCACGCAGTTCGTCTCGGGCCGTGAGCAGGTTCCAGAGGAAGAATTCCAACGTCCTGAGATCCGCAGCCGTTAGCTTCGCCAGCACAGCCCCTGGATCACGGTCGAGGGCATCCGCCAGCGCCGCACACCATGCGGGTTGCCCTAGGAATCGGAGGGTGAAGAGCGGATGCGCCATATCAATCAACGGTATCGAGCGGATTTTGGTACTGAAGTCCAGATCGTCGAGGGCCAGATCCACTCGTGGTCTCCAAGTGAATTCGCCCGTGTCCGGTGCAAAGCGGCTCGCGAAAATGCTCAGGTTCAGCATGTCGGCATCGCGAAGCAGCTGGGTTAGGTCCGGCTGCGGCATGTGCTGTACCAACGGTTCCAGCTCGGCGCGGAAGAATTCGGTGTCGGCAAGCTTGATGTTATGGATGAGGACGTTCCAGTGCTTCAACTCGAGTTTGCGCTCGTGCAGCCGCCGGCTCAGCGTTTGTGCCGGATTCCCTCTGAGCCCGTTAAGCGCGTACCTCAGATAGTTCGATTGGAACTGACTCCGGCCAGGCCACACATCGACGCACCGCTTTCCCATGAACGAACGCACCCAAGTCTCGGAGCCAAAGAGAACGTTCCGCTGCGCCAGGGCCTGACGGCCATAGCCACACTTCCTCATGAGCAAGGCGCGGAGCGCGGCAATGACATCCGGCGCATTCGGCGCGTCCAGGATCGAGTGCACCGCGTCCCACCCCATACCATCGACGAACTCCTTCGCCATGTCCGCGGTGATTCCGGGATTAGAACAGACTCGGTGGAATTCAAAAAGCGGGGACGCCTTGTTGACCGTGGGGCCAAGCTCCTGGCCTAAGCGGCGCCAGTCGAGCCCGCCGCAGAAGGCATTGAGATTCTCCGAGCTCACCCCTGCCTGGCGGGCGAAATCGAGAAATTTCGCGACGGTCGCGAGGCCCACTCCGCGGGCGCGCTTGCCCAGATTCTCGAAGTCGAGCCCGCCGCAGAAGGCATTGCGGTTCTCCAGACTCACCCCCGTCTGGCGGACAAGCTCTAAAAACCGCCTGACGGTCGCGAGGCCAACCCCGCGAGAGCGCAAGCCCAAGTCCTTGAAGTCGAGGCCCCCGCAGAAGGCGTTCAGGTTCTCCGGAGTCACCCCTATTGGCCGGGCGAGCTCCAAAAACCGTCTGACGTGCGCAAGCCCGACGTCGCGGGAGCGCTTGCCCAGGTCTTCGAAATCGAGCGCGCTGCAGAAGGCGGTGAAGTTCTGGATACTCACCTTGGTCCGACGCGCCTGCCAAAGAAATTGCGCGAGAGTAGCGAGGCCCGCATCGCGGGAGCGCTTGCCCAAGTCTTCGAAATCGAGCGCGCGACAGAAGGCCCTGAGGTTTTCGGGATCCACGTTGGTCCGGTGTGCATGCCCAAGGAAATCCCCTACGATACCAACACCCGCGGCCCGGGACCGCATGCCCAGTTCCGTGTAGTCCAGGGCGTTATGCAGTTCACTCATGAGATCCGGATCAATCTTCCGCATGGTCCAGAACCAGACCGTTGCCAATCCCAGGTCAAGCGACCGAAATAGAGTCAGGCGCTTGTCCTTGCCCACGCGATTTTTGAATGCCTGCACCAACAGTCGAGCCACCGGGCCGGCTTCGCCTTCCCGTTGCGATACGCCGTATACAAGTCGGGCAAAACCATCAAGCCATGCGGCGGAGGGCGGTATGCGGGCCGAGCCGATAAAGCGTTCGACCGCTTCCGTCACAGACTTTTCCTCAAAAAGCGCCGATTGCAGGTCATCGCGTTCGTTGCGATGTAACTGGTAAAAGACCTTGAAGAGATTGCCCGGAAGGGACCGGACGTAGCTGGCAAGTCGATCGACTGTGTATTCGTCCGACGAGCGGGCGCCAAGAATTCCTCGCCGAAAGGCAGCTTCGACTACATATCGCGCCGGGGTAGAGTGGAAGTAGCGGAGGAACTCGATCGGAACGCCCTCCACCTCTTCGGCGAAACGCTCCACGAAGGCATCCTCCCGCAACGCCGCGATCGTGGATTCGTCCTGGAGCCAGCGCGACTCAACGGGTATCTCAAACTGCGAGAGAGCAGCGACCGCAGCGATATGCCGGCGGTGCCGCTCCCTATCACCGCCGAGATACCGACTGTAGACGGCTTCTAGGATCGCGGCCTCAGGCACCTGGCCCAGCGCGACCTCGGCCGTGTTTTTTAGCCAAGCGTTAACCAGAAATTCCAGTATGTACAGGTCGCCGCGGCAGCGGTCGAGCACGGGTTGGAGGGAGCCTGGGTCGCGCTGCCCAAGCTGATCGCGTTTTAGGATGCGCTCGACGATTTGGCTTATCATCGTCTCGTCCGGCTCCTCCAGTTGAACCCGGACCGCGTCGAGGCCTTCTTGGAAGTCCTCTCCCGGCGGCCCAGCGCTGCTGGCGTCCATGGGACGCGAAACGAGTAAGAGCCTTGCCTTACGGACGCTCGGCCAAGCATCTAGGAGCACGCCAACCTGTTCGGGGGCCTGGTGGCAGTCGTCGAGGATGAAAGTGATCCAGTCGTGGTCAAAGGCCATAATGTGGTGGAGCCAGCTCTCGCAGGAGCGACCGATGCCAGCCTTGATGTAGAACACCACGTGGCGAGTATCGCTGGATAGCAGCTCCCAGCCGATAGCCATGGCGAGGGCTGTTTTTCCGTGCCCCGGCTTGCCGATCAAGAGACATCGGCGCTGGCCGTCCAGGTGTGTGTGGATCTGCTCATGATACACGTCGTTCCGGTAGTAGGCGCCGCCCTCCAGGTCGGTGCGGTTGGGGTGCCGCTCGGGTACGTCAAGCTCAGACTCGAGATCATGGAAGGCCCGCGGGTCTTCCTCGATGTGGAGATACCGCTTCCGCAAACGCTGATACTCACCATCGAGCGGTACGCGGAGCCAGTGCTGGTCGAGGACTTCCAAGTCCCAGCCGAACGTTTTTTTCGCATCGGCCTTGAGCGCGTCCTGGCTTTTCGGCGTGACCCGGCGGTTCGTGACGAAGACGACGTGATCAGGGTTTAGCTTTCGCGTGTGGACTGTCTTGAGGTCTGCCCAAAGTTTAGGCTTCCAATCCTCCCGTAGACTGAAGTGAAATACGATGCGCTCACGGACTACGGTTACGTCATCTTGATCCCGAACGACGAGGATAGCGTCCTTTCCGCCATCGATGCGGCCGACACCCTGCGGCACGATGCCTTGGTATGAGCCATAGCCGGCGAGCAGATCGCAGCAAAGCATCTCGAAGCGGACGAAATCCGTCATCGCCTCTAGCTGTTTGATGGTTTCGGGATTCTCGAACACTACCGGTTCCCACTGCTTAAACCGCCGCGATACCAATATACACCGGGGGAAGTACGCCTCAACTGTGCCGCGCGCGGGTCAGTCAGTACCAATAAGCGCGACCATGTGGCAGCGCCTCGAAAGGTAGGAATTTCCACGCGAGTTATTTAACGGGCAATGTTTCGTCGGACGGCTGGGTGTGGAAGCGGTCCGCGTCTGGGCGGAAGCGCTCGGTTGGCGTGGCCCGCTGGGTTGGTGGGTGCTCTGGGGTTGGCATCCGGTGCTCGGGCGCGAGTGCTGCGGTGCTGGTCAATAGGCGGAAGGTTCGCGAGCGAGATGGTGCCTACCGGTGTGAAGCACCCATCCCTGGATTGGCCGGCAACATCCCTGTTGATCCGACGCTTTGCGTTCACCTGCTGGTCGAACTCATAGACAGGCAGGGGGTCTCAAGGCAAACGCAGAGACTTCCGCCGGTCGAAGTCGTCCTCCCCGTGGGGTGGACCGCCGAGGCGATGGGCGGTGGCTGGGTGGGCTCGCCGGGCTATTCGAAGATACGTTGAATCGACCCCTGTCAGTGATAGACCCGCTCAAGGTTATGGCCTAGCCACAACGGGGACAGAGGAGCGGGAAGGACGTGCATCTCGGCGCGGCCATCAGGCCCATCCTTGGGCCTGCTCTCATAGATCCGCGCGCAGCATGGCCCAGAGGTAGCAGGCAACTGGCGTCACCCATTCCAGGCGCTCACCGGCATAAATAGTCCGGCGGACGGGCCCAATAACGGAGCGGGGGGCGCCTCATCGCCATCCACGCCCTGCAAGCGGCGATTGATCATCTCGGCGCTCATCAAGGCCGCCACATTCACCCCGATGTTTAACACCCGGTAGGTAAAATCCGCCGGTTGCATCCCCTCGAGGATCCGTTCGAGACCCCGTTCGGCTAGTTTCCCCGTCAAGAATAGGATTCTCTCCACGCCATTCCAATCGCATTTGGATTTCAGCCCCCAATCATACGCGCTCTATGAGCGCGGGGAGAAAAGCCCGCTCGCTGCGAGGTTCCTCACTTGCGGCCGTCGGGCGTGCCCCGTACAGTGATTCTACCGCTGTTGCTCGAATGCGTCTTGACCTTGCCGGACAAACAAGACGCTCGACAGTTCTTACACCACGCGGTCGAGGTGGCGGAGTTATTCGCGGAACCCTACATTGCGCGAGCGTCTTTTTCCTGGGCAGCCTAAGCCCATACCACTGCACCTTTCCCGGTCGGCCTACCGCTTTGATAAATGCCCTGGCAAAACGAGCGTCAAAAGTCCAGACTTAGCGCCACACCGAAGAAGAATCATCTCGGGCGCAAGGACGCCGCTTTCTGCCTTGATTTCCTTTAACGGAGCCTGCTATGAGTTTTGAACAGACTGCGCCGCTTAAGCTGTTTTGCTTTACCGGCAGGGTGCGCGTGCTGCACTTTACCTGGTTCGCCTTTTTTCTCTCGTTCGTGGTTTGGTTCAACCATGCCCCGCTCCTGGCCTCTATGCGCGAGGCGATGGATCTGAGCGATCAACAGGTCAAGACGCTGTTGATCTTGAACGTCGCACTGACCATTCCTGCGCGTATCGTTGTCGGGATACTGGTCGATAGGTTCGGTCCTCGCATCACCTACTCGGCATTGCTTGCGATCGGGGGATGGCTTTGTTTCTTTTTCGCGTTCGCGCAGAGTTTCCAGACGCTTGCCCTAGCCCGCTTTTTACTTGGCTTTGTAGGCGCGGGCTTCGTCATCGGGATCCGCATGATCGCGGAGTGGTTTCCGGCACGGCAGGTGGGCTTCGCGCAGGGAGTTTATGCCGGTTGGGGCAATTTTGGCTCCGCGGCGGCGGCGCTTATCTTGCCCATCCTGGCGCTGCTATTTGGAGAGGATAATGGCTGGCGATACGCCGTTGGTTTAACCGGCGCGATCGCCCTCGGCTATGCCTTGGTCTATTTTCTCGGGGTGCGCGACATGCCCGAGGGTTCGACCTATTTCAAACCCAACAAACATGGCGGCTTGGAAGTCACGAGCCGCGGTGATTTCTTCGTCTATCTGCTGCTGAACATACCGCTCTACCTCGCCCTCGCTCTGATCACGGGGAAGCTCACCGAGCTAGGCTTATTGTCCGCAGCGGCGGCAAAGGTAATTCACTTGGTCCTAACCGGAATTTTTGTCTACCAGAGCTATGGCATTTACCGCGTAAATGCCAAAATCTTCGGGCAACCAGTCCCTAAGATCTTTCGTTACAAGTTCAAGCAAGTGGCTATTTTGAGCCTCGCCTATCTCGCGACGTTTGGCTCTGAGCTGGCGGTGGTTTCCATGCTCCCCCTATTCTTCGCCGAGACCTTCAAGCTCTCGCAGGTAGCAGCGGGAATGCTTGCGGCGCCCTTCGCCTTGGTCGTGCTCTTCATGCGGCCGCTCGGGGGCTGGGTGAGCGACCGTTTCGGGCGTAAGCGCACGCTGATGGGGGTGATGATAGGTCTCTGTTGCGGTTACCTTCTCATGAGTCAGATCGACGCGACCTGGCCGCTTTGGCTCGCGGTGGCCGCGATCAGCGCCTGCGCCCTGTTCGTCCACCTCGGTACCGGCGCGGTATTCGCCATCGTACCGCTCATCCAGCGCCGACTCACAGGACAGATCGCCGGTCTCGTGGGCGCCTACGGCAATGTCGGGGGCGTGGCCTTTTTGACGGTTCTCTCCATTGTCTCTACCCAAGAGTTCTTCCTGGTGATCGCCGGCACCGCCGGGCTGGCTTTGACCGCCGTGGTATTAATGGACGAACCCAAAAGCAGGATGGCGGAGGTGTTGCCCGACGGCACGGTGCAGATGATCGATTTGAGTTAGGCAAGCGCTCGCATGGCTGCCCAACTCGAGGTCAGCATAGGCCAGTTCTCCGAGCGGGGGCTGAAGCCAAGCAACCAAGACTTCCACGGCTTGAGATTACCGCCCGAGCAATTGCGGAAAAGCAAAGGGATCGCGGCCGCCATCGCCGACGGTGTCGGCAGCTCCGATAGAGGCGCGGAAGCGGCCGATGCCTGCGTGACGGGATTTCTCGAGGATTATCTCTGTACCCCGGAGTCGTGGTCGGTAAAGCAATCCGCAGAACGCGTGCTGGCGGCGTTAAACAGCTGGTTATATATACAGGGTAAAAAGGGTCGTGACCCTCAGCGCGGCCAGGTGAGCACCTTGAGCGCCTTGGTATTGAAGTCCACGACGGCGCATGTCATTCATGTGGGCGACAGCCGTATCTACCGGATGCGGCGCGGGCAGATGGAACAGCTCACGGTGGATCACCGGGTGTGGATGAGCCTCAAGCAACATTACCTGAGCCGCGCCATGGGTGCGGATATGCACTTGCAGATCGACTATTGCAGGCTGCCCATAGAGCAAGGAGATATTTTCATCTTTACCACCGATGGGGTGCATGATTACTTCAGCGATCGGGAGATCGCAGGCCTGGTGTTGGAATGCCAAGCCGATCTGGCGAAAGCGGCGGAGATCATCGTGCGTGGCGCTCTGGCCAACGGCAGCCCCGACAACGCGACCTGTCAGGTGGTGCGGGTGGAAGGTCTCCCTAGCCAAGACCCGGATGAGGTCTTTCAGGAGCTTACCGAGCTGCCGTTTCCACCTGTCCTCACTGAAGGCATGATCATCGATGGCTACCGGGTCATACGCGAGATCTACGCCAGCAAACGCACGCAACTTTACCTCGTTCTTGACCTCGAGACCGGACTTAAGGTCGTGCTTAAAACCCCCTCGGTGAACTTCGAAGACGACCCGGGGTATATCGAGCGCTTCACCCTGGAGGAATGGATCGGGCAGCGTATCGATAGCCCCCACGTCGAGAAAGTGTACAAGCCCACTCGGCGGCGGCGGTTTTTGTACCACGTCACGGAGTTCATAGAGGGAGCGACGCTCAGGCAATGGATGCGAGACCACCCCGCGCCATCTCTAGAAACCGTTCGCGGGCTCGTCGAGCAAATCGCGAAAGGCCTGCGAGCGTTTCATAGACTGGAGATGATCCACCAGGATTTGAAACCGGAAAACATCATGCTCGATTCGGCCGGCACGGTGAAGTTGGTCGACTTCGGGTCGGCTAAAGTCGCGGGTATTGCTGAGATCGCTACTCCGGTGGCGCGGGAACAACTGCTTGGCACCAAGAATTACGCCGCCCCAGAATACCTGCTCGGACAGGCGGGGACCCATCGCTCCGATATCTACGCCTTAGGGGTTATCTCCTACGAGCTTCTGACAGGCCAACTACCCTATCGGGTGTCCTCTGCGGAGTGGCAAAAAAAACCGGCTTTGGGAAGATTGAACTACCATCCAGTGACTTCCTTTCGGCCTGACGTTCCCCCATGGGTCGATGGGGCTCTGCGTAAAGCCGTACAACCCGATCCGGCGGGGCGGTATGAGGCCCTTTCCGAGTTCCTGTACGACCTGCGCCATCCGAACCCCGGATTGGGCGACACTGTTCGTAAACCGTTGATGGAGCGAAACCCGGTCGCGTTTTGGCAAGGACTGGCAGGAATCCTATTTCTAGTGGTCGTATTCCTGTCCTACCTTTTGGTTCATAAGCCTTGAAGGCGCACCATAATCGTGCACAAGAGTCGCGTCAGCCCTAGCCTGGTGCATAGACGGGATTCCGTTCTACAGCATTTCAATCGCGAAAGTCGTTGATTCAATTCCTTAGATGCGCTGCGGCAGCTGGCACGCATGCTGCGCTTGCTTGAGGATGCCTTGGTAGGCTGCGTCCAAGCTCACGAGAGGGGTTCGCGGAGGTAAGGTATGCAGACAAGAACACGCCTTGTAATCATCGGTAACGGCATGGTGGGCCACAAAGTCATGGAGACCCCGATGGCCTCCGCGGCCGTGCATCGATTCGAGCTGATCACTTTTTGCGAAGACCCCGCTACGCCTATGATCGAGTCCATCTTTCCGAGTTCTCTAACGGCGAGACCGCGCAGGATCTGTCGCTCATGGCCGAGGGGTTCTATTTACGGCACGGCGTGACGGGACACCTGAACGATATCTTCCCTCTTAACGAAAACGGCCTTTTAAAATTTCTTATTCTCTACATGTGGGTATCTGTCGCTAAAGCCACCGAGATGGCGCCCGAGACGGCGCGAGTCGTGCGCGTGGGTGGATTAGAGCTTGCCCTCGTGCAAACAACGGATGGCTTATTTGCCATGGACAACACCTGCCCGCATTCGGGGGGGCCATTGGGCGAAGGGCTTGTACAGGGTAACACGGTCACGTGCCCGATGCACGGTTGGCAGTTTGATTGTAAAAGCGGGAAATGTCTCACCGAGAAACGACCTGCTCAGCAGCAGTATGCGGTCAAAATTGAGAAGGATCAGATTGTAGTCGAGGTCCCTGATGTCCCCACTATGCCGACGGAGGAAACCAGGCCTACCCCAAGCGAGTGGACTATTGTCGCCTCGGTGAGCGACCTTGCTCCGGGTAATGTACGCAAGGTTCAGGCGGGAGGGGCGACCTTGGCATTGGTCTGCACGGGAGAAGGTCTTCATGCCGTGGATAATCTTTGTCCGCACGAGGGTGGTTCAATCGGCGAAGGCAGCGTGGAAGAAGGAACGGTTTCCTGTCCTCTGCACAACTACAAATTCGACTGTAAAACAGGGAAATGCTTGACGGACGCGCGCCTGAGCGTGCGCATCTACGAGACAAAAATCGAACAGGGCAAGATATGGGTGCGCGTTGCTGCCACTCCTTGCGCTGCTACTGCTGCGAAAAGTCAAGAAGATCCAGCAAAGAAAAGGAGCGCGGCGGAAATCTGGAAAACGGCCAAACACGGCATTGATTGTTGGGATGACATTCTTCGTTTTGCCAGAGAAAACACACCCATGTCCAAGCTCGAAGAGCCTGAACTAGAGCGGATGAAATGGTACGGATATTTCTACCGCAAGAACAATGACCTCGATCACTACATGGTCCGCATCCGCATCCCCGGCTGTGAGATGACCTCTGAACAAGCCCGCACCATTGCGTTCATCGCCTACGAATCGGGTTACAGTATCGTGGATGTAACCACACGCGGCAACATGCAGGTGCAGGGCCTCACGATTGATAAACTGCCCGGCGTCCGCGCTGTTCTCGAGAAGGTCGGACTCACTTCGCGCCAGTCTGGACACGATAATATCCGCAATATTACCTCGCATCCATTCAGCGGGATTGATCCCGAGGAGTTGATTGATACGCGCGAACTTGCCCGACAGATCCAAAAGATGATCGTGGGCAGTTATGAGTTTTCCGACTTGCCGCGCAAGTTCAATATTGCGCTAACGGGGCGCACTGATCCTCAGGGTCATGCCTGGACCCAGGACATTAGTTACATCGCGGCGTGGGGCCCTGAGGGACGAGTCGGCTTCCAGTTTTTGATTGGGGGCAATCAAGGTCAGTCACCGAAGCTCGGTTGGTATATCCCCGTCTTCATTCTCCCCGAGCAAGTGCTCGATGTTACCGCAGCGACCTTGCGTACTTTCCGTGAACTGGGCTATCGGCATAATCGCCACCAAGTCCGTTTTCATTTTCTCATTGAGCGCCTCGGTTCAGACCAAGTTTTGTTGGAGATCGAGAAACGTCTTAACTACTCGCTTCAGCGCTTTCCGAAATTTCCACCCAAGCCATCAGCTGAAGAAAATTTTATCGGCTGGTTCCCGCAAAAACAGCAAGGCTTTTGGGCGGTAGGCATCTGCGTGCCGGTTGGGCGTCTCACCTGGGACCAGTTCGAAGGATTGGCGGTCATCGCTCAGCAATATGGTTGGGGCACGCTGTGCACAACCTATGACCAGAATCTGATCATCCCAGGTATCCCCGCAGCCCAACGTCAAGCCGTCGGCTACGCCATCGCGCGCTACGGTCTGACGTTCGCGCCGGACTCCGTTACGCGCAACATGGTCGCCTGCACCGGCAAGCAATTCTGCAATCTGGCCGTGACGGAGACGAAAGGCTACGCCTACCAACTCATCGAGACATTGCGTCACCGCAAGGTCCAGCTTCACGGCATCAACATCCACATGAGCGGTTGCCCGAGCTCGTGTGCTATGAGTTATACCGCTGACATTGGTCTCAAAAGCGGCAAAGTCCGTCGTGGCCTGAGCGTGGTGGATGCGTTTAACATCTATCTCGGCGGCGGCCTTTCCGACGATGTGCAAATGGGCATTCTCTATAAAACACTCATTCCCGTAGACGAACTTCCTGATGAGATCGAAAAAATTGTCCGCGATTTCTATCTGCATCGCAGCCACGGCGAAACCTTCAGCGAATATTCGCGAAACAAACTCAAGGGTCACAAAGCTCTTCCGGCCAAAGAGGCGCTCCCGAAATGGCAATGCTCACGCTGCGGTCATCTCCACGTTGCGCAAGATCCGCCACCGTTCTGCCCAACCTGCGCCGCCTTGCGCGCCAAGTTTGTGCCAGCTCCTGAAGAAGGGAAGAGCAAGACTGCAAAACCACCGGTGACGCAGGCTCCGGTGCCTGCGGAAGGATATCCAATCTCCAAACCTGCGGGTCCACTGATATGGGTTTGTAAATCCTGCGGGCAAAAGCATGTTGGCGAAGAACCGCCGGACCTCTGTCTCGTCTGTGGCGTCACGAAAAAGGAATTTCAACTCGGTGGCTCCGGTGCGGTTGTAGTCGCCAACAAAGCAAACCCTACCGGGAAACGCATTTTGATTATCGGTGGCAGCATCGGCGGTCACACTGCCGCTCATACCGCGCGCCAGCTTGAACACAACGCGCAAATCACGCTGATCACCGATGAGAAATATTCTTTCTATAACCGCCTAAGCCTGACACGATTCCTTTCTGAAGAAGTCAGACACGCTGAACTTTTCGACTACCAACCCGAGTGGTATGAAGAAAACCAAATCGAAGTGCTGACCAACACACGGGTGATCGGCCTCAACACGGCAGAGAGAATGGCAACGCTGCGCGAGGGACGCGAGTTGCCCTACGACGCCTGCATCCTTACCCACGGCAGTTCCGCCAACACGCCGCCATTTTACCGCGCTGATTTGCCTGGCGTTTATTTGCTGCGAACGCTCGACGACGTGGAAGGAATTATCGCTAGTATCCATCCCGGAACCAAGGTGGCGGTGATCGGTGGGGGTGTGCTCGGACTTGAAGCCGCCTACGGCATCGTAAAGCGCGGCGGTTCTGTTCAAGTCTTTGAGTTCTTCCCGTATTTGATGCCGCGCCAACTCGATCAAGCTGTTGCAGGGCTTTTTACAGAAATGGTGAAAGAGAAGGGGATCGAGCCGTATGTTGGCGTCGACGTCAAAGAAATCCTCGGCCAAGAGAGCGCGGAAGGATTGACGCTTGCGGACGGTCGTGCCTTTGCAGCGGATCTCATCGTTGTTTCGACGGGAATCAAGCCCAATATTGATTGGGTGAAGCGTTCCGGGATCCGGTGCGATCGCGGCGTGCTTGTGGACGATCGCCTACAAACGTCCGCCGATAGCGTTTATGCGGCGGGTGACGTCGTGGAATGGCGCCGACAAGTAGTCGGTCTTTGGACCAATGCGATTGAGCAGGCCAAAGTGGCTGCCACGAACGCCGTTGGGAAAATGTCGTTGTTTCAAGGTCTTCTGCCCGTCACCCTTCTTAAATGCCTCGGTATCCAGCTGGTTTCCATGGGGGAGATCAAGGAAGACGGTGATAACATCACCTCAAAACTCAAATACGATTCGAAGGCGCGCGCGTACCGCCGAGTGGTTTATCGCAATGGATTGCCGATCGGCGGTATTTTGCTCGGCACGTCGAGTGGAATGGGCGATATGCGAAAGCTCATCGAGAACGGTCTCGAGCTAGAGAAGCTCACCAGGCAAGTCGTGCCTGATGAACCGTTACAAGCTGCGTAAAAGCGATAAGATGATTTTCAACTTGAACTATGAATTGACTTGCGTCGTTCCTGGGCAGCGGGTGCAAACAGGAGGACTCTCATGAGTCATTTTCTCGATCGCCTGCGATTCTTCAAACGGGTCCAGGGCACGTTTTCGAACGGCCACGGCATCGTCACCAACGAGGATCGCCAGTGGGAGGACGCCTATCGCAACCGCTGGCGCTTCGACAAGGTGGTGCGCTCGACCCACGGGGTCAACTGCACCGGGAGTTGCTCCTGGAACATCCACGTCAAGAACGGGCTGGT
>Ga0187893_10007253_pt1 | contig 18318 bp, 11 predicted proteins | sample MA1701074metaG_FD_139574 | JGI IMG/M metagenome (GOLD analysis project Ga0187893, IMG submission 139574) | White microbial mat communities from a basaltic lava cave in the Kipuka Kanohina Cave System on the Island of Hawaii, USA - MA170107-4 metaG ... | reverse complement strand
GCGAGGGGGCGCTGGAAGACGACGGCGAGGACGCCGCCGAGCGCGGCGCCGGTCGCCGCGCCGGGCCAGGCGAGCGGCGTGCCGACGACGGAGGAGCCGACGACGGCCAGGACCACGCCCGCGGCCGCGCCGTAGAGAGCCACGGTGAGGAAGTAGAGGGCGTTCCCGAGGAGGTAGCCCACGAGCCCGCTCCCGAGCATCACGCCCGCCACGATCCAGGGGTTCGGGACCTGCGCCACGAAGAGCGTCCCCAGCCCCGTGAACAGGAGGGCCGAGGAGAGGCGCGCGGTGAAGCGGAGCGCCCGGTAGCCCGCGAACGCGTAGACCAGCCCGAGCAGGCCCGAGACTGCGGCCTGCCAGACGGGCATCGCCTGCGGGACTTCCATCCCCGCCTAGAGCTCCAGCTTCCAGGGCGCGCGGTAGTTGACCTCGCGGAGCAGCTTGTCGGCGGCCTCGTCGCCCACGATCTTCCGCTCCTTGGGGTCGTACTTGATCTTCCGGCCGACCGCCTGGGCCACGTAGCCCAGGAAGCCGGGGACGATCGAGCAGAAGGAGACCTCCGAGGGGCAGATGGTCTCCTTCCGGCTCTTGATGCAGTCGAGGAAGTTCCGGCGGTGGTCGTTGGACTCGTAGGCCTTGACGGGACCGGGGTTGAAGTCCTTGGCGAGCCAGTCCTTGTTCGAGGCGTCGATCTTCCCGCGCGTGACGAAGACCCAGCCCTTGTCGCCGGTCCACTTCGTGCCGAGGCCGGGGTCGGAGGTGATGGTGGTCTCGACGCCGCTGGCGTACTTCGACTTCACGGTGTAGCGGACGGGGGCGTCGTAGAGGGGCATGACGTCCGCGGGCGGGTACTTGAAGTCGACCGCCTCGACCTCGATCGGGCCGCCCCGGTCCTCGTTCAGGCCCCAGTGGGCGATGTCGTTGTGGTGGCCGATCCAGTCCATGAGCTGTCCGCCGCCGTAGTTCAGGTTCCAGCGCCAATGGAAGTGGAGCCGGGCGCCGTTGTAGGGCAGGACCTTGCTCGGCCCGCACCAGAAGTCGTAGTCGAGCTCGGCCGGGACCTCGGTCTGGTTGGGGTTGCCGGCGGGCTTGTCGTGGCCGACGGGGAGGGTGACGTGGACCTTCTCGACCTTCCCGACGTGGCCGTTCAGGACGAGCTCCGCCGCGTGGCGGAAGTTCCGCTCGGAGCGCTGCTGGGAGCCGGTCTGCCAGATCCGCTTGTACTTCCTCTGGGCCTCGATGAGGACGAGGCCCTCGCCGAAGAGGTGGGTGACGGGCTTCTCGCAGTAGACGTCCTTCCCGTTCTTCATGGCCTCGAGGGAGGGGAGGGCGTGCCAGTGGTCGGGGGTGGCGACGCAGACGGCGTCGATGTCCTTCCGGGCGACGAGCTCGCGGAAGTCCTTGTAGGCCTCGCAGCCCTTGTAGGAGCCGTCCTTGGCCTTCTCGGCGTAGTGCTTCTCGACGCGCTCCTTGACCGGGTTCCGGCCGCCGTTCTTGCCGCCGGTGTTGACGTCGCAGACGGCGACGATCTGGACGTCCTTATGGTTGATGAAGGAGTTCAGGTTCGCCTGGCCCATGCCGCCGACCCCGATGAAGCCCATGGTGATCCGCTCGCTCGGGGCGGGCCGGTCCTGCCGCCCGAAGACGGAGGAGGGGACGATGTACGGCGCGGCGGCCGCGGCGGCGGCCTGGCCGACGAAGCGGCGGCGAGAGATCCTGGCCATGGGCGCTCCTTTCGTTGTCCCTAAGTTATACGCCTATAGCGCGGCCGGGGGCAAGCGTCACGAACCAAGCAGGGTGGGCATGCATTCCGGGGGTTGTCAGGCAAGGGGCATTAGGCCATAGGCATTGGCCGGAAGGCGTCTCCTCCGGCTATTGCCCAATGCCCAGTCCCTGCGGCCTTGGCATCCCCTTCCATGAGGATTCATGCCAAGATGTCGCGGACGACATGCCCATGCACGTCCGTGAGGCGGAAGTCGCGGCCGGCGTAGCGGAACGTGAACTTCTCGTGGTCGAAGCCGAAGAGGTGGAGGATCGTGGCGTGGAGGTCGTGGACGTGGACGACCTTCTCGACCGCCTTGAAGCCGAACTCGTCGGTCGCGCCGTGGACGTGCCCGCCCTTGACCCCGCCGCCGGCGAGCCAGGCCGTGAAGCCATAGGGGTTGTGGTCGCGGCCGGTCGCGGCCGGCAGTTCCGCCGTGGGCGTGCGGCCGAACTCGCCCGACCAGAGGACGAGCGTGTCCTCGAGCATTCCGCGGGCCTTCAGGTCCTTGAGGAGGGCCCCGAGGGGCTGGTCGAGCTCGCGGCCGAGCTTCCCGTGGTTCTCGGCGATCTTGTCGTGGTTGTCCCAGGGCTGGCCGGCGCCCGCCCAGACCTGGACGAAGCGGACCCCGCGCTCGAGGAGGCGGCGGGCCATGAGGAGCTGGCGGGCCTGCGTTCCCGGGCCGTAGAGGTCGCGGACGGACTTCGGCTCCTTCTCGAGGTCGAACGCGTCGGCGGCCTCCATCTGCATCCGGAAGGCCAGCTCGAAGGACTGGATCCGGGCCTCGAGCTGGGCGTCCTCCCTCCGGGGCTCCTGGTGCTCGCGGTTGAGCTCGAGGAGGAGGTCGAGCTGGCGGCGCTGGTCCGGGGTGGAGGCGCCGCGGTTCCGGATGTGCTCGATCAGCTTCTCGAGGTCGGCGTGCTGGGAGTTGACGAAGGTCCCCTGGTAGGCGCCCGGGAGGAAGCTCGACTGCCAGTTCTGGGACTCCTGGATCGGGTAGCCGCCCGGGCAGAGGACGACGAAGCCCGGGAGGTTCTGGTTCTCCGAGCCCAGGCCGTAGGTGAGCCAGGCGCCCATGGACGGCCGCGAGAGCCGCCCCTCGCCGCAGTTCATGAGGAGGAGCGAGGGCTCGTGGTTGGGGAGCTCGGCCTTCATCGAGCGGATGACGCAGAGGTCGTCGGCCGACTCGGCCACCTTCGGGAACATGTCGCTGATCTCGAGGCCGCTCTTCCCGTAGCGGCGGAACTTGAAGGGAGAGGGGAACGCGGCGCCGGTCTTCCGCTCGGTCCTGAGGTTCCCCGTGGGGAGCGGCTTGCCCGCGTACTTCTCGAGGAGGGGCTTGGGGTCGAACGTGTCGACGTGCGAGGCCCCGCCGTTGGCGAAGACGTGGATCATGCGCTTGGCCCGGCCGGGGAAGTGGGAGCGCTTGGGGGCGAGGGGGCGGATCTCGTCGGCGAACGCGCTCCCCATGAGGTCGCCGAGCGCGAGGGCCCCGAAGCCCATGCCGCAGCGTTCGAGCATCCGGCGTCGGGAAAGGAGCGGTTCGTTCATCTGCCTTACCTCAACCCTTCGACTCGCTTCGCTCGCTCAGGGTGAGCCGCCGGATCGGTCATGATTCTGTTCCTGCGGCTCAATCCACGAAAACGAACTCGTTGGTCAGGAGCAGGGTCTGCGCGTACGACTCCCACGGGCCGAGCGGCCGCGGCGGGGGGCCGCCGAACTGGGCGGACGCGCTCCATTCCTCGCCGGGCTTCTCGGCGGCGTTCGTCGCGGCGGCGGCCTTCTCGAGCTTGATCGAGGGCGCCCAGGAGAACTCGTCCCAGGTGATCTCGCCCGCGGGGCGGCAGTCGACGAGGAAGTCGATCGCGTCGCCCTCCTTCACCTCGATTCCCTTGATCCGCGTCTCCGCCTCCTGGTTGTGGAGGGAGAACGAGGCGATCTCGCCCGTCCGGCTCGAGACGACCTTCCCGCGGATCCCGTCGCCCTCCTTCTTCTTGTGGGCGAGGGTGCCGGAGATCGAGACCGTGCCGCCCACGGGCGCGACCCAGCGGCGGACGGCCGCGTGCTTGAGGTCGTTCCCCACATGCCCTCCCTGGGCGGTGAGCTGGACCCAGCCGAGCGCGGGGTCGGGCCACGAGGCCCCGCCCTGCCAGGCGGTTCCGGTGAAGTGGGGGAGGGGGGCGAAATCCTTGACCCGCCCCGTCGCGGGATCGAACTCCCCGAAGCCGTAGCGCCAGGGGCCGGGCTTGACCACGACGGGCTCGGCGACCGGCTGGCCCGCGAAGCGGAGGCCGGCGGAGAGCTCGCGGTCGGAGGGCGCGCGGCCGAGGACGAGACGGTAGAGCGCGCGGATCCGGTCCTCGGGCGGGCCGGCGGGGACGCGCCCGAGGAGGGCGCGGGCCTGCTCGGCCATGAAGGGGCTGTTCATGAGGAAGAGGGCCTGCTGGGGGACGGTGGTGGTGAAACGCTGGGGGCCGTGGGCGTCGACGCTCGCGAAGTCGAAGGCGCGGAAGACGTTCGGGACGTTCAGGCGGTCGACGAACCCGTAGACGGTGCGGCGCGAGGCGGAGGGGGCGGCGAGGTTCACGGGCTTCCCGCCCATCGCCAGGTCGAGGCGGCCGGAGACGGCGAGGAAGGCGTCGCGGGTGGACTCGAAGTCGAGGCGGCGGCGGGGGAAGCGGGCGAGGAGGCGGTTCTCGGGGTCGGCGGCGCGGGCGGCGGGGTGGTCGGCGCTGGAGCGGCGGTAGGCGTCGGAGAGGAGGATGCGCCGGTGAAGCATCTTCGTCGACCACTTGTCCTCGACGAAGCGCCGCGCGAGCCAGTCGAGGAGCTCCGGGTGGGTGGGCGGCTCGCTCCGGAGGCCGAAGTCGGAGGGCGTACGGACGAGCCCCTCGCCGAAATGGTAAAGCCAGACGCGGTTCACCCAGACGCGCGCGGTGAGGGGGTTCTCGGGGCTCGCGATCGCGCGGGCGAGCTCGAGGCGGCCGCTGCCCTCCCGGAACGGCTTTCCCTCGAGGGCCGAGAGGAAGCCGCGCGGGACCTCGTCGCCCTTGTTGGCCGGGTTCCCGCGGCGGAAGACGCGGGGGAGGGGCTGGGGGGGGCGGTCGGCCAGGTACTGGGCCCAGGGCGGGGCGGCGGGGCTCTGGAGGATCCAGCGCTCGACCTCGCGGTGGAGCTTGCCGAGCTCCTGGCGGACGCTCTCGTCGTAGAACCACTCGATCTCGGAGAAGGCGCCCTGGGGCGTGGCGATGGGCGACTCGGGGCCGTGGAGGATCTCGCGGAGCTCGGGATCCGCGCTTGCGAACGCCTTTCCGTAGCGCCGGGCGACCTCCTTCATGTCGGCGGGCGGCGGGCCGTCAAGCGCGGCGGCCACGGCCGGGTTGAGGCTTCCGCGGTAGGCCTCGAGCCAGGCCGGGGCATTCGCGGCCAGGTCGCGCTCGGGAATCGCCAGGAAGCCGTGCCAGGCGCCCCAGACGGGGTGGACGTCCCGCTTGAAGCGGTCGATGTAGGCGGCCCAGCGGCGGACGATGAAGGGCTTGAGGTCGTCGGGCCCGAGGATCTCGTAAAACTCCTCGGTCGGGAACTTCGAGACGTCGAGGGCGGCGACGAGGTAGTCGGGGGTCTTGGCGCGGAGGCGGTCCAGGAGCTCGCGGGTGCGGTCGGCGAGCTTCTTCGTCCAGGCCTCCTCGCGCTTGCGGAACTCCTTGAGGTAGGCCTCGTCGGTCGCTTCGGCGAGGGGGACGGCCTTCTCGGTCGAGGCGTGGAAGACGCCGTAGAGGCCGTAGTACTCGGCGGTGGGGACGGGGTCGAACTTGTGGTCGTGGCAGCGGGCGCAGCTCACGGTGAGGGCGAGCATGCCGCGGGTGAGGGTGTCGATCCGGTCGTCGACGATGTCGTGGATGTTGTTGATGAAGCGGCGGCCCACGGTGAGGAAGCCGGCGGCGGCCAGGTCTCGGGGGTCCTTCGAGAGCTGCTCCGGGGCGATCTGGAGCATGAGGAAGCGGTCGAAGGGGAGGTCCTCGTTGAAGGCGCGGATCACCCAGTCGCGGTAGGCGGCGGAGTGGATGAAGCGGGCCTCCTCGCGGTCCTCGTAGACGTAGCCCTTGGTGTCCGCGTGGCGGGCGACGTCGAGCCAGTGCCGCCCCCAGCGCTCGCCGTAGCGGGGCGAGGCCAGGAGTCGCTCGACGGCCTTTTCGTAGTCCTCCTCGAGGTCCTCGGGCGAGGGCGGGAGGCCGGTCAGGTCGAACGTGACGCGGCGGATCAGCGCGCGGCGATCGGCGGGCGGGTTGGGGGCGAGGCCCTTCTCCTCGAGGCGGGCGAGGAGGAAGGCGTCGATCGGGTTGCCGGGGCCCCGGGAAGCGATGTCCCTCGGGGGCTGGAAGGCCCAGTGGCGCTTCGACGTCGCGGCGTCCGCGCGTCCCTTGGGCGCGGTCGCGGGCATCGGGGCGCCGCGGCGGATCCAGGCCTCGAGGTCGGCCACGACCGCGTCGGGCAGCTTCTTCTTGGGCGGCATCTTGAGGTCGGGGTCCGCGTGGCGCACCGCCTTGAGGAGCAGGCTGCGGTCGGGGTCTCCCGGCACGAGCGCCGGACCGGAATCGCCGCCCTTGAGGATCCCCTCGCGCGTGTCGAGGAGCAGTCCGCCCTTCAGCTTCTCGGCTTTCGCGCTGTGGCAGGCGTAGCAGTGCTCGGCGAGGACGGGGCGAACCCGCTTCTCGAAGAGGTCGATCCCTTCGCCGTCCGGCGTGGCGGCGGGCTCCTGGGCTCGGGCCCACGGGAGGGCGAGGAGGGGGAGCGCGAGGGCGAGGGCCTTCACGAAGGAATTGTACCGCGGCGCCCGCGCTCGTTTCACCGGATCAGCCTCGCCTTCCGGAGCTCGTCCGTCATCATGTCGTGGTGCTCGGTCATCCGGCGCCGGGCGCGGCCCGGCTGGCGGCGCTCAATGGCCCGGTAAATCTTCTCGTGGATCAGGTAGGAAGCCCGGTGGTCGTAAACGTCGGGCTTGACGGAATCCATGAGCAGGACGATCTGGTCGTGGAGGCAGGTCATGATGCGCTCGAGGAGCCGGTGGTGCGCGGCCGCGGCGAGGGCGCGGTGGAAGCGGGCGTCGGGGTCGATGAACCCGGCCCGGCGGGCCATGCCGGCCTTGAGCTCGGCGAGGGGGCCGGCCATGGCCTGGAGGTCGGCGGCCGTCCGATGGCGCGCGGCCCGGCCGGCCAGGTGGACCTCGAGGAGTTCGCGGGTCTCGTGGAGGTCGGCGATCGAGGGCCGGTCGAGGGCGAGGAGGAACTCGAGGGGGGTCCGCAGGACGTTCGAGCCCGAGGCGGCGATCTGGCTTCCCGAGCCGTGGCGGGTGTCGAGGACGCCCATACGGCCCAGGGTCTGGAGCGCCTCGCGGACGGAGGGGCGGGAGACGCCCAGGCGCCGGGCGAGGTCGCGCTCTCCCGGCAGCCTCGCCCCCGCGGCCATCTCGCGGGAGCGGAGGAGCCGCTTGATCTCGTCGATCACCCCGTCGACGACGCTCGACCTCCTCACCGCCCGGATCGCCGCCGCCTCCACGTCGCCCTCCATCCCGTGATGAACCAAACCGTTTAGTTTTGCGCGGTGGTGAACTGGTCTGGCCAGTTTAGGGAGAAGGCCGGGACGGGTCAAGCGAAACCTAGCGGGAGGCGGCGAGGGCGCGGGCCACGTACTCGCGGACGAGGGGGAGGCGGATCTTCGGGACGAGGCCCACCGCGCGGTCCCGGTGTGAGGGGACGAGGGGGTGGATCCCGTACCAAGCCATGAGCGGCAGATTGGAGTCGTCCTTGTCCTCCTCGCGGGCGACGAGGGCCTCGAGGATCGGCCAGCGCGCCTCGACGGGGAGGCGCTGGACCGCCGAGGCGAGGGCGAGGCGGACCTTGGGCGAGGGCTCGGCGGCCGCCATCGCCGCGAGCTTGTGCGCGACGGCGTCGCTCGCCGACTTCGCGTCGACCGAGAGGCGGACGGCCCAGGTCCGGACGTGCTCGTCCGGGTGGTCCATGAGCCCGAGCAGGAGCGGCTCGGGCGCGGCGCCGATGGCGTAGAGCGTCCAGAGGGCCCGGAGCTTGCGGGTCACGTCGGGGATCTCGTGGAGGATCTTCTCCAGGCCGGGGACGGCTTCCTTCCCGCCCCGCTCCTGGAGGAGGCGCCGGGCGTTCCGGACGAACCAGTCGTTCTTGTGGACGTGGAGGGCGGCGAGGTCGCGGTCGCTCCTCGCGCGCAGGTCGACGGCGGCCGTCTTGGGCGTCCCGTAGGTCACCTTGTAGATCCGGCCGTTCGACTTGTCGGCGACCTTGTAGTTGTGGCACTCGCCGGTGTCGACCCAGTCGGTGACGTAGACGCCGCCGTCGGGCCCGCATTTCAGCTCGAGGCCGCGGAACCAGGTGTCGGCCGTCCGGAGGAAGTCGGGCGCATGGCGGGCGACGTAGCCGGAGCCCTTGCGCTCGAGGGTGTCGTTCGAGATCCGGTTCCCGTGGAGGTTGACGGTGAAGAGCGTGTTCCGGTATCGGTCGGGCCAGTTGTCGCCGAGGTAGACCATGGCCCCCACGTGGGCGTGGCCGCCGCCCGCCTCGTCGTGCTTGCCCTTCCCGCCGCGCGACTCGGTCCAGGGGCCGCCGCCCCAGTGGATGTGGTCGGCGGGGCTCTCCATGAGGCCGAAGAGCCCCTTGACGGGGTCCTCGCCGTACATCCGCTGGTAGTGCGCGCCGGGGACGACGTGCCAGAGGTGCTTGATGACGCAGTTCGTGATGAACATCTCGCCCCAGTCGTCCCAGTCGAGCCCCCACGGGTTCGTGGTCCCCCAGGCGACGATCTCGAAGACGCGCCGCGTCGGGTGATAGCGCCAGACGCCGCAGTTGAGGAAAGCGCGCTCGGCGTCCGGGGCGCCGGGCTTGCCGACGAGGGAGTTCGACTGGATGCCGTTCAGGCCGTAGAGCCAGCCGTCGGGTCCCCAGTGGAGGCCGTTGACGACGTTGTGCTGGGACTTCTTGATGTCCCAGCCGTCGAGGAGGATCTCGGGCGGGCCGTCGGGGACGTCGTCGCCGTTCCGGTCGGGGATGAACGAAAGATAGGGCGCCTGCGTGAGCCACACGCCGCCGAAGCCGAGCTCGATCCCCGAGAGGTTCGCCAGGTCCTGCGCGAAGACCTTCCGGGAGTCGTGGCGGCCGTCGCCGTCCTTGTCCTCGTAGACGAGGATCCGGTCCTTGCCGGGTGTCCCGGGCTGGAGCCAGCCGGGGTAGGTCTGGGTCTCGACGACCCAGAGGCGGCCGCGCTCGTCGATCGCGAAAGCGAGGGGCTGGACGACGTCCGGCTCGCCTGCGAAGAGCGCGACCTTGAATCCCTCAGGGACGGTCATCCGCCGCGGGGCCTCCTCGGGCGGGAGGGGCGCGGCCTGGGCGAGGGCGAGCGCGAGCGTGAGCGCGAGCATCATGGGACTATAGCGTTCGTCTCCCGGACCGCGACCGATTATTTCAGGGAGGCGAGGAACGCGAGGAGGTCGGCCAGCTCGCGGCGCGTGAGCTGCTGGTCGAGACCCTGGGGCATGACGGAGGTGCGGGACTGCTGGATCAGGTCGACGGCGGCGCGGGGGACGCGCTTCTCGGCGCGGTCGGCCTGGAGGAGGGTGATCGCGTCGGCGGTCTCCCGGACGATCAGGCCGTCGAGGACGGTCCCGTCCTTCGTCTTCAGGCGCCAGGGCTCGTAGCCGCGGGCGAAGCTCGAGCTCGGGAAGACGACCGCCTCGAGGAGGTCCTTGGAGGTGCGGATCGACCCGATCTTGGCGAGGTCGGGTCCGACGCGCGCGCCCTGGCCGCCCAGGGCGTGGCAGGAGGAGCAGGCGGCGCGGGGACCGAGGAAGACGTCGCGCCCGCGGGCGGGATCGCCGCCCTGGAGGACGCCGCCCAGCTCGGCGAGCCTCGCCTTCATCGCCTCGGTGTCGACCTCGAGCCTCTTGAGGAGCGGCGCCGCGGCGGCCCGCACCTCCTCGGGCTGGCTCTCGACCGCCTTCCGGAGGCCCTCGGCCGTGAGGCTCTCGAAGGAGGCGGCCTTCTCGAGGGCGGAGAGGAGCTTCCGGCCGGCGTTCGCGGAGCGCGTGCGCTCCCAGGCGCCGACGAGCCTGGGGAGCTCGAGCGCGCCTGCCTTCCCGAGGGAGCCCGCGAGCGAGACGAGCTGCGCCTCGTTGAGCGCGGTCGCGCCGAGGCCCTGGGCCGCGGCGATGCGCAGCAGGGCCGGCCGGTCGGGCGCGAGGCACTTCTGGAGGAAGGCGAAGAGCGCGGGGTCCGGGGCGGCGCGGGGCGCGGCCGCGGCGAACGCCTCGGCCCGGAGCTCCTCGGAGCGCTGCGCGTCGCGCGCGATCGAGAGGAGGGGGGCGTCGAAGTCCGTAAGCGCGAAGGCCCGGATGACGGCGACCGACTGCCGGACGACGCGCGGGTCGGCGTGGTCGAGCGACCAGCGGAGCTCCGCCGCCCAGGTGGGCGGGAGGCGGTCGAGGGGCGCGCGGGTCATCGTCTCGAGGAGGAGGAGCCGGAGCTCGGCCGAGGTCGCCGGGTTCCGGAGGGCGAGCGCGACCAGGTCCTGGACGGCCGCGTCGCGCGCGAAGCCGGTGATGATCCCTTCCAGCTCGGGACGCGGCTTCTCCTCGGCGAGCCAGCCCCGGAGGAGCCCCAGCACCTCGCCGCTCCAGCCCCGCGCGGAGAGGACGGCGAGGGCCGTCTTCTGGAGCGCCGGGCTCGACGGGTCGAGCAGCGGCGTCACCTGCTCGCGCGCGAGGGCGCCCCCGTCCATCTGGTCGAGCGCGATGAGCGCGCCGCGCCGGACGAGCGGGTTCGCGTCCCGGAGGAAGGGGAGCGTCCCCTCGCGGTCGGCGATCTCGATCGCGGCGTAGAGGATCGAGTGCTCGAGGAAGCGGTCGGGGTTTTTCGCGAGCGCGGCGAAGAGCTCCGGGACGGCGGCCCGCTCGCGGAGGCGGCCGAGCGCGGTCGCGGCCTCGCGGGCGACGTGGGGCGGGTCGTCGCGGAGGATCCGGGCGAGGGCGGCCAGGGCCTCGCGGTCGCGGTGGAGGCCGGCGGAATGGCAGGCGGCGAGGCGGACGGAAGGGTCCTTGTCGGAGAGCGCCTCGCGCACCGCCTTCCGGGCGCCGGGAGTGTCGATGCGCGTGAGCGACCAGACCGCGTTCATGCGGGCTCGGGCGGACGATCCCCCGCGGAGGACGGGGCCGAGCTCGTCGACGGCGCCCCTGAGCGCGAGCGTGTCGATCGCGAGCTCGCGCCGGTCGAACCTCGGGTCGTCGAGCTCCCGGAGGAGGTCCTTGGTCTCCGTCGGGACGAAGCCTCGGGCGCGGAGGTCGTAGCCGTTGGGCGCCCCCTTCCTCCGGACGCGGTAGATCGCGCCCTTGATCTGGGGCTTGTCGACCTGGGAGGTCGGGCAGCCGATCCGGAACCAGCCGCCCGTATCGAGGACGAGGAGGCTCCCGTCCACGTCCTCGAGCACGTCCGTCGGGTGGAAGTCGGGGTTCTGGGAGACCAGGAAGTCCTCGTTCCGGCCTCGGAACGTGGCGCCGTCCCGCTCGATCACGTGCCGCTGGACCTTGTGGGTGTTGAAGTGGGCGGAGTACCAATCGCCCGACTGGGCGCGGAGGAGGCCCGAGGGGGCGACCCATCCGACGTCGACCACCGAGGGGAGGAGGTCGCCCGTGCGCTTGAACTCCTTGACCACCTCGTGGTAGGGGAAGACACCGCCCTCGACGCAGTGGATGATCGAGTCGATCCGGCGGGGCTGGCCGATCAGGATGGCGACCGTCGCCAGGCCCTCGCCCTCCTCGGTGAAGGCGATCTCGACCGGGTTGTCCATCCCGCCGCCGCAGACGACCTCGACGTCGGACCCGTCGGGCCGAGCGCGGAAGATGCGGGCGGCCTTGCCCTCCATGACGCTCCCGTCCGCGCGGCGGATGTTGTGGCCGTGGCGGCCGTCGGTCCACCAGAGGCGGCCGCTGGGGTGGAGGAAGGGGCCGTGGACGTCGGCGGCGTTGCCGTTGGAGCCGAACTTCGTGACGATTTCGGTCCGCTCGTCGGCCTTCCCGTCGCCGTCCGTGTCGCGGAGCCGCCAGACGCTGGGGGGCGCGCAGACGTAGAGCGCGTCCCGGTACCAGAGGGCGCCCATCGGGAAGGTCATCCCCTCGGCGAAGACCACGCTCGTGTCGAAGCGGCCGTCGCCGTCCGCGTCCTCGAGGCGCACGATCCGGTGGGGCGGGTTCTTGACGAGGGCGTCGATCCGGAGGTTGACGCCGGAGGAGTCGGCCACGTAGAGGCGGCCGCGGCCGTCGAAGCCGGCCATGATGGGGCGCTCGACGAGAGGGGGACCCGCGACCCGCTCGACCTCGAAGCCTTCCGGGACCGCCGGGTCCTGGAGGGCGAACGCGACGAGGGCGAGGGAGAGCATGCGGCCTCCTTCCACTTCTCTCTACGCCGGGCCGGGCCGCCTATTTCCTTTCAATTGAAATTAAATCCGCGCCCTGTGCGCTCGCGTTGCGTCTCGGGGAGGGTCTAGTTCGCCGGCTCCAGGCGGGGCCGGACGATCCCCGTGACGACCTTGTACCCTTCCTCATTCAGGTGGAGCCCGTCCTTGAGGAGGAGTTCGGGCCGGGCCTTCCCGTCGGGCCCACGGAGCGCCGTCGCGACGTCCACGTAGCCGAGCCGCGGGTCGGTCCTTGCGTGGGCCTCGATCAGGCGGTTGAGGGCCTGGCACTTCCCATCCTCCGCCGCCCGGGCCACGTTCGGGAAGAGGGACATGAAGAGGACGCGCGTCCCGGGGAGGGCGCCGTGGATCTTCGCCACGAACGACTTGTAGTCCTCGAAGACCTGTTCGGGCGACTTCCCCGCGTGGATGTCGTTCCCGCCGGCGAAGAGGAGGACGAGGCGGGGCTTGAGCGGGAGGAGGATGCGGTCGGCGGTGCGGACGGAGTCGGCGATCTGGGAGCCGCCGAAGCCGCGGTTGACGACGGGGAGGTCGGGGAAGCTCTCCTTCGTCTTCCACAGGCGGATCGTCGAGCTTCCGATGAAGGCGATGCCGCCGGGCGCGGGCGGGCTCTCCTTGTCCCGGGCCTCGAACGCGGCGATGTCCTTCTCCCAGCGGTCCTGGGCCTGGGCCAGCAGGAGCAGCGCCGTGGCGATCGCTCTCATGGACCCTCCGAAGTGCTGATAATGAAACGACGTTGGAAGATCAACAGATACAATCGCGCGCGTGAGGGTGCTCAGGACCCGGGAGTTCGGGGCGTTCGTGGTCCTGGTCGCGATGCTCCTCCTCTGCGAGGCGGGCTCGCAGTTCTACAACCAGAAGTCTTTCCTCGGGAACGAACTGGGGCGGGTCCTCAAGGACTTCTCGATCGTGGCCATCGCCGCGATCGGGGCCTGCGCGGTGATCGTCTCGGGCGGCGTGGACCTCTCGGCCGGGTCGACCATGACCCTCTCGGCCTACGCGATGGCCTTCCTCTTCGTGAACAAGGGGGTTCCGGCCCCGGTGGCGCTCGGGGCGGGCCTGGCGACGGGGACGCTCGTGGGCCTCGCCAACGGCCTCCTCGTGGGCGGGGCGAAGCTCCCGCCCTTCATCGCGACGCTCGGCATGCTCTCGATCGCGCGCGGGCTGGCCTTCTGGGTGAACGACGGGGACAACATCACGGTCGCGTGGCGGTCTTCCGCGGACGCCTTCGCCGGTTTTTGGCTCCTCGGGGACTACCCCATGGTCGCGGTCCTGGTCCTCGGGATCCTGGCGAGCGTCGTCATGGCGCGCTTCCGCTGGGGCCGCTACGTCTACGCGGTCGGGGGGAACGAGGAGGCCGCGCGCTTCGCGGGGCTCCGGATCGGGGCGATCAAGGCGGGGATCTACGCGGCGGCCGGGCTCTTCAGCGCGCTCGCCGGCTGCACGTACTCGCTCAAGTACGGGACGACCATGGTCACCATGGGGAACGGCTACGAGCTCCAGATCATCGCCGCCTGCGCGATCGGCGGGGTGAGCTTCTCGGGCGGCCAGGGGACGGTCGCGGGCTCGGTGATCGGGGCGGCCATCCTCCAGACCCTCTACGAACTCTTGCTGCAACTCCGCGTTCCCGGCGATAGAATCGAGATCTTCTACGGCGCGGCGATCCTGCTGGCCGTGGGCATCGACCAGGTCCGCCGGGGCGGTCTCCCGGCGCGTTGGTTTTCGAGGAGCGCGACATGAAGCGGATCCCCCTCCTCCTGGCGTTGGCCTTCGGCCTCGGGTGCGACGGCGGCGGTCTCACCGGCCCCGTGGGCGAGATTAAGAAGGGCCCGCAGAAGAAGTACCGCTTCGCCGTGGTCCCGAAGATGCTCAACAACAAGGTCTTCAAGTGCGCGAAGATCTCGGCCGAGGCGGCGGCCCGGGAGATCGGGCGGAAGGAGGGGGTCGAGATCGAGATCGTCTTCCAGGGCCCGCCCGAGTCCAACCCCGCGCGGCAGGCGTCGGTCGTCGAATCGCTCGCCGGCCAGGGCGTGCACGGGATCTCGGTCTCGGTGGACGACGCGAACGTGCTCCAGACCGCGATCGACGCGGCGACGGCGAAGGGCGTGCCGGTCATCACCTTCGACTCGGACTCGCCGGCCTCGAAGCGGAAGTACTTCTTCGGGACGAACGACCTCGAGTGCGGCGAGCGGCTGGCGAAGCACCTGGGGAAGCTCGTCCAGAAGGGAAAGGTCGTGATCCAGTCCGGGACGACCGGGGCGCCCAACCTCCAGATGCGCGTGAAGGGGGCCAAGGACTACCTCGCCAAGCACCACCCGGAGATCGCGGTGGTCGACGTCCTCTACTGCAACGACGACGTGAAGAAGGCCGTGGACCAGATCGGCCAGTACATGAGCGCGCACTCGGACATCGCGGGCTGGATCCTGGTGGGCGGCTGGGCGCTCTTCGGGGCGGACGCCCTGAAGTCGATCGACCCGGCCAAGACCAAGGTCGTCTCCTGCGACGCGCTCCCGGAGGAGTGGCCCTACCTCGAGAGCGGGAAGTGCCAGATGCTCCTCGCCCAGGACCTCTGGGGCTGGGGGGCGCAGAGCGTGCGGATCCTGAAGGACCTGGTCGACGGCAAGCCGGTCGAGGCCGGCCCCGGCGGCGTCATCAACGGCGGCCTCGAAGAGGTGACCGCGGAGAACCTCGCGGACTTCAAGAAGAAGTGGGCGGAGCAGTTCCCCGAGTACAAGTAGCAAGGGGTAAGGAGCAAGGAGCGAGGAGGGGGGCCTTGCCTGCTCCTCCCCAATGACGCTGGCGTTCCGCTCGATCTCGAAGCGCTTCGGCGGCATCCGGGCGCTCGAGGACGTGAGCTTCGAGGTCGCCCCGGCCGAGGTCCACGCGGTGGTGGGCGCGAACGGCGCGGGGAAGTCGACCCTCCTCAAGATCCTGACGGGGGTCGTCCCGCCCGACTCGGGGGAGATCCTCCTCGACGGCCGGCCCGTCCGGATCTCGAGCCCGCGCGCCGCCCACGAGCTCGGGATCGGCCTCGTGCCCCAGGAGACGACCCTCTGCGAGAACCTCTCGGTCGCGGAGAACGTCCACCTGGGCCGGCACGCCTGGCTCCGGCCCGCCGCGATCGAGGCCGACGCGCGCGCGCGGCTCCGGGAGGTGGGGCTCGACGTCGATCCCTCGCTCCCCGTCTCCCGCCTCTCGGTCGGCCGCAAGCAGCTCGTCCAGATCGTCCGGGCCCTCGTCTTCGAGCCCAAGGTCCTCGCGCTCGACGAGCCCACGGCCAGCCTCTCCGAGGGCGAGGTCGAGCATCTCTTCCGGATCCTCCGGCACCTGAAGGCGAGTGGCGTCACGCTCTTCTTCGTCTCGCACCGGCTTCGCGAGATCCAGTCGATCGCCGACCGCGCGAGCGTGCTCCGGGACGGGCGCTACGTGGCGACGGTTCCGGCGCGGGAGACCCCCCGCGAGGAGCTCGTCCGCCACATGGCCGGCCGGGAGGTGGCCGTGGAGCGCGGCGCCTCGGCCGCCCGGGCCGAGGAGGCGCTCTCCGCGACCGGGCTCTCGGGGGAGGGGTTCCGGGACGTCTCCTTCAGCGTCCGGAAGGGCGAGGTGCTCGGGCTCTTCGGGCTGGTGGGCGCCGGGCGGACGGAGCTCGCGCGGGCGCTCTTCGGGATCGACCCGGCCCGCTCGGGGGAGATCCGCGCGGCGGGAGCGCCCGTCCGGATCCGGAGCCCGCAGGACGCGATCGCGGCCGGGATCGGCCTGGTCCCCGAGGACCGGAAGCTCCAGGGCCTGGTGCTCTCGATGCGGATCGCGCCTAACGTCTCGCTCGCCTCGCTCGGGCGGCTCTCGAGGCTCGGGGCGATCTCGGCCGGCCGCGAGCGGGCGATGGTGGACGGCTTCATCGAGCGGCTCCGGATCCGCTGCTCGGGGCCGGACCAGCCGGTCTCCGAGCTTTCGGGGGGGAACCAGCAGAAGGTCGTGCTCGCGAAGTGGCTCGACACGCGCCCGCGGGTCCTCATCCTCGACGAGCCCACGAAGGGCGTGGACGTGGCCGCGAAGGCCGAGATCCAGGCGATCGTGCGGAAGCTCGCGGGGGAGGGGACGGCGGTCGTCCTGATCTCGTCCGAGCTCGAGGAGGTCCGCCAGATGGCCGACCGGATCCTGGTCTTCCGGGCGGGCCGGGTCTCGGGCGAGGTGCCCGGGGAAGGCGCGGCCGACGCGAACCTGATGGGGCTGGCCACGTAGGGTAGGTATGAAGCAGATCGCGGTCCTCGCGCTGGCGCTGGCGGCGCTCTCGTTCCATCCCGAGGAGCGGTGCTCCCTCACGGTCGAGCTCCGGGACGCGGCCACGGGGCGGCCGCTCTGGGGGCTCCTCCGGGCGGAGACGGCGGCGGGCGAGCCGGTGCGGTTGGACGGCCTCCTCTCGCGCGGCCACGGCCTGGACGCGAAGGCGCCGATCTCCCGCTGGTCGGTCGTCCCGGAGCGGGCGACGCTCTCGCTCCCCCGGGGGAAGGTGGTCCTCCAGGCGCTCCACGGCCTGGACCGGAAGGCCGCGCGGGTCGAGCTCGACCTGGCCGGCAAGGCGTCCGAGACGGCGGCCATCGCCCTCGAGCGCTTCCACGACGCGGCGGCCTCGGGGTACCGGAACGCGAACACCCACCTCCACCTCATGAAGATCCCGCGCGACGAGGCCGACCGTTATCTCTGCGAGATTCCCCGGGCGGACGGTCTCGAGCTCGTCTTCCTGTCCTACCTCGAGCGGGCGGACGACGACAAGACGTACATCTCGAACCGCTACACCGACGACGACCTCCGCGAGCTCTCGAAGACGGGCGTGCTCTTCGGCAACGGCGAGGAGCACCGTCACAACTTCGAGGGCTACGGCGAGGGCTACGGTCACGTGATGTTCCTCGACCTCAAGAAGCTCGTCCAGCCGGTCAGCATCGGGCCGGGGATCACGAAGAAAGGGACGGACGCGCCGCCGCTCCAGCCGGGGATCGACGAGGCGCGCCGCCAGGACGCGACGGTCGTCTGGTGCCACAACACGTTCGGCCTCGAGGACATCGCGAACCTCGTCACCGGCCGGCTCCACGCGATGAACATCTTCGACGGCGGGACCCACGGGAGCTTCCGGAACACCTTCTACCGGTATCTCAACGCGGCGCTCCGGGTGCCCTTCTCGACCTGGACCGACTGGTTCATCTACGACTTCTCGCGCGTCTACGCCCGGGTCCCGGCGCTCGAGAAGCCGAAGGACTTCCTGGACGCGCTCAAGGCGGGCCGGACCTACATCACGAACGGCCCGCTCTTCGAGTTCCGCGTGGACGGCAGGGAGGCGGGCCACACGCTGCGCCTCGCCGCGCCCGGGAAAGTGCGGGTCACGGGCCGGGCGATCGGGCGCGTGGACTTCCGGCGCGCGGAGCTTGTCCGGGACGGGGCCGTGGTCGCGACGTCCCCGAGCCGGCCGAAGGACGGCGTCTTCGAGGCCGCGCTGGAGGCCGAGGTCGAGGTCGCCGCTCCCGGCTGGCTCGCCCTCCGCGTCCCGCCGCCGCCCGTGAAGGACGACCCCGAGCTCCAGGAGCCCGTTCCCGCGAACGAGCTCGGGCAGCCGCTCTTCGGCCACACGAGCCCGGTCTACGTGGGGGTCGAGGGCGTGACGCCCGTCCCGGCGAAGGCGCTCCGCGAGCTCCTGGCCGAGCTGGAGGGGAACCGGAAGATCGTCGAGCAGAAGGCCTCGTTCAAGGACGAGGCGGAGCGCGCGCAGGTCCTGCGGGTGTACGACGAGGGCGCGGCCGCCCTCCGGCGGCTCCTCGGCGAGTAGCGATGCGGCCGTCGCGGGGAGGCTTCCCGCGGAGGGCTTCGCGGATCCCGCGGCCCTCGACGACTGGATGACCCGGCGCGGGGCGGAGGTCAAGGCCGCTCTGCATCCCTTCTAAGTGCGGTCTCAGGTGCGTATCGGAATTGCTCGCACAGTTTCCAGTTACCAGTTCCCAGAAGTCGAACGCGCGCGCTCTGCTGGAAACTGGAAACTGGGAACCGGGAACTGTGCCGCAATGCAGAAAAGCTCTACG
>Ga0187893_10007252_pt1 | contig 18318 bp, 7 predicted proteins | sample MA1701074metaG_FD_139574 | JGI IMG/M metagenome (GOLD analysis project Ga0187893, IMG submission 139574) | White microbial mat communities from a basaltic lava cave in the Kipuka Kanohina Cave System on the Island of Hawaii, USA - MA170107-4 metaG ... | reverse complement strand
GTAGTGTTCGACGCCGCGACCGAGCGAGAACGTCAGGAGCTTCTCGGTGAGCGTGCCGGCGAAAACCTCCGGGTTCTGGAGCAAGCCGTCTTCAAGCGCAGCAATGCCCGTGAACCGGCTGCCATCCGGCAGACCGCCGGAAGCATCGACGGGTTTGCCCTCTTCCAGGAACCGCCATCGGCCGACCGCATCGTAGTTCTCCAGCGCGAAGCCCGGTGGATCGATCAGGTCGTGACAACTCGCGCACGCGGAGTTCGCGCGGTGCTGCGCGAGACGTTCGCGCACGGAGAGGTTCGCGGCGACGACGTTGTCCAGGGCCGGCACATCGGGGAGCGGCGGAGGCGGCGGCGTGCCGATGATGTTCCCCAGCACCCATTTGCCGCGCAGGACGGGCGAAGTGCGCGTGGCGTAGGAGGTGACGGCCAGCACGCTGCCATGGCGGAGCACGCCGCCGCGGCCGTACTCGGCCGCCGAGACTCGGCGGAACCGGCTGCCGTAGACTCCCGGAACTCCGTAGTGCTTCGCAAGCCGCTCGTCGAGAAAGGTGTAGTCGGCCTTCAACAGTTCGAGCGCGCTGCGGTCTTCGCGCACGATGTGCGCGAAGAAGAGCTCCGTCTCCTGGCGCAATGCCTGACGCAGGTTGTCATCGAAGTCGGGGAAGAGCCGCAGGTCGGGCGTGAAGGTGTCGAGATTCCGCAGATACAGCCACTGCCCGGCGAAGTTGCCGGCGAGCGAACTGGCGCGCGGATCGGCGAGCAGCCGGCGCGTCTGCATCTCGAGCACGGTGGGCTCGTGCAGGTCGCCGCGCTCGGCGACTGCGAGCAACTCATCATCGGGAATGCTGCTCCAGAGGAAGAACGAGAGTCGGCTCGCCAGCTCGAGATCGGTGAGGCGATAGGCCGTGCCGGCCGCGACGCCTTCCGGGTCGCGCTCGACGCGGAACAGGAAATTCGGACTGACAAGGATCGCGCTCAGACCGGACTCGATGCCTGCATCGAAATCCCCCTCCTTCCGAGCTTCCCGGTAGAGCGCCAGCGGCTTTTCGATATCGGCCTCGCTCACCGGCCGGCGATAGGCTCGGCGGGCGATCGAAAGCAGAATCTGCCTCGCGCACGTCTCCTCATCCTGCGCCATCGCCCCCTTGGGAGGGCCGGGGGGGGAAGGCATCGCCGGCTTCGCCGCGAAGATGCGCCGCCGGCTCGGCGTTTCGCCCGGCCCCTTGGCATCGTAAGGGCCGTTGATGGAAACCTGATAGACCGCCGGCCCCACGCGCGGATGCCGGTGCATGTTGAAGTGGACGTCGTAGGGCTGACGCTTCCATTCGATGAGCGACGTCGGGTCCTTCACGAACGTGACGCCGACGTAGTGCGGCCCCGCCTTCACTGGAATGCGCGCCTTCAGATGACGATCCACTGCATCGAAGTTCTTGTCCCTCGGCGGCTCCACGAAGAAGGACGCCACGAATTCACGATCGAGCAGCACTTGAACCTCGTGCCGCTCGCGCAATCCTTCGACCTCGTCGTTGCGGTCGCGCGTGAGCCGGATCTGCACCTCGTAGTCCGCGTCCTGCGGGAAGGCGTAAGGGATCGACATGCCGCCGCGCGTGCCCAGCGGCAGACCTTGAACCTGTTGTTCCTGCGAAAGATCCGGCGGGGTGCGGAAAGTGTCTCCTCCGACGCGCTGCACGTTGCCCGCTGCCAACCGGCTGATCTTCTGCGCCGCGGTGATGGTTCGGTCGAGCAGCGTCGGCGACAACGTGCCGACGTTGACGTTGTCGAAACCGTGGCCGGCATCGTCCTTGGGCAAGAGCGCCGCCGCATCGATGTCCAACGCGAGCAGATCGCGGATGGCGTTCTGGTATTCCGTGCGGTTCAGCCGCCGCAACGTCTCGGTGCGACCGGGATCGACGTCCCTCGCCGCAGCCGCATCGAGCGAGGATTCCAGCCGGTTCAGGATCGCCTGATACGTTTCTTCATCCGGCCGCTGTTTCCTGTTCGCCGGCGGCATCTGCCTCGCGCGCAGTTTTCGAATGACCCGTTCCCACTCTTCCGGGTGCAGCGCGACCGGATCCTCGACGATACTCTCCAGATCGAGATTGCCTTTCTTCGAATCGCCGTCGTGGCAAGCGAGGCAATACCGACCGACGGCCGATCGGAGCGGCGGGGGCAGAGGCGCCTCGTCGTCCTGCGCGAAGACCAGGGATTGCCCGAAGAGGAGCAGGCCGACACGAGCCACGAAAGCCAGCCGATCACCGTTGTGTCTCATGTGTGTCTCATGCTGTTCCCTGGTTGGGCACACCTTACCATACGATCCGCCAGAATTGCAGAGAGGAGACGTCTGGAAAGGGGTGTTCGATCGGGATTCAGACGGGAATGGGAGCGGGGACGAAGACGGGACGAAGGGGTGGTGCTTGGGCGCGGGCAAACTGCATACCAGGCGATCCATGGGCCCGGGGCGACGGGCGTGCAACCGGCATGCGCGCCCGTGCGACGCGCCCGGACAGGCCTGCGATCGACTCGAGCGGTCCTGCGATCGACCCGATCGCTCGTGCGACGGACTTGGAAGCTCGCTGGAAGAACCTGGAAGGTCGTCGGAAGAACTTGAAAAGTCGCCGGACGAGCCTGGAAGATCGCCGGACTCACTTGGAAGGTCGCCCCCGGTGTCAGGATTGTCGCCGCGGCCCGCAAGGGGACGAGACGTCGCGCAGCCTTCACAAGAAGTCTTTCAGGGGATGCCGACGGCATTGCAGCCGCCGCGGAACGAGTTGCAGAACGGTTCGACCGGCGTTCGAGCGACGCCCGCGCACCCGTTCCATTGCGGCGTAGACTCCCGCAATCGCCATCGACGGTCGTTGCAATCGCCCCGAGGAGTCTTCAGCCACCACGAGAACCCTTGCAGGCGCCAAGAAAACCGCTGCAGACGGCGCGCAAACTCTTGCAGACGCCGGTCACCGTGCTCGGGTGGATTGTGTAAACGCTCTGGAAGCCATTCCCTTACGAGACGTCAGTCGAAGTGGATGCTGACCTTCTCCAAGGCCGGCGACACGGCGCCGTTTGGCGAGACGAGGATGGCGCGGTACTGGATCCATCCGTGGCCGGCGGGGGTGGCGAGCCGGGAGCCACTGGACTCGTACATCGATTCTGGTCCCCGGGGGCCGACCCACTCTGCCCGCTGGAGCGATGGCTCATCGGGCGCGGTTCGGACCTGCATCCAGACGCGGCTGCCGTGGGGCGTGTGCGCCTTCCATTCGAGGCTCCTGGGGTTTCGGTTGCCGTGGTGATGCGGGACGGAGATGTAGTCGAACTGGAAGCCGCGGTCCTTGATGTTCCCCAGGTCGATTCCGCCGTCGTAGTGCACGCCCTCGCCGGGGATCAGGAGCTTGCGGTCGACGTGGAACCCTTCCGGGCCGCCCCAGTAGAGGTAGCTCTCGGTGGTGTGATCGCCGTAGCGGCCGGGCTTGTTGGGATCGCCCTCGGAGCGATGGCAGTAGAGGAGAAGATCGGCGTGGCCGTCGCCGTTGTAGTCGCTGACCTGGCTCCCGGTGCCGGCGTTGGTGGGCAGCTCGAGCGCGTTGTCCTCGCTGATGCCGCGCGGGGATCCGAAGTAGATGCGCGACAAGGTGGCGCGGCTCCCGCCGTCCTTATAGCGCGGGGCGATGACGTCGAGCCAACCGTCGCCGTTAGTGTCCGCGACGGTGACGCCCTGCGTCTCGTTGGGCTTGAACTCCTGGCGGCGATCGGCGGTGAACTCGCCCCTTCCGTTGCCGAGGTAGACGTAGGACACGACCCCCGTCCCGCGGCGCATCAGGAGCAGGTCGAGCAACCCGTCACGGTTCAAGTCCGCGACCTCGGAGCTGCTGGCGCCCTCGCTGCCCGGGACCTCGAAGCGGCGGCCGGCGGTATAGCTCCGCGTGCCGTCGCCCCAGTAGATCCACGAGGGCTTCTCGCCGCCGGTGATGATGATGTCGAGGTTGCCGTCGGAATTGAGGTCCGCAGCGAGCGGCAGGCCGTTTCCGCCGCCGGGGATCTCGGTGCGCTGGTGCGTGACGAACCCGTGCTTCTCCCCCCAGTAGATGAAGACGGAGAGGTCCTTGTCCGCGGGGCCGGCGCTCGTGTTGAGGCAGATGACGTCGAGCCAGCCGTTCTTGTCCAGGTCCGCCACGCTGACGCCCCGTGTGCCCTTTCCCATCAAGGCACTGCGGCGCTCGGCGGAGAACCCTTCGGGGCCGCCCCAGTAGACGAAGTTCTCCGTGATGCGCCGGCCGACCTCCGCCATGTTGGCGATGACCAGATCCGGCCAGCCGTCGTCGTTGAGGTCACCGGCCGCCCAGTCGTAAGGCTCGACGGAGGGGAGTTTGAGCATGCGGTCGGCCGAGTACTTTCCGTCCCTCTGCCCCCAGTAGATGAACGCCGGAGCGACGCCGCCCCGCCAGCGGCTACTCGTGTTGTTGAAGCAGATGTCGAGGTGGCCGTCGTTGTCGAAGTCGGCGATGGTGTTCCCGACCGCGCCTTGCGTGAAGAGCGAGGTCCGACGCGTCGGGTCGAGGCCGCCCTTGGAGTTCCAGAAGACGTAGCTCGGCACCTCGAACGACTCGTGCTCCTGGAAGTTGGAGACGACGATGTCGTTGCGGCCGTCGTTGTTCAGGTCGCCGATGGAAACTCCCCAGGCGCCAATCGTCTCGAATTCCTGCCGCATTTGAGGAGAGAACGCGCCCTTGCCGTCGTTGAAGTACAGGTACGACCTGGTCAGTCGGTTCCCGGCGGTCTGATGGTTGGTGAAGAAGACGTCGATGCTCCCGTCGCCGTTGAGATCGGCGGCGGCGACATCGCGGGAGTCGCTGGTGGGCAGATCGATCCGCTGGGCCGCGTCGATCCGGCCGCCTTGATTCATGTAGATGTACGAGGCGTCGCCTTCGCCGTTGGCGAAGAGGACGTCGACCCACCGGTCTCCATTCACGTCCGTGAGGGCCACCGCGTTGACCTGCCGGGTCGGGAGGCTCGCCCGCCGCTTGGGGGTGAAGCCATCGCTGCCGCCGAAGTAGACGAACGAATCGGTATCGCCCCTGCCTTCCTTCTCGCGGTTGGCAAGGACCAGGTCCGGCCAGCCATCATTGTTCAGGTCGGCGATCGCCACATCCGAGGCGCCCGCGGCTTCGATGTCGGTGTATTGGTCCCGGCTGTAGCCGTTCTTGCTCCCCCAGAAGATCCGCGACGGTGAGGCCAGCGCAGTACCGCCCCGGTATTCCCAGAAGCCGGCGGAGAGCGCGAAGACGATGTCGGGTTGCCCGTCCTTGTTCAGATCGCCGGCAACGGCCTGCTGCGCTGCCTCGGTGGGCAGTGAGACTTTCATTGCAAAGGGGTAGTTGCCCCATTGCGTCGAGCTCGGGTCGCGCTGCTCTACTTCCCGTGGGTCGCCGTAGTAGACGGCCGAGGGCATCTTGCTCCAGGTCCCGTTTGCGTAGCTGGGGACGATCGCATCGGTCTTGCCGTCGCCGTTCAGGTCGGCCGCGACCGTCCATTGCGCCCCTTCGTTGGGCACGAGCGTCATTCGAGAGGCGTCGAAGTCCTTGCCGTTGCCCCAGTAGATCGCCGCATCCAGTCTCTCCCCCTGCGGGTGGCTGTTGGCGAAGACGAGGTCGATGAAACCGTCGTTGTTGAGGTCGAATCGGTTGACGAGCTGTACCTTTCCGCTGGCGGAGACGTACGTGTTGACCCCGCCGTCGCCGAACCGACCCCGGGAAAAATCAGCGAACCCCGCCTGGTTCCAGCAGTGCGCCGCGCTTTCCTCAACCGGCGCGGTATCTCCCGGCGCTGCACAACCGGCGAGGCACAGTACCGCCAGTAGAAGGCGCGACATCCCTCTGCGACAGATCATCGGTGAACGTCTCCAGTTTCAAGGCTTGGCCTGACTTCCCACGTCAGGCGCCAGTGCGATGCGAAGCTGATACGTCGGCGCGATCGTGAACTCGGTCGCCTGCTCAAGTTTGGGGCGCAGATCGCCCCATGCCACGATCCTGGTTCCGCCCGCTACTTTGATGACGCCCCACTTTTCGCCGATGCTGAGGAGCCGTCCGGCGAGCGTGCTGCCGGCGCCGGCCAGATCGCCGGCGGCTATCGTCGTGACCGCCCGGAGCTCGTCGTAGTCAAGGGAGACGACCTTACCCTTCACGCAGTCGTCGACGAACTGAGGCTTCTGGTCGAAATTCCCTTCGCCGCCCGAATAACCTCCCTCGATGTCGTTCTTCGTGACGACCGGCCCTTCCTGTCCCTTCTCCACGCCGAGCTGCCCGCCCTCGTTGCCGTAGAACAGGTTGGCGAAGATGATCGACGGCTTGAGATGCGGCGCGTAGGGGTTGCCGTAGCTGAGTCCCGACTTGTTGTCCACGACCGTGTTGTTGCGGAATTCCATCCAGGAGCTAATGCAAGCGACGCCCGCGGCGTTGCCGAAGATGAGGTTCTGGCGCAGGTCCCCGCGTCCTTCCTTGCTCAGGCGGATGGCGCTCGAGTTGTTGCCGGCCACGACGTTGCCGGCAAACAGCGGGTGCGACCCCTTCATGACGTAGATCGCGCTGCCGTCATCCTCACACCAGTTGCCCACCAGCCAGTTCGCCGCGACGAGCGGCGATGAGTCGTACTCGAGGTAGATGCCGCCGGCATCACTCTTGCCGTAGGCGCGGTTGTTGCTGATGACGTTGTTGACCACCGCCATCCGCATAGGCGGCCGATGCTGGGCGTTGGTCGCGGAGATCGCGGCTCCGTTCGAGCTACGCGACAGTCGTACGTCGGTCAGGCCGCTCTCGTTTCCGGTGATCACGTTGTTGAGGAGGAGCGGAGTGCTGAAGTTCGCCACGGCAATGCCCGCCCCGCCGCCGATCTGCGTGGAGTTGCGGGAGATCACGTTGTTGGCGATGGAGGCGGCCGAGCCGCTCAAGCACGCGATCGCCGCGCCGTCATTTCCTCGCTGGTGGATCATTTCCTTGTCGATGCCCTCGGGCTCGAGCGTGGCGTTTTCGATGATCGCGTTGTTGGTGATCACGGGGGAGGAGCGGTCGCACAGGACTCCCGCGCCGGGGCCGCGGACCTTGCCGTTGCGGATGACGAAGCCGTCGATGCGGGCGTTGCTCGCACCCACGACCACGCGGCGCTGACCTTCACCGTCGAGGACGGTGCGGTGCGCTTCGATGTCCCGCCGCCAGCTCCGCTTGTCGAAGCCGCCGAAGAGGTCCACGTACGGCTTCATGCGGATCGTCTCTCCCTTGTACTCGCCGGCAGCCACGAGGACCGCATGTCGCTTCCCCTCACCCGCGTCGACGACCCTCGCCAGCGCTTGCGAGATCGTCGCCAGCGGGGCGCCCCGGCTCCCGTCCCCGCGGTCGGAGCTGCCCGCCGCGACGTGGAGGACCCCGGCATAGGCTCTGGGGTCCACCGCTTCGGTGCGCGGGCCGATATTTTCAGGCTCCCTGACGGGCAGCGGGGGTGGTTGCACTTGGTCCCCCGCGAGAGTCGTGGTGGGCGCGCAGGCGATGAAGACACACGCGACGACAAAGCCGGCCACGGCGTTCACGGCGTCCTCCTTCTTCAATGGAACATGACGGTGACGGAGGTCAGGTACGGCGTCGCGCCCCCGTTGGGCGTCATGAGCCGCGCCCGATATTGAACCCACTTGCCCTTCAGCCCCGCAACCTTCGAGCCGCTGGTCGTGTGCCAACTGTCCGGCCCCTCCGGGCCGTGCCACGCGGCCGACCCGAGTGCATCCTTCGTGCTTGCGGTCCGGAGCTGAAACCGTACTGCCGTCCCGTGGGGCGTCTCGGCCTTCCAGGCGATCGCCGCGGGCGCTTGGGCTCCTCCCATCTCATGGGGCGATGAGACGTAATCCTCGTACAACCCGCGATCGTAGCTGTTCCCCACGTCGCGGATGTTGACCGGGTGCGGGCCGTAGCTGGGGATCAGCAATCGCCGCGTCGTCGAGAATCCGCCGGGGCCACCCCAGTAGATCATGGAATCCGTCTGATGGCGATGGGGGCCCGGCTTGTCGGTGAAGCCGTCCAGGCGATGGTTGGCGCTGTAGATGTCGATCCAGCCGTCGCCGTCGAAGTCGGCGGTCTCGGCGCCGGAGCTGGCGTAGGTGGGGATCTCGCTTCGCGGGCGATCCATCAAGCCGCGCGGACTCCCCCAGTAGAGGTACGAAGGCTTGTTCCGCGTTTCATTTCCCTTGTAGCTGTTCATGAAGACATCCAACCAGCCGTCCCTGTCGAAGTCGGCCACGCTCAGGTCATAGGGGCCGGCCGTCGGGACCTCGGTGCGGTGCCGGTTGGAGAAACCGCCGGCAGAGCCGTAATAGATGAACGAGGTCACCTCCGAATCGTGGCCGACCTGCCGGCAGGGGAGGATCATGTCCAGCCAGCCGTCCTGGTCGAGGTCGGCGGCGTTGAGATACATGAGCTCATCCGCTCGGCCCAGATCGATGTCCGCGGCGTGTTCGTCGGAGTAGCCCTGCGCCTGGCCGTACCAGATGCGCACTTTGCCCGGAGCGGTCTGCGCGGCGAGGTCGATGGCGCCATCCTTGTTGAGATCCATCGCCAGCGGCACGCGAAGCCCTCCGACGCCCGGCGGCAGGGGAACGGTCATCGTGCGCCGGTGATGGAAACCGCTCGCGGAGCCGAGGAAGAGCGCCAGGGAGCTCCTTCCGTCTTTGGCCCTGAGCGATCCCCCGATCAGCAAGTCGAGGTACCCGTCGCGGTTGAAGTCCAGGATTTTCGTCCCGCCGCCGGTGGGATTCTCCAGCGTGAGGTTCGAGCGGACGCTCAGTCCTTCGGGCGAGTTCCAGCAGATGATGGTGGGCACGGCGTGGTCGTAGGGAAGGCCGTTGAGGTAGCGGCCCTGGTTGATTATCAGCTCGACGTCACCGTCGTCGTCGAGGTCCGCATGCGCGACTCCGGTGACGTAATGAGTGGGAGTGATGTCGAGCGCGCGCAGGGGCGTGTAGTTGCGCGTGCCGTCGCCCCAGTAGACCCGTGTATACGCCGGGCCGTCGCGGTAAAGGCCTTCCAGATTGAAAAAGACGACATCGGGCAGACCGTCGTTGTTGACGTCGCCGATGCAGTTGTTGGTCGTGCCTTGCGTATCGAGCTGCGTGCGGTTGCCGAAACGGAACTTTCCATCCTCGTTCCAGAAGACGGCGGACTGAAGGGCGTGGTAGTAGTTAATGCGCTGATTGGAGACGACCAGCTCCGGCTTGCCGTCTCCGTTCAGGTCCCCCGCGCTCAGCGCCACCGCGCCGAAGGTCGGGAGCTCCAGGCGCTCGCGCCCGGTGAAGTCCTTGCCGTCTGCATAGTAGACGTAGGACTTCTGCGCACCGTTCCCGTCGCCGTAGTTGGAGACGGCGACGTCCTCCATGCCGTCGCCGTCGAAATCGGCGACGGCGACGTCCGTGGCGTTGTCGGCCTTGAGGGTGATGGGGCGGTCGGCGGCGAAGCCGTCCCCCGCTGCGAGGAGCACGCTCACCTGGCTGCCCTGGCAGAGGACCAGGTCACTCTTGCCGTCGCGGTTCACATCGCCCACGGCGGCCTGAGTGCCCGCGGGAGCGAGTATCGTCGGCTTCCTTACGTGGTCCTTCGCGAAGCCGTCCTTCCCGTAATAGATATAGGTCTTGTCGGCGAGCAGGATCAGGTCGTCTTTGCCGTCGCCGTCGAGATCGCCCGCGGCGACGCCGCGCGCTCCGCGGTCGTTGAACGAGAACTCCGTGCGCCGGTCCTCTTGGAACCCGCCGGCCGAATTCCAGTAGACGAAGCTGAACTCCGCGGGCTCCGGCTTCTGGAGCGTCCCCTTGCGGAAGCGTCCGGCGATCGCCAGATCGACCCATCCATCGCCATCGAAGTCGCCCGCGCAGATGTCCGTGTTGTCGTGCGACGGCAGCGTGGCGCGCCTGGCGGAGGTGAAGCCGCTCCGGGTTCCGTAGTACACGTACGTGTTCGTGCGCTGATGGATCCCGTTGTCCCCGTTGCAAACCGCCAGGTCGTTCAGGCCGTCCTTGTCGAAGTCGCGGACGATCCCGGCCGTCGAGCCGTTCGCCGGCACGCGGACGAGCAGGCGGCCGTCGATGTCGCCGCCGTTGTTCAGATAGAGGTACGTGTCTTCCTTCTCGGTCTGCCCGTGCCCGGCCGGCATGATCACGTCGAGGAATCCGTCGGCGTTCAGGTCCCAAAGGTTGATGATCTGGATGCGGCCCCGCGCCGAGACGTAGATATTGCTGCCGGCGTCGAGGAACGAGCCGTCGCGGAAATCGTCGAACGATGCCTCGGTCCAATCGTCACCAGCCGCCGGCGCCGCCCAGGGCAGGAAGGCGAGGAGGAGTGTTCCGCTGAAGGCTCTCGCTTTCGACACGCTTCACTTCTGCAGTACGAATTTCTGAACCCGCTTGCCGACGATGTCGCCCGCGTAGATGTTTCCCGCGGCGTCGAGCGCGAGGCTGTGCACCCAGTTGAGCTCGCCGGGCTGTTCCTTGCCGTCGGCACCCTTGGGCATGGTCCAGAGCTGGAGGAGCTTGCCTTCGGTGCTGCACTTCATGAAGAGCTGGTCCTTGGGCGGGCATCCGAAGACTGTGTCCGTCTGCCGCCACGCCATCGGTGACGACCCGCAGACCCAGACCTCGTCCTGCTTCGTCATCCAGAAGCCCCACGGGACGACCAGGTTCCGCCACTCGGAGAGGAGCTCGCCTTGCTGGTCGAAGACCTGCACGCGGGCGTTGTTGCGGTCGGCGACGTAGAGGCGCCCCTTCGAGTCGAGGGCTATGGCGTGCGGCAGGCTGAAGTCGCCCGGCGCCGTTCCCATCTTTCCCCACGCCTTGACGAACTTGCCGCTCGAGTCGAACTGGACGATACGGTTATTGCCGTAGCCGTCGCTCACGAAGATGTCTCCAGCCGGCGTGACCGCCATGTCCGTGGGCCTGTCCATGCGGGCCTCGTCGCATCCGGGCTCGTCCGGCCGGCCGAGCGTCTGCAGCACCTTGCCGTCCTGGGAGTACTTGCGGATCACGTGATGGCCGATGTCCGACAGCCAGACCTCTCCGCTCGGGAGGACCTTCAAGTGGTGGGCGCGCCCGACGGTGTCTTCGCCCCAGCCGAACAGGAACTCACCGTTGGTGTCATAGACTTGAACTGGAGGCGCGGCACGGGTGAAGACCCACACCCGATTCTTCCCGTCGACCGCGACGCCCGGGACGTCGGCGATCTGGCAGTGCGCGGGCCGCCGCGGCCAGGCCGCATCGACCTGGTAACAGGTGGAGACGTTGAGGCGCGGGTAATCGGGCGATTTCCCCTTCACCAACTGCGCTCCGGCGGCCGGCGCAGCCGCGAAGAGGGCCAGCGCGGCGGCCAAGGGAGCCAGTGAGGCGGCCAGGAAGGACGGGATCAACGGTCGTGGATTCATGGGACCTCCTTCTAAGATGAAAGGCATCGAACGATGAGCCACAGCCCCCCTGGCCATGTCCCTATTGAGAATCGCATTGCGAATGACACAGCTCCCTGACAACGAGCGTGTGGTCCTACCGGGACGACGAGATGAACCACAGAGGACACAGAGGCTCACAGAGGGAGTCAATTCGTCGGCCGAGTTGTCCTCTGTGTTCCTCCTTGTCCTCTGTGGTCAATTCTCAACTGAGGCGGCGCTGGCCATGCTACGCTCAATAACACGCATGGTGAGCTCAGGTCAACAGTGGAGGGCTGCCTCGGCGGGGCGGGCGCCGGAGTGCGTGGGAGACCCCCCACGGGCCCTCCTCGATGGATTTCTCGCTCCAGCGCGAGGACAATGCCTCGTCCGAGGCGTGGTAGCAACGGCAACCGTCACCTCGTTGGGTCCGCCTGGGTGCACTTTCCTGGCGATGAAGGAGGGTCATGGGTCACATAGGGACCGTCTCAACGCTGCTCGTGGTCCTCCTGAGCTGCGGCGTGGCGGCCTCGGCACCGGTGTCCGGGTATTCAACGCCGGGCCATGGAGATTAGACCTTGAGGGATGGTCGTGAGAAGTCCATGCCCTGATTCTCTCAGCACGGTTGAACTCGTTCTCGGGGGGCAGATCAAGGTGACCTTGCCTCCTAAAACGAATCCACCGGTTATGAGAGAATGACGGGGTTTTGCGGCCTTCACCGGCTGCTGTGCTCGCAGTTCCTCGAATGTCCTGAAGCTCAGGGAATCGTGATGCGGATCACAGTGTTTTGCTGGATCGGAGGCGTTTCGTATCCGGTTTCGGAGGACCGTCGATGATTGGCCCAACGGCTGCGCTCGCCGCGATCTTCTCGATGGCTCCGGTCCAGGGAGTGCCCGAAAACGTCGTGCGGGTGGCCCCTCCGGCGGAGCAGACGCGAGTTCCCTCCGTCCTCCGCCAGGGTGTTTTTCTCGCGCCTCAGGCGGTCTCCTCGGTCGAGGTCCTCGAGGACGACAGGGTCGCCGTCTGCACGATGGCTTTCCGGCACGACACGAACTTCTGGGTCCTCTCTCCCGAGGGGCGGCCGCTCTGGAGCCGGCAGGTGGCGCCCTGGGCGCCTTTCCAGTCGGCGGCGGGAGGCGTCGCGTTCGGGGTCGGAGTGGCCCACTCCCGTGTGACCGGTCCCCAGCCCACCATTTCGCTCTTCGCGGGAGAGAAGGGGGAGGAGACGGAAGTCGTCGACTCCCTCGGCGGAGCGGGGTGGATCCGTTACGGGAGCGGCGACTGGCGGACGGGATGGATCGCGAGCCTGCTCGGCGACCTGGTCGCACGAACGGGCGACCGTGTCGTGACGGTTCGCGGTCACAACGGCGGGATGCGGGTGGGCCGCGAAGGCCGGCCCGAGAAGAGCCTCTTTCCCTACGTGCGTCCCTATCGCCTGGCGCCCTCGGCCGACGGGAGCGCACTGGCGTGCGGCTTCGTCGTGCCGGAGACCGGGGCGCCCGGCAACCTCCCCTGGTCGAAGCGTCTCCTCGTCCTTTACCGGGCGGGCGACTTCCGGGAGGAGTGGAGCTTCGGCGCCACGGCCGACCTTCCCCATCCGCCTCCCCTGCCTGACCCGCTCCTGGACTTCCCTGAGTTCGCGGAGGGATTTGGCCTCAAGTCGGAGCCGCCGGTTCCCTGCCGCGTCGCCGCGTCGGTCTCGCCGAACGCGGACGCTTCGCGCGTCGCCCTGGTCGAGTACGGTGGATGGATCTCCCAGCGAAGAGGTCCGGTGACCGGTCGGTGGAATCCGCCCTACCGTGCGATCCCCTTCGTCCCGCGCCAGAGAGGGATGCTTCGTCTCGTGGAGGCGCCGGGACGGTCCGCGGCCGAAATCGCGCTGCCCGCAGAAGGCCTCTTCGAGGTCCGCATCCATCCCGCGGGCAGCCGCATGTGGGCCTTCCCCGCTTCGTGGTTCGCGCGGGGAATGGCCGGCGCGGCCTGGCTCCCCGCGGATCCGGACGCGCGGTTCGTCCACGTCTTCGACGTCGGGACGGGACGATGGGAACGGTCCTGGGAGTTCCCCGATGCGGTCGGCGATCTTGCCCTTCACCCCGACGGCGAGCGGGCCTGGGTCTCTTGCTGGAACGGGAGCCTCTTCCTCCTCGGCTGGGATGGCCTCGTAGCGGCGCGCGTCGAAGCGGGCGCTCCGGCGCGCCTGCGATTCAGTGCGGACGGCGCGTTCGCCGTCGCGGGCACCGAAGCTGGAGAGGTCATCCGGCTCGACGCCTCCGGGAAACCGGCCTGGCGGGCGAAGCTCCCCGTCACCGAGCCTCGCCCCATGGAAGGACCGCTGAAACCGGTCTTCGAGGGCGTGCCTGTGTGGGCGGTCGGCCGCGTAGGGCCGGAGCACGCCTACGTGGGAGACACCTGGCTGGTCAAGGTCGGCGCGGGCGGGTTCCTGATCGACGCGGGGGGCGCCTCCGCGATCCCCTTCACGCTTCAAAAGATCCGCGCAGCCGGGGTAAACCCCGGAACGGTGCGGCATCTCCTCCACACCCACAGCCACGGGGACCATGCCGGCGGCGCGTATCTCTGGAGGGCCATGGGCCTCCGGATCGTGGCTCCCGAGTCGGCGGCGCTCGCGACGACCTGGCTCATGCCGACGGTCACGGACTATGGCGTCTGGGTGCCCCGGCCGGTCGATCTCCCGCTTCCCCTCAATCGGGTCGGGGACGAGGCGGAAACCGTCGTGGAGGGTCTGAGAATCCGTGCCCTGTTCGTCCCGGGTCATAGCTACGATTCCGCGATCTACCTCATGGAGATCGGCGGGAAGCGTGTGGCGTTCACAGGCGACGTCGGATTCGAGGGACAGGACATCCTCCATCGCTCTTGGGGGGACGTGGACAAGGCGGCGGCGGTGACCGAGGTGGTGCGCACCAGGGTGCTGGAGTTCCGTCCCGATTTCGTCTTCACCGGCCACGACGCCCACCGGGACGGCGCGGCCTTCGTCGAGAAGCTGGTGACGCGCAGCGAGGAGGCGATCCGACAGGCGCGACCAAAGTGAGGGGGCAGGGCAAGGCGCGGAGCGTGGCTTTGCCGGCGCTTCTTGCGTCTGTATGGAAGCTCCGGCATCAGTCAGGAAGGAGGTGGCCTCCACCGCGGAGGTCGCAGCGAGATGACCATCAACCGAGTGTCCAGGAAATCGAGGGCCCTACAATGAGACCCTTCGCTCAATCGGATTGCCTTTCGATCACGACGCCATCCCGTTGGCGACCAGGAGCTCTCCATGGGTCAGACCGCCTGATTTGGGGACATCTTCAACGGGCATTCAAGTCAGGATGTCTTGCACGACTCTTCCGTAGACATCGGTCAGGCGGAAATCGCGGCCCGCGTGGCGGTAGGTCAGGCGCTCGTGGTCCAGTCCCAAGGCGTAGAGCAAGGTGGCATGGAGGTCGTGCATGTGCACAGGATTCTCGACCGGATGGAATCCGAAGTCATCGGTCGTACCGTAGCTCAACCCGCCTCGGACGCCGCCGCCCGCCATCCACATGGTGAAGGCCTGCGGATGATGCCCGCGGCCGTCGCCATTCTCGGCCATCGGCGTGCGGCCGAATTCACCCCCCCAGAGCACCAGGGTGTCGGCCAAGAGGCCGCGCCGGGCGAGGTCCTCGAGCAGGCCGGCGACCGGCCGATCGATCTTTGCCGCCTCGGCAATGTGACCGGCTTGAACCTTCTGATGGTGATCCCAGGTGTAGTTCGTCGAGACCTGGATGTAGCGTACGCCGCGCTCGGCGAATTTTCTGGCGAGCAGGCACTGTCGACCGAAGTTGTCCGTCGGTTCCGTGCCGACGCCATAGAGATCGAGCGTGGCCTTGGACTCGTCGTCCAGGCTCATGATGGCGGGGATCGTCGACTGCATGCGAAATGCCAGCTCGTGGCTCGCGATGAGTCCTTCGACATCGGGGTCGACAGCGAGCTCGTGCAGATGGTGCCGATTGAGCGACTGGACGAGGTCGAGTTGCCTGCGCTGCACGTCGGGCTTCCAGCGCCGGTTGACCAGATTCGAGATCTCTGCTTTGGCGATCGGGATCTCGGCCGATCCGATCGACGTGCCCTGATGCGTGGCGGGGAGAAAACCGCTGCCGTAGTTCTGCGCCCCGCCGTGACCGCGAGGCGGCGAGATTGTGATGAACGCCGGAAGGTCTTCGTTCTCGCGGCCGAGGCCGTAGCTGACCCATGCTCCGACGCTGGGGCGCACCAAGTTCGCCTCTCCGGTGTGCAATCGCAGCAAGGCTTCACCGTGAGCCGTGCCCTCCGTGTGCACGGAACGGATGACGCACATCCGGTCGGCGTGCCGGGCAAGGCGAGGCAGGAGCTCGCTCATCCAGATCCCGCTCTGGCCATGTCGGGAGAACTTGAAGGGCGAGCCCAGCGCGGTGCCCACCTCCTTCTGCTTGCCGCCGACGGAGTCTCCTGATAGGGGCTTGCCGGAGTCGGCGTTCAACCGAGGCTTGGGGTCGAAGAGATCGACATGGCTCGGTCCACCCCACATGAAGAGGAAGATGATGCGCTTGGCACGAGGAGGAAAGTGTGGAGTCCGGAGCGGTTGTGGGATCGACGCTGCGCCGGAGCCTGCCAGCGCGCGGCTCGCCGCCAAGGCCGCCAGCATGACCTGGCCGAAGCCGCAGGCGCTCGCCCGCAGCATATCACGGCGACTGTATGCCGGTAGAAAACGCCTGCACTCCATCGTCTACTCCAGTATCTGAAAGCGGGTTGAGGCCAGCAAGGCATGGCCAGTCATCGACCAGGCGCGAACTTCGGCGTCCGAGTTGCCCTCTGCGCTCAGGCGCGCTTCCATCTCCCGGATGAAGCGCAGCAGGTCGGCTCTCTCTTCCCTGTCCGGACCGGAGTTCAAGAGCAGGTCGTACAGTCTGTCAATCCGCGATTCCTTGCCGCCGGCCGTCTCCGAAGCGAGCACGCGCCGCGCGATCGCATCGGCGGCGGCCATGACGGATTCTGAGTTGAGGAGGTAGAGACTCTGCGTCGCCACATTCGTCCGAGGTCGCATGCCGGTCGTCCGGTGCGGGTCGGCGAAGTCGAAGACATCGAAGGGCTCGGGCAGATCATTGCGAATCACCGGCAGGTAGACGCTCCGGCAGGGGAAGTTCGTTCGCCTGCGAATCTTGTTATCTCCGACGGCGGTGGCCTGATCTCCGAGATACCAGACCGATGACTGCATCGGTGATGGATTCAGCTCGCCGGCGGCGAGGAGCACGGCGTCTCTCAGCGATTCCGGGTCGAGGCGGCGGCGATGAGCGCGCCAGAGAAGACGGTTGTCCGGATCGATCGAATACGCGTGGTCGTCGTGGCGGCTGCTCATCGCAAACGTCCGGCTGGTTGCGATCTTTCGCACCAGGCTCTTGAGCGACCAACCCGAGTCGATGAGCTCGCGAGCCAGATGGTCCAGGAGCTCCGGATTCTCGGGAGCCTCGCCGGTGCGGCCGAAGTTGTCGGTGGTCCTTACGATGCCCCGCCCGATCAGGTAGTGCCATACTCGATTGGCGAGCACTCTCGCGGCGAGCCGGCCTCCGCCGCCGACATCGGTCAGCCATCGGCCGAGCTCCAGCCTTCCGCTCTGCTTCGAGGGGATCGCGACCCCGGGGTCGCCTAAGACGCGGAGGAAAGATCGCGGCACTCGTTCGCCCGGCCGATCAAACTGTCCTGCGAGCCGGATGAACTCGTCGCTGGGGTCTGCGACGTCGCACGGGATCATCGCGCGAGCCGGGATCGCGGGCGGAGCGGCGATCGAAGCAGTCAGCCGGGCAATCATCGACTTCTGCGCCCCGATGCGTTGCTCCATCGCCCGGGTCGTGTCCGCGGCGGAGCCTTCGATGGCGTCGCCATGCTCCTTTCGGAGCGCTTCGAGACCGGCGGCGTCGCCTTTCTCAAGCAGCATCAGCGCCGACTTGGCATGCTTCTCCCTCTCGACGAGGCGCGGACGCTCGAGCCAGTATGCCTCGTAGGCACCGTCCGCTTGATCCCCCTCCCGGCCCAGGCCGACTAACCGCTCCATGACACGCTGTTCGCCGAGCATGTAGCGTTGCTCCATGACCTGAGTCGACGTGAGGATGCCGGCCAGCGCGTAGTAGTCCGAGGTGGGAATCGGATCGAATTTGTGATCGTGGCAGCGTGCGCAACCGAGTGTTAGGCCGAAGATCGCCCGCCCGATCGTGTCGAGCTGCTCGTCCGCAACTTCCATGCGCTGCTTCTTCGGATCGTTGCCCAGGAGCACCTTGGGACCCAGGACCAGAAATCCGGCGGCAATGCGCTGGCGGTCTCGCTGCTCGATCGAATCATAAGGAAGCAGATCGCCGGCGACCTGCTCGAGCACGAAACGGTCGAAGGGAAGCCCGGAGTTCACCGCCTCGATGACCCAGTTGCGGTAGCGCCACGCCTCGCGGAAGAGGAAGTTCTCATCGAGCCCGTTGGAATCCGCGTATCGGGCGAGGTCCAGCCAGTGCCGGCCCCAGCGCTCGCCGAAATGAGGCGAGCCCAGGAGTCGATCTACCAGGCACTCGAACGCCTCGACTCTCTCGTCCCCGAGGAACTCTGCCACCTGCTCCGGTGTTGGCGGCAAGCCGATGAGCTGAAAGTACGTTCGACGAACGAGGGTGCGTCTGTCGGCATTGGGTGCTGGCCGCAGTTTCGCCGCCTCCAGACGGGAGAGGACGAACAAATCTATCGGAGACCGCGGCCAATCGCCGGACTCGAAGATGGGGAGAGGGGTGCCTCTTAGTGCCCCCATTCATAAGTCCGTGTAGGGTTTGTTGCGCCCTGAATATTCGAAGACCCAAGACTCGTGGAAGTTCATCCGGGCGCAACCCTGCGGGCCGGGCGCTTTTGGCGCCATGCT
>Ga0187893_10007251_pt1 | contig 18320 bp, 13 predicted proteins | sample MA1701074metaG_FD_139574 | JGI IMG/M metagenome (GOLD analysis project Ga0187893, IMG submission 139574) | White microbial mat communities from a basaltic lava cave in the Kipuka Kanohina Cave System on the Island of Hawaii, USA - MA170107-4 metaG ... | reverse complement strand
CCGCGCCCGCACCGGCGCCGGCCGCCGGACCACCACCGGCTCCGGAGGCTCCCGCACCGCCGCAGCCCGCCGTTCGTCCAGCGCCGATCGTGCTCCCCGCCCGTCCCGCCGGATTGTCTGCACCCGTTCCACCACCTGCTCCGGCGCCCGTGCTCGGCCCGGTGGCCCAGTCCTCCGCCGTAGCGGCGATACCTGCACCGGCCGAGCTTCCGCGAGGAGGCGCAAATCTGTGGATTCCTCCGCTGGCCGGGCTCGTGCTCCTCTCGGCCGGCACGATGCTACGCCGCTGGGGATGGCTACAGGCGCGGGGCGTGCGGCTTCTTGGAGCCGTAGAGGCGCAGGCGCTCTCCCTGGCCCTTGTGGTCTGCGGCGCGGGCATGATCGTCTCTCCCGTGGTATGGATTGGCTACACGGGGCGCACAGTGAATGCGACGCAGGCGCGGGCGCTAGCGTCCTGGGAGCAGGCGGGCTCTTTTGCTGCCGTTCCGGTAGGGACTGTCCCCGCGCAGCAGACCTCGCCATCGGCGCGCATGGTCCTCACCATTCCAAGCCTCGGCCTGCGCCGGTATGTGCCCGAAGATTCGACTCCAGACTACCTCAGGCGGTACGGCGTGGGGTGGATTCCGTGGACAGCATTGCCCGACGGGGAGGGTGTCGTCGGTATTGCCGGCCATCGAACGACCTACGGCGCTCCATTTTTCCGGCTCGATGTCCTTGAAGTTGGCGACGTTGTGCACCTTGACTACGGCGGACAGCGGTATACCTATCGGGTGGAACGATTCGCGACCGTCCGCCCCACGCAGGTCGAGGTGCTGCAAGGGAGCCGGACCATCGCGCTCGTGACATGCACGCCGGCGTACAGCGCGGCGTCGCGGCTCGTGGTGCTTGGCAGCCTGGAGACGGTCGCGGGATTGGGGAAAACGCAATGAGCACCACGGCGTTCCTTGCCGCCAGGCTCGACGGAGAGATCGTCGTCCTTGATCCCGGGCGCGCGGCGCTCGTTCTCCTCGATGAGTGGTCGGCCAAGGTCTGGGAGGCGTGTGATGGCCAAAGCGTCGCCGAGCTTCGCCAGACGGTAGGCGGCTCCCAGATGCGCCTGCGGCGCGCGCTGCGTCGTCTGCTCACCGAAGGGCTGATCCGACAGGAACGGGCGGGCTGGACTCGGGTCCCGGCGCGAGACGCATGAGCATCGCGCCTCCCGCGCTCTCAACCCGAGTTCTCGCGATTCCCGGCTGGACTATCACGGTAAGCGCGCCCGAGCCGCTCACCGACGCGCTCGCAAACCTGCTGAGCGGCCTCAACTTTGCCGATGAGCCGCTGCCTCCGCTGCGCCTGATCGTCTCCGAAGATGTGCAGTGGATGGCCGGCGAGAGCGACGGATGGCCTCCATGGCGTCTGGAACTTCCACCAGGGCAGCGAGTCGGAACCGTGCTCGGGCAATGTGTGGCCGCTGCCACCGCGGTGCTTCCGCGCCGTCTTTTTGTTCACGCCGGTGCGGTTGCGTTCGGCGGTAAGGGTGTAGTGATCGTCGGCGGAAGTGGGACGGGAAAGACGGCGATGGTCGCCCGGTTGGTGCAATGGGGCGGCGGGTATCTCTCCGACGAGGTCGCGCTGTTCGATTCCGAGGCATCGACGGTCGTACCGTTTGCGGTGCCGATGGCGATCAAGGCGTGGACGGCGCGCGCAATCAGCGGTCCGCTCGCGGGGCGTGAGGTCGCTACCGAGGGGGAGGTGCGCTTCCGGCTTCCCGACCGGCTGCAGGCGACGCCGGTCCCGCTGGCGGAAGTGATCCTCATGCGGCCGCCGCGCCGCCGCGCGCGCTTGGTCTCGATGTCGCGAGCGCACATGCTCATGGCACTCGGAACGCATGCCTCCTCAATGATTCACCGCGACCGGCTGGAGACCGCATTTGAGGGCTTCAGCCGGCTGCTGCGCCGGGCCCGCTGCTCGGCCATCGAAGGACCTTCCCCAGGCGCATGCGCCGATCTTTTGGTAGACGCCCTTCGGGCGTAGGCCACGTTTGGCCAGTGCTTTCGGTCCATCAGCCGTTGTTTTTCCGCGCGTACTCGACAGCCTGCTCAAACCTCATGGCCTGACCCTCGGCCACCGCGGCCGCAAACGTGTCTTCTCCAAGCGCCGTGCGCGCGGCGGCCACCGTACGGTCAAGCTCGGCGTGACGCGCCGACACACGTTGCGTCGGGACCGCACCGCGCAGAGGCTGAGCCGCTCCCACGAGCCGCGCGGCGCGCGCGTACTGGCCCAGGGCAGAAGCGATGTTTGCCAACCCTTCAAAACAGGCGGCGATCCCGCGTGTGTCTCCAAGCTCGATCCGTACCGCGAGGCATTCCCTATAGAATGCCGCCGCGCGCTCATGGGAGCCCCGCCTGTCCGCTACCACGGCGAGATTATTGAGTGAATCGGCAATACCACGCTTGTCGCCCAGTTCCCTGAACAAGCCAAGGCTCTCTTCAAAGAGCGCGGCCGCGTCATCGTGCCGGCCCTCATGTCTGGCAATTACCCCGAGTGTCTGCTGCGTGTAGGCCATCCCTTCCCTTTCTCCATGTTCCCTGGACACGGCGAGGCTCTGCTCAGCCAGGGCCGCCGCGCGTGGGTAGTCCCCTTGCCGGAGTGCCACCAGGCTGAGGGTATAGAGCGAGAATCCAATGCCGAATTTCTCGCCGATCATGCGGAACAATGTCAGGCTTTCCTCGGACAGCGCGGTGGCCCGTGCATAGTCGCCCCGGAGGAATGCCGCGAACCCAAGATTGGCGAGCGAGAGCGCGATCCCCCAGGAGTCGGCGGATTCCCTGAAGAGGGTAAGACTTTCTTCATACAGCCGCATTGCTCGCTCGTAGTCGCGCCGTTCCCGGGCGACGTGCCCGAGGACGATGCTCGCGTAGGCGATACCGCTTTGTTGCCCCAGCTCACGGTACGCTGCCAGGCTTTGTTCCCCCAGCGTTTCCGCCTGTCCGAAGTCACCCTGCCGCCACGCGAGAAACGCGGCCCCGTTGAGCGCCTCTGCGCGCGCAGGCGTCAGCGTCGCGTCGCTCGCCGACAGCGCTGCCCTGATCCACTCCCGTCCTTCGCTCGAATAACCTCGTCCGTACCAGAACGGCCAGAGTTTGCCCACCAATCGTAGTGCCGCGGCTGCGTCGCGACCCTTCAGGGACCACTCGAGCGCGGCCCGCATGTTTTCGCGTTCCGCCTCTAGACAGGCCATCCACACCGCCTGATCCGAGCCGCGAAGCGCCTGCTCCGCCCGCCTGGCCAGTATCAGGAAGAAGTCTCGATGGCGCCGCGCTATCTCGCGTGTTTTCCCCTCCTCATCTAGCCTGTCGCGGCCGTACCGCCGCACGGTCTCCAGCAGCCGATATCGCGGCGCTCCCTGCTGCTCTTCGAGCACGACGAGGGACTTGTCGATCAGACGCGACAAGAGGTCGACGATCTCCGACCCGTCGATCCCGCCGCCCGCGCAGACAGCCTCGGCCGCTTCCAGTGTCAGCCCGCCGGCAAAGACCGAGAGCCGGCACAAAAGTGCCCGTTCCTGCTGAGAGAGGAGTTCGTAACTCCAGTCAATGGTGGCGCGCAGCGTCTGCTGCCGCCGCAGCGCCGTGCGGCTTCCGGCCGTCAGAAGGTCGAAGCGTTCGTCCAACCTCCTGGCGATATGCTCGGGTGATAACACCGCAATGCGTGCCGCGGCGAGCTCGATCGCGAGCGGAATGCCGTCCAGACGGTGGCAGATTTGCGCAACCCATGTCGCCTGGTGATGGGTGAGCGCGAAGGTCGGCACGAGCGCCTTGGCCCTCTCCGTGAAAAGCCGGACGGACTCATAGTTCGCGAGTCCATTTGACGATGGAAGTGCACGAGGATCGGGGAGGGAGAGGGATGGAACGCGCCACGTAGTCTCACCGGCTACCCCGAGCCGTTCACGGCTGGTTACGAGGAGCCGGAGGCGCGGGCACTTCAGCAGCAGCGCCCGTGCGGTCTCAGCGCAGGCATTCAACACGTGCTCCGCATTGTCGAGGATGAGCAGTAGGGTCTTTGGTTGGAGAAAGTCAATGATAACCGAGAGGATCTGCCGGCCGGGTTGATCACGGACGCCCAGGGCGGAAGCGATTGTCTGGCCAATCAGCGCTGAATCCGAAAGCGGACCAAGCTCTGCGAACCACACGCCGTCCGAGTACTTATCGCGCACTTGCGCTCCCACCTGCAGCGCCAGCCGGGTCTTTCCCACGCCGCCCGACCCGGTGAGGGTCAGTAACGGCGTCGCTGTGAGCAGCCGCCTAACCTCTGCGATCTCACGCTCGCGCCCAATGAAGCTGCTGAGCTGCCGGGGGAGGTTGTCAAGGCGCAACTCCAACGACCGCAGCGGCGGGAACTCGGTCGCGATATCCGCGGCGCCGAGCTGGAAGAGTCGCTGCGGCCGGAGCAGATCCCTGAGGCGGTGCTCGCCAAGGTCCCGCAGGGTCACGCCCTCGGGCAAATCATCCGCGATGATCTCTCGCGTCGTCTCCGTCACGAGGATCTGCCCGCCGTGCGCCGCCTGGCAGATGCGCGCCACACGGTGTACATCGACGCCCACATAGCCTTCTGGAGTCACGGCCGGCTCGCCCGAATGCAGGCCCATACGCACCAGCAGAGCTCCGCCGGCGGGCCAGGGGTGTCGTGCAAGAGCGCGCTGGATCTCGATGGCCGCGGCAACGGCATCTCGCGCGCTCTGGAACACGAAGAGAAAACTCTCACCCTGATCCTGGTAGACGAGACCACCCGAGGCCTCGACGGCCTCGCGCAACAGGCGTCGGTGGTCGCCGAAGACCTGCTCCGACCGGCTATCGCCCAGATGCTGGATGAGGCGGGTTGAGCCCTCGATATCGGTAAAGAGAAACGTGACGGTCCCGGTCGGGAGATTGCTCACGGCGACCCTTGACTGTCAGAGAGGACCTGTCGTATCAGAGTCACCCAAGAGGCCAAGTCCTGAGCCTCGTTCGGAGGCACCGAGCTTCACGGAAGGCCGCCCGTTCGGGTAAATGAGTCGAAGGATCACGGTCTCGGGGTACGGTTTACCGCTTACAGTTCCTGCTGGCTGGACCTTGATGCTCGCTCGAACTCTTCCCCGGGCGTCAACGATCTCGAGCGTCCGACCCCGCAGCACGGGTGCGATATCCTGTGCCACAGCTCGCTGCATCTGCGCCAGCACGAACATCAGGAGCCCGAGATTGACGACCGTGACGGCGATGAGAAGTTTTTGAATCTTCATGGCAGCTCCTCAGAGGGGATGTTTCGCCTACTCTGCTCTTTTGCCACCTTCGGCCTTCAAAGTAGCCAGCCGCAAGTGTTATCGCTTCTCAGAAATCGATACGACAGGTGTAGACAGGTGAGTCGGAAATATCGTAGCGTCAGGGTGAGACGCCGTACAGGTGGACAACCGAGCCCGGGGGTGGCCGGAGATGCGGAACGCGAGAATGCGCGGCAAGCTTCTGTGCATGATTCTGATTGGACTCATCGTCGGCGTGTCGGCGGGCATCCCACGCGCGGAGGCCCAAACGCGCTCGCCCTCCGGCGTACGCGTCCTGGCCGTCGCGCCGTTTGCCGATAACAACCCTGATACGCGCCGGGTGGCCGAACTGGGGAGCATGCGTCTGGGCGAATTCCTCAAGGGTGGACGCTTTCAGGTCATCGAGCCGGCGCGGGTGGCCGAAGAGATGGGGCGGCTGGGATTCACCCCGGCCGACCTGATCAGCCCGGCGCGAGCCGTGGCCCTCGGGCAGCGCCTGGGCGCGGATGCGGTCCTGACGGGACGTGTGGTGCAGATCACGCGCGACAGGGGAGTCGCGCCTGGCGCAGGAGAGGCCCGCGTGACCATCGATGTGCGGGTCCTGGAAGTGAGCTCCGGGTTGAAGCTGTTCGAGCAGGAAGCGACCTGCAGCGACTTCAGCGGGTCGCTCACCGGAGCAGCTGAGTGCTTCGCGCGCGACATCTCATCGCGACTGCTTGCGCCGTAGAACGGCGCACCGCATCGTGCTGCGGCGGGTCGGCATCGACGTCGGGGGCACGTTCACCGACCTCGTTGCGGTTGACGACCAGGGGACGATCCACCTGGCGAAACGCCCCTCTACTCCGGCCGCGCCGAGTGAAGCGCTGAACGCCGTGCTGGCCGACCTGGGCGAGCACGGCGCGCATCTCGAGGTGGCGATTCTCGGAACGACGGTGGCTACCAATGCCGTCATCGAACGTAAGGGTGCCCGCGTCTGCTTCCTGACCACCGAAGGTTTTGAGTCCATACCGTTCATCCAGCGTATCAACAAGCAGGAACTCTACAATCTCAACTGGGTGAAGCCCAATCCCCTTGTGCACCGGCGGGACTCAATTGGGATTCGCGAGCGCATGGACTCTGGTGGCCGGCCTGTCACACCTCTCGACGAGGCGCAGCTCACGGCGGTGATCGATGAGATCGGCAGGCGTCTGCGGGACGGAGAATGCGACGCCGTCGCCGTCAGCCTCCTCTTCTCGTATCTCAATGCTCAGCACGAATTGGCGATCGAGCACCGGTTGAAGTCGGTTCTCCCGAGCTTGCCGGTCTCCCGCTCGAGCGCTGTCTGCCCGATATGGCGGGAGTTCGAGCGCGGGAGCACAACGATCGCCGATGCCTACGTCACGCCGTCTGTTCAGACCTATGTCCAGAACGTGCTGGACGCATTTGCCCAGCGGTCCGCTCCCGCGGTCAACTTGATGAAGTCCAACGGAGGGCTGATCCCCGCCCAGCGGGCGGAAGGGCAGGCCGTGCAGTTGCTGCTCTCCGGGCTGGCAGGGGGTGTGTTGGGAGCACGGTACTTCGCGCTGGCGGCCGGGGAGCGCAACGCGTTCACGCTCGACATGGGCGGAACCAGCTGTGATATTGGCGTGATTCACGAGGGTCAGCCGGCGTACGCGTCCGAATTCGAGGTGGAGTGGAGCATTCCCATCGCCCTCCCCTGCGTGCGGGTCAAGACCATTGGTGCCGGTGGAGGCTCCATCGTGTGGATCGACCGCGGAGGCTTCCTCCACGCGGGCCCCCAGAGTGCGGGCGCACTCCCCGGCCCGGTGGCATACGCCAAAGGGGGCACCGAGGTCACGCTCACGGATGCCAATCTCGTGTTGGGACGGCTCGACCCCGAGTACTTTTTGGGTGGTCGGATGCGGCTGCACGCCACGCCGGCTTCCGACGCGGTGGCAGTGCTCGCCGCCCGACTGGGGATGCCTCCGGTAGAGTGCGCGGCAGCGGCGGCGGAAGTCGCAAACGAGAATATGGCGAACGAGATCCGTCTCCTTGCTGTGGACATGGGATACGATCTCCGCGAGTTCGCACTTGTAGCGTTCGGAGGGGCGGGACCACTTCACGCCTGTGCGATAGCGCGCCTGCTCGGGATACCGCGTGTGCTTGTGCCGCCCCATCCGGGTCTTTGCTCGGCTTTTGGCGCGATGATCGCAGACTGGCGAGTTGACAAGATTCGCACCAGCGTCATGCGGCACATGGATACGCAGCGTATCCAGCAAATCGTCAATGAGATGACCGCATCTGCGGTCGACGAGCTTAGGGTCCAGGGATTTCTCGGGAGCCCGGTCCTGTACCGCGCGGTGGATATGCGGTATGCCGGACAGAACTATGAGCGCGAAGTACCGCTTCCCGAAGGCCAGATCACGCCGGCGTCAATTGACTATCTGCTCGGTCAATTCGCCCAGCTCCACAACATGCACTATGGCTTCCATCTGGCCGGCGAGGCTGTCGAGTTGATCAACTTCCGCGTGACGGCTTTCGGGAGCCCGACGCCGGTTGCGCCACGGTGGCAAACCCAGGGCGGGCCGGCGGAGCCAGTGGCGGTTCGCCGGCTCTTCTTTCGTGAGGCCGGCTGGCTCGAAGGGTCGGTGTTTCGCCGGGAACGCCTGACCCCCGCACAGTCGCTCTCGGCACCCGCGCTCATCGAGGATGAGGACTCCACCACCTTGGTCCCCCAGGGGCACCATGCGCGGATGCTTGCCGGCGGCGTGATCAGCATCACCATAGGAGGCCCAACCGTTGACGGCGGCGCTTGATCCAGTCTCCCTGCAGGTCCTCCACAACTCACTGATCAACGTCGCGGCAGAAATGGCGCTGGTAATGATGAAGACCTCGTATTCGACGATCTTCAACGAGGGGCTGGACTTTTCAACCGTCATCCTCGACTCGCGCGGCGAGCTCATCGCGGAGAAGAACTACACGCCGTCGATGATGGGCGCCATCCCGCACACGGTGAAATGGACGATCGAGGAGTTGGGTGCGGAGAGTTTCGTCTCAGGGGACGTCCTGGTCCACAACGACTGCTACCGGGGCGGTTGTCACCTGCCCGAGCACATGATGATCAAACCGGTGTTCCTGAACAACGCGCTGTTCGGTTTTCTCGGAAATATGGGCCATTGCGCTGAGATCGGCGGCAAGGCGCCCGGAAGCTTCGCATCGGATGCGACGGACGTCTATCAGGAGGGCCTGCGCCTTCCTCCCGTCAAGCTCATCAATCGCGGTGAGCATGTCGAGGACGTCTGGCGGATCATTCTCACCAACCACCGCACGCCCCGGAACACCTGGGGGGACTTCCACGCCATGATAGGCTCGCTCAACGTCGGCGAGCGTCGCATGATGAGCCTGGCCCAGAAATACGGCGTGGCGTTCATCAAAGCCGGCAGCCAGGCTCTGCTGGATCACTCCGAACGGTTGATGCGTGCGCACATCGATGACCTACCCGACGGCGAGTACGCGGCGGAAATGTGGATCGAAGACGATGGCGTGACGCGTGACGCGTTCAAGATTCGCGTGACGATCGTCGTCCGGGGGGACGAGATTCTCTTTGACTTCACGGGAAGCAGCCGACAGGTCCGTGGCCCGATGAACTGCACCTTCACGGTCGTGGCCGCGGCCGTGTACAATGCGGTCTTCTCGGTCGTCGATCCGCGCAGCCTGATTCCTCGCAACTCGGGCTGCCATCGGCCGATCCGGATCATTGCCCCGCCCGGGTCCGTGGTCAACGTGCAGCACCCCGGGCCTTGCGTGGGAGGCAACACCGATACACAGCCGAAGATCATTGATCTTCTGCTCGCGGCGCTCGCCCATGCGGTCCCCGAGCGCGTCGCCGCGGCCAGCGGCGGTTCGAGCAGCAACCTCCTCTTCGGCGGACTCCATCCCGCGACGGGCCAATACTACAGCAACTACCACTTTGATGGGATGGGGACGGGGGCGACCGCCAGGAAGGACGGGAACAGTGGTGAAATCACCCGTCACAGCAATTGTCGGAACACGCCCGTCGAGGTGTTTGAGACTCGATACCCGTTCCTCACGGGGGAGTATAGCCTCGCGCAGGATTCGGGGGGCCCGGGACGGCAACGGGGCGGACTTGGGATCGTACGCACCCTGGAGGTCACCGCGTCCGAGATCACCGTCAGCGCGCTCTTTGACCGCGCCCGGCTGGCGCCCTGGGGACTCTTTAGCGGCATGGAAGGAGGCCGGACCAGGCTGCTGGTTCGTCCTGCCGGCTCCCGCCGGTTTCGGCCGTTCTCTGAAGTCTATGGGACGCTGTCCCCGACCAAGTTCACCAACGTTCTCTTGAAACGCGGTGACGTGATCAGGTACCAGACGCCGGGCGGTGGGGGGTACGGCGAGCCGCTCGAACGGGAGCCCGAAAGGGTCCTGGAAGACGTGCGGGAGGGGTTCGTGTCCATGGCGGCGGCTCGAGGCGCCTACGGCGTCGTCCTGACGCAGGTCAACGGCGAGCTCAGACTCGATTCGAAAGCGACGCAGCGGCTGCGGACCCGGCGCCTGGGGGCGCGACGGAGGCGCTCATGGGAGAGTGGATCGAAATCCGGCGGGCATGGTACGAGACGACGGTCGTCAACTGCGTCCTCTGCGGGCGGTTGATCCCCCGGCGAATCTGGCGCGTGGAGATTGATAACCGGGTTCTGGATTTCTGCGGACCGGATTGTGAGCAATGGTACCGCGACTATTGGATTCCGCGGTATGGGTCGTCGAAAGGGTCGGAGGGCAGTGCCGCATCATGATCGCCCTCGGGAAGGACTAGGCGGACCGCGCCGTGGACCTCGCGCACCGGGAACGGTTCCTCTGGGGCAACCTGACGTGGGAAGAGCTCCGGGACGTTGCCGCGCAGAGCCGGGTCGTCATCGTTCCCATCGGGGCCCTCGAACAGCACGGCCAGCACCTCCCGCTGAACACCGACAACTACATTGTGAGCCACCTGTGCTATGAACTCGGGCGGCGGATACCGGACGAGGTCGTGGTGCTGCCCGTCATCCCCTTCGCGTTCGATGCCCATCACATGCACTTTCCCGGCACGATCACTATTCAGTGGAACCACATCATTCAGTACCTGCTCGACGTGTTGGTCAGCGTCGCTCATCACGGGTTCAAGCGGATCGTGGTCGTGAGCGGTCATGGCGTCAATCCTCCCTACATGGCCGTCGCCGGCAATGAGCTCCACTATCGCACCGGTGCGATGTGCGCCTCGCTCTTTTGGGGAACCCTGATCGGCACCATGGACGATCTGCGGGAGTCGCCCACGCCGGGTGGTATGGCGCATGCCTGCGAGCTCGAGACGTCGGTGGTGCTCCATCTTGACCAGGCGCGCGTGCGCACCGAGCGGGTCAAACGGGAGATGGGATTCGAGCAGACCGCACGCATCTGGATGGATATTGGCATTCCGGCCTCCGGTGTCCACCTCGGAGAAATGTGGTGGAGCGGTTTCTCCCAAACCGGGGTGGCGGGTGATCCTACGGTGGCCAGTGGAGAAAAGGGAAAACTGATCTTCGAGCGCGCGGTGGAGAACTTCGTTGAGTTTGTGCGTGAATTCCGTCTACGCGAAGACGTCACCCCTCGGGACATGCACACATGACGACGTACGACGATCTCGGCGTCCAACCTGTCGTGAACGCCGCGGGATACCTCACGCGCCTTGGCGGCAGCCTGATGAGCGAGGACGTGTTGGCCGCGATGCGGGAAGCCGCGCAGAATTATGTGCCGATGGATACGCTCCAGGCCGCGGCGAGCCGCGCCATCGCTGAAGCCACCGGCGCTGAGGCGGGCATCGTGACCTGCGGCGCCGCAGCGGGATTGCTGCTCGGGACCGCGGCGTGCATGACCGGTCTCGACCCCCACAAGATGAACCAGCTGCCTGATACGAGCGGCATGCGCTCAGAGGTGGTCATCCAAAAGGCCCAGCGGGACGGCTATGATCATGCGGTGCGCGCGACCGGTGCTCGTCTCGTCGAGATCGGCATGCCGTATGGCACACGGCGGTACGAGCTGCGCTCGGCCCTGACGGATCGGACCGCCGCGGTCCTGTTCATCGTCGCGCGTTCCAAAGGGATCCCGCTCTCACTCGATGAGACGATCGAGGTCGCCCACGAGAAAGGCATCCCGGTGCTCGTCGATGCTGCCGCCGAGCTTCCGCCAGCCGAGAATCTCCGGAACTTCATTGCCGCGGGCGCGGACTTAGTGACCTTCAGCGGTGGCAAGGCGATCAGGGGACCACAGGCTGCGGGTATCCTCTGCGGTCGTCGGGATCTCATCGCGGCGGCGGCCCTGCAGATGCTGGATATGGACGTCGATGCCGAGACTTGGACGCCTCCGGTCGGTCTGGGCGCCGACTTGCTGGTAGCCGGTCCGCCGGAGCAGGGCATTGGCCGCGCCTTGAAGGTCGGAAAGGAAGAGATCGTCGGGCTGATTGTCGCGCTCCAGGCCTATACCCGGCGCGATCACGCCGGTGATCTGGCGGCCTGGGAAGAAGCGGGCCGACGGGTAGAGGCGACGCTCGCCGACAGCGGTCTGGCCGCGAAGTACGTGAGCCCTGGGGAGTCCGACATTGGCGTGCCTATGGTCCGCCTGCGCTGCCCGGGCGGCGCTGCGCAGGCGAGGGAACTGGTGCGCCGGCTCCGCGGTGTTGAACGCCCAATCTACCTTGGGGAGGCGCAGATCGATCGGGGCGTGCTTACCGTCAATCCTGTGACGCTGAAACCGGGCGAGGAGATTTTTCTGGCCGATGCGGTCGCGCGCGTCTGGCGCCACATGGGTGCGCCTGTTCGCGACCGCTAGCTCTTCTCGGCCAGGCTCGTCCAGATCGCCTGGGGCGTGATGGGAAGCGCGGTCATGCGCACACCGCAGGCGTCCCGTACGGCATTCGCGATCGCCGCCGCGCCGGGGATAATCGAGGGTTCACCGACCCCTCGTGCTCCAAACGGACTGCCATCGGCGGGAACTTCCGCCAGTTCGACCGCGATGGACGGGACGTTTCCGGCTTTGGGCAATGCGTAGTCCATGAAGGTGCCTGAAAGCAGCTGCCCGTTCTCGTTGTACGCTAGCTGTTCCCCCAAGGCGAAGCCCTGACTTTGACTGACCCCTCCGTGGATCTGCCCCTCGATCAGCAGCGGATTGAGGGCGCGGCCCACATCCTGTACCACCAACCAGTTCAGAAGTCGAATCGAGCCGGTCTCTAGATCAACCTGCACGCGCGCAAGCTCGGCGATAAAGCATGGTGCTATATCGCGAAGAGCGACGGTCCCCTCCGCGGAGATTGGTGGGTAAGGCGACCCGTAGCTCATGGTGCGAGTAGCGATCTCCTGGCAGGTCAGCCGTTTGCCGGGTGCGCCTCGAACGGCGACCGAGCCGCCATCCAGAACTAAATCTTGTGGGTCGGCTTCCAGCATTGAGGCCGCGATGTCCAGGAGCTGCGTGCGGGCCGCCGTCGCCGCGGCCAGCACCGCGGCGCCGACCGTGCGGGTCACCATGCTTCCGGCACTGGGCCCGGCGAAGATTCCTCCCCCGGTGTCGGTTGTCACAACTCGGATTTTGCTGGCACCCACGTTGAAGACCTCCGCAGCGATGAGTGCCATGGCCGTGTTTGTGCCCGTCATGTCCGATGAGGCGACCGTGACGGTCAGCGTACCGTCGCCGTCCATTGCGCAGGTCGCCGACGCGGGCATGATGGTCCCCAGCCATCCGGCGATGGCGATCCCATAACCCACGCCGGGCTCGCGCGCACGTTGCTTCCACAGGGAGTGCTCCGCCAGCCGTTCGAGGCACGTCTTGAGCCCAATCGAGGGATAGCGCCGGCCATCTGCCATTGGATCGCCCGCTTCTACCGCGTTTCGGAGGCGCACCTCCAGCGGATCAAGCCCAAGCTGCCGGGCGAGCTCGTCGATCTGGGACTCAAGCGCAAATGTCGCCTGCAGTCCTCCCGGTCCACGGTATGACCCGGCGGCGGGTTTGTGGGTGAGCACTCCGACAGCTCGGATTTTCAGATGCGGGACCTTGTAGCACGCCCCAAGCACCTGAGCCGTCAGCGCATGCAGGGTCGTTGGATGGGTGCCGCCGTCAAGCAGAATGTCAGCCTCTAGCGCGGTGAGCACTCCGGCTTTGGTCATGCCGGTTTTGATCTCGATCAACGTGTGCGGGGCAGGGGTTCCGACCAGAAAGTCTTCCGACCGGGTGAGCACCATCCGGACCGGACATTTGACGGTCCACGCCACGGCCGCGACCAATGCGTCGGTGACGCCAAACTTGCCGCCGAAGCCTCCACCGACGGTTGGGGTCACGACCCGCACGCTGCTCGGCGGCACGCCCAGGATTTGGGACACTTTGTCACGCACGAGGAACGGCGCCTGGGTGCCGCTGTGAATGGTCAGCCCGCCGGAGGCTGGATCCGGCTGGACGACTGAGGCGTTGGTCTCCATGTAGCCCTGGTGCACGATCTGCGTGCGATACGTGTTGCTCAACACCAGATCGGCCTGGCGGAAACCCTCCTCGACATCGCCGCGTGTGAAGTGGACTTCCCCGGCACGGTTCTTGTGGCTGTTCGCCTCCTGTGTGACCTGCGTGGGCACGGCCCCGTGAGCGGCATCGTCGGGATTCGCCGTTTTCGGGACCCCGTCCGGCCACACCAACGGCGCATCCGGCGCCAGGGCAGTCTCGACATCGATCGCCGCCGGCAGCGGATCGTAGTCGATGGTAACCGCCCGGGCACCGTCTTCGGCGGCCGTCTCAGTGTCGGCGACAACAATTGCCACCGGCTGACCATAAAAGACAACTCTCCCCTGAGCCAGGAGCATGTGCGCGCGCGTGATGGGGACGAAGCTGACGGCGAGGTCGTCGGCGGTCAATACGGCCACCACGCCGGGGATGGCTAGGGCCGCGGCCTTGTCGACCCTCGTGATACGGGCGTGCGCATATTCGCTGAGCACGGGGCGCGCGTGTAGCATCCCGGGCAGGGTGATGTCGCTGGCGTAGGTCGCGAGGCCGCGGACCCGCTCCCCACCTTCCAGCATGGGGACCCGCGTGCCGACAACAACGGTATCGGGACGACGCTTTAGCGCTTCAGCCACACATCCTCGAAGCGTATGAGTTGCCGGACGTCAGGCTTGAAGCCCTGCACGCTCTGTGCGGCGGCACTGAGTATGGGTCGCTCGTTCAAGACGAACCCTGGCGCTTCCCACTGCACGATCAACTGCGCGTGGCGGTAGATTCGCTTTCGCTCTTCCTGGGTAACAACCGCCCGGCCCTGATCGATCTGCTTTTCGAGCAGCGCGTGCCGCCAGCCGATCGCCCTTCCGTTGATCCGGCGGATCGAATACTGCTCGCCCAGCATCACGTCAGGATCGTAGCGCGGAATGATGCCGCTCAGTCCCAACTGAAAATCCCGTTGTACCAAGACCTGGTTCAACCAGATACCGATCTCCAGAGGGATGACGTCGATCTTGATGCCGATCTCCGCCATATTGGCCTGAAACAGCTGCGCGAGCGGGAAGAACTCGGCCCGGCTGGTCAGATGCTTGACTTGCAGCGTCAAGCCGCTCGAGTGACCCGCTTCGGCCAATAACTTGCGGGCTCGTGTCACATCACGTTCATTGAACGACAGCGACTCTGGGTTGAACGCCCAGTGCTTAGGCGGGATGATGTTCGACTTGAGCGTGCTCTTCCCAAAGAGCACCTCCAGCATCGCCTTGCGATCGACGCCGAGGTTGATCGCCTGCCGCAACTTGAGGTTGTCGAGCGGTGGCCGGTCGGCGCGCGTGAGCATGTAGTAGCTGGAGGGTGACACGCCGGTGGGGATGCCATACACGACAAACCTGCCGCCTCGCTCCACATCGCGAACCCTGGGGAGCGGCACGGTGTCCGTGAATTCGACATTGCCCGTCTCGAGCAGCGTAATTTTCTGATTTTCGTCGGGGGTCGGCATGAAGACCACTTCGTCGAGATACGGGCGGCCTTCGCGAAAGTACCCAGGAAACTTCTTCAGGCGCACGTGCCGGAGGCGCACCCATTCGACGAACTGAAACGGGCCGGCGCCGACCGGACGCTGTGGATCGAAGTCCCTGGGCACGATCGCCATATCGGCGACATCGATGAGAAATGCCGCGTTGGGTGCCTTGAGCGTGAACCGGACGGTCTGAGGATCGAGCACATCGACGGAGGCGACCTGATCGGGGATAGACCTGATCAGTCCGATGCCTGTCGTCGCCACGCGCTCGTATGACGATTTCACGGAGTCCGAGGTCACCGGGGACCCATCGTGAAACCGCGCTCCCCGGCGCAGCTTGAAGATATAGGTTGAGGCGTTGGGCGATTCCCACGACTCGGCGAGCGTCCCACGCGGCCCGTCGGTGAACTCGTCGCTGAGCAGCGCGGCGAAGATCGCGTCCTTGACGTCGTAGTCGAAAAGCGACTGGGCCCGGTGGGGATCCAGCGTGGTCGGTTCGGCCCCCAGTGTGCAACGCAGAACGCCGCCCGCGCTCGGCCTGGCCGGCGCCTGCGCGGGTGCCGGTGCCGGAGCACCGGCGGCCGGCAACGCGAACCTCAACAGGGTGCCCGACGCCATCGTTGCAGCCGCGCCTGCGACGAACTGCCGTCGGGTCAGTCTGGACTGCCGCACGCGTCGCGCCATTGGCGTCATCACCCTCCGCGGGTCCGGCAAGATGTTGCCGCACACTTCACCATACTGCGAGACGCTCCTGCCGGGGCGGTGCGGAGAGGGGTGTGGTAAAGGGCGGCACTCCAGCATACTGAGGCCCAAGGAGTCAGAGCGTAGGTGCCGCGTCAGTAGTGGGTTTCGCTGGAGCCGCCGACCGGAGTCGAACCGGTAACCCCCGCATTACAAGTGCTTGGCGCGAACGCTGGAACCAGCATCAGAGTGCCCATTCCAGCGTTTGTGGCTTCCTCACAGAGGGTAGCAGGAGGGTAGCAGGTCATTTCAGCCCCTTGAGCATGTCCGACACCGCCTGCGCAGCCTGCTCCTGCGCTCCGGGCATGACGTGGGCGTAGACCGACAGGAAAAACGCGGTGGACGCCCATCCGCCGCGTTCTTGAACAACCTTCGGGTTCACCCCGCGCTCCAGAAGGTGCGAGTGGTGGCCGTGTCGCCATCCGTGGAACGAGCGTCGCCACGGCAGGCCGAGTTTCAGGCAGAGCTCCTTCAGGTCATGGTGCATGTTGCGCTTGTGGATGGGCTTGCCGTTCGGCAGGGTGAACACAAGTCCCGTCTCATGTCGGCGCTGGCAGTACTTGTTCCGGCATGTGGTTCCCAGAGGGCAGGGCTCCCGCCGTGTCCGCTCTTGGTCCTGTCGCGCCTTTAGGGCGCGGAGGTCGTTCACAACTTCGGGCGACAACGTGATCGGTCGTCGTGAGCCTGCCGTCTTCGGCTGCCTCAGGACGTATCCACCTCCCCGCAGCCACTGGAGATTCTGCGTGATGCGGGCAACACGCCCGTCGATGTCCAGTTCCCGCCAGGGTAAGCCCAACACCTCGCCCTGCCGCGCCCCGGTCGTCGCCGCGAACAGGTACACGGGATAGAACCGTGACGACGCTTTCGCCTCGGACAGGAACAGGAGCGTCTGCGCCTCCGTCCAGACCTCGCGCTCGGTCCTGGCGAGCCTTGGTGCGACGGCAAGCGCGGCCGGATTACGCAGGATCATTTCCTGCCGCATGGCGTCCTGGAGCGCCTTGCGAAGTACGGCGTGGTGATAGCGAACGGTGGCAGGCGCGAGGCCAGCGTCCAGTTTTCGCGCGTAGTAGTGCTCCAGGATGCGCGGGGTCAGCCTCGCGTAGGGGATTGCGCCGATTATGTCCTTGCGGATTTGCCCGACGATACTCTCATAACGGACATGAGTCCCTGGAGCGAGACGCTGCTTTTGCCGCTTGAGCCAGTCCGTCAGGTACGGCCCGAGGCGTTCAGAGGGTGAGCCGAACAGTCCGACGCCCGCTGAATGCGCCAGGGTATGCGAGGACAGTTCACGCTGGAATGCCTCGGCCTCCTGGTGGGTTCTGAACGTGAGCCACTTGTCCCGCTTCTTGCCGTTCTCGCGGCCAGCATAGACCCTGAGGACGTAACTGCGTCCGCGCTTGCGGATTTTCCCCGGCACGTAGAACCCCCTCCCCTTGAGTGAACTGGGGGAGAGGTTCCGATGCCTGCGGCGATTCCCCTTCATTCAATCACTAGACCGCCCATTGGAGAATGCACCGAAAGGGAGCATCGGGGACAGGCCTGAGCCCTGGCGAGGCGGGAAGAGACGTGCGGGCAGCCCGTTGACGGCGCCGCGATCGCACCGCTGCCGGATCTCCTCCGCGCACTGGCTGATGCCTAGACAACGCCTGACAGGTCGAAGCAGGCGCGCGCCTTCGATTATCGGGGGCGGCTCACCAAGCTCGTGCTGTCGCGGGACGTCTTCGCGCTGGCCGGTGCGCAGGGTCCGGCACTGTTGCAGCGCTGCTTAGACGCTGGCGCGGCACGGCCAGCGGGCCTGCAGGTCGTGCTGCCCGAGTGGATCTGCCGGCGCCTGCCCGCCGATCTGCAGGCGGCGCTGCGGCGTCGATTCGGTCGGCAGGGTATGACAGGTCGGTGAGGTCGCGCGCGCTCCAGACGACCCACGCCGGCGCATCGGGGGGCACCGACGATCTTCCACCCGGGCCGCGTGGGAGCAGGCAACTGTGGATCATAGCGAAACGACCGGGGAGAGGAGCGACCGCGAAGCACATTCCTTCGAGAGCAGCGGTGTAGCGCTGGAAGCTGAGCGTCACGCCAGACCAGACACTGCTCCAGGACATGGATGAGTTGGTGGCATTTCTGGGTGGCGCGACGGACCGCGTCTACATCGTCGAGCAGGCCCTCCACCGCATCATCGCGGAGCACAAGGCGTTCCAGCAGTGGCGCAGCCAGCGGAACGACACGAATGCCTAACCTGTTCCGGTGCCGGAGCCGGGCGGGACGCCACCATGGCGGTGGCTGCGGGCACTCATCCTGCTCCAAGGAGCCTGG
>Ga0187893_10007250_pt1 | contig 18320 bp, 3 predicted proteins | sample MA1701074metaG_FD_139574 | JGI IMG/M metagenome (GOLD analysis project Ga0187893, IMG submission 139574) | White microbial mat communities from a basaltic lava cave in the Kipuka Kanohina Cave System on the Island of Hawaii, USA - MA170107-4 metaG ... | reverse complement strand
TCACTCGAACCACCTGGCCCTTGGAAGTATTCACTCCAACCACATTGCCCTCGGCAGCATCCATTCAAACCTGCTTGCGCTCGGTGCCATCCACTCGAACCACCTGGCCCTCGGGAGCATTCACTCCAATCACATTGCCCTTGGCAGCATCCATTCGAACCTGCTTGCGCTCGGTGCCATCCACTCGAACCATCTGGCCCTCGGGAGCATTCACTCCAATCACATTGCCATTGGCAGCATCCATTCAAACCTGCTCGCCGTCGGTGCCATCCACTCCAATCATCTGGCGCGCGCCAGCATCCATTCCAATCACTTCGCCCTTGGCAGCATTCACTCGAATCATCTGGCCGCCGGGAGCATTCATTCCAATCACATTGCCATCGGTAGTATCCATTCCAACCAACTCGCTGTGGGCGCCATCCATTCCAACCACCTTGCGGCTGGAAGCATTCATTCCAATGCCCTGGCCGTCGGCAGCGTCACGGCCGTCGCGCTGGCGACTGACAGCATTCACTCTAATCACATTGCCATCGGTAGCATCCATTCCAACCAACTGGCCGTTGGTTCGGTGAGCTTGAACTCGTTGAGCACGTCCCTGAGCGGCTCGTATTCCACCACCGTTACCAATCCCGCCGCGGCCTTCTTCACTTACTTTGGCTCGGACGTGGCGGCCGTCGGCGCAGACAAGCTGCTGGTTGGGGCTTATCAGGACTCGAGTGCGTTCGACAACGGCGGTGCGGCTTACCTCTTGAGCACCGGCGGCACACTGCTGAGAACCTTCTTGAGCCCGTCTCCGCAAAACCAGGAGCACTTTGGATATGCTGTCGCGGCCGCAGGCCAGGATTTGGTGCTCATCGGGGCCGATGGCAACGACACCGGAGCGCTCGACGCCGGCGCGGCCTACCTCTTCGCGACCAGCGGCGCCTTCATAACTGCAATTACCAATCCCACTCCAGCGGCCTCGGACGCCTTCGGCTTTGCGGTGGCAGCGGTCGGCACCGACAAAGTGCTCATTGGAGCGTATGCTGACCACTTCGGCGCCAATAACGGAGGGGCGGCCTATCTGTTCACGACCAACGGCACACTCCTGGCCACGTTCAACAATCCCACTCCGTGGAACGGTGACCGCTTCGGCATCGCCGTGGCCGCGGTGGGTTCAGACCAGGTGCTCATCGGAGCGGATAGCGACGATAGCGGGGCGAACGACGCCGGTGCGGCCTATCTGTTTCACACCAGCGGCGCGCTGCTGCGCACGTTCACCAATCCTACCCCGGCGGCTGGTGATGGTTTTGGCTACGCTGTGGCAGGGGTGGGTTCGGACAAAGTGCTCATCGGAGCCTGGGCGGACAATTCCAACGGCAATGCTGGAGGCGCGGCTTATCTCTTCAATACCAGCGGTACGTTGCTGACCACTCTCACCAATCCCACCCCGGCGAGCGGCGACCAGTTCGGTGTGTCCCTGGCGGTGGTGGGCGCGGACGCGTTGCTCATCGGGGCGGCTCACGACAGCGGCGGCGGGACGGACGCGGGCGCAGCGTATCTTTTCAGCACCGGCGGCGAACTGCTGAAGACGTTCAACAATCCGGCTCCGGCCATCGGCGATCTTTTCGGCAACTCCATGACCGTGGTGGGCTCGAACAAACTCCTCATCGCCGCCTCTCAAGATGACGCCGGCGCGACGGACTCCGGTTCGGTGTACTTGTTCACGCTCGAATCGGTTATGCCGGGCCTGGTGGCGGACACGGTGCGGGATGGCGCGATCACGGCGGCGAAATTGGATTCCACGATTGGCCTCTGGACTCGATCGGGCAACGATGTTTATCGCTCGGCTGGCAACGTGGGCATCGGCACGGCATCGCCACAGGCGACCCTTCAGGTGTCGGGCAACAATTCGCAGTTGCGGCTGCACGACTCGGGTGTCGGCAATTTTTGGAACATCTACACCGAGAACCATCCCAGCGGTGCCGACGGCAATCTCGTGTTCGCCCCGGGGCCAACCGGGGTCGCGGGCTTCATCCGCAAGACCGATGGCAGCTACTTCTCCAGTTCCGACGAACGGCTCAAGAAAGACATCTTCGGCCTGACCGGCGTGCTGGACCGCGTGCTCCAGCTTCGCCCCGTGTCCTACCGGTTCAAATCCGCGCCGGAGTCGGCGCCCAAGACACTTGGCCTGATCGCGCAAGAGGTCGAGCCGCTGTTTCCCGAGGTCGTGAGCGAGCGCGACGGCACGAAGAGCCTGGCTTATTCGGAACTGGTTCCTGTCACTGTGGGCGCGATTCAGGAGTTGAATCGGAAGGTGGAGGCCGGAAGGCACAAGGCAGAGGCCAAAGCTCAGAAGCTCGAAGCCGAGAACGCGGCGTTGAAGCGCAGCGTCGAGGAACTCAAGGTGCTGGTGAACGCGCTGGCGCAGAAGCTCGACGGAGGTTCGCGATGAATCCGAGAAGCCCTTTGGAGTGCGGCAGCCCTCTAGCCCTCTGCCGCTTTGGATTCGGAGCCTCAGGTACCGACGGATTGTGCGCCCACCGAAAAGCGCCGGAGGACTGGCGCAGTCCCAAACCTGGCGGACGGTCGTGCGCGCGTTGTCGGTGGTTAGCTGCGCCCTCCGCCCACGCCCAACTCTTCACTTTTCATCCTCCAGCAAAACGCCGACGTCAATACCGCGAACTGGGTCACGGCTCCACAGAGCGTGTCCGACAACGGCACGAACAAGTTCATCGTCGTCAGTCCGCCGAGGGGCAATCAGTTCTACCGCTTGCTCAAGCCTTGACGCCGTCATAGCGGAGATTTCGAGAACAGAGACGAAGGATTCCCCGTGTCTCGGTGAACTCAAAGCTGGCTTGCTTTACGAAGCTCGATATGCACCATCCTTGAGCACAAGGATGTGGAAGACTTGGGCAAAGCAACGTGCTTGCTGGTGTAAGGGTCGCGGCCGGATTTCTTGAATGTTAGTTGGATCGACGATCGGATACTGACATCCAATCGCCCGCCGCACGAGATGAGTCGCAATGGCTGCATTTTCCATGAAAGACTGGAGAGCCGCCAAGCAAACTCAGGGTCTGATTGAATTATGAAATCGTCCGTTCCCACAGCTTTCGCGGACGCGAGCAGCTTGGTCTTGTTCGCAGTAACTCTGTCGCTGTCACCAACGGTCCGCGCCCAAGTGGACGGGAGCGAGGCCGGCCGGCCGGATGCGGTGATTCGCCAGACCTCTCGTGCGGATCACCCGAACCGCACGCTCCCAAAAGTGGCGCCGCCGAAAACGGGGCTGGAATTCTCGGCCAAGCCAACGACGCAGGAAATTTCCCGCGCGCGGGTGTTCGAGGAGCCGCTGGTGCCGATTGGGGCTGAGCCGGGCGAGGCAGAAAATGCCGCTCTTGCTGTGGCGCTCCTGGCATACGCCAAGCAAAGCGGTCCGGATGATTTCGCCAGCCTGACCGGGTTTTTGGAAAAGCATCCCCAGTCGCCGTGGCGGGCGGCGCTGCTCACCTGTCTGGGCCTCGAATACTACAACACGGCCTACTATTCCCTGGCGCTGGAGGCCTGGAGCGAGGCTTGGTCGTTGGGCCAGAAGGCCGGGGATGCCCAAGGGAAATTCCTGGCGGATCGGGCCGCCTGTGAGCTGGCTGGCCTTTATTCGCGGTTGGGCCGGATGACGGAGTTGGAGGCGCTGCTGAAATCGGTCGAGCAACGGGTGTTTCTTGGCGGGGCAACGGAAAGAATCAACATGGCGCGCGAAGCGCTCTCGATGATGCAACACCAGCCCGGGATTTCGTTCCGTTGCGGGCCGCTGGCGTTGCAGAGCATCAAGCGCTCGCTTGACCCGCAAGCGCCGATTGAGCCGGAGATTCTTAATTCCGCTTCGACTCAACAAGGCTTCTCGCTCCCGCAGGTGGCCGAACTCTCGAAGAAGGTTGGACTGAATTACCGGATGGCGTTTCGCGGCTCTTCAAAATCCGAAATCCGAAATCCGAAATCCGAAATTGAGTTTGTCGTTCCCTCCGTCCTCCATTGGAAAGTCGGCCACTACGCGGCGATCGTGCGGCGGGTGGGCGACCGTTATCTGGTGGAAGACCCCACTTTCGGAAACACCGTGTGGGCGACGAAACAGGCGCTGGAAGCCGAGACGAGCGGCTATTTTCTCATCGCGCCAGGAGAGTTGCCGCGCGGCTGGCGGAGCGTCGATGCCAAAGAGGGCGGAACCGTCTGGGGCAAGGGTGTGACGACCAACAACGATCCGGACGCGTACACGCCGGATGATCTAGGAACTTGCCCAATCGGAAACGGGACTGGCGGAAACGGGACTGGCATGGCCGTTTCGAGCGTTCATCTCATGCTCGCCAACTTGCAGATCCGAGACACACCGGTGGGTTACACGCCGCCCGTCGGCCCGTCCGTCCAGTTCACGCTTCGCTACAATCATCGCGACTACCTTGCCGGCCCTGTCTCCAGCATCTTCGGTCCGAAATGGACCCACGATTGGTTTGCCAGAATCACGGACGATCCCGCCAATCCCCTGGCCGACGTGAAGTATTTCGTGGGAGGCGGCGGCGCGCGCACCTTCACGGGCTTCAATACCAACACGCAGACCTTTGCCCCGCAGTTGCACGACCAGACCCTCCTCAAGCGCACAGTCACCAACACTTACGAAATGATCTTCCCTGACGGTTCGAAGAAGATATTCGGCCTTCGCTCCAGCACCAGCTTGGTTCTCCTCACGCAAGTGGTTGACCCCGCCGGCAACGCCGTCACCCTCACCTACGAGGAAGGTGGCATCTCACTACCGATTCGCCTCGCGGCGATCACCGACGCCCTCGGCCAGGTGACGACGATTTCTTACGAACACTCTTCGGGAGATTTGATCACCAAAGTCACCGACCCATTCGGACGCTTCGCCTCCTTCGAGTACGGGTTCTACGAGTTCGTATGCGGTTACACCTACCCAAACGGTTTCCCTGAGCCTATATTCTGTCGAGTTTACATCCTGTCCAAAATCACCGATGTCCTCGGCCTGGAGTCGAGGTTCGTTTATTCTCCAGAGCCTTTTCAGAGCGACATCATTCAGCAGATGATCACCCCTTACGGCACCAACACCTTCGTAATGACGAGGCCAACCCCGGCGGGCCCCAACGCCCGCGCGGTGGAAACAATCTATCCGGACGGCAGCCGCGACCGTGTGGAATTCAATCAGTCCAATCAGGTCGGCCCGCCATTCCAGGAGCCTTTGGCGTTGGTCCCGGTCGGGATGGCGACCTACAATGGGTTTCTGTATGGGCGCAACACCTATTACTGGAGCCGCGAAGCGTGCGCGACCAGTTACCGCGATTATTCCAAAGCGAAAATCTACCATTGGCTGCACAGGGATCTGACGACGGCGACGGCGGCCGGCATCCTGGAAAGCGTCAAAGAACCGCTGGAGCACCGCGTTTGGTACAATTATGCGGGCCAGAGCGGACCCGTCGGGCCCGCTTTTGTCGGCGCCAACAACCGGCCCACTCACATTGGCCGCGTGCTGGAGGACGGGCAGACCCAGCTTTACACCAACGCCTACAACGCCTTCGGCCACGTGACCAGTTCGGTGGATCCTGTGGGGCGCAAGTTGAGTTTCATCTACGCCCCCAACGGCATTGATTTGCTGGAAGTGCGCCAGACCCGCGCGGGAAACAATGAGTTGCTTTTCCGGGCAACTTACAATGCCCAACACCGGCCGCTCACAGTCACCGATGCCGCCGGCCAGACCAGCACTTTTACCTACAATGCGCGCGCGCAACGGCTCACCGCGACCAATCCGAAAGGCGAAACGATCTCACTTGCGTACGACCCCAATGGCTATCTGATGGCAGTGGACGGGCCGTTAGCCGGAACCAACGATAGCGTCGCCATCACCTACGATGCCTTTGGCCGGACCCGGACCCTCACCGACGCGAGCGGTTACAGGCTGAGCCTCGAGTACGACCTCATGGATCGTCTCACAAGCATCACTCACCCCGATTCCACTTTCAGCGAATTCACCTACGACCGTTTGGATCTGGTCACTTTCCGGGACCGCGCGGGACGGCAAACGCTTTTGGAGTACGACGAGGCGGGCCAAATGAGAAAGCAGACCGACCCGCTCGGCAGGATGACCCTGTTTGACTGGTGCCGGTGCGGGGACCTCAAGAGCCTGAGCGATCCGATGGGCCGTACCACCTCGTGGTTAACGGACGTGCAGGGGCGACCGATCGGCAAGCAGTACGCAGACGGTTCCCAAGTTACTTATCTCTACGAGAACGCCAGCAGCCGCCTGCACCAGGTAATTGATGAAAAGCAGCAAGTCACTCAGTTCACCTGGAATCGCGACGACACGATCAAGTCCATTGCCTATGCCAATACGGCGGTTCCGACGCCGGGCGTCAGCTTCACCTACGATCCGAATTATGAGCGGGTCATCTCCATGACCGATGGCGCCGGAAGCACGTTCTATTCGTACCATCCCGTTACCGGCACTCCCACCTTGGGCGCCGGAGCTCTGGCGAGCGTGGATGGTCCACTGCCCAATGACACAACCACCTACGCCTACGATGAATTAGGCCGGTCGTTTCACCGCGCCATCCATGGCGTAGGGGCTACGATGACATTCGACGCTGCCGGGCGTCTGGTTGGCCTTACCAACGCGCTGGGCGCCTTTGCTTACGCCTACGACGGAAGCTCGCTCCGTCTCGTCTCCAAGTCATTGCCCAACGGCCAGACTGAGGAGCGCAGTTACGGAAACAATCTCCAGGACCGGACGCTCCAGCGGATCACTCACCAGATCGGCGCGACTCCGCTTTCTGAATTCCTCTATGGCCACGATGTTCCCGCGAACCGCATCGCTACCTGGTCACAACAAGCCAGCGCGCAGTCGCCAGCGCTCCACACTTTCGGCTATGACCTTGTCAATCAATTGCTCTCGGCCTCCGTCACCAATGCTGGCAACCTCGTCAACACCTTCGCCTACACCTACGACCCCATCGGTAATCGTGTCAACGAGCAGGTCGGCGCATCGAATTACACCGCCACCTACAACGCCCTCAACCAGGTCAGCACCACGACCGCGCCCGGAACCACGCGCAGCAACGAATGGGACGCCTTGGACCGTCTCGTAGCTGTCAACGCCGGAAACCAGCGAACCGAGTTCACCTACGACGGCCTGAGCCGCATGGTGGGCATTCGACAATTGCTGAACGGGTCCGAAGTGTCACACCGGCGGTTCGTCTGGTGCCGCTTCAACCTTTGCGAAGAACGCGATGCCGCCGGCGTGGTGACGAAACGATTTTTCCCGCAAGGGATGAAGGTGGAAAGCGGCCCGCTGGCCGGGACGTACTTCTACACCCGCGACCATCTTGGTTCCGTCCGCGAACTGATTGATAGCAGCGGGACGGTGCGCGCGCGTTACGCCTACGATCCTTATGGGCGCCGATCAAAACTGACAGGCGACGTGGAGGCGGACTTCGGGTTTGCCGGCATGTTCTGGTCTGCCGAGGCCAATCTTTCCCTCACTCACTTCCGGGCCTACGACCCGGAGCTGGGGCGTTGGCTTTCGCGTGATCCACTCAAAGGCGCGGAAGTGAGCCAAGGCCCGAACCTCTATGCCTACGTCCACAACAACCCGATTAATCGCATTGATCCCTTGGGGCTAAGCGCCGATCCGTTTGGGATAGGGCCACCCTTGCCATGCCTCACCACGGTTGATTGTGCTTGTCTGAAGCGACCAGCAGAATGCGCAATAGCAGGTTTGGGGGCCGCGGCGGCTGGGCGTTCCGGGACAGGTGGGGGTGCGGCGGCGCCTGTTGGCGGTCCTCCCAAGGGTGGCAGTTGTGCAAGCGCTGGTGGCGTCCCAAAGGTTCCAACCAGACCCCCACCGGCTGAACCCATGTCCCCAATAACCCGAGCAGACTCGCAGCCAAGCCTTCCCGCAGCCCGCGTGAACGTCCATGGGAAAACACAGTTAGAGCCACCAGCGCTGGCCAAAACACACGCCGCCGAGACGACTACGCCCAACGAAGCGCTTCCCTACGATTGGCTCCGCGACACGCTCAATCGAACTCAGTCAATGCCAGGATATGAGCTTTTCCCGGCCGAACACACCAGACAGATTACCCTCGGCATCATCGAGAGGCACAAGCAACTACTCGAGTTGCAGGCAGCAAGAGCAGAAATTGCGGAATGGCTCGCTGGACTACCAGGTCTTTAGGGACTCCCATGGCGTCCAACAACCATTATCGAACACGCGCGAGAGCCTCCGCTGCCATAGCTGCATTCGTGTTGCTTCTCGCGCGGTTAGTTGAGGGTCAGACCTCGCAATTCGCTTTCGACACTAATGGCAATCTCACCGTGCAGACGCCGGAAATCAGCGCCCCGCCGCAAATCCTCGGCCAGCCCCAAAACCAAATCGTCGCGCCAGGTGAGGCGGCGTCATTCTCCGTGGTGGTGGCAAACACGAAAGGGCACTCCTACCAATGGCAGGTCAATGGCGCGGTTATCAACGGCGCAACCAATGACGCTCTGCTCCTGCAAAACGTGAGCACGAATAACGAGGGACAATATCGCGTCATGCTCACCTATTCCTCCGGCATCGTATTCAGCGCGATCGCCATGCTCTGGATTGACGGCGATGCCGACGGCGTGCCGGATTCGTGGGAAATGACCCACTTCACGACCCTGAGCCGGACCGCTACCGGCGATTTCGACGGCGATGGCGTGTCCAACCGGGATGAGTTTCTCGAAGGCACGGACCCGGCCAACGCGTCGTCATACCGCCCGCGCCTCAACATCAAAGTGGCGCCCTACGGGCTGGGAATGGTGTTCGCGTCGCCCGGCGGCCCGTACCATTACGCGCCCGGACAAGTCGTTACTGTGACCGCCCTGCCCGCGCCGCACGGATCGTTTCGCGGCTGGACCGGAGGGGCCACCGGAGTCAAAACCCAAATCTCGCTGGTGATGACCGCTCACAAGACGGTCACAGCCAGTTTCGGCCCGCCCGCGCCGGACCAACCGCCGGCGTTCGCTGCGGTGGATCCAGTCAGTATCGGCAACGGTGTCTTCAGCGTGACCTGGAGCACCATTCCGGGGCGGAGGTATCAAGTTCAGTTCAAGACCAGCCTGGAACAAAGCGTGTGGATTGATCTGGGCCTCCCGATCACCGCCAGCGCTGCGACGACAACTCTGAACGACGCCGTCGGCGCCAACCCGCAGCGGTTTTATCGCGTGGGCCTTTTGCCGTGAGGAACCACGAATGAACACGAATCAACACGAATCAGAGCAGCGTCCGTTCCTTGAACTTCTCATTAACACCCTGCTTCAGCGGGGTGTTCGGCGAACCAGTGAGGTGAGAAACGTTTTCAACGGTTTGGGCTGCGTGTGCGAAACCGTTGAAACGGTTTCGACTCCGGTTGTCGCGACTGGCACCCCGCTGAAGCAGGGTGTTAATGAGAGGCTTTCAAGACCGTGGTCGAGGTTCTGTCAGGTTTCCGCCTCGGTATCATCGGCCTGCCTGCTTTGCGTCTCCTCCGCCGTCGCCCAGACCACCAAAACCTGGATTGGCCCCTCTGGCGGCAGTTGGTTCAACGCGACCAACTGGACTCCCGCCGGCGTCCCCGCGTCTGACGACACCATTGTTGTCACCAATGGTTTCGTGAACCTTACTGCACCCGTGACCATCGCCGGCCAGTTCAACTGGTCGGGCGGAGCGCTCCTTGGCAACGCGCTGACGATTGCCAGCGACGGCGTGTTGAATATCAGTTCCGCGTCGTCTGTCACGCTGGGGAACGCGCTGACCAACGCCGGCACGGTGAACTGGTTGAACGGAACGATTTCCCCTCTTTGCGCTGCGGGCTTTGGGCCGATCGTCAACCTGACGGGCGCGTTGTGGGACATCCAGTGCGACCGAAATCTGTCGCAGGCGTGTTTTCCGGGAACCAACAATTATTTTCTTAACCTCGGCACGCTCCGCAAGTCCGCCAGCACCAATATGACCGCCGTGAGCCTTCCCCTTCGCAACTCCAACACGGTGTCGGTCTTGCAGGGCACGCTCCGGTTGACCGGCGGCGGGCCGATGGATGGGAATTGGGACGCGGCCAATGGTGCTACCCTTCAGTTCGGCATCGGCAGCTACAGCTATACGACCGTGCCGGTGTTCACGGGACCGGGTGTTTTCCAGTTCATCAGCGGCAGCCTGACGCTGTTAGATGATGTCATTCCCAATCTGGCGCTGGTGGGCGGAACCATCTTTTTAGGCCCCTTCTTCCAAGGCGGCGCCATTGCCAGTCTGACCCTCGCAACGGGTATGACGCTCGCCGGAAGCAACACCGTGAGCGGGACGTTCAATTGGGCCGGAGCCATCGTGTCCGGTCCTTTGCTCGTGGCCGATGGGGCGACGGTCAACTGGGGCGGGGGCGTGGCCTCGGGTGCGCTGACCGTCGCCAGCGGCGCCGTGTTGAACATCGCCTCCTCGGTCACGCTGGGGAACGCGCTGACCAACTCCGGCACGGTCAACTGGTTGAACGGACAGATTTCCCCACAATGCACTGCCAGCTTCGGGCCAATCGTCAATCTGGCCGAAGCGTTGTGGGACATTCAGTGTGACCAAAACCTGATCGGCTGCGGCACGGCTTCCAACAGCTATTTTCTTAACCTCGGCACGTTCCGCAAGTCCGCCAGCACCAATATTACCAGCCTGGTCATACCCCTTCGCAACTCCAACACGGTGTCGGTCTTGCAGGGCACGCTCCGGCTGCAGGGCGGGGGGGCGATGGATGGGAATTGGGATGCGGCGGATGGCGCTGTCATTCTGTTTGACATCGGCAGCTACAGCTACACCAGCGTGCCCGCCTTCGCGGGGCCGGGCGCCTTTCAGTTGACCCGTGGCACTCTTACGCTGCTGGACGATCTCCTGCCCAATCTGGCGCTGGTTAGTGGCACCATCATTTTGGGCCCCAACTTTCATGGGGGCACGATCACCAACCTGACCCTCGGGGCGGGCATGACGCTCGCCGGGAGCAACACCGTGAGCGGCACGTTCGATCTGTCGGGAGCCACGCTCGCGGGCCGGTTGTTCGTGGCGAATGGCGCGACGGTGAACTGGAGCGCGGGTTCGGCCCCAGGTGGACTAACCATCGCGAGCAACGGTCTGCTGAACGTAATGGCCCCCAGCACCGTGACTTCAGCGGGTGCGCTCACCAATGACGGGACGGTGGCGGTGCTGCAAGGCACGCTGGCGCTGACCGGCAGTTTCAATCCGGCCGGCGGCACGGTGCGTTTCGGCATGAGCGCGTTAAACAACTTTGGGAAAATCACCATCGCAGGCAGCGCCACCCTCGGCGGCACGGTGGGCGCGGTCTGGTTGAATGGATTCATTCCGGCCCTGAGCAATTCATTCGCGGTCCTGACCTACGGTTCGCGGACGGGCATCTTCACGAACCTGGACCTGCCGCCGGAGGCGCTTTGGGCCACCAACTACGGCGCGACCATGTTCACGTTGACGGTGGTGAGGATTGATAAGCTGGTGTTCGCGCCGGGGCCGGCCGGGACCAATGCCGGCGCGATCCTGTCGCCCGTGGCGGTGCAGGTGCAGGACGCGGACAGCAATCCGGTCGCGACCAATGGCCTGCCCATCACGCTGACGCTGAACACCGGCGCCGGCCCGCTCAACGGCACGTTGACGCGAACCACCGATGCCACCGGCAAGGCGACGTTCGCTGACCTGAGCCTCAACGTGGCCGGTGTCAAAACCCTTCGCGCTACTGCGTCGGGGCCGGCGACACCGGTCATCTCCGGCTCCTTCACGATTCTCCCCAATGCCGCGACCCAATTGGTGTTGACCACTCCGATCAGCTCGCCGCAACCGGCCGGCGCTTCGTTTTCGCCAGTGCCGGTCGTGCAGATGAGGGACCGATTCGGAAACGTGGTTCCCAACGTGACGGCGGCCATCACGGCGCGGCTGAGTTCAAGCAGTGGCGGCGGCCGCCTCGGAGGCACGACGAATTTCACCGCGGGCGGGCCCGGCGGCATCGCTTTCATCTCAAACCTGCGGTACAACCTACTCAACCCCGCAGCAGCAGAGACCGTCGAAATCTATTTCGATTCTCCGGGGCTGACGCCCGCGACCAACAGTCCGGTGCTGATCGCCTTTGTCTTCACCAACATCACACTGCAAGCCGGCAACTCGGTGGTTCGCATTGATCCCATCACCCAGCGCGGCCTCTTCTCGTGTACCGTGGATGGTGTGCAGCAGGTGCATCAACATTGGTTCTGGTTGCGCGCGGGCACGAACACGTCCCAAACTTCGTTCGACAAGTTCGGCACACCGTGGGGTTTGGCCTACACAACGAGCAATGCGGTCATCAATTATTTTGCGCAAGGAATGAGCGTGCAGGCCGGCTTCACCCTGCAAGGCGGCCCACCGGGGAGCCAGTCTTCAGAACTCGCCGAAAGAATCAGCGTCCAGAACATCACCAACACGCCAATCAGCCTCCACCTGTTTGCCTATTCTGATTTCGATTTAAGCAATAGTCCGTATGCGGACATGGTTTCCCGGCTCTCTCCGCAGGTCGTCGTGCAACAGGGCAAAGGCATGCAAGTGACGGAGACCATCCATTCGCCAACGCCGGATCATTGGGAGGCCGGCTACTACGGCATCACGCTGGCCGGTCTCCTGGAGCCTTCGCCGCTGACGTTGGCCGACACGTTCATTCCGCCGGCTCCCGGCGACCAGACCTTCGCGTTTCAATGGGACACTATTCTCGGCGCGGGACAGAGTTTCGTCGTCAACCTGGCGAACAGCATGGGCCCGATCAGCGGCGGGGTGCCGGCACCGACCGCGCCGCCTGTTTGGCTGGACATCGCTCTGACGGGCACGAACATCCTCCTGTCGTGGCCCACCAATGGCGCGGAAGGATTTGCGTTGCAGTCCGCGAGCGCCTTATCGGGCGAACGCTGGAACACGATAACCAACCGTCTGGTCGTGTCCGGCGAACAGCACCAGGTGATCTTGCCAGGCCCAGTTGACGCCCAATTCTATCGGTTGCAAAAGTAGCATGAACCTAAAAAAGCAGTTGAGCCACGGATGAAACACGGAAGCACACGGATGAGATGGTTTGCAAAGTAACCGCTGTTCACCCGGGTGGTGACCGTGAAAAATCCGTGTTGGGTTCGTGTTTCATGCGTGGCCAATGGATCGCAACTTCATGGCAACTGTGGAAAATCTGGGCGGAGAAACGTGCTTTTTGGTGTAAGGGTCGCCGCCGGATTTCTTGAATGATACTTGGATGGACGATCGGATGCCGACATCCAGTCGCCCGCCGCACGAAGTGAGTCGCAGTGGTTGCATCTCGACTCTCGATTGAAGACTCAGAACTGTTAACGAACCGGAACCAAATCGAACTATGAAACATTCCATCCTCTCCATTCGGGCTGGCACCCTCGGGCTGCTGGCATTGTCCATGTGGCTGTTCTTTGCCGCCACGGCGCACGCCCAACCCGGCCCGGGCTACGCCCTGCGTATCGACAACACTGCCAGCTACGTCGCCGTGCCGCAGGCGGTGGGGCTGAACAGTTTTCCATTCACCGTCATGGCGTGGGTCAACACGACCGCGACCTCGGGACAACAGGGCCTCGTCAATAAATACGTGGCCGGTTCGCAGAATGGCTGGAATCTGTTTCTTCTCAATGGAAACGTGCGCGCCTGGTACTTCGCCAGCAACACCCGCTTTGTCTGGGACGGAGCGGATGGCCTGAATGGCGGGTCCATCGCGAATGGCCAGTGGCACCACATCGCGTTCACCGTCGATGGCACCGGCGGGAGGCTCTACGTGGATGGCGTGCTCCGGGCGAGCCGCGTGTGGACCGGCTCATCGGGTCCGCCATCGACGGCGCAGGAGATGCGATTTGGCAATTACCCGGGCGGAGTTCTCTCTTTCTTTGGCTCGATCTCACTCGATGAAATCACGGTGTGGAACGCGGGGTTGAGCATCAGTCAGGTGCAAGCGAACATGTTCACGCCGCTCGTGGGCAACGAGGCGAACCTGGTGGCGCTCTATCGTTGCAACGAAAGTGGCGGGACATCGGTCGCGGACAGCGCAGCACTGGGCGGAAGCAACAACGGCGCATGGGTCGGCACGCCGGTGTTCGTCAACCCCGTAGTCGCTCCGCAGGCGGCCAGCGATGGTGGGTCAGCGCGCGGCGATTGCAGCAGCACTCCCGGCGTCACCGAGGTGAAGCTGGAATGGCGGGGTCAGAATGTCGTCGGGTGCAAGGTGGACCTGGATTGGAGCGGTTCGCGCATTCGTCGCGTCGCGCCGGACTGCACAACGATTTACACCGCTGACCTCCCCTCTTCCGCGCCGAAGCGGTGGACGATTCTCAGCCAGCCGATTGGGTCCGACATTGATGTCGAAGTCACCGCTACGACCGCCAGGCTGCCGCTGGTCGTCCCAGGGAATTACATCGTGCAACTGGAAGTGTGCCCCGGCGATTGCGTGGTGCCCGGACCGGATGGAAACAACTTCCCGATGCGCCCCGCCGTCGCCACCATCACCATCCGCGCCGAGGCGGAGCTTTCGCTGCGCGCGCAGGAGCGGCCCGTGTTGCCGCCGTCGGCGATGGTGCCGACGCCGCGCCTCGCGCTGTCGCAGTCTGAGCGCGCGTGCATCGCCATCGGCGGCGGCGGCTTCATCAATCCGCAATGGGTCACCGTAGAATCGTGGAACGGGCCGAACGATTACAAGCTCGTGGAGGGAGCCGTGGTTTCGGCCTGGCCTTCGACGCGCGCGTCACTGTTGAATCACGACCTCGCCATCAACGACGGCGGCGATTGGTACGCCATCAACGACGTCAGCATCACCGTCTCGCCGGACCCGCGCCACTTCAACCTGCTCACGACGCCCTCCATCCCCATCCCTCCTCCCAGCCCCAACTCACACCTGCTCACTTGCGAGGCGCAATACGACAGCGTCCCCGACCGCTTCTGTCCGGTGGAAGGCGACCGCATTTCGTTGTGGGGCTTCTGGGTGATCGAGGGTGGAAACCCGCGGTTTGATACGGCGATTCATCCGGCAGTCGGCTGGGCGGTGCATCGCAGCCGCCCGGTTCGCATTCCGGACACCGCGATGTTCACGTTCGACCTTCACTCGAACACGGTCGTTTCCGCCGCAGGCAACAATCTTTTTGTGCCCGGCGTCGTCAGCGATTTGTGGTTCAACTCGGACGCCGGCGGCGCCATTCGCTCGGCGGCGGGCTTGGCGTCATCGCAGTCCTGCACCTGCCACCACGAAATTGTGACGGCACCCATCCAACGGTCGTACGACTTCAACATTTACCTGCCGAAGAACCCCGGCCAGGTCTTCGCCGAAGTCGGCATCGCGAAGCCGCGCGCGCCGCTGCACGTGAGCATTTCCAATCCCTACGGCAGCCCCGGTCCGGACCCGACCTACACGCGGATGACGGAAACCGTGAACGGCGTGACCTATGAATACCTGCGCGTGCATCTCGACCTGAACAACCATTCGCACAGCAACTACTCGCGCCGCATCGAGGCGGCGTGGGTCTATCCCAAGGCCGACAACTGGGGCCTGGAACAATGGCGCGTGAGCCTCGACAAGCTGGATGTCTATGACGACCTCGACTCGAAGCTACGCTTCCCCGGCTCCGACGGCGATTGGGTTTTGTGGATGATGCTGCCGGGCGCGGAGCAGTCCTGGACGCGCGTTCGCGATGGGGTCAACAACACGCACGGCACAACGACGTTCAGTCCGGCGTGGCAGACCGGCAGCGCCGACCCGGTCTTGCAACGCGCGCCGCTGTCGCTCGACCCTGGCCGTCGCCTCGGGCCGGACGTGCTGACCTTCAATCGCTCCGTGAACTTCTGGCTCGGCGGTTTCGAAGCTGACGAAGCAGACGGTGAAGCTGACGGCGGGGCGGTTGCGGGCGGGGACCGTGGCGATCCAGGTCGAATCTCCGGCGCCGTTTTCAATTCAGGCCACAGCAACATTCTGCACAGCCACAACGACGTCTTCTCCGCCACGGTGACCGGCACGCGCGTCGCCATCCATAGCAACGGCGTGCTCAGTGTTGCCGCCACAGCTTTAGGCCGGCAATACCTGCTCAACTGCACGAACCGATTGAACGACCGCACTCCGGTCCGCGACAGCATCGATCCGTCCCGCACCCCGGGTCTGCTCGTGGAAGGCATCTCCAGCGAAGCGCCGTTGAGTCCGGTGGACCCGCAGCAACTCTACGGCGGCGGCGCCGCGTTGCTCGATGACGTGGACGGCGACGGCTTCCAGGATGTCGCGCTCGGCCTGCGACATTCCAACGCCGTGGCCCACATCTTCCTCGGCGGCCGGAACGGGTTCGCGCCCGCGTCGTTCGCCACGGTGTCGATACCGCTGGTCCATAGTAACATCCTTGGGCCCAACTTGAGTCTCGTCGCTCCCCGCGATTTCGACGGCGACCGCATTGGCGACTTGCTCGTCGGTGCGCCGACGTTTGTGCATTCCAACGCCGTGGGCGGCGTGCATTCGAACGCCGGCACTGTCTTTGGCTTCTCCGGCGCGCAACTCCGGGCGGGCGGAAACTTCGCCCACAGCAACGCCCTCTGGACCATCTCGTCCGGCACTCACTCCAACGCGCAGTTCGGCTTTTCCGTCGCAGCCGGCGACGTCAATGGCGACGGCCTCAGCGACGTCGTGGTCGGCGCGCCGTTCCACTCGAATTCGGTGGCGGGACGACTGGGCCGCGTCTTCGTCTATTTCGGTTCGCCAGGAATTCATTCCAACACGCCGCCGAGCCAGGTCCTGACTGCGGAAACGGCCATCGGCGGTTCACACTGGTTCGGCTACTCCGTCACCACGGCCAGCGACGTGAACCGCGACGGCTACACCGACGTGCTGGTGGGTGCGCCGCGTTACTCGCGCACCATCGCCAATCAAGGAGCGGCTTACCTTTTCTACGGTTCGCCCACCGGCCTCCACTCCAATTCAGTCGTGCGGCTGGAAGGATTCGACCTCAACGCGCAATTCGGCTTCTCCGTCGCCGGCACGGCCGACGTGGATGGCGACGGTTTCTCGGACGCGCTCGTGGGCGCGCCCTTCTCCTCCGGTAGCGAACTGACCCTCGAAAACGGCTACGTCGCGTTGTATCGCGGCTCCGCGGGCGGACTGATTTCCACCGCGGCCTGGCTCAAATACGGCGAAACCGGCGGCCTCCATAGCGGCACGGATGTCGGACCCGTGGGCGACTTGAACGGCGACGGTCGCGGCGACTTCGCCATCGCCACGCCGGACGAAAGCAACCCGGATGGCCTGCGCGGACGCGTGACCTATTTCCTGGGCCACAGCAACACCACGATGATCTCGGAAACCTTTCGCACCTGGGGCGCCAACGCCATCGCCAAATCGAGGTGCGACAACACCAATTGCTGCATTAGTAAGAACGATTTCAACCTCGACGGGTTCACCGACGCGCTCACCTTCAGTACGTTGACCCATAGCTCGCGGGTGGACCGGGTGCGACTGACCCTGGGCCGCGGCCTGAAGACGGTGCAGCCGACGACCGAACGCTTCTTCCGCGCTGGTGAGTCGTCGCCGTTCTCGTTCCAAAGCATCTTCCACTCGAACTTCGTCGCCAACCTGGTCGCAAGTGACCAGACCATGGAAATGAAACACTCCAACGTTCTCGCGCGAGTGCAGAACGTGTTTCAAACCGTGCAGCAAGCCGGCGGTAGCTCCAGTAGCCTTGTGCCCATGTTGCAACGCCTCCAAAACGTCCACAGCAACCTGTCCAGCCTCGGCTTCGTCCACAGCAACCTGTTCAACCAGGTTTTCGCTCAGGTCGATCTCGACTTGGGCACGGCCTTCTACATCGACTGCGGCGAGACCACGGGATACACCGACACGCTCGGCCGCCGCTGGTTGCCCGACGCGTCATTCCTCGCAACGAGTTCGAGCGCCGCGCAGCTCACCGTCTTCGCCGGCATCGGCCCCATCACGAATACCCTGACCGGCGATCGCTATCTCCCCGACGCCATGCTCAACAGCGAACGCTGGTTCAACGGCCACATCCGTTACCAGGTCGGCGTGCCCAACGGCTTCTACACCGTGATCCTCTACTTCTCTGAGAACTACCCGCCCGGCGTGAACACGAATCTGGGCGGCACCGGTCCCGCCAGTGCTGCGCGTATTTTCGACCTCGAAGTCGAAGGCCAGCGCGTCAACGCCTACAACCAGGCCGACGCCGCATTGCCCCCGGCCGGCGACGGCCTCGGCCGCCTCTACACGGCCACGCAAGTCCGTTTCGACGTGCAAGTGAGC
>Ga0187893_10007248_pt1 | contig 18321 bp, 19 predicted proteins | sample MA1701074metaG_FD_139574 | JGI IMG/M metagenome (GOLD analysis project Ga0187893, IMG submission 139574) | White microbial mat communities from a basaltic lava cave in the Kipuka Kanohina Cave System on the Island of Hawaii, USA - MA170107-4 metaG ... | reverse complement strand
TTCTCCTTCACCGGGCATGAGCCGATTCAGTTCAATGGATGGATCACTCAGATCGGACGGAGCATCTGCCAGATGAACCACTTGAATTCTTGAACTGGGGAAGCTATCAAGATCGCTCAAAGTGGACGGACCCGCAAAGAGATGATAGCTGTCAATGGCAACGCCACCGTTATTCGCGTCGGCCAGTTCGAGTAACTCGAGAACCGGCGCCAGACCATTGATTTGAGCAGACACCCCAACAAACTCAAGCGCCAACGTCATTTTTAGCTGCTCCGCGTACTGGCAGAGTTCGCGAAAACTTCTGGCAGCTCGGCTCACATCTCCCGTGTCGAAAGGGCCGAGCAGGTAGGCCCCTTGACAACCGGCTCGAAAGGCCAAGTCTAGCGAGGACTTTGCCAGAGCGATGGCGCGCTTCAGCGTTTCCCCGTCCGAGAAGGCCCAACCGTCGGCAACAAAGCCATAGGCCGTTAGCGGCAGCTCCAAATCTTTGGAAAGTGTCCGAAGCTGAGAAAGATCTCCCCGTTCCTGATAGTAAGAGACGAGGTCCCACCAACTCGTTCCAACTCCGTCGTAGCCCAGGGATCTCATCAGGCGCATCTTGGCCTCAAGTGGGCTGCTGGTAGCTGTTCGCCCTTGCATGATCCAAGGGTAATACCAGCCGATCACACGGTGATCCAAAATTGAGTATTTCGGTTTGGTTATCGGGGTCATTCTTTCTCCAAACAATGACGCCGCTGGGCCGAGGAAAGAAGCTCACCCTCTTTGCCGGTCAACGGAAAAGTCTTGCTGACTCAGATCGGGGGTGTGACCTTTTAAAGTCCAGCCCCCGTCAACCTGAAGAATCTGCCCGGTGACATAAGAGGCCCGATCAGATGCTAGAAACGCGACTGCGCCGACCATATCTTCCGGTTGTGCGACACGCTTCATGGGAATGACACGTCCCCAGTTCTCGTCATAGTGCGCATCATACTGCTGGTTTCTTTCGGTGCTGGTAGGAGCGGGGGAAATGCAGTTCACGCGTACATCCGGCGCCAGTTCAACCGCGAGTTGCCGTGTCAGGGCCTCGATGCCTCCTTTCGACATCGTATAGGCCGAGTGAAAAGGAATCATGAGCTTGGCGGCACACGAACTGACGTTGATGATGGATCCGTTCCCAGCCCTCTTCATGTTCCGAACGGCGGCCGCGGATGCAAAAAATGTTCCCTTGAGATTCGTATTAACCACATCCAGCCAGTCGTCCTCACTCACCTCTTCGAAGGGGCCGAAGCGCGTGCGGGCTGCATTGTTCACCAGGACATCAATGCGTCCGTGCGCGCGGATGACTTGTGCAACCATTTCTTCGGCCTGATCTCGCTGCCCAACGTCAGCTTGCACGAGCAGTGCCGTATTTCCTGTCGCCTCGACAGAACGCTGCGTCGCCTCCGCTCCCAACCTGTCGGTTTTGAAGTTGATTGCGACCAATGCTCCGTCCGAGGCAAGCCCCACGGCCAAGGCTCGGCCAATCCCCTTACTGGCACCCGTGACAAGGACAACCTTCCCCTTCAATAGCAAGATTCACCTCCCACGATCGAGAATTCCTCCCATTCATCGGTGAGACACAGCCATGATTTCCGTAGTGCTGGAAAACGAGCTTCAGTCATCAAAGGTTGTCGGCAATGCCGGTAGCACGGCCTTTACCAGGAGCTCCAGAGAGCGAGTCCATTTGGCTTTGTCGTCCCAGTCATGAGCAATCATCAGGAGGGTTCCAAATCCACCGGTTCTCTGCCAAAGTTCGCGAAGCTGCAAAATACATTCGTCGGGATCTCCTACAATGCAGAGGTGCTTGAGAATGTATTCTGGCGTCACCTCCTCGTCCGGCACCTGCAGGTCGTGCTTGACAAGATGAAGCATGTTGGCCGACTTCATCAGAGTGCACATGTATTCAAAGGATCGCGCAAAGGTTCCACTCAGAGCATGCTTGCGGGCATCCGCAGTCGACTCTCCCACGTAGATGCTCCGTGCCACGCGCCAAATCGATCGCTTCGGCGGGTCGAGTCCGGCTTCTTGGGCTGCGGAAGAATAGACCCTCCAGTGCTCTGTGACCGTGGAGGCAGGCACCAGATTGGTGCTCAGCGGGATGTAGGATCTCTGCCCTGCCAAATGGGCTGCCATAGAGTTGCTCTTGATGACGCTCATGGCGATCGGCGGATGGGGCTGCTGGTATGGTTTCAGCAACTCGCCCATTCCCAGCGCAGCATTGGGACGAGCAATCTTCAAATTCCAGAATTGGCCCTTAAATTCGAACGGAGCCTCCGCCTGCCACAGTTTGAGAATGAGATCGATTCCCTCCAGAGTCATCAGCCCCTGGGTTTTTGCATCCGGCAAGCCAAAGAGCTCGTGATCGGTAGGGACACCCCCCTGACCGAAACCGCAGTTCAGGCGACCATGAGAGAGATGGTCCAGCAATGCGAGCCGCACTGCAACATTGGCGGGATGGTGCTGGGGGAGGATGGAAACGCCTGTCCCAAGACGGATGTTTCGCGTTCGCGGAAAGACGTTGGCTATGAATACATCGTTTGAGGGGATCGGTTCCCATGCCAGCGTATGGTGCTGACCGATCCAAGCCTCGGTCAACCCGAGCTCTTCGGCCTGAATAATCAGTTCAATGTCTTCCTCGAAGCATTGCGTCCTAGGCTTCTCCGGTGGATGAACCGGCATCATGAAGAGACCCAGCTTCATGGGAACTCCCTTTTCAGAACGTTGCTCAGATGTAGCGACCCAATTGTCAGACACGAGCTGGCAGCCGCAACAAGAACAGCGTGCCCGGAATTCTCGACAGTGGCCGCCGTCGTTTTAGTGGCTACTGTGCGACACCTGGATCGGAGCTATAGGTTCGTCAAAGTCCTCAACTGATCCGGCTGTCCTGGCCTGGTTCATTACAGCAAGTGAGTGAGGAACATCCGGAACAGCAGCCAGACTCCTGATCGAATTGAGCGAAGCCGAACCGTTACCTCTTCTTGCTCTTGCCAGAATTTCCTGCCTCGGCGCATGATGCCCTCGGAGGGGCTTAGGTCGGTAGCAATGGATTCCGTGACTGCCAAATGTTCCAGGAGCATGAGCCATCGGACGCCATGACCACTGGACTGGCAATGCCCCATCGGACTTGTAAGCTCAACGCCCATCTAAGCAACAAACTGACGAGATCAACTCTTCGCGATTCAGCTCTCGAATTGGCACTTAAGGCTATTCAATCTTCACAACCCTGGATTTACCATCCTGATGAACGATGGTCACTTTGACGCGGAGGTCCTTTTCCTTGCTGGACGTTTCCAGCCAACTCTGCGCGAGCTTCCTTCCCTCTGCGTCAAGCAAGAAATGTCCGTCTGCCACAATCACGCCGTATCCCGATTCCCGCCCACAAGCGAGCGCACAAGCTCGAGAATGGTCCTGAAGTTTCTCGGGTTGGGTTTCACGGTAATAGGACAAACATTTCTGGTCCACGAGGTACGCTTCTAACGTGCGCGTCTCGGCATGTAAAGATAATGTGAGTAGCCAAGGCAGCACATAGCAAGCCCGCATGATTTTCATTGGCAAGGAACCTCAACGAACCTGGACTTAGAGAAGCTCGGCAAAATTCCGAGATCAAAGCTTCATTCAGCAAGCAGGCACCCGTGTCACGCCGATCCTCGATTTTGTGGGCGAGTGCATTTAGAATGTGCCGACTGAGATGTCTGCTCAACCCAGGACAGGGTGCTTAGTTTGCGTAGGCGGGCTCCTGACCGGGCTTCCACTTTATATTACAGCCCAAACTGGGCCGTTGGTCAGCAGACACCGGTTTCCCCTCCAACACAGCCTCCACCGCCGCACGCAGGTCTCGACCGGTCACTGGGACGTCGTTCCCGGGACGGCTGTCGTCGAGTTGCCCTCGATAAACCAGTTTCCGATTTTGATCAAACAGGAAGAAGTCTGGAGTGCAAGCTGCCTTATAGGATTTTGCGACTGCCTGGCTCTCATCGTGACAGAGCGGGAAGTTGAACTCGCAGGCCATTTCTTTGAGTTTAGCGGGGCTGTCTTCGGGATAATGAGCCGCGTCATTTGAACAAATAGCCACTATTCCCACCGATCTGCTTACAAAGTCTCTGCCCAGTTTGGCCAACTCGCCCTTAACATGCTGGACGTATGGGCAGTGGCGGCTCAGAAAGATAATCAGGAGGGCAGTTTTCTCTTGGAACGCCTCGAGAGTGATCTGCTGTCCATTAACAACGTCTGGTAAGGCGAAGTTGAACGCCTCAGTTCCAATCGGCAACATGGTCGACGCTGTTAGTGCCATAATTAGCCCTCCTCAGGACGAAATCAAACCCGGGCCACCGCCTGAAGATCGCAATCAGAACCGGTCGATGAATCTGCAAGGCTCTCTGGTTCGATCGAGCGAGTTTGCTGTTCGCAGGCCTATGCGCTCGAATCCAGCGGCATGCGGCGGCGGTCCAGCTTGCCGCAAATGCCACGGCATGTCGCGCTGAGTAGACCCACGTCATGCCCAATGCCAACAAACTGAAATCCTTCGGCAAACCGCCGGTTTGCGTCATCTGCATCCGCGGCCATAAGGCCCGCTGCCACGCCGGCTCGTCTCGCACTGGCGAGCACTCTAGAGATCAGATCCTGGACTCTTGGATGATGAGGCTGTCCCAGCAATCCCATACTGGCTGACAAGTCGTTGGCCCCTATGAACACGACGTCCAGCCCATCCACTCGCAGAATCGCTTCCAGATTCTCAATGGCCTCGGTATGCTCGATTTGCATGATCACCAGCTGTTGGTCATTCGCAGTCTGAAGGTACTCCTCGAACCACGCTCCAAACCCGGCAGCCCGCTGACAGCCAATCCCCCGAATGCCTTGCGGCGGATACCTCACGGCTCTAACAGCGGCTTCCGCTTGATCCACCGTGTTTACCTGAGGAAACATGATTCCCATCGGTCCACATTCCAATACTTGTTTCACCGCTACAGGCTCATTCCATGGAACCCTGACTATCGGTGCAGCCGGTGTAGCCGCTAGCACCTGAATCAATGTTTGTACGGCCTCCAGGCCCACGATTCCGTGTTCCATGTCGACGGCCAGCCAGTCGAATCCCCCCAGCCCCATGACCTCCGCCGTCGTGGGATGGGCCACTGAAAGCCAACTCCCAGCGGTAGTTTCCCCGGCCTTTAATCTTCGCTTTAGAGAATTCTCCTTCAACGGTTCATCCCTCCAATTTAGCCCAGTACGCAACGCCGGGCTTTTCTTTGATCAGAACCTGCTTCAACAAGCCGATCGCTTTGCGCAATCCTTCATCCGCTGACATCAAGCTATCTTCATGCTCGATGCTAACGGCTCCATCGTAGCCGACCATTCGCAATTGTGTGATGATGTGGTTCCAGGTGATCTGGTCGTGCCCGTAGCCTACCGTACGAAAGATCCACGCCCGACGGCTCTCTTCGGTCAAATCCTTCGAATCGAGCACTCCGTCCACCGCCGCGACGTACGGATTCACCGCCGAATCCTTGGCGTGAAAGTGATAAATCGCAGTCCCGAGTCGTCGGATGACCGCTCCGATATCGGCACCTTGCCAGAATAGATGGCTTGGATCGAGATTCGCTCCAACGGCATCACCCACAGCCTCCCGCAAGCGCAACAAGGTTTCGACATTGTAGACGACATTGTTTGGCACCATCTCCAGACCGATACGGACTCCATGCTCCCGAGCAATCGCCGCGGCCTCCGTCCAATGCGGAATCACCCGTTCATTCCATTGCCACTGGAGCGGATTCAAGAAGTCTTCCGCTGGAAAGGGGCAGGTAATCCAGTTAGGCAACTCCGCGTCTGGGTGACTCCCAGGACAACCGCTTAGAGTGTTGACTTGAGAAACACCCAGCCGTTGCGCCAGTTTGCAACTGTTGACAAAGTCTTGGTGATGCTTCTCAGCGATTTTGCGATTGGGATGGATTGGGTTGCCGTGACAACTGAGCGCGCTAATTTCAAACCCGCGATCAACAGCCGCTCTCTTTAACCTTTGGATCCCAAACTCGTCATTGAGCAAGTCTTCCGTTGGACAGTGAGGCGACTTCACATAGCCTCCTGAACCCAGTTCAACCGCCTCAACACCAAGCGACCGCAAGTAGTCGAGAGTTTCGTCGAACGGCTTCGGCCCAAACAAGAGAGTAAACACTCCCAGTTTCATGGACGTCCTCCTTGTTCAGGACTCGATCGTCTTCCTATCTGACGTTTTTGAATCTCGACCGCTGAGTCCCGTGACCCGCTTCCAGGATCAAGGCAAGATCTCGGGATTGACACAAAACTTAGGGCGTTCGTCCCTGAGGACTGCGACCATATCAGTTGCCATGGATCGATAGATTCGTTCCATGGCGATCTCGCTGACTCCCAACATGTGCGGCGCACAGACCAATCGAGGATCCTTGAAAAGCCGGTGCGTGTGATCAGGGGGTTCGGTGGGAAAAACGTCAAGCCCTACCGCGCCCAGCTGTCCGCTGTCCAGTGCATCGGCCAGCACGTCCAGGCTCTCAATCACTCCCCCACGCGCCGTATTGATTAGGACTGCGCCACGCTTCATTCGGGAGACGCGTTCGCGGTTCAGAAACCCGCGAGTTTCCTCGCTGAGTGGCAAATGCAGAGAGACATAGTCCGAGCGTTCGAGGAGTTCATTGAATCCAACGACCTCGACTCCGGAGTCCCTCATGCTCTCAGGGGAGATCAGCGGATCATACCCGAGAACGGTCATCTCAAACGGCTGAACCAGACGAGCTAAACGGGCCCCGATTCGACCCAACCCAACGATCCCAAGCGTGTGTTCAGCCATATCCCCTGTCGAATATTCATACCGCCGATGCCATTGCCCCTGCTTTACCAGGCCATCTCCGAACGGGATCTTCTTCACGATAGCCATGAGAAGTGCCAGTGCGCCTTCGGCCACGGCAAAGCCGCTCACCGGCGCAATGATGACTGGAATTTTGCGTTCTGTGGCTGCCACAACATCGACGGTGTCATACCCTGCGCCAGGGCGTCCAATCACTCGAAGCTCCGAGGCTGCCTCAATAAGTCTCCGTGTAATCTTAGCTTCCACACCCCGGGCAACAATCGCGATCGTGCCGCTCAATCGGCTCAGGAGGCTCTCCTCATCCGTAGCCGGAGAAATCTCGACTGGAGCCACTTGTTCGAGAATATGAATCGGGGTACTACTGATGGGAGCAGTGGACAGAACCCGCAGATGTGCCATGAGAACCGGACCTCATTTCGTTCGAAGCGAAAGCGAGTTATGGATGAAGCGATTTGAGTTGACCGTGTTGAGCTGTGCTTGGCACCCGATGGATCCTGGGCACCGTAAGGCTAGCCGCGAACGCTTTGATCATTCCACCCGGGTCACTTGATACAACAGCGGCAGCCCCTTCTCGACACGCTCGAGATTCTCGACCACCGCTTCGGCACGGCGACGGGAGGTTCCGAAAGTGACTCCGGCCACGTGCGGTGTCGCCACGACGTTTGGAAGTCGCAACAGAGGGTTCTCCGGGTCGACAGGTTCCTTTGCGAAAACATCGATCCCCGCTCCCCGTATGCCGCCGCCCTTGAGGGCTTCGAGCAGTGCGCCTTCATCAACAATCTCCCCGCGAGCCACGTTGATGAGCACAGCGCTTGGCTTCATGCGTCTGAGCGCGGTCGCGTCGATCATGTGGCGAGTTGTTGATGTCAAAGGCATGTGGATCGAAAGATAGTCCGCTTCCACGAGCAAACGCGGCAGATCAGCAGCAGTTCCCAGGAAGCTAACTCCACACTGTTCGCGAATCTGATCTGAGATCGGTGCCAGATCGATCGCCAGCACACGCATGTCCATGGCTCGGGCCCGGCGTGCCAGTTCCCGGCCACTGGCTCCCAGGCCCAGAAGGACAAGAGTCTTCCCTTGTAGTTCGTCATTGATGGGATCGCAGATGACGTTTCTGCGAATGCTAGCCTGACTCTCGAAGAGCCGCTTCGCAAACACAAGCATCAAGAACAAGGCATGTTCTGCCAGAGCAATTGAGCTGAACTGACCAGGAGTATTGGCTAGCGGAATTCCGTTCGCCAGAATGGTGGCAACATCGGTGTGATCCAGTCCGGTGCCCAACACCTGCCACAACTGAATTCCCGCTTCACGGCTGGTTTCGATCAACTCGCGAGTTCCGTGAATGCCGCCTTGATCCACCACTACTGACACGCCCTGCAACTGTTGAGCCATGGGCCTCCCCGGGTCAAAAAGCTGGATGGGCCAACGGTCTCCGGCCAAACGAATAACGTCTTCATACCAGGGACGCAGCATTCCCTCTGTCCCAAGAAATAGAACTTTCATGTCAACGGTGTCCCAGCACCTTTAAGCGCAACCACTCTTCGAGTAATCGTGCGTAGTTTTGGTCACGCCGCTTTCCGGTTTGGTACGGGTCTCTGAGTCGCCCGACTTCGCACCAGTTGGCGCCTATTTGTATCCGTCGGCAGTGGGCAAGTCCCGTTTGAACGCAGACAAACCGGCACGGACAGCGTCAGCGAGCAACATGTAATCTGTACTGTAGCTGATCATACGAAAACCTTGAGCCTGCCGTTTCTGCATTTGCTCCGGAGTCATGGCATGAATCCCGATTGCGACGTTCGACTTCTGGCCAATTGCGAGCATTCGGTCGGTAACGGACTCAACTTCTTTGTGCGGCTGCTTCATGGGATCCAGTCCCAAGGAGAGGCAAAGATCAAAAGGTCCCAGAAACAGAGCATCCACCCCGGGAACAGCCGCAATGGACTCCAGGTTTTCTGATGCTTCCCGGGTTTCAACAATCAAAACAACCAACATGTTCTCATCAGCTCGATAGAAATAGTCCTTGCTGTCGAACATGTAATGCGCGGCTCGAAGGGGTCCAAATCCTCGAGTACCGGCTGGCGGATATCGCGTCGCTGCCACGATCGCCCGCGCTTCCTCTGCCGTCCTGACGAGTGGAACCACGATGCCCATAGCTCCTATGTCCAGGGCCCTCTGAATGTAGACAGGATCGCTCGAAGGCAATCGCACCAGCGGTATGACCTCGGTTCCTTTTACAGCCATTAACATGTGTTCGACCTGACTTGAATCCAGAGCACTATGCTCGGTTTCAATCACAAGCCAGTCGAATCCGGCATGGGAAAGCAATTCTGCGACGTTCGGACTTCCCAGACCCATGAAGCAACCCACCGTGGGTGTTCCTGCTTTTAACTTCTCGCGAACCGAGTTGGTTCTCATCGCAGTCTCCGTGTCAGAGCTTAAGTACGCTGTCGTGCCTACCTGAAGATTCGGGCCGTTCGATCGGGTGTTGCTATATAAGAAATATGATTTCTTTTTGTCAAACAAATTCCAAGCAACCATTGACGCCGGTGCATTTCTTCGCGCGAAACGTCCCGAACTCACTTCCTGAATGTCACTGGCTCATTCTGAGAGGCTCCGCGAAACGGATTGCCGTTCTGTCGGCACGACCCAGGATACTGCTCGTCAGATTCAGCAGCGAGACCGGCATCGCCCACTGAAAGAGGCACAATCGCGCGCCCCGCTCTCATTCGTCTTGGTTCGAGACAAAACAGCGGCTTTACAGAGACGCTTTTTTTCGGTAAGGTTTCGCACTGAATGTCAGACAATCTGCTAGGCTGCGATAGCCTATCTGCACGAATTCAACAGGTCAAGCAGAAATAACGAAACGGTTTGGCGACTCGCGCGATGTCATGGGTCAAATCTGATCGTTCGCTCGACGACCTCATTCGGGACAACATACATGATCCATCTCGGAATAATTGGAGCCGGTACAGCCTTCCGAGAGCTGCACTGGCCGGTCCTTCAGGAGCTCTCTGAGGAGATTCAGGTTGTTGGAATCGCGAACCGCACGGTGGAAAGCGCTCGCGCCTGCGCCACGCAACTTGGCAATCCTCGAGTCTTTCTCAACTATCATGAACTCCTGTCCGACCCAACAATTGACGCGGTGCTCATTGCGGTACCCATCGAATTGAATGCCGCGGCGTTAGTTGATGCCGTGAAGGCCAACAAGCATGTCCTGGCGGAAAAGCCGATCGCAGCGACACGCCGGGAAGCCCTGCGCGTTCTCAAAGTTTGCTCGAAAAGCAATCGCGTGGTAGCCATCGCTGAGAATTTCCGCTACCGGGCCGATCTGAGACATGCGCGGGAATTGCTTCAGGAAAAGAGAATCGGCGACATCTTTGCCTTTCAGCTTCAAGTTTGTTTTGACCTCGACGCATCGAAGCGCGACATTTGGACACGAGCAGCGTGGCGCCGTTCGCCCCGCCACCCAGGCGGCTTCCTTCTGGACGCCGGGATTCACGCCGTCGCCGGGTTGAGAGAAGTGTTGGGCGAAGTTTCCGACCTCTCAGCCCAGACTCGGGACATTCATTCCGAAATTCAAGGTCCAGATAGCTTGCTGATGCAAGTGACTCTCAAAAGTGGCGCCATAGGCCACTTCTTTGCGTGCTATACCGCAAAACTGGAAACTGAGAGTCTTTTTCAGCTCAAGGTGTACGGCACTCACGGAAGCCTTCACGTTTCTGATGGGGCTGTCCATATGTATCCCAGTTCTGGCAACGGCACCGAATTTCTGGAACCGCATTTCGACCGAGGTTACCGTGCGCAGTGGCTCAATTTCGTGAGAAGCATCCAACAGCGTGAGCTCTGTCGTTCGACTCCTCAACAGGCTTATCTTGACTTGATGATCATCGATGCCGCATTGCGCTCCGCCCACTTGAAAGTTCACGTGCGCTTTCCGTGAGCGTTTTACTTTCACCTGAAAATGCGAGGCGCCCAACCTCACATCAATGACTTCAGATCGTAAGATTGAGCTGTCCAATTATTCTGCTCACTCGAGACAACCGAGTTTTTATTCGAGTAGCACTGGGTCGATTGCCTGTCCTGATACTTCGGCCATGACTCAAATTCGTTGCCTGCTTTTGTTTCTGATTCTTGTCACTTCGGCTCAGTGCGAAAACTGGCCTCAGTTTCGAGGCCCTTCTGGCCAAGGACTCTCTTCAGAGAAAGGGCTTCCGGTTTTATGGACGCCGCCGTCCCTCATTCGCTGGAAGACTTCCCTGCCAGGCCCCGGACACTCTTCGCCCATCGTCTGGGGAAATCGAGTGTTTCTAACGGCCTTCTGTCCACCCTCGCCGGGTTATCCCCATCCGAGGCTACTTGTAATTTGCATCGCGAAGGACTCCGGAAATGTTCTCTGGGAACGGGACGTTGCGGCCCAAGAACTCGAGAGAGTGCATCCCGCCAACAGCTTGGCCTCCCCAACCCCGGCGACAGATGGGAAACACGTGTATACCTACTTCGGTTCGCGTGGATTATTCTGCTTTGATTTTGAAGGTCGAAAAATCTGGGAGAATCTTTTTGGTCCTTTTCGGAACGAAGAAGGCACGGGTTCGTCCCCTGTGATAGTGGGAAATCTGCTGATTCAAAAATGCGACACCGACAATGAGAAATTTCTGCTCGCAGTCGACAAACGAAACGGAAAAACGGTATGGAAAACCGCCCGGCCGGGGGTTTTTCGCTCCTCCTCGACTCCGATAATTTGGAAAGTCGGCGGCAGAGAAGAGCTTGTCGTGTGCGGCAGCCGGCAAGTCAAAGGCTACGATCCCCAGAACGGTACCGAGCTGTGGTTAGCAGAAGGACTCACGCAATGGGTATCACCATCTCCAGTGGCTGCTCATGGCTTGCTATACGTAGTCTCCAACGGTCCTGGGGGCAATGTAACTCTGGCAATTCGTCCAGGCGGCCGTGGGAATATCACAGCGACCCATGTTGCCTGGAAATCTGAAAAGTTCGCGCCCTACATCTCGTCCCCCATTGTTGTTGGCGACTATCTCTTCGCTGTAAGGGATGGCGGTATCATGGGATGCCTGAATGCAAAAACGGGTGAACTCGCTTGGCAAGAGCGGTTGACTGCCCGCGGTAACTACTTCGCCAGCCCGGTCTCAGCGGAAGACAAGATCTTCACGCTGAGCGAGGAAGGTGAGATGTGTGTGATTGCGGCAAAACCGATTTTCGAAGTGCTGGCAAGTAACTCGATTGGCGAGCGATGCATGGCAAGCCCTGCGATTTCCGATGGCCTCATCTTCATTCGCTCGGACGACCACCTCTACTGCATCGGTGGGTCCTGAAGTCTTCCAGGCATCCGATATGGGAACTCTCGCCTTCTGATGGGCCTTTGACCTAAGTCTGAGGAGCCGATCCATGCGAAAATTGATAGTTGGAGTGTGCGCGGCGACTGTCTCGGCAACAATAGCTATTTGGCCACAGAACGCTCAGCGTCTGCATCCTCTTGATCCTTTGACCGTAGCATCTGAATTCACTTCTCTAATGTTAGAGAACGAGCGCGTGAGAGTTCTTTCGATTCAAATCCCTCCTGGACAGACTGTTCCCTTCCATAAGGTCATGCGAAGCGTCCTGGTCGTCCTGGACGCTGGAAAGGCAGTATTCCGTCACCCGGATGGCACGACACAGGAAGTCGCATTTCGGCCCGCAGAAGCCGGCTCTCAGCCAGTTTCAACGTCTTCCGTCCTGTGGGATGATCCGGTGACCTATTCCATACAAAACCAAGGCGACACAACGATTCGGTTCATCCGGGTTGAAACGAAATAGGCGCAGGCGACCCCTCCTGCTGGACTTGCTCCCTTCCCCTCGAATTAGCGCGCTGGCACACTGCATATTTCATAACCACGTTGAAAACAGGCATGATGCTGTTGTACTATTCACCTACTTAAGAGCAGGTGGGTGGGAAGAACGGTAGCTGAAGACAGCCACGTTGCACTTCGATCTGGGTCCTCGAAAGACTACACAGCGAGCCTATTCCATGAGCCTTCCGCCTTGGATTTGCTTTCGCGGTCTCGCGAAGGGTAGGCACTCGGCAATTCAATTTAAGAGAGGAAATCCGGATGTTGGTGAACAAAAGCAAGAGAATGCAATGCAAGATTACCTCCTTGGACAGAGGCTTGAGAATCCTGGACATCTTGGCATCGGAGAAGGAGGGTCTGGGAGTTACGGAGTTGAGCCGACGTCTAGGAGCTGACAAGAGTGTCGTCTACCGGACACTTTCGTTGCTCATGATGCACACCTACGTCGAGCAGGAACCCGTTTCCAAAAAGTATGCACTGGGCCTTAAGATCATGGAGTTGGCAAGTAAGCGCCTCAGAAATATTGATCTGTTCTCCACTGCAAAGCCATTTTTGAAAGATCTCGCCAAGCAGACCGGTGAAGTCGTCGTGCTTGCCGTTATGATCGGTGATGTTCTGGCGTACCTCGATCGCGAAGAAGGCCCGCGCGCAATCAACCTCACTGGCGGTCTCGGCTTGCCGGTTCCTCTGCACTCAACGGCCTGCGGCAAAAGCATTCTGGCCTTCCTGCCAGAAGACGATCTCGTCCGAATCTTCAGAGAAAAAGGTCTTCCGACAATAACCGAGAAAACCATCACCAATTTCTCCGAGCTAAAGGTACAGCTTGCTGAGGTCCGCCTGCGCGGTTATGCGATCGACGATGAAGAAACTTACCACGGCGTTCGGTGTATCGCCTCCCCGATTCGGAATCACAGTAACGCGGTCGTCGCCTCTCTGTCTCTCTCCAGCTCAACTCAGCGAATAACGCCTCAAAATATTACCGTGTTCGCGGACTTGGTGAGGGAAACCGCAGCTCAAATATCGGCGCGTCTTGGCCATGGAGAAGCAGTCGAAACGACTCGCACGCTGCGAGAAGCCGCTGTCGTGAATCTTTAGAGCCTCTTCTCTTACCGCCGGCCAAACCCTGTGAGGAACCGGCGAGTGCCTCCCAAAACAGCCCGCAAGAAACATCCGACCAGGAGACCCTAAGGGCTCCGGCCAAGCCACAACCCTCATGGGATGGCCATTTTGAACCAACAGTGCGCTTGTTGACTGGCCTCGCATCGCGATTTCCCATCGCACCCTAAGCGAGCAGGATGACGTGGGTGGAGTCAGCCGTACCAGCGCGTTTGCAGCAGGTGTCAGCTCTTTCTGTAGGGTTGATCTTTAGACGCCTCCGGACCCAGGGCCGTTGACCATTCCCAGAAATCACTTCGGCGCCAACTGTACTTCGGCCGATATCCAAGCAGCTCGGTCGCCTTCTGATGCGAGATCAGCGTGGTATGACCTTGAATAGGACTCCTTAAAACCACTCCCGAATAGTGACGAGCTACCAGTTCCGGTGTCGTCTCAAGCGAGCAGGACTCGTTGCCATTTATGAAGAACACGTCGTGCAGAATCCGTTTTTCCTCCAGCGCAAGGCGGAAACCTTGAGCCGCATCCCGGGCATCGGTAACGGTCCACAGATTGTTCCGAGGGGACGGCGGCCCAGGGACGGCCCATGCGGCCTCGGCTTCGTAGATCGTTCGACGATAGCGCTGCTTCCAAAGGTCTTCGACCGTGAGTCCTCGTGCCCACCCGCCTCGAACTGCCAACTGGGCTCCTTCACGGTCGAGATACCAGTTGTTGTTGATTCTCAAGCAAAGTGTTCGAATCCCGTAGGCGGCAGAATAGCTTCTACAGGCGTTTTCTGCGAGCAACTTGCTCAAGCCGTATCCATCCTGAGGCTCGCAAGGATGCGCCTCGTCAACAGGAAAGTAATGAGGCTCCATTGGCGTTTGCTGGAAAGTAAATCCCAGAACCGCGGCCGACGAGGCAAAAACTACTTTGGAGATCCGCTGCAGACGGGCAGCTTCCAGGACGTTGATCGTACCGATCAAATTCACTGCCATCATCTGCTGTGGGGTTGCCCGGCCCGGTCCAGGAACAGCCGCCATGTGGATGATCGCTTCCTGTCCTTGTGAGGCTAGAAAGAGACTCTCTGAATCAGTAATGTCGCCCGGAACAGATGTGACTCTCTCTATCGACGACGGGCTTCGACTGTAGCACGTGGGGATATGTCCAAACCTGAGTAACTCACGCAACACATAGCCGCCCAATGTTCCGCTCCCTCCGGTAACAAGAACTTTCATGCGAACCTCTGATGAGGATTACAGAATGTGAGTAACTCTATGTCGATCTCCCGAAAACCTCGATGGACTTCAGTTCCGCTCCAGCGTGATGTGCAGACTGCAGGTGGCTTTCCAAATAGAATTCCTTCAAGAGGAAGCATCGCTCCAATGCGATCGAGTCCTCAACGCATGATTCCAAACATACATTTGATGCCTAATAGAAACATCCTGAAGCTACTGAACGTTCTCCCAAGCCCCGGTTTCCCACGAGCGCAGGATTGCGGCCTGAACGTTCGCTGTAGCTAAGGCGGCAGAAAAGCTGGCCTCTCCCAATCTCCCGTCTGCGATCGATTTCAGGAATTGATAGGTTTCAATGACCTTTAGATCATCGTAGCCTAATCCGGTTGCAGGAGCCGGATTAAACTGCGCATGAAAGGGATGTTCCGGTCCACTCAAGATGTTCGTGTAGCCCTGCTGTCCCCGCTTCCCTTCCTCGACAAATAGGCTTAGTTCATTCATCTTTTCGAAATCCCACCTCAACGCTCCTCGAGTGCCATTTACCTCGAAGGCCATCTGACATTGAGGGCCGGTGATGATGCGGCAAGCCTCTAACGAGCCTCGAACACCATTTGCAAAATGCGCCAAGACACCCACGTAGTCTTCGTTCGTGACCTTGCTGGTGGGGCCGGCCGCACTCACCGTGAAATGAGTCCCCTCTCCCGGCGTTGCCAGAGGGCGTTCCCGCACGAAGGTCTCGTGTGTGCCCACGACTCGCTTGACCGGGCCGGCGATTAAATGAGCCATATCGATCACATGGGACATCAAGTCCCCCAATACTCCTAAGCCGGCCATCTCATTCTGAAACCTCCATGAGAGTACCGCTCTGGGATTGCTCGCGTAGCCCGCAAAGAAGCGGCCCCGATAATGCGTCAGTTTGCCTAAGACTCCTTCCTGAATCAGTTTCCGGCCATACTGTACCAGCGGTGCCCACCGGTAGTTGTATCCGACACACGTCATCACGCCGGCCTCGCGAGCGACGGACTCGATTTCCGCCGTCTCCCGAGGATTTCTGCCCACCGGCTTCTCGCAAAAGATATGCTTGCCAGCTTTTGCCGCTTGGGAAGCGATTTCGAGATGCAGGTTATTGGGAGTTGCGATGTTTACAACTTCGACTGCTGGGTGGTTAATGACCTTCTCCCAATCAGTCGTGTGCCGCTCAAAGCCAAAACGTACTTGGGCCGCTTGGGCCCGAGCTTCGACGTCATCACAGCAAATTACGAGTTTAGGCTCAAGCGGGCTATCAGGGAAACGCTGCATAATTTGATTGTAGGAACGGCTGTGCACCTCGCCCATCCAACCCATGCCAATTACGCCAACGCCGATCGTTCGTGTCATAGGGTATTCTCGTTTCACGGCTCTCTAAGGAATCGCATATAGAAGTTAACCACAACCAACTCTGGCAACCGAAAGGCAAATCTCTCGGGTCTCAAGCGTGTCGTTGGGTCCCAAAATGGCTCCTGGCGCAGCTTTCTGTGGAACACTTGGCCGGCTTTTACAGTACCGAATGTGGCGTCAGGTCTTATGTCTGCGGGGTGCTGTTTAGGTAAAGCGAGAGGTTTCCAAAAGGTCTCTGACGTTTTGCGCTTCTGCATTGAGACCTCTCTTCATCATCTCGATCAGAACGCTTTCAAATTGTTCCTCACTCAATCCTTCGGCGAAGGCGATTTTTTGCACCTCCTGACGATACTTGCGCAACTCCGGAATTGTCCTCTCGGATTGCCACGTCCTGGGATCCGACCGCGGCTGGTAGCGAGCATCCAGGGAAAGCCGGATTCTATCTGAAGTGTTCGGAAGTGCCCGATGAACCATAAGACTATGAAAGATCAAAAGGTCGCCAGGACGATAGTGAATCGTGAGCCAATCCCCAGAACCGCTTACAGACGAGACTCCCCGCTGCTTCCTTCCGCGAAAAATGTAGGAGTATACAGTCTCGCTTTCCTCGTGTGCCAAGAGTCCATGCAGGTGACTTCCCGGCGCAAGCGCGAGGCCACCCATCTGGGGATCGATGTCCATCAGCGGAATCCAGACCGTTCGAAAACGGTCCGTCTGGCGAATAAAGAAATGATCCTGATGGGGAGGGGTCAGATGTCTTTGATCGTTCGGCAGGGAGAAACGAATGTCGGTGTTCTGGTACATGAAAACCGGAGCGCCAAATATCTTTTCCACGAATTGGCACGTTGTCTTCAATTGAAGCAAATTGCGGCAGGAATCGAGCGCATAAAGAGGGTTGTCATCGATCCGCTCTACCCCGCTCCCCGTCCAGAGTGGCTCTGTCTCTCCGCGCCGCGCAATACCCTGATCCTGCAGGACCCTGACTATGTCCTGCTTCGCACGTAAAACAGCGTCGCGATCCAGAACATCTCGGAAAAAGAGATAACCCTGTGCGAGAAAGGTAGAATTCATCAGTTCAAAATCATCTAACAGAGAGTTGGCTAGAGGAAAGCTGAGTAGCGAGCCAGCCATTCGTCAACACTCCTTTTTTTGGTTCAAAGTCCCCTTTTGCCATCGATCCTATTTCGGGGAATTCTCCAAATATTTATCGAACCAGTCCAAGATTCTCTGATAGTAGTCTCTGAGATGATTGGGTTCGCGCAGGCCGTGGCCTTCCCGAGGATAAACAATCAACTGACTGGGCACTCCAAAGTGGCGCAGACCGCGGAAAAGATGAGTTCCCTGCGCCACGGGAATGCCTGGGTCCTGTTCCCCCATAATCAACAGAGTGGCTGTACGGGACTTAGCGACATGAGCAATAGGGGAGTGCCGCCAAAGCAAATCAAAATTCTCGTAGGTCGATTTTCCCCATTCCAGTTTTTCCGCTGCTTCCGGCGCAGACGACTCACCGCCATGGAAAGTCACCCAGTTGCTGAAACCAGCCACCGATACGGCTGCTTTGAAGCGAGTCGTTCGTGTCGCGCACAGATTCGTTAGGTAGCCGCCATAGCTGATTCCCCCAACGCCTACGCGGTCAGGGTCGGCGATGCCCCGCTCGATCATCGAGTCGACGCCAGCCAATACATCCAGCCAATCTTTGCCCCCATAATCTCCGCGCGCACTGCGCCTGAATTGTGAGCTTCCCATGATGCTGCCACGATAGTTAGGCAACAAGACGGCGTAGCCTCGGGTTGCTAAAAGCTGTCCCCAGTCGTTCTGATGCAAATGAAAATCGTTCGCCTCGCCTCCGTTGGAGCCATGAATGTAAACAATCATCGGATAACGAACCCCAGGGCGGTAACCAACCGGTTTGATCAGAATTCCGCTGATG
>Ga0187893_10007247_pt1 | contig 18321 bp, 16 predicted proteins | sample MA1701074metaG_FD_139574 | JGI IMG/M metagenome (GOLD analysis project Ga0187893, IMG submission 139574) | White microbial mat communities from a basaltic lava cave in the Kipuka Kanohina Cave System on the Island of Hawaii, USA - MA170107-4 metaG ... | reverse complement strand
CTAGTCACCGTCCGATGCCAGGCGCCAGAGGCCATTCTTGATGCTCCTATCAACCTCCGTCGGCGTGAATACGAAGCCGTATGATGCCTTCTCAAACAGCAGAACCACTGCCCACTGTTTCTTTGACTCCCGGAGCAGCTGAAGCCGGTTCGCTGTTAGCCCCCAGAACGGAGGGGGTTCGGTCCGGACCTTGACATAGAAGTACTAGGTTGAGGGCGCCAGCCCAGACGAAAAAGGTTGTCCCCCAGTAGGCCACTGGCTGCTCAGAGCGAACAGTGAACGCCCCTCTGCCTGCCCTCGCCATCAAGGAGGCGGTAGAACTCGTCCAACAGTCGCGTGAGACTCTCGTGACTGGGACACTTAATCCCTCCAGATGGGCTCCAAACATGGTGCCGCAAAACCGGAGACGCCCACGTGTACATAACATACTTCCAGGGCCTAGTAATTGACTTCCACGCGGAACTCCATAAGTTCTTGCGCTAGGCCGGCCGGCGCCGATTGCGGCCGCTCCCAGTGCCTTCCAGGAGGCGCCCGACCTCATGGAGCCTTTCAACTACGAGTTCACTGCAATAAAGGGTGTGCAGGCCGGCCGCGCCTACTACGTGGCCATGTGCCCTCTTAAACTCGTCCCCAAACTATTCGTCTTCAACGAAGAAGAGTTACCCGCAGAGCTCAGAGCGCAGCGTACGCTCAATCGCGCCCGAGTACCAGCCATCGCCAGGTACATCACCGAGAACCCGACCGAGTACGTCCTCTCATCTGTTTGCGCGTCTGTTGACGGTCAGATTGAGTTTGAACCAGTCTCCAACGATGGTGGGCACCGGTCGATTGGAAGGATCCGCATTCCGATGACCGCTCGCATCCTCATCAACGATGGACAGCATCGGCGGGCAGCAATCGAGGATGCGCTCAAGGAAAGGCAAGAGTTGGGAGATGAGACGATTTCCGTCGTTCTTTTTGTTGACGCAGGGTTGAAGCGAGCACAACAGATGTTTGCTGACCTCAACCTGCATGCGGTACGTCCGACAAGATCGCTTGGCGTCCTCTACGACCATCGAGACCCGCTCGCGCAACTCGCACGACGAATCGTCGAAGAGGTGTCATATTTCCGTGGTTTGACTGAGCTCGAGAAGACCACCATCTCCAACAGGTCCGTGAAGCTATTCACGTTGAGCAGCCTCTTCATGGCTACTCGAGAGCTCCTCGGCAAAGGGAAGGGCGCGGAAATCTCGGACAAGGAAGCGAAGCTGGCGATCTCGTTTTGGTGTGAGGTCGGACGTCACATGCCTGACTGGGAAAGAGCAGCACGCCGGGAGGTAATCCCGGCTGAGCTCCGACGTGAATTCGTTCACGCCCACGGGATTGCGCTGCATGCGCTCGCGATAGCCGGAGCCCAGTTGATCGCTCTCCATCCTTCCGACTGGCAGAAACGCCTGAAGGGTCTCGGCAAGGTGGATTGGTCGCGGAGGAACGTTGATCTCTGGGAAGGTCGAGCGCTTATCGGGGGGCGACTCAGTAAGGCGCGGAACAACATCCTCCTAATGGCCGACGTGATCTTGCGCGCTCTACGTCTGCCTCTAACTGCAGAGGGTGAGCGGGTGGAGCGTATGCGAACTATTCCGACCAAGGGGGCTGCGACCGCCCATGCCTGAACTCCCCATCCTGCAGGAGAGCGTGCCCAGGCAGCCGTCGATCTTCGATTCACGGTCGCTCGCGGACATTTACCGAGAGGTTCAGGAGTTGTACCTCGCCGACAACCGCCCATGGGTGGTTGGGTATAGCGGAGGGAAGGACTCAACGTGCGCTCTTCAGGTGATTTGGTTGGCGTTGACAGGGCTGGAGTCGAGCCAGCTACGCAAGCCTGTATACGTGATCAGTTCGGATACCCTGGTTGAAACCCCCGTGATCGTGAGGTACATCGACACGACTCTCCAGCGTATTAGGGAGGCAGCGAAGCAACGAGGCCTTCCCATTGAGGCTCACAAGGTTCAACCCATTGTCCAGGACACGTTCTGGGTGAACCTCATCGGCCGTGGTTATCCGGCTCCCAGCAACAAATTTCGCTGGTGCACCGATCGCCTCAAGATCGCTCCAGCTGACCGGTTCATCATGGAGCGAGTTGCGGAGTTCGGCGAAGTTGTCCTGGTCCTCGGGGTACGCTCGGCGGAGAGCGCTACTCGCGCGCAAGTGATGAGCTTTCACCGAATTGCAGGATCTCGGCTTTCCCGTCACTCGAGCCTGCCCAATGCGTTTGTTTACCCGCCGATTGAATCATTCTCTGTGGACGATGTTTGGACCTATCTGCTGCAGGTAAAGTCGCCTTGGGGGAATGACAACCGAGATCTTGTGGCGATGTATCGGAACGCCCAAGCGGGGGAGTGTCCGCTCGTCGTCGACACTACGACTCCGTCATGTGGTAACAGTCGCTTCGGTTGCTGGGTCTGCACGGTCGTGACTAAGGACAAGACCATGCAGTCCATAATCGATTCCGGTGAGGAGTGGCTGGAGCCTCTGCTCGACTTCAGAGACCTTCTAGCCGAGACGCAGGACCCGGCGAAGAAGCGACAGTACCGCGATTATCGGCGAAAGACTGGCCAGGTCTCATTCATTCGAGGTACGTCCACACCCGTGCCTGGTCCGTACAAACTCGAGTTCTGCAAGGAGCTCCTTCGGCGGCTTCTCACGATCCAGGTGCGGATTCAAGAAGCAGCTCCACCTGGCGAGGCGCCAATTCTGATTCACGATAGTGAGTTCCACGAGATCCGTCGCATCTGGCAGATGGAACGCGGCGACTGGGAAGACTCGGTCCCGGCAATCGTGCGGAGCGTGCTCCAGCGTGATCTCGACTGGGTTCGGGATGATCAGGCCGTGTTTGGTGCTGAGGACGCTGAGGTCCTCAAAGAGGTCTGCCTTGAGCACGAAGTCCCTGTACATCTTGTCACTCAACTGATTGACGTCGAGCGGTCGGTGCATGGCTTCAAGAGACGGTATCAGGTCCATCGACGGCTCGAAGCGGTGCTTAGCCAGGAGTGGCGTTCTGAAGCGGACGTTGTCGCCGAACGTGAAGAACTACTTGACGAGCAGCGACCGTGATTCTTCGGAGCCTAAACTTAGAAAACTTTGGCCTGTTTGCTGGGCAGGTCGTTATAGACCTCTCCGTGCGACCGAAATCCGGCAAGGCGTCGATCGTTCTTGTCGGTGGTAAGAACGGCGCGGGGAAGACGACCATTCTTGAAGCAGTGCGTCTCGCGCTGTATGGGAAGCGCGCCCTCGGTTCGAGCGTTGGCCAAGCAGAGTATGGAGAGTACCTGCGCCAGAGAATCCACCGACCACCGAAAGTCGACGTGGCTCCCCAAGGAGCGTCAGTCGGGCTGGAATTCGATTACGCTGAGAGCGGCGTTTTACGCCATTATCGGATTCGTCGGAGTTGGGCGGCGCGGACGAAGAGTGTTACCGAGGAGCTCGTCATTGAGCAGGACGGGAGTCAACTGACCGATGTACGTCGGGAAGAGTGGCAGGAGTTTCTCCATGATCTAATACCGCCTGGCGTGTCTCAACTCTTCTTCTTCGACGCCGAAAAGATCCAAGAACTCGCTGACAGCCAAACGGATCAAGAGCAGTTAGCGGGTGCGATCCGCTCCCTCCTGGGCATTGAACTAATCTCTCGTCTTCGGGATGACCTCGGCCTTTACCTTGCGCGACAGAATAGAAATGGAAATGGACGAGATAGTGAGCGACTCGAGGAACTGGGGACTGAGCTCGAAGTAATTGAGGGAAAGTCAGCGATTCTCCGCGAACAGCTCGCCGATCTCCGGGCAAGAAGAGACGCGGAAGCCCGTGAAGCAGAGCGGTGTCGGTTGAGATTCCTCCGTGAGGGCGGTGATCTCGCAGCAAGGCGCCAGCTGCTGGAGCGCGAGAAGGAATCAATCACAGCACAAATCGATCAACTGCAAAGTGAGCTCGGCGATTTGGCGAATGGGCTACTGCCGTTTGCAGCCGCTCCGCGCGTTACGCGGAAGTTTGCGGCCTGTTTGTTGAAGCCTGAAGCCACTGGCGTGGATGCGCGAGCCAACTTCCTCTCCGGACTTAGGCATTCGCTCAAGGATTGGCGGAAGACGGCTGCGCCTCCTCGGAAGGGTCGTTGGGACTCGAAACACTGGGCTGACTTGCAGCTGTTCTTGGCTTCTTGGAGCAAGGAGAGCATGGGAGGACAGCCGGTCGCCGGACTGCTAGGTGGAGCGAGTAGACAGTCCCTTAGCACCTGGCTGAGGGATGTTCATGCACTCGTACGGCCGAGGCTCCGTGCTCTGGGTGTTGAGCTCGAGCGGTTGAACAGCCGTCAGGAAGAACTTGCCGTTCTCCTTGCCCGGGCCGCCGCCGGCGACGGCGCGAGCCTTCTTGAAGAGTTGCGCCAAGCGGAGCAACGGGTTGGTGCGACTGATGCTCTCATTGGTGCAGCATCAGGGGAATTGGGTCAATGCCGCGTGGTTACGGAGCGACTTACGCGGGAGCGTCGAGAGCTCTTGGAAAAACAGCAGAATCAAGCCCAGCAAGACAGGCGCGCGACGCTCGCGGCGACCGCGGCCAGAGCTCTGATCGTCTACGAGCAGAAAGTGACATTCCGAAAGCTCGACCAGCTGCGTCAGGAATTCGTGTCGTGCTTCAATCTCCTTTCGCGGAAGGGAGATATAGTGTCCGCAGTCAGTGTGGATCCGGTGTCGTTTGAAGTCACGCTTGCAAACGCGGAAGGTGTGTCAGTGCCCAAGGCGGCGCTATCAGCAGGCGAGAAGCAGATCTATGCGATCGCGATGCTGTGGGCCCTCGCGCGAACGAGCGGCAGACCGCTGCCGATGATCATCGACACGCCCCTGGCGCGCCTGGATTCTGATCATCGAGGCAACTTGGTCAAGCGGTACTTTCCGACCGCGAGTCACCAGGTCCTTGTTCTTTCAACGGACACGGAGGTGGATGCGGACTATTTCGAGATGCTAAGCCCTCATATCTCTCGCGCCTATCACCTCCGTTACGACGCAAGAACTGGACGAACCGCGCTCGAAGAGGGCTACTTCTGGAAATCAAACGGCCGCTCAGAGAGACGTAGTGCGCTACAGCAAGCTTAAGGTCTCGGCCGAAGCAACGTCAAAGCTGCGCTCACTGCGGCAGCGCACCGGCCTCCGGCCCAACCTGCTTTGCCGGGTCGCACTGATGCTATCGCTAGAGGAAGGTTCGGCTGCGGGCCGCCCCGTGCCCCCCGAGGATGGGATGGAGTTCAATCGCTATACCCTGACGGGTGAGTACGATTCGCTTTTTGTGGCACTGCTCCGGTTTGTCGAAGAGGATTCCGGACGACGGAATCCGTTGTCAGACCAGGAGCTGCTGGGCCTAATGCGGACGCACATTCACGAGGGAGTTGCCAGGCTGGCGGTTCGAGCCAAGAAGCCGGCCGACATTGCTCTACTTGCCGCGGGGACTTCATGAGACTCCCCATTTACCTCGACCACAATGCTACAACCCCCCTGGATCCCGACGTCTTTGAGGCGATGAGGCCGTATTTCCTGGAGAAGTTCGGGAATCCCTCCAGCGTCGAGCACTACTACGGCCACGAGGCGGCCGAAGCCATAGAGCAGGCGCGCGAGCAGGTCGCAGGCGTAATAGGGGCTCGGCCGGAGGAGATCGTCTTCACGGGCACGTGTACCGAAGCCAACAATCTTGCCATACAGGGTGTCGCCCGAGCTCATGAGGACAAGGATCACTTTGTGACCAGCGTGATCGAGCACGCGTCAGTACTCCAGACGTTCCAGTGGCTGGAAAAGCACGGCAAGAAGGTCACCTACGTCGGCGTGGATGAGTACGGTCGGGTGAGCGCGGAAGAAGTAGCCTCCAGCATTACTCGGACGACCGCGTTGGTTTCAATAATGGCGGCGAATAACGAGGTCGGAACCGTTCAGCCTATCGCTGAGATTGGCCGCTTGTGCGAGGAGCGAGGCGTACTGTTCCATTCAGACCTGGCCCAGGCCGCCGCATACCTGGACACGAATGTCCAGCGAGATCACCTGCACCTGGCATCCTTGTCCGCGCACAAAGCGTACGGTCCCAAAGGCGTTGGAGCACTATATGTACGCTCACGCAGCCCTCGGGCACGTCTCATGACTCACGTTTTTGGTGGGGGCCAGGAACGAGGCCTGCGTTCCGGTACCATAAGCACTCCTCAGGTGGTTGGCATGGGTGTGGCTCTGGTAAGGAGTAAGGCCGTTCGAGTCGGTGAGGCGGCTAGGCTCCGAGGTCTGTGTAAATCCCTCCTCGAGACGCTTCGGGAAGCGACAGATCGCGTCGTATTGAACGGGCATCGGACGCTGCGTTTGCCGAACAACCTCTCCATATCGATCGAAGGCGTTGAACCACACGCATTGATACGGAGTGTTAGGGGCAGCGTCAGCTTTTCGGCATCAAGCGCGTGTTCAACGAGAGAGGTGCGCACCTCACATGTCCTTGTCGCCCTTTACGGCGATGACTGGCGGGCCCGGAACGCCTTTAGGCTCGCTCCCGGCCGATTCACGACAGACGCTGAGGCAGATGCGGCGGCGGCGGCGATCGGATCTGCCGCAAGACGGCTTCGCTTGACGACTGCTAGCGAGGTCTCGAACTAAGCCTTCCTACCGATTCGAATCATCCCGGGCCCAGGTCCTCGGTCTGTATCTTGGTGGCCGGGGTGTGGGATTCAGCCAAGCGCCACAGGTACGCGCGGCTATTCGGTGGTGGCTCAGCCAGTAGAACTGGAGCTCGTCGCTGATGGGACAACCAACGCCAGACTCCGTATTCCTGGACCTTGGTGTCACAGGTCTCGAGCTACCCGCGCCGATACGTCAATACCAATGGGAGGGGGTCAACTTCCTGCTTAGCAGCGATGCAGCACTCATGGCGGACGAAATGGGACTTGGCAAGACGGTCCAGGCAGCGATCGCGCTAGATCTACTCCTTCGGCAGCCCTTGTGTGATCGCGCTCTTGTTGTGACACCAGCCTCCTTGCGGTTGAACTGGGAGCGAGAACTCGCTCGATGGGCGCCGCAGCTTACGGTGAGGCGGATTCAGGGTTCTTTCAACGACCGTGCCGCTGCCTTCCGCCTTCCAATTCCGGTTCTAATCGCCTCGTACGAGCAGGTCCGCACTCATGCAGAAGGGCTTGCCGACGGCACGCATTTTGACGTTGTCATTCTTGATGAAGCACAAAGAATCAAGAACCGGGATTCCGATACGGCCCTCGCCTGCCGACTACTGCCTCGCTCGCGAAGTTGGGCCCTAACTGGGACGCCTGTTGAGAACAGTCGTGAAGACTTGGTCTCGCTCTTCAACTTTGTAAGTCCCGGGTTATTGCATAATCGCATGCCTAGGTCGGAGCTGCATGAGCGAATGCAGCAGCACTTCCTGCGCCGGAAGAAGGAAGACGTCCTCAGGGACCTTCCCCCCATAATCGTACAGGATCTTCCCCTTGAGCTGCTCAACGAGCAGCGCGCGGCGTACGAAATGGTTTGGGAATCCAGGAAGGCGTTTGCACGCCAGGGCGGAGTGCCTGTCTCCGAAGGACAGCTCTTGGCCCTGATCACGAAGCTTAAGCAGCTGTGCAACTTCCATCCTCAGAGTGGTGAGTCTGTAAAGGCCGATTCTCTGGAGCTGATCCTGGATGGCTTGAACGAGACGGCGGATAAGGTTGTCATTTTCTCCCAGTACGTAGAGACCCTCAAGTGGTTGTCAGATCGGCTGGTCGGCTTTCCCCACGAGCTTTACCACGGGCAGCTGCCGGAGCGCGAGCGCGATCAAGTGCTTGCGAGATTCAGGGCGCAGCCGGGCCCGCGAGCGCTCCTCATTTCGCTGCAAGCAGGTGGCGTTGGACTGAATCTCCAGGAGGCGAGCGCTGTTTTGCTCTTTGACCGTTGGTGGAATCCTGCTGTGGAGAATCAAGCCATTCAGCGTGCCCATCGATTCGGCCGTCAGAGGCCACTGCACGTCTTCCGGTTTCTGATTACCAGCACGATAGAAGAGAGAATTGCCGCCGTGCTCGAGGAGAAACGCGTGACGTTTGAACAGTATGTCGAGCTAGCCGAGAGCGCTCTCGTACGGCTATTCTCCAGGTCCGAATTGAGAAGACTTCTTGATCTAACGGCCCAAGATGTCGACACTGGGCTTGAGACCCCTTAACCAGCGAACTCCAAAGGGAGGCGACGCGATGCCAGAGATCAGAGAAGTGAAGGAGATACCGCTCAAGAACCTAGTGATTGGAAAGGGTCAGGTTCGCCTCAGTAACGTTGGCAAGGAGCTCGATGAGCTCGCGGAAAGCATTCGAGTCGTGGGGCTACTCGAGCCGATTGTCGTAAGTCCTACCGAGAAGCCGGGACAATACGAGATCCTCACTGGCCAGAGGAGGTTCTTAGCTCACGAGAAACTCAGGAAAGAGACCATTCTCGCGGTAGTACTGAAGGATAGAGTAGACCCGATTACCGCGAAGATTGTTTCCCTTACGGAGAACCTTGTACGGACAGAGCCAAGTCGCGCCGACTACATCGATGCCTGTACGGCATTGTACCACAAATATGGCTCGGCCAAAGATGTGGCAGAAAAGACCGGCCTTCCCTACCACAAGGTCCGTGACTACGTGAAGTACGAACGCCTTCAGCCTGAGCTAAAGGCTCTCGTCGATAAGGGTAATGTGGATATCAAGGTCGCTCTTCGTGCGCAGGATGCGGCGAGCGTTACTGGCAAGTACGACGCCACTGAAGCAGTGCAGCTGGCAAAGGAAATGACTACGATGAGCGGCCCTCAGCAATCGAAACTGATACAGGAGCGCCAGGAGAACCCTGATGTGCCGGTAGAGGAGGTAATCGAGCACGCGAAGAGCGGCGGCAGGATCACTCAGGTGATTGTGACGCTGTCATCTACGGTGCACTCCTCCCTTAAAGGCTATGCCAAAGATGAAGGCACGACAATCGACGACGCTGCCCGTACTCTCATTGAGGAAGGTCTGTCGACCAAGGGCCTACTCCAGGAGAGTTAGTGGTGAAAGGGCTCTCTCCCGCAGAGCACAAGGCGATGCTGCTGTCCGTCGGTCCACGCCGAGGGATCCGGCCCCTGTCGCCGGTGGAGGTCGGGAGTCTGTTCAAGAAGGCCGAAGACGCGGGAGCGTCCCTGCAGGAGCTGGCCGAGGGGGTACACCTGGACGGAACCTCCATGGTCTCGAGGTTTTTACGTTTGCTCGAGCTAAATCCGGAGATTCAGCACATCATTGACTGGGGCGAGTCTGGCTCCACGATCGCGTTTAGCGCGGCATCAGAATTATCTCGCTTGGACGTCGAGGAGCAGGCTCGTGCTTGTAATGCGGTCCTTGAGGATCAGCTGACTAGTGGAGAGGTGAAGCAACTTGTGCAATTGCGCCTCCGTTCCAAGCGGCCCCTCGAGGAGTGCATAGCATCAGTCATACGAATGCGCCCACTGGTTGAGAGGCGGCATCTACTGATCGGTGCGGTGGTGGCGAAAGACGTCCAAGCGCGTCTTGCGACCATGGCGCAGGTCGACCGTGACCACCTGTTACGGGGGGTTCTATCTGACGTTCTTGCACCGCTCAGCGATTACTCGGCGCGATTGGGGGGCGAGCGTTTCACAATTAGCGGGAGTGAGGCGGTCGCTAAGCGCTTAGCGTCGGGCCCTACAGACTTCGAGAATATGGTCACCCAAGCCCTGGCTGCCAAACTCAAGTCGATGCCCAGCACTTGAGTCATGGGTACCTATCCGATCGATGTTTCCGCCGGAGGTGCAGTACTGCTAGGTGGCCGGATTTGCTGTGACGGGTTTCATCGGGAGTGCGAGACCCGTGTCCAGACGCACGTGCACGATGATCACATGGAGCACTTTGAGACAAGCAAGGGCTATCAGAATATCCTAATGACTGATGCGACGAAAAACCTCTTGATTGCAGAGTTCAACGCTGACCTCCTATTCAGAGACAACATTCGAAGTATGCAGATTGGGATGGCGCACGAGATCATGGACTGCCGTGTAATCCTACTCCCCAGCGACCACATGCTCGGATCCGTCCAAGTAGGGGTTGAACTATCCAACGGAATGACGGTTGGCTATTCTGGTGACTTTCATTGGCCTTTGGAAAAGGTTATCCAGGTTGATGCTCTGGTAGTGGATAGCACCTACGGCAGCCCAGATTGCCGGAGGGCGTATTCTCAGGATGAGGTTGAGGGCCGACTCTTCCAACTGGTCTCGTCCAAACTCAAGCGCGGGCCGGTCCACATAAAGGCTCATCGGGGCACGCTTCAAAGGGCCTTGCAGGTCCTAAGTGGGGCAGTCGACTGCCCGATGGTTGGCTCGTCGCGGCTTTGCGGCGAAGTGGATGTCTACCGCCAATTTGGCTACGGCATCGGTCAGGTGGTTCCTGCCGAGTCACCTGAAGGGAAATCAATTCTGACCGGTGACAGATTCATCCGGTTCTACGGTAAAGGTGACCGCCTCCCAGTCCAGCCCGCTGGTGTAACGCTGACCCTCAGTGCTTATATGTCCAGGCCTGATGATCCCATCACTGAATTTTCAGACAGATCGTTCGGGGTTGCCGTGTCGAATCATGCTGACTTCGATGGAACGCTTGCTTACGTCGAAGCAACCGGTGCCAAGTTCGTTCTGACCGACAGCATGCGAGGGGCACACGCCCTTGAGCTTGCTCTTGAGATCCAGAGGCATCTCGGCAAGGAAGCCCGTCCCTCGAGTCACGAAGCTACGCGTGAATGGGGGGTGTGAGCTAAGGGCTGCAAGGCTGTTCGTGTGCTAGAGATTTGACTCCGCTAGTCTCGCTGAGAAACGCTGAAGCACATTAACCGCCTTGGCAATCTGCTCTGTTGCTCTGAAGGAGAATTGTTTGCGGATTTTCCAGCCAGCAGCCGTGTGTTGCCAGCGATAGAGAGCAACAAATTTTGCCTTGTCAACCGGGTCTGCAATTAGCAGGACCGCCGTCCACCATCCACCGCCGCGGGCAATGGTTTCCCCATCAAGGATGTGGGGCTTGTAGTGTTCAGATATCGGGTAGTCGTTTTCTATCATTGACGACCTCTGGGCAGTCCCGGCGACAGGCGTAAGTCGCAGTGCAGGGCGAACTCTGTCTTGCGCGCGACCATGGGCGTTTCCCATGCCCATAGGAATGCTATAGCCTTGTTCGTCCCGTGCGCTCCAACTCAAACAGAGTCCGAATCCCGCGGTAGAAGCACTCCTTACGATAGGCGAGCTCCCAGTCTCTTAGCACCGCGATATCCCCCCAATCGCCGTCCCGCAGGGCCTTTGCGACAGCCTTCTGTCTCTTCCGCCGCGAGTCTTTGGCGTTCTGGATCCATCGAGGCGGCATGTTGCCATGGCTGGCCTTCAGGAGTAGGAAACCCTCCAGTGGGCTGCCTTGCGCTTCGTCGAAGAGGGCAGCTTCGCGTGGCATCGGGTGCCGTCCTTCTTTAGGGTCCAGTCTGGAATGGCTGGCGTCTGGCACGGGGCATTCGCACAATACTACGGCTCGAACGATCTATTCGCATCCGCGTCCCTGCCGTGATGATTCCTACAGGCGTTAGGTTGGTTTGGCGGTACGGAGTAACGTCATTGGCTTCGGGTAGCACTGCCAGACGTGGCTGGCAGGGCAGTGCGCGGAGAGCCGCGTGCATGGTGAAAGTGCCGCTCTCTGACGATTAGGATCGAACAGAGGAGACCCGGATGTGACTACCCCCGTTCCTGCAGGTGACGTCCTAGAGAGTGAAGGGGCCGAGCTTTTTCGAGGTCTCGGCCTCACCTGCGTCTATCCACTTGCAGATGTGCAGCTTTGCGAGTTAGACCCCGCTGGTCTTCATGCACGAGGTGAACACCTCGAGTTCGACTACCTGGTTCCGTTCAGCGATGTTTGCCTCGTCGGTGAGATCACTGCCCGGAGCCAGCCAGGTGACCTTCGCGAGAAGTACCGACGTTTTCGTCGCCATCTGACGCTCGTAGCTAGCATGCAGCGGACCAACGCGTTCTGGCGGGCACTTGGGGTGCCGGATCATGCCCTGCGCGAGTTTGTGAATGTGGAACGGCTCGTTGGCTTCTTCGTAACTACCTCCCTTGAGAAGTTCGACGTTGATCTGGAGGAAGCCCAGGGTGTCGGGGTGTTCTTCAAGCGCGATTGGGAGCTCCTAAAGGCATATCGCGAGACGATCAGCTCGTATGCGAAACCACATTTTCTCGCGCGGCTGGGAATCACGCTGCCGACTGCCCAAACGGCTCTCCATATTGCACGCGACCTAATCCGCTCGCGTGGCCGGCGCGTTGCCAGTGGGGATGTAGGCGCAGCTGACGTGTACACGTTTGAGATCTCGCCGTACGAGTTGCTAGACGCTGCTCAGGTATTCAGACGAGATGAACTACCGGATCTCTCGCCCAACGCGGGCCGAGACTACCAGCGATCCCTTCTCCCGAAGAAGCTTGCTGCCATGCGTCAGATGTTGCTGGGCACTGAAGATTTCATGTTCCCGAGCAGTATCCTTGTGGTTCTGTCCGCGGATTGTAACCACTCTCGAGAGCACGGCCTCATGATCCCGAAGACGTATGGATCTATTGAGGTCATTGACGGACAACACCGTCTATTCTCCTACGCTTCTCAGGAGGTAGAGCGTCACTGCCGAAACAACGCGAAGCTGATGGTCACTGCTATTCACTTCCAGGAGCAAGACCCAGCACAAATCAAGCAGTACAATGGGCGTACCTTCGTAGAAATCAATACGACCCAGACGCGGGTTCCCACCAGTCACGTTCATGCGATAGCATACAGCCTTTTAGGTGATACCAAGCCGAGGAGCCTCGGGGCCGAGGTAATCATCAGGTTGAATGCTCGGCAAGGCGTCGTTCGCGGACTGTTCGCCACTAGTCAGACAAGTCTGGGCCCGATCCAAGCAACAACCGTACTGACGGTACTGCACCCGCTAACGAATCTCGCCAGGCTACACGCCCTGGCGCGCCGATCGGGTGCGGCGGCCCATAGAAAGCGCCAGGGACTCTCCAACCTGCTAGGGCTCACTCAACTGGAGACGGCTTCAGCGGAGGACGTTGTTCGAGTCACCATGATCGGACTGGAGCGTTATTTGCGTACAGTATACCGAACGTTTGAGCTGGACTGGCCCGCCAGGGGTCGAACAAATACTTCATCATTGGCCTTCGCGAAGATGTTCGCAGCCTTCATCAGACTAATGCGCGCCTTCATTGGTGAAGGCCTCGACTGGGCAACAGTCGAAACAGAGCTGGTGAGGCTCAGGGAAAACCTTCTGCGCCTCAGGCGCCGGCGTAGATACCGCGCCGTGCTGCTCGACCCGGCGGACCCGCGAGTTCCAGGCTCTGGCCCTTCCATCAATCAAGATTTCAAGTTCCTCCAGGAAAACCGAAGGCGACCTACCCCTGTGCAGAGAGTGGTCGCTAGAAGGAGGCAACGTTAAATCGATGTCGTCAGATGCTTCGCATGTGAGGGTGGCGCCACGTCGCTGTCTCTCGAGACTTCGCGCTTCCGCGTCCCCTCAGTCTTTGAAAACGAATAGCTTGGGGACGAGCTTAAAGGGGCACATGGCCACGTAGTAAGCGCGGCCGGCTTGCACGCCCTTGATTGCAGTGAACTCGTAGTTGAAGGGCTCCATGAGGTCGGGCACCTGCCGGCGCTCAACGCTCCCCTGATGCGGAATCAGGAGAGCGACGATCTCGCTCTTGTCAACCAGTCGGAGGTGCGAGCCGCATGCGATTAGTGAACGAGTTCCGGAAGTCCGGGGCCACGGGCGAGGGCACCATCCCGGTGGACATCAGCTACGATATCATTAGGCACATCTCGGCTCAGCTCTACACGACGCCGCGCAAGGCCATTGAGGAGCTCATCTGCAACGCCTACGACGCCGGCGCCGATGAATGCCATGTAATCCTACCGCAAACAGGAAAGGAGCCCCTCCTCGTCCTCGACAACGGGAAGTCGATGGACCTCCAAGGTATTCGCGCCCTGTGGCAAGTTGCACGAAGCCCCAAGGTTGGCAAGGACGACGAACTGCGAGTTGCCAACGGGCGCATGCAAATCGGCAAGTTCGGTGTCGGAAAACTTGCGGCATTTGCACTCGGTGAGAGGCTGACGCACGTCGCTTGTGTGAAGGGGGCAGTACGAATCATCTCGGTTGGACAACGCGAAATAAGAGACAAGGCCGGGGGGAAGGCACCAGCTTTTGAGGTGTACCGGTTACCTCTGGCCAAGGCAAAAGTACTGTTGACGCCGCTCTTCGCCGATCTCCCGAACCCGTGGGAGAACGGTTGGACGACGTGGACGGTTGCGATGGTCGAAGAGATCGATGCTAGCGGCGTGGGGGACGCGCTCAAGGTCGGCCTGCTTCGGCGCATGATCAGGACTGCACTTCCCGTTTCAGCTAGGTTCAAACTCTTCCTGCAAAGCGAACTCATTCCGCGGCGGACCATTGACCCAGACAATATTGAGGTCACCGTCGACGTCATCGACGCGAAGTTCCGGGCGCAACTTGCTGGTGCCCTGCGAGACTACTGGGCGCAGAAGCTCGACGAGTTCCCTGAGGATGTAGCGCCTGCCAAGTACGCCCTTACGGTTGAGCAGGTCCCGAACCCTGAGGACACAAAGAAGACCGTCAAGGCGTTGATCGTTCCCTCCCTGGGTCCTGTGATCGGCACTGCGATCTCCGCGAAAACATCTCTAACCACGGAGAAGCTCCAAGAGCGCGGCTACAGCGACAATGGCTTCGCCGTAACAGCCTACGGGAAACTCATCAATCCAGAGGACCCTCTATTCGGCGTCACGCAGCGGAGCCACAAGTACTGGAGTCGCTTCCTCGCACGCGTTGAAATGCCTGGTCTCGACAAGGTCTTGCTGGTGCAGCGCAACGCCGTGTCCGAGAACTCGCCCGAGGCCCAGGTCGCGCGGGAAGTCCTTCGAACCCTTTTCAACTACACTCGCACGCTCGTCGAGGAGCGAGAGGATACAGGTGAATATGATCCCGGCTCCTTCGGTCGACGGCTGGGGTCGTCCTCTCCAATACTCGCGCAGGCTGCTCTGAAGGGACTACTCCGGAGCGCCGTTGCTCCCGATGATCTCAGAAAGTTGACGATTGACTTTGGTACGTTTGGAGCGGCAGGACCTCCTGCAAGGTTCGACGGCAACGCTCGGGAAATCCTGGTCAACCAAGATCACCCACTTCTTGCCTCGCTAGACGAACTTGGCGCGCCATCCAAGCAAATGCGTCGGGTCATCGGCGAAGTCCTCGCGGGAATCGAGATCGGGAAGGGATACCTCCGGGCGCGAGGAGTTGATGACGACATTATCGCGGAAGTGGGAGAAGTCATTGACGCGAGCTTGCGGAGTGCTGCCGAGTTCGTCCGCGATCCAGTGGAAGAGCACATCCGCGAGATCAGAGACGCATCCTTCGTCGGTGATACCAGCTTCGAGAAGGCCGTCGTACAAGCATTCCGTAGCCTGCGCCTTGCGGCACGCCACTATGGCGAGGCTGACGAGCCTGATGGCATCATCGAGATTCCGAGGTCCGGACAGGAGAACCTCCGAATCTCCGTCGAGGCTAAGGGGAGCAGAGGGGTGATTACGCACAAGGAACTCAGCGAGGCAACCGTGCGTCGCCACAGCGGCGAACACGCATGCCAGAATGCTGTTGCTATCGCGCGAGAGTTTGCAAGAGAGGGAATCGGTGGGAAGGACAGCGCGCTCCTCCGGGAAACGAGGGGTACTGTCCCTCTGCTCACAGTCGACGGGATCGAGAGGATGCTGCGTCTCCACAAACGGCGCAACTTCACATACGACAAGGTCGTGAAAATTCTGACCACCTGGAAGCATCCAGATGAGCTCGTAGGCTTTATTGAGGAAACGTGGCGTGAGATGCCCGAGCTTGGGCTTATGCGGCTCATTCTGACGGTGGCACATGACCTGATTACTGCGGATTCGACGAACCTGCCTGATCCTGGAATGATCGTCGCGGACCCTGGGGTCCGCGAGAAAAGGATCAGGAAGGAGGACGTGATCACCGTGCTACAGAGTGTCGAGCTTACGACCAGGATGATCACGATTGTGAACCCGAATGACTACCGGTTTGAGTTGAACGCACCGGTCGAAACCATCCTCGAAGCGATGCAGGCCACCTACCAAAGCGACCTCGGCGGGAAAGGTGAGTCTCGTAGGGGGACGTCGGATTCCTCGCCCTCGCACGGGTGAGGCTTTAGGACCGGCCGCGCCGCCCGCCCCGGGGAAGACAACCCGCTTGATCTTGGGACGTCGGCCCTGCAGTTTTCTTCGGTGAGTGACAGACCTAGGGAACCGCGAGGGGCATGCCTGAACTCAGCTTTGCACGCTATCGGAACGGCCACAAGTTCACCCACTATCTCTTTCGCTTCCCAGCAAAGTTTCATCCCCCTGCCTTGAGATGTCTGATCGACCGGTTTTCGCACCCGGGAGACAGGTTGCTGGACCCATTCTGCGGGAGCGGGACCCTTCTGGTTGAGGCTGTGGTAATGGGTCGGCCCGCTGTTGGGATAGACATCGACCCAGTTGCTAGTTTCATGTCTCGCGTCAAGGCCAGGCCAATTCTGCCGAAGGCCCTCAAGACTGCAGTCGAGGTCTTAAAGGAGGAGGTAGACGCCGTTCGTCGGCCCAAGGCCGACTATGACCGCCTTATGCATGAGGACTTTCCCAAGGGCACCGTCGAGAGATTCCGCGACAGGTTCGACATTCCTCTGATCCCCAATATCGACCATTGGTTCAGGCGCTATGTAACGATCGATCTCGCTCGACTCCGACTGGCCATCACGGGTGGAGCGTTCGCAGCTGATGTGAGACGCTTCTTCCTTGCTTGCTTCGCCAGCATCATCCGGAACGCTTCCAATGCAGATCCGGTGCCTGTATCCGGTCTTGAGGTTACAGCGCACATGCGCAAACTAGACAAGCGTGGCCGGCGAATTGACCCGTTCGAACTCTTTGAGCGCAAGGTAGAGAAGGAAATCCAGGGTATGGAGGACCTTTGGGAAAAAGCCAAGGACGTACCGATTAGCGTGCGCACTGGAGATGCGGCACGCCTTGGCCAAGTGGTTGCGGCTGGGAGCATCGATGCGGTGATCACCTCGCCCCCTTACAACACAGCTGTCGACTACTACAGGCGCCACACTCTCGAGATGTACTGGCTCAACTTCGTGCGTTGTCATGAAGAACGTCTGGAACTTGCACCTAAGTACCTCGGCAGGACTCAGGTTAGGAAGGGAAACACGAGGCTACGCTGGGAGCCGGAGAGCGCCTATCTGAAAGGGTTGATCAAGCACGCGGAAGCCATTAGCCCCGCTCGCGCACGAGCCTTAAAGCACTACGCAGCGTCAATGGAGCGGGCTCTCAGCCAGATTGCTCGCTCGCTGAAAAGCCGAGGTCGCGCGGTCATCGTCGTAGGTAATGCCAAGTGGAACGGGCGTAGGGTGCGCCCAACGAAACTCTTGGAAGAGCTGGCTCAGGAGAAGTTCAAGGTTCTGCAGAGGCTGAGTTACTCGACCCAGAACCGGTACATGTCTTATTCCCGACACAATGGCGCCGACGTAAGTCGCGAGCACGTTCTGGTCCTCCAGAAGAGAACCTAGCGCTGCCGCGAGTGCCGGGCGCGCCGACTGCCACAGTTTTGCAGGGCCGGGCAGTATCGATCCTGGAATCAGCCACGGATGCTCGTCAGGTGAGGTGCGAGTTGCCCGACGCATGCCCTCGGGGCGTCGCTAGCGTGTGCGTGAGCTCGAGCACGCCTGCCGCCCAACCCTGTCCTTGGTCTTCGCCTCTTCAGTAGTCTGCCACTGCATCTTGCTCGGATCGTCCGCTCCGCCGTAGGCGAGCGGCACGATGTGATCCACAACGTGCCCGGGGCCAGCCGTGAGTCCGTGCCGAGCCGTTAGCACGCTCAGTGGAACGCTAACACGCCGGAAGGTATTTAAGGTCCTTGGCTCTTCTCGATGAATGGGACTGGAGGACGAGCTCGATCAGTTTCACGGGACTACCCGCTATTACAGGAACTTCACAGGACTGCTTTTCACCGACGGGATCAACTATCTGGCGGACCGAGCTGGCTGCTACTGGCTCGTTGATCTAGTGGGAAGCTATCAACGGAGGCTCGAAGACGTGCCGTTTCAGCTGTGGGAAATAGAGCTCCACGATGATAGGTCGGCCGTTGTCGTGATGAGCGAAGACACTAACGACCCGGTACTCGTACGGCAACGGATTCCCTACACGGACTTTCCTCT
>Ga0187893_10007246_pt1 | contig 18322 bp, 15 predicted proteins | sample MA1701074metaG_FD_139574 | JGI IMG/M metagenome (GOLD analysis project Ga0187893, IMG submission 139574) | White microbial mat communities from a basaltic lava cave in the Kipuka Kanohina Cave System on the Island of Hawaii, USA - MA170107-4 metaG ... | reverse complement strand
GAGCGGCGCGTCGGCCGGCGCCTCCGCCAGCCGCTCCTGCGCGCGCAGGAGGACTCTCGCCTCGATCGAGCGGCGCTCCTGGTTGAGCCGCTCGAGCTCGCCGGCGAGCTGGCGCGCCTCGCCCTCCGAATCGGTGAGGAGCAGGCGGCGGGCGAGGTCGACCTGGCCGAGCCGTCCGGCCGCGTTGAGCCGCGGCGCGAAGCCGAAGCTCACGTCCTCGGCCTCGAGCGGTCGGCCCTCGAGGTTGGCGACGGCCCGCAGCGCGCGCAGGCCGGGCAGCGCGGTCTCCTCGAGCTGCCGCAGCCCGTGCCGCACGAGCACCCGGTTCTCGCCGGTGAGCGGAACGACGTCGGCGACGGTCCCGAGCGCCGTCAGAGCGAGCCCCTCGCGCAGCGTGGCGCGCAGCGCGCCCGCCTGCCGGCGCGCGCCCGGCTGCGCCTCGAACAGCGCGCACGCCAGCTTGAAGGCGACCCCGGCCCCCGAGAGCTTCGCCGCCGGATGGCCGGGGTCGAGCAGCAGAGGATTGAGGACCGCGAGCGCCGGCGGCAGCGTCGCCGGGTTCTGGTGGTGGTCGGTGACGAGGACGTCGATGCCGGCGCCCTGGAGACGCGCGACGGCGTCGTGCGCGGTGGCGCCGTGGTCGACCGTGACCAGCACCGCCGGCCGGCGCCGCGCGACGGTCGCCTCGCCGGCCGCCGACAGCCCGTAGCCGTCGACGGTGCGCTCGGCCACGTGCACCTCCACGACTCCGCCCATCGCCTTGAGCACGCGGGCGAGCAGGCAGGCGCCCGCGAGGCCGTCGACGTCGGAGTCGCCGAAAACGAGGACCGGCTGCCTCTCCGCGACCGCGCGCTGGAGCCGTTCGACGGCGACGGCGGCACCGGGCAGGTCGGCGGACGGGGAGAGGGTCTTGAGGCTCGCCTCGACGAACGCCCGCCCCTGGTCGCGCGTCGCGACGCCCCGCAGCGCGAGCACGCGCGCAGCGAGGGGGGAGAGCGCCAGATCGCGCTCGAGCGCCCTCTCCACGTCGGGGTCGGCGCTGCGGAACGACCAGATGAACGGCCGCCTCATTAAGATCCTTCCGCTCTCGCCCAGGCCCTTCCCGGAGCCGCGCGAGAGTACGCGGCGCCGCGAGGAGCCGTCAAACCCCGAGTGGGACGAAATGTGAGCAGCGAGCTGCGCGCGATTCCGCCGGTCGATCGCCTCCTCGCGCGATTCGTCGACGAGTTCCCCGACTCGCCGCGCCCGCTGCTCCGGGAGGCGCTGCGGACGCTGACCGAGGAGCTCCGCGCGCGCGTGCGCGCCTCGGCACCGCGGCCCGGGACGATCCGCGCGCACTTCGAGAACGGCGGCTTCAAGGCCGAGCTTTCGGCGCGGCTCCACGCCCTCACCGCGCCGCGTCACGCCGCCGTGGTGAACGCGACCGGGGTGCTCCTGCACACCGGGCTCGGCCGGGCGCCGCTCTCCGACTCCGCGCGCGAGGCGCTCCAACGAATCGCCCGCTATGGCCTGGTCGAGATCGACCCGGCGAGCGGCGAGCGCGGCCGCCGCGAGCAGTTCGTGCGCGACCTCCTCTGCGAGCTCACCGGCGCGCAGGAGGCCACGGTCGTCAACAACAACGCGGCGGCGGTCCTCCTGCTCCTGCGCGGGCTCGCCTTCGCGAGGGAGGTGGTCGTCTCGCGCGGCGAGCTGGTGGAGATCGGCGGCGGCTTCCGCGTGCCCGACGTGATGGTGCAGTCGGGCGCGCGGCTGCGCGAGGTGGGGACCACCAACCGCACGCGCGCCGCCGATTTCGCCGCGGCGATCGGGCCGGAGACCGCGCTGCTGCTCAACGTCCACACCAGCAACTTCCGGCTGGTGGGATTCACCGAGGCGCCGAGGCTGGCCGAGCTGGTCGCGCTCGGGCGCGAGCGCGGCGTCGCGGTGGCGGCCGACCTCGGCTCGGGCTACCTGCGGCGGTTCGCGCAGCTCCCGTTCCCCGACGAGCCGGTGGTCGTCGACGCCGTGGCGGCCGGCTGCGACGTCGTGACCTTCAGCGGCGACAAGATGCTGGGGGGCCCGCAGTGCGGGATCCTCGTCGGGCGCAGCGAGGCGATCCTGCGGCTGCGGCGCGAGCCGCTCTTCCGCGCGATCCGGCCCGACAAGCTCACGCTCGCGGCGCTCGAGGCGACCCTGCGCGAGTGGAAGAAGGCGGGTGACGCGCTTCCGATCGGGGTGCCGTTCTACGCCATGCTGGCGGCGACGCGCGCGGAGCTCCGGCGGCGCGCCGAGGCGATCGTGGCGACGAGCGGACTGGCGCCCCCGTTCGCTCAGGTGGTCGACTCGCGCGCGCAGGTCGGCAGCGGCTCGGTGCCCGGCCTCGAGTTCGACTCGGTCGCGGTGGCGCTCGCCGCGCCGGGCGGGCAGGCCGACGCGCTGGCGACCCGGCTGCGCACCGGCGAGCCGAAGCTCTTCCCGCGCGTGCACGAGGGCCGCGTCCTGCTCGACCTGCGCACGATCTTCCCGGACGAGGACGCCGGAGTGGCCGCGGCGCTGAAGGCGGTCGCGCCGGCCGCGGCGAAGAGAGCTTGAGGTCCGCCCCGTCGACGCGGCCCCGACCCGGGCCGGCGGCGCGGCGTCGAACGACGGAGTCCTGGATGTTCGGGAACAAGCAGATCCGGCTCACCGACTACTCGAGCTGCGCGGGCTGAGCCGCCAAGCTCTCTCCGAAGGACCTGGTGCAGGTCCTCTCCGGGCTCGAGATGCCCACCAGCGCCGACGTCCTCCTCGGCCCCGAGGGGTACGACGACGCCGGCGTCTTCCGCATCGCTCCCGACGTCGGACTGGTGCAGACCGTCGACTTCTTCCCGCCGGTGGTCGACGACGCACGCCACTACGGCCGCATCGCCGCCGCGAACTCGCTCTCCGACGTCTACGCCAAGGGAGGCGTGCCGCTCACCGTGCTCCAGATCGTCGGATTCCCGAAGGACAAGGTGCCGCTCACGGTGCTGCGCGAGATCCTGGAGGGCGCCGCCGAGGTGGTGCGCGAGGCCGGGGCGGTGGTGCTCGGCGGCCACTCCGTCGTCGACGCCGAGATCAAGTTCGGGATGGCCGTCACCGGCCGGATCGACCCGGCGCGGATCGTCACCAACGCGGCCGCGAAGCCGGGCGACGTCGTCTACCTGACCAAGCCGCTCGGGATGGGCGCGATCACCACCGCGGCGAAGCTGCGGAAGGTGGGCGCAGATTCGATCGAGGCGGCCTGCGGCATCATGGGCCGCCTGAACAAGGACGCCTGCGAGGCGATGCTCGCCGCGGGCGCGCACGCCGCGACCGACGTCACCGGATTCGGCTTCCTCGGCCACGCCGCCTCGGTCGCCCGCCAGAGCAAGGTCACCTTCGAGTTCGTCGCGCGCGACCTCCCGCTCTTCCCGGGTGCGCTCGACCTGGTGGAGCGCGGGATCATGAGCGGGGGATCGGCGCGGACGCGCGAGTTCCTGGGCCGGGAGGTCGCCTTCGGACCCGACGTCCCGCGCCCGCTCCAGGACCTGCTCTTCGACGCCGAGACCTCCGGCGGCCTGCTGATCGTGCTGCCGCCGGAGCGGGCGGCGGCGCTCGAGTCCGAGCTGGGGCGGCGCGACGTCCCGGTGCACCGGATCGGCCGCGTCGTGCCCGAGCAGGGCGTGCGCGTGCGTGTCGCGTGACGGAGTCCCGGTCAGCGGCGCCGCGCCGCAAGGGCGCCCGGAGGATCTCCGAGATCCCGCGCGACGTCCGCCGGGCGCTCGACGAGGGGCGCGAGGAGACGGTGACCCTGGTCGAGTGGCTGGCGATCGACAAGGCCCGGCTGATCGAGAAGGTGCTGCCCGGGCTCGGGTTCCGGCGCGAGCAGGTCGCGGGGCTGGCGGCCCACGCGCGCGCCCTGGCCTCCGCCGGCGTGACCGTGCAGATCAAGCAGGTGGGCGCGAAGCTGCACGAGATGCTCTCCGCGGAGCCGTCGCGCCGGCGCGAGCAGCTCTTCGAGGCGATCGCGACCCACCGCTCCGACATGGTGCGCGCCTTCGCGGCCTACTCGCTCCTGGCCGACGGGACGCTCGACCTGCCCGACCGGCTCGGGCGAGCCCGGCGCTTCGCCGCCGACCGCAACATGACGGTGCGCGAGTGCGCCTGGGACTCGTTCCGGCCGTGGCTCGCGGAGGAGCTTCCGCGGGGGCTGCGGATCCTGCTCCTGTGGGCGCGCGACCGCGACCCCAACATCCGCCGCTGCGCCACCGAGGCGACCCGCCCGCGCGGGGTCTGGACCCAGCACCTCGAGGCGCTCAAGATCGATCCGACGCCGGGACTGCCGCTGCTCGAGGCGTGCCGTTCCGACCCGAGCGACTACGTGCGCCGCTCGGTCGCCAACTGGCTCAACGACGCGAGCAAGACCCGCGCCGACTGGGTGCGGCAGGTCTGCGCGCGCTGGACGCGCGTCTCCGCCACCCCCGAGACGGCGTGGATCGTGAAGCGGGCGCTGCGCACCGTCCGACGCGCGGGGTGAGGGCGGCGCGGCGATGGCGGCGCCCGAGCGCTTCGACCTGGTCGTGATCGGAGCCGGCCCGGCCGGGCTGGCGGGGGCGATCGCGGGAGGGGTCCTCGGCCGCAGGGTCGCGCTGGTGGAGCGCGCGCGCGACGTGGGCGGCGCGCTCATCAACACCGGCACCCTCCCGAGCAAGACCCTGCGCGAGACGGCGCTCGCGCTCTCGGGCTTCCGCACCCGCGATCTCCACGGCGTCGACCTGTCGCTGCGGCGTGCGGCGCGCGTCTGCGACTTCCTCCACCACGAGCGCGACGTGAAGCGGATCGCGCGCGCCGACTTCGCGGAGAGGCTCGCGGTCTCCGGCGTGACGCCGGTCGCGGGGACGGCTCGCTTCGTCGGCCCGCACGTCGTGGAGGTCGTCCCGCCGGCGGGGGCGTCCGGGAAGCCCCGGCGGCTCTCGGGGCGATACGTCCTGATCGCGACCGGCTCGCGGCCGGTGCGCCCGCCCGAGTTCCCGTTCGAGCACCCCCGGGTGTGGGACTCGGACGAGATCCTCGAGCTCGAGCGCCTTCCCCGCCGCCTCGCGGTGATCGGCGCCGGGGTGGTCGGCATCGAGTACGCCTCCACGTTCAACGCGCTCGGCGCGCAGGTGCACGTCGTCGACGGGCGCGGCGAACTGCTGCCGTTCCTCGACGACGAGCTGTCGCGGCGGCTGCAGCGGGCGATGTCGCGCCTCGGCGTGCGCTTCCACTGGAACGAGCGGGTGCGGTCGTGCGGGGCGCCGCGGCGCGGACCGATCCGCCTCGCGCTCTCCTCGGGCGCGACGCTCGCGGTGGACGCCGTGCTGGTCGCGGCCGGGCGGCGCGCCTGCGTCGAGGGGCTCGCGCTGGAGGCGGCGGGCCTTGCAGTCGACGAACGCGGCCTCGTCGCGGTCGACCGCAGCTGCCGGACCCGGGTGCCGCACGTCTTCGCCGCCGGCGACGTGGTCGGCTTCCCGGCGCTCGCGTCCGTGAGCGCGGAGCAGGCGCGCGTCGCCGTCTGCGCCGCCTTCGGCGGACGCTTCAAGAAGGAGATCGCGCCGCTCCTCCCGAGCGGCATCTACACCATCCCGGAGGTGAGCTCGGTGGGCGCCACGGAGGAGTCGCTGCGCGAGCGTCGCGTCGACTACGTGGTGGGGCGCGCGTCGTACGCCCACAACGCGCGCGGCGCGATCATCGGCGACCGCGCCGGGCTGCTGAAGCTCCTGTTCCGGCGCCGCGACCTGCGGCTGCTCGGCGCCCACATGATCGGGGAGCAGGCGACCGAGCTGGTGCACATCGGATTGATGACGCTGCTGCGCGGCGGCGGCGCCGCCGACCTGCAGCGCGCCTGCTTCAACGTGCCGACGCTCTCGAACCTCTACAAGGACGCCGCCTACCGCGCGCAGATCGCGCGCGATCTGCCGGCGGCCGCGGGTCGCGCCGCTCGCGCGCGCCGGCTCAGGAGGCGGACGGCGCCGATCGCGGCGCGCCCGCGACCCGCTCGCGGATCGCCTGGATGACCACGTAGAGCACCGGCGTGAAGACGAGGCCGAGCAGGGCGTTGCCGATCATCCCGAAGAAGACGGCGGTGCCGATCGCCCGCTGGCTGGCGGCGCCGGCGCCGCACGCGACCATCATCGGCAGCACGCCGAGGATGAAGGCGAGCGCGGTCATGAGGATCGGGCGCAGGCGCAGGCGCGCCGCCTCCGCCGCCGCCTCCACGATCCCCTTGCCCTGCTCGCGCGCGGCCTTGGCGAACTCGACGATCAGGAGCGCGTTCTTGGCGCCGAGCCCCACCCGCAGCACCCGCCCGACCTGGGTGTAGACGTTGTTGTCCAGCCCGCGGAGCATGAGGCCGGCCATCGCGCCGAGCACGGCGAGCGGGATCGACTGGATGACCGAGAGCGGCACCGTCCAGCCGCCTGCACGCCGATCGCCGCCTCGGAGCATCCGTCGTCGACGGACGGCGCCGGGCCGCTCTCGCCGGGCCAGCTCGACGAGACGCTCCCGAACGCCTCCTGGAGCTGCGGGAAGAACCGTCCCACCGCGATCCCGCGGCGCGCCCGCGACTCGAGCACGCGCAGGCCGGCCGTGCGCAGCGTCAGGTTTCGCGTCCGCGCCGCCTTCACCAGCGCGTCGGGCGTCGGATCGCCGAAGCTCTCCCACCACGGGGCGGGAGTCTCCGCGGCGCCGGTGGCCCGTCCGCGCGCGTCCTCGAGCCAGGCGCCGTTCACCCCCGCCTCGGAACGCTCGCAGTCCGGGCCGACGCGGCAGGCCGAGGTGACGAGGAGCGCGGCGAGAGCGGCCCGGCTCGGAGCGTGGGGTGCGACCAGGAACGCGCGGGAGGATGTGGATAACGTCGGGCCGCGCGGTCGTGCGATCCGGCCGCCGCGCGCATGAGGAGGCGCCGATGGTCCCGCTGACCCCCCGGGTGCACGTCCACCTCCACGTCTCCGACCTCGCGCGCAGCCGCGACTTCTACCAGCGGCTCCTCGGCGTCGCGCCGGTCAAGGGGAAGGCCGACTACGCCAAGTTCCTGCCCGACTTCGTGCCGCTCAACCTCGCGATCTCGCAGCCCGCGGATCGAGCCGCGGCCCCGCCGGCGGGCCAGGTCAGCCACCTCGGCATCCAGGTCGCGTCCCCGCAGGAGGTGCGCGCCCACCTCGATCGCGTGCGCGCCGCCGGTCTCGACGTGCGCGTCGAGATGGACGTCGACTGCTGCCACGCCAACCAGGACAAGTTCTGGGCGCGCGATCCCGACGGCGTCGAGTGGGAGCTCTACTACCTGCGCCGCGACCTCGGCGGCATCCCGCTTCCCACCGTCCCGGCGACCGCCGCCGACCTCCCCACTCCCGCCTGCTGCGCACCCGATACGCAAGCCGCCGGCGGATGAACGCGATCCGCGGCTGGCACGCCCGCCAGGACTCGAACCTGGGACCTGCGGTTTAGAAAACCGCCGCTCTAGCCGGCTGAGCTACGGGCGCGTGGCGCGTCGGAAGGTCGTCATCCAACGGTCGGCGCGAGCGAGGGTCAAGCTCCGTGGAGATCGGGCGCCCGGCGCGTGGCGGTGCGCCGCGGGCGGCGGTAGATTCCCGGCCCCTTCGACGGGAGCCGCGCTCCGGGACGTCGCGGCCCTCCCGTGCGGGGCGGGAGGCGGGCGCGGCATGGCGGGCATGAAGATCCTCCTGGTCGGGTCGGGCGGCCGCGAGCACGCGCTCGCCGACGCGATCCTCGCCTCGCCGCTCACCGGGAAGCTCTTCGTCGCGCCCGGCAGCGACGCGCTCAGCGACATCGCGACCTGCGTCGATCTCGCCGCCGACGACGTCGAGGGGCTGGCGCGCTTCGCGCGCGAGATGGCGATCGACCTCACGGTGGTGGGGCCCGAGGTGCCGCTCGTCCTCGGGATCGGCGATCGTTTCGCCGGGCTCGGGCTCAGGCTGTTCGGCCCGTCGAAGGCGGCGGCGCAGCTCGAGGGCAGCAAGGTGTTCGCCAAGACGCTGCTGCGCAAGTACCACATCCCCACAGCCGACCATCGCGTCTTCACCGATCCGCGCCACGCCGAGCTGTGGGTCTCCGAGCAGCAGGGCGGCTGGCCGTGCGTGCTCAAGGCGGACGGCCTCGCCGCCGGGAAGGGCGTCGTCGTCGCCGAGGACCCGAAGGAGGCGCTCGAGGCCATCGAGCGCATCATGGTCCGCCGCGAGTTCGGCGAGGCGGGCGCGCGGCTGGTGCTCGAGGAGTGCCTGGTCGGCGACGAGATCTCGGTGCTCGCCGTCAGCGACGGAAGGACGCTGTGCACGCTCGAGCCGGCGCGCGACCACAAGCGTGCCTTCGACGGCGACGCCGGCCCCAACACCGGCGGCATGGGCGCCTGCTCCCCGTCCCCGGTCTGGACCCCCGAGCTCGAGGCCGACGTCGAGGCGCGCATCCTCGTCCCGACGCTGCACGCGCTCAACCGCGAGAAGATCGACTTCCGCGGCGTCCTCTACGCCGGTCTGATGCTCACCCGCGAGGGGCCCAAGGTGCTCGAGTTCAACGTGCGCTTCGGCGATCCGGAGGCGCAGGTGATCGTGCCGCGGCTGCGCACCGATTTCGTCGAGCTGGCGCTCAAGACCTGCGAGGGCCGGCTCGAGGAGCTCGGCGACCTCGACTTCTCGCCCGAGGTCGCGCTCACCGTGATCCTGGCGTCGGGCGGCTACCCCGGACCCTGCAAGACGGGACGGCGGATCGAGGGGCTCGACGAGGCGCGGCAGGTGCCCGGCGTGCGGCTCCATCACGCCGGCACGCGCCGCGAGGAGGGTCGCTGGCTCACGAACGGCGGCCGCGTGCTCGGGGTCACGGCCCTCGCCTCGTCGATGGAGGAGGCGCGCCACCGCGCCTACCAGGCGGTCGGCCGCATCCGCTTCGAGGGCATGCACTGCCGCCGCGACATCGGCGTGCACAAAGCCGTCGACTGGGCGCCGCCGTGACCAGCGTCGTGATCCCGGCGCTCGGGGACGGCGCGGCGCTGCGGCGGAACCTGCCGCGGCTCGCCGCGCTCGCCGGCTCGAAGGAGCTGATCGTGGCGGACGGCGGGGGCAACGACGAGGCGCGCGCGGACGCGGCGCGCGTCGGCGCGCGCTTCGTCGCCGGTCGCGCCGGCCGCGGGCCGCAGCTCAACGCCGGCGCCGCGCAGGCGCGCGGCGAGCGGCTGCTCTTCCTGCACGCCGACTCCTGGCTCGACGACGGCGCCCTGCTCGAGGTGGAGCGCCGGCTCGACGACGGCGCGATCGCCGCCGGGGTCTTCCGCCAGCGCATCGAGGGGGAGCGGCTGGCCTACCGCTGGATCGAGCGCGCCGCGTCGCTGCGCAGCGCGCTCCTGCGCTGCCCCTACGGCGACTCGGGGCTCTTCCTGCGGCGCTCCGACTTCGAGCGCATCGGCGGCTTTCCCGAGCTCCCCCTCTGCGAGGACCTCGCCATGGCGACGCGCCTGCGGCGGCTGGGCCGGGTGGTGGTGGCCGACGCGCGCGTCCACCTCAGCCCGCGGCGGTGGGAGAGGCATGGCGTCCTCAAGACCACGCTGCTCAACTGGGGAATCGCGGGCGCCTTCCATCTCGGCGTCGCGCCGGAGAAGCTCTACCGCATCTACTACGGACGCGCGCTGACCGGACCGGAGGCCGCGCCCGACGGCGGCTGGGGAGCGGGGGGAAGAGCGATGAACGGCACGCAGCTCCGCCGGCCGCACGAGGGGCCGGGAGGCCGGCCATGACCGACGCCGCCGCGCCCGGATCGGTCGATCGGGAGAGCCCCTCGCCCGCGGCCGCGCGCCGCTCGGCGGCGCAGCTCCAGTCGGAGCGGGTCGAGCGCGAGTTCGAGTCGTTCATCCGCAAGAAGGGGCTCAAGCTCACCTCGCAGCGCCGCCGGATCCTCAAGCGCATCTTCGCGACCGACCGCCACTTCACGGCCGAGGAGATCCACGAGGCGTTCCGGCGCGGCCGCACCGAGGTCTCGCGCGCCACGGTCTATCGCACGCTCTCGCTCCTGGTGGAGGGCGGATTCATCGACATGCTCGAGCTCGGCGGCGACACCAAGCGCTACGAGCACATCCTCGACCGCGAGCACCACGACCACCTGCTCTGCACGCGCTGCGGCGCGGTGGTGGAGTTCCAGGAGCCGCGCATCGAGGCGCTGCAGGACGAGGTGGCCCGCCGCAACTCCTTCAAGATCACCTCGCACTCGCTGCGGCTGTTCGGCACCTGCAGGAAGTGCGCGTCCGCCGAGTCCGCGAACGCCGGGAGCCCGTAGCTGCGGTCTCTGGAGCCTCGACCGGGCCCGGCGGAGCGAAGGATGGGAGGGCCGGTCGCGGCGGATGCTCGTCCGCCGACCGCCGGGCGGCTCGGGAGGCCGCTCCAGAGGCGTCACAGGCGGTCGAGGCCGAGCCGCTCGATCTCGAGCTTCAGCGCCGGCTGCGCGGCGAGCATGCGCAGGAACCGGGCCGCGGTGGGCGGCGCGATCTGCGCCGCGCCGAGCGCCGCGGCGGGATCGAGCGCCTCGAGCCGCGCGCGCGCCGCGTCGGGCCGCGCCCGCTGCATGTCGACGCACGCCTCGAGCAGCTCCTCGATCGCCGTCGACCCGGGCTCGGCGGGCGCGAACCGGCGGGCGACGGCGAGGTTCTCGCGCGCCTTCTCGCTCTGCATCTCGCCGAGCGCCGTCACCGCGTAGGCGATCTGCGACTGGCGGAACGCGCGGCGCCGGCCGGCGTCGTCCCCGAGCTCCTGCAGCGCGAGCGCGAGCTCGCGCCAGAGGTCCCCGTCCTCCGGCGCGCGCGGGGCGATCAGGTCGAGGATCTGCGCCGCCAGCCGGCCGCGCCGAGCCCCGCGCAGCGCGCGCGCCTGCGCGAGGAGCGGCGCGACCGCCGAGTCGCCCTCGGCATCGAGCCGCGCGCGCGCGGCCGCGAGCTCGCGCCCGGCCGACGCGAGCAGCTCGGCGAGCCCGGCCTCCACGCCGCCGCGCCACGGCTCGAGCGCGTGCAGGCGCGCGATCGCCGCGCGCGCCGTCTCGTCGTCGCCGGCGCGCGCCGCCGCCTCGGCCAGCGCCTGCCACGAGGCGACGTGGGCGGGCACCAGGTCGAGCGCGCGCTGCAGGCACTCGCGGGCGCGCGCGAGGTGGTGATCGGCGGCGCCGGCGTCGCCGCGGGCGGCGCGCAGGAACTGCACGCCGATCGAGTACTGGCGATCCACGTTGAAGCGGTCGAGCGCCGCGGCGCGCGCGAGGGCGTCGAGGTCGCCGCGGTCGAGCGCGCCGTCGCGCGCCGCGCGCCAGTCGGAGAGCTCCGCGCGCAGCGTCGGCAGCGCGAGCCAGAGCGACGCCGCCGCGACGGCCGCCGCGAAGAGCCGCGCGAAGGGGAGCTCGCGCGGGCGCGACGAGCTCACCTCGTCCTCGCACGCCAGCACGCCCCCGGCGAGGAGCGCGCCGAGGAGCGCGCAGGCCGGGTCGTAGAGCGTCGACCACGTGAGCGACGCCGCCAGCCATGCCACGCCGCCGGCCGCCAGCGCGGCGCGGGAGCTGCCGTCGTCGCCGCGCGTCGCGCGCGGCGCGCGCGCGAGCACGGCGGCGAGCCCCGCCAGCGCCAGCATCGCGAGCACGCCGGTGAGCGCGCCCCCCTCGGCGAGCAGGCGCAGCGGCTCGTTGTGCGGATGGTCGACCTCGGAGGCGGCGCCCTCGCGCGTGCCGATCCGCGCCTCGCGCTCCCGCCGCACGCGCGGGTACTCGTCGCGGAACCGCCCGGGCCCGCAGCCGAGCAGGGGACGCTCGGCCACCAGCGCGAGCGTCGAGCGCGCGACGTCGAGGCGCACCCGGTTGGAGCTGCGCTCGAGCCCGAGCCCGAGGGGCCGTGCGGCCGCCTCGCTGCCGGGCGCCGCCGCCAGCGCGATCGCCAGGCCCGCGGCGACGCCGAGCGCGGCGGCGCCGGCGGCGCGCGCCCGCGCGCGCGGGATCGCCGCGCGCCGCAGGAGGAGGAGCGCCGCCGCCAGGCCGGCCGCGGCCGCCAGCCACGCTCCGCGCGAACGCGCGAGGACGAGGGCGGCCGCCAGCAGCGCCGTCGCGAGCGCCGCGAGGAGGGCGCGCGGCCGGCCGGCCCGCGCCGCCGCGACCGCGAAGCAGGGGGCGGCGAAGGCGGCGAAGGCGGCGCTGTTGCCGAAGGTGGCCTCGGGCACGGGAGCGGTGCGGGGGCCGTAGACGGGGTCGAGGCCCAGCGCCTGGCCGACCGCGACGGCGCCGAGCACGCCGCCGAGCGCGACGATGCCTCGCAGCAGCGTCTCGCCGCGCTCCCACGCCACCTCGCGCACGAGGAGGCCGGCGAGGATCGCGAGCAGCAGCTCGAGCAGCCCGCGCAGCACGATCACGCGCTCGCCGCTCCCGGGCGCCTGCGTCGCGAGCGCACACGCGGCGGCCAGCGCGAACCCGCCCGCCACGACGACCACGCGGCGCGCCGCCCCGCCGATCGTGCGCACGAAGGCGCGCTGCATCGGCGGCAGCAGCAGCAGCGCGCTCGCGGCCGCGAGGAGGATCGAGCGCTTGAGCGCGAGCAGGTCGTAGGCGAAGGGCTGCGTCGCGAGCGCGACGAGGGCGAGCGCGAGGACGAGGAGCCGCGCGGTCATTCCGCGATCATGCCCGCGGGATCATCCGTCCGTCCGCGCGTCGAGCCGCTCTCCCAGCAGGGCGTCGAGGAAGCGCTCCGGGTCGAACGGCTCGAGGTCGTCGACGCCCTCGCCCACGCCGACGTAGCGCACCGGGATCCCCAGGCGCTCGCGGATCGAGATCACCGCGCCGCCGCGTGCGGTGCCGTCGAGCTTGGCCAGGAGGACGCCGGTGAGCGGCACCACCTGGGTGAAGACCTCGGCCTGCCGGATCGCGTTCTGGCCGGTGGTGGCGTCGAGCACGAGCAGCGTTTCGTGCGGCGCCTCCGGGATGCGCTTCTCGAGCACGCGCCGCACCTTCCCGAGCTCCGCCATCAGGTCGTCGCGCGTGTGCAGGCGGCCGGCGGTGTCCACCACCAGCGCGTCGACGCCTTGCGCGACCGCGGCGGCGGCGGCGTCGAAGGCGACGGCGGCGGGGTCGGAGCCGGCCGCCTTGCTCACGACCGGCACGCCCACCCGCCCGGCCCACAGCGCGAGCTGCTCGATCGCCGCGGCGCGGAACGTGTCGCACGCGGCCACCATCACGCGGCGGCCGTCGCGGGCGAGCGCGCGCGCGAGCTTCGCCACCGAGGTGGTCTTGCCCGACCCGTTCACGCCCACCACCAGGATCACCGTCGGTCCGGACGCCGCGACGCGCAGGGCCGGCGGCGCGTCGCCGAGCTTGCGGCGCAGGAGGTCGCGCAGCCGCTCGCGCACCTCCCCGGTGGTCTTGAGCCTGCGGTCGCGGTACTCGGCGCGCAGCACTCCCAGCACGTCGAGCGCCGCGGGGCCGAGGTCGCCGGCGAAGAGCACCGACTCGAGCTCGGCCAGGAAGGCCTCGTCGAGCTCGCGCGCGATGCCGAACAGGCGCGAGAGCCCGCCGGCGAGCTTCTCGCGCGTCTTCTGCAGGCTGGCGCGGAGCCGCGCGAGGATCATCGCGGCCCCGCGCTCTCGTCGGCGGCGCCCGCCTGCTCCGGCGCCTGCGGCTCCTCCTCGTCGGCGTCGTCGGGCGCCGCCGCCGGATCGGCGGGGAACGGCCGCTGCCGCTGGAGCTGGTCGAGGATGCCGTTCACGAAGGCGCCGCTCTGCGCGGTCGAGTAGCGCTTGCCGAGCTCGATCGCCTCGTTGAGGGCGACGCGCGCCGGGACGTCGGCGCGGTGCAGGAGCTCGAAGGCGGCCAGCCGCAGGATGTTGCGGTCGACGGCCGGCATGCGCGCCAGCGACCAGTGGACCGCGAGCGCGGCGATGCGGCGGTCGAGGTCGTCGCGGTGGCTGCGCACCCCGTCGACCAGCTCGGTCGCGAAGCGGTGCGCGACGCGCGAGGCGCCCGACTCCTTCAGGAACTCGGCGAGCCCCGGGCGGGCGTCGTCGCCGCGCAGGTCGAGCATGTAGAGGAACTGCAGCGCGAGCTCGCGCGCGCGAGTCCGGCGCCGCATCGGTCACGCCCCCGTCGCCGGCCGCGTCGCGGCGCCGGCCGCCAGCCGGCGCTTGAGATCGGCCATCGCGAGCGCGGCGCGCGCCGCGTCGCGCCCGCGGTGGTCCGAGCCGTCGGCCGAGCGCGCCAGCGCCTGCTCGAGGTTCTCGCAGGTGAGCACGCCGAACGCGACCGGCACGCCGGTCTCGAGCGCCACGCGCGCGATCGAGTCGGCGGCGACCCGGCAGACGTGCTCGTAGTGGTCGGTCTCGCCGCGGATCACCGCGCCGAGGCAGACCACCGCGTCGACGCGGTGGCGCTCGATGGCGAGCTTCGCCGCGAAGGCGAGCTCGAGGGCGCCCGGTACCTCGATCCGCAGCAGCCGGTCGTCGGCCACGCCGCCCTCGCGCAGCGCCGCGAGCGCCCCCGCCAGCAGCCGCTGCGTGACGAGGTCGTTGAAGCGGCTGCGCACGACGGCCACCCGCAGGTCGCCGCCGTCGCACGCGCCGTCGCGGGAAGCCTTCTCGGGCCGTACCATGCCACTCGGTCTTTCCGGGGAGCGGGGAATCGGGAGATTCTTTCGAGCGTGCGCGCGGTTGCCAAGAGTGAGCCCGTTCCGCCGCGGATCGCGCGGCGAGGGAGCGCCGCTGCGGGCGCGCTGGTCGCGGCGCTCGCCGCCGCGTGCGGGGCCAGCGAGGCGCCGGCGGCGCGAGCCGCCGCCGCGCCGGCGGCCGCCGGCGCGCCGCCCCCCAACCTCCTGCTGGTGGTGATCGACACGCTGCGCCGCGACCACCTCGGCCTGCACGGCTACCCCAAGCCGGTGAGCCCGAACCTCGACGCCTTCGCGCGCGAGGCGGCGGTCTTCGACCGCTGCGTCGCGGCGAGCTCCTGGACCGAGCCGAGCACCGCATCCCTCCTGAGCGGCCTCTATCCGGCGCGCCACGGCGCCCACGAGTACGCGCGCGTGCCGCCCGAGGCGGAGATGCTGGCCGAGCTCCTGCAGGCGGCCGGCTACCGCACCGGCGGCGTCTCGGGCAACCCCAACGCCTCGCCGCTGTTCGGCTTCGACCAGGGCTTCGACCACTTCCATTTCCCGGGCACCGACGTCGCGCGCGAGTACCCCGACGTGAGCGAGCTCGTGGCGCGCGCCGAGGAGTTCCTGGCGCAGGACGACGGCCGGCCCCTCTTCCTCTACCTGCACGTGATGAACGTGCACGGACCCTACCGGGCGCCTCCGGAGTTCCGCGCCCGCTTCCTCGAGGAGCCGCACGCCGAGTTCCCGTTCCAGAACGAGCTCTGGATCGACCTGCTTCGGCGCGGGCGGGTGGAGCGGCGCGGCGAGGTGGGGGCCGAGCAGCTGCGCGATCTCCGGGCTCGCTACGACGGAGCGATCGCCTACCCCGACCAGGTGCTCGGCCACTTCCTGCGCCGCCGGCGGGCGGCGGGGGGCGCCGGGCGCGACCTCGTGGTGATCACCTCCGACCACGGCGAGGAGCTGTTCGACCACGGCGGTTTCGGCCACGGCTTCACCCTCCACCGCGAGCTGATCGACGTGCCGCTCCTCCTGCGCCGGCCGGGCGGGGAGGGGGGCGGGCTGCGGATCGACGCGCCGGTGAGCCTCGTCGACCTGCCGGCGACGCTCCTCGACCTGCTCGGGCTGCAGCCGGCGGGGAGCGAGGGGCGCGTGGGCGACGGGATCTCGCTGCGGCCGCTGCTCGAGGGGGGCGCGATCGAGCGCGACGCGCCGATCGTCGCGCAGCTCGAGCGCGGCCGCCAGGGCGCGGCGTTCCTGGTGCAGCGCTGGCCGCTGCGCGTGATCGAGACCGAGCGCGACTACGCCGGGCGCACCGGCGTCCTCGAGCTGTTCGACCTCGCCGCCGATCCCGCCGAGCGGCGCGACCTCGCCGCGGAGGATCCCGAGCGGGCGGCGCGGCTGCGCGCGGCGCTGCGCGCGCGGCGCGCCGCGCTCGAGTCGCAGGGACTCGACGCCGAGCGCCCCGCGCTCGACGAGCGCACGCTGCAGGCGATGCAGGCGCTCGGCTACTGAGCGGCGGCCCCGGCCGGCGGCGCGGCGCCGGCGCGGCGCGCGGGCCTTGACTCGCCGCGAGCAGCGCCGCAGAGTGTCGCCTCTCGCGCCCGGCACGAGGCGCGAGCGCCGCGCCCGTAGCTCAGCTGGATAGAGCGTCGGCCTCCGGAGCCGAAGGCCAGAGGTTCGAATCCTCTCGGGCGTACCAATCGTCCGGCCGGTTCCGCTCCGCGACCCGACGGGACGGCCGCCGGTCGACGGCCGCGCGGACGGCTCCGCGCGGAACGCGCGGGAGGAGCGACATGGCGCGCAGCTTCGTCGATGGCGCCGCACCGGTCGACGGCGCGAACGCGACCCGGGTCTCCCACGTCCCGTGAGGCGCGCGCCGGGTCGCGCGCGGGCGGCTGGATCGGCGCGCGCGCCGCGTGGCGCTTCGCTGCCCCGGGCGGTGGGGGCGCAGGGGGACGGCGCGGTGGTCGAGCTGCCGGGGGTCGCGGCGACGCTGCGCAGCGGCCGGCGCCTGCTCCCGGTCGATCCCGCCGACCTGATCCCGCTGCCGGAGGGGAGCACGCTCTACGCGCTGCCCGGGCGCACCGCGGTGGGGATCACGCCGGAGGGGGGACTCTCGCCGCTCCCGGGCCGGGGCGCGGTGGCCGCCTTCCTTCCGCCGGGGTACTCCCTCTTCGGGCTGGCGTCCTACGAGAGCGCGCGCGGAGCGCCGCTCCTGCCGCTCTTCGCCTACTCCGCGCTCTGCTGGTGGCGCGGCGCCTTCCACGTGCCGGCCGCGCGCGTCGAGATCGACGTGAAGCACGATCCCGCGCAGTTCGACGACGCCGCGCTCCCCGCCCGCGTCGGGCGGATGCGCGCGCGGCACCCCGGCAACCGGCTGGTCGCGCACCTCGCCGACCGCTGCGCGCTGCGCTACGGCTGCGCCAACGCGAAGAACCTGTTCCTCGAGCGCTGGGAGTGCCCGGTGCCGCTCGCGCCCGCCTGCAACGCCGCCTGCGTCGGCTGCATCTCGGCGCTTCCGGACGCGCCGATCCCGTCGCCGCAGGAGCGGCTGACCTTCGTGCCGACGGCCGCCGAGGTGCTCGAGTTCGCGCTTCCGCACCTGCAGTCGGCGCCGCGCGCGATGCTCTCCTTCGGCCAGGGGTGCGAAGGCGAGCCGCTGCTGCAGGCCGGCCTGATCGAGGAGGTCGTGCGCGCCATCCGCCGCGCCACCGCGCGCGGCACCCTCCACCTCAACACCAACGGCAGCCGCCCCGACCTGGTGGAGCGGCTGTGCGACGCCGGTCTCGACTCGATCCGGGTCAGCCTCAACAGCGCCCGCGCGCAGCCCTACCACGCCTACTACCGGCCGGCCGGCTACGGCTTCGAGGAGGTCGTGCGCAGCCTCGAGGTGGCCACGGGGCGCGGCTGTTTCACCAGCATCAACTATCTCGCCTTCCCCGGCTTCACCGACGCCGACGAGGAGGTGGCCGCGCTCGAACGGTTGATCGAGCGCACCCGGCTCGACCTGATCCAGTGGCGCAACCTCAACATCGATCCGGAGGCCTACCTCGACGTCGTGCAGCTCGGGGAGGCGACGCCGGCGCGCGGCATGCGCCGGCTGCACGACCACCTGCGGACCCGCTTCCCGCGGCTGCGCCACGGCTACGTCAACCCTCCGCGCGAGAGCTTCGTCGCCTCGGCGATGGGGAGGGAGTGATGGGCGCGGCGCTTCGGATCGCCGCGCTGTGCGGCGCCGCGGTCGCGGGGCGCGCGGGAGCCGGCGCGGGCGCTCCGCCGCGCTCCGAGACGATGCACCTTCACGTCAGCCAGCGCGGCGGGAGCGACGCCGCCGACGGCTCCGCCGATCGCCCGTTCGCCACGATCCGGCGCGCGCTCGAGCTGGCGGCGCGCTTTCCGGAGCGGAGATCGACCATCCAGCTCGGGATCGGCCACTACGGACCCGACACCGGCGAGAGCTTCCCGATCCGGCTGCGCGACCGCGTGCGGCTCGCGGGGTCGGGCTCGCGCAGCTGCGAGATCGTGGGACTTCCCGATCTGCCGGTGATCGAGCTGCCGGCGTCGGGCTCGGTCACGCTGGAGAGCGTCGTGCTGCGCGGCGGGTCGTCCGGGATCGCAGCGGCGGCCGGCTGCGACGCCGACCGGCTCGAGGCGGCGGTGGTCGACGTGGCGATCGAGGGAGGCGCGGCGGGCGTCGACCTCGCG
>Ga0187893_10007245_pt1 | contig 18324 bp, 17 predicted proteins | sample MA1701074metaG_FD_139574 | JGI IMG/M metagenome (GOLD analysis project Ga0187893, IMG submission 139574) | White microbial mat communities from a basaltic lava cave in the Kipuka Kanohina Cave System on the Island of Hawaii, USA - MA170107-4 metaG ... | reverse complement strand
TAGGAGAGAGAGAGAGAGAGAGAGAGAGAGAGAGAGAAAAAAAAAAAACGAGGGGGAAGGAGAGGCGGTGGGGGGAGGGGGAGGGATCGGTGCTGGGGGGGGCGCGGGGTACAGGGCGGGGGGGGCGGTGGGCGGGCGGGCCCCGGGCGGCCCCTTCCTCCCCCTGCGCCCGGCGCCCCCCCGCCCCCCTCGCTTTTTTTTTTTCTCTCTCTCTCTCTCTCTCTCTCTCTCTCTCTCCTAGAGGAGCTGGTGGCGTAGAAGCATTTCATTCCGCGTCTCGCGATTAAGAAGGCCATTAGAACTCCGCATGTGTCGTTCCTTCAAAGTCAACGACAGCGGCCGAAGGTCAAGATCGACGGGAATCGCTGCCGTCTCACGCCTGGAACGCCGGGCTGCGCGCCTCGTAGTGCCGCCGCTCGCCTCCCAGCATCCGCGAGATCAGCGTGCCGAGTCCGCGCCGCAGCGCTGATACCGGGTCGCGCCGGCCGCGTACCGCCGGCTGCAGGTCGCCGCGCAGCCAGCTCTGGAGCTCGTCCAGGTCGCTGAACGACAGCGTCTCGACGTCGAGCACCACGTTGTAGTAGTAGAACTCGCCGCGACGCAGCGGGGCGAGCGTCACCTGCTCCGGCTTGGCGACGGCGTCCTCGGCTGCCGTGCGCGTCGGGACGCCCGCAGGCACCTCGGTGGCGCGCAGTTCGCGGCGCACGATCTGGTACTGCTTCGAGTACGGGTCGTACCGGACGAGCACGTTCCACGTGTGCGTGGACTCGAGGTTGTCGAAGAAGCCGCCCGCCCGCCACAACTCGAGCCGGAACCGGAACGCCGCGGGGAACCCGTTGAGCAGCAGGTCGTGGATGCGATTGTCGGACAGCATCCGCGCCGCAATGACGCTGGCGCCGGTCGGCGGCGCGTTGGGCGGCAGCAGTCCGACGGACAACTGCGGCCCGCGCTGTGCCGCGAGGGGCACAGCGACGGACAATAGAACCAACGCGAGTCGGACCCGCGCGCCGCTCAGAATCTGTGCTTGATCCGGATGAAGTAGTTCACGGGCTCGTTCGGGACGTTCATCGCCTTCGCCGCGTACAGGCCGAACGCGTTGAAGTCGAGGCCGAGCCCGAGGTCGGTCCGGAACGTCGACAGCTTCGGCATCTGGTTCCGGCCGAACGTCAGCGAGTCGGCGGTCGGGCCCACGAGCCAGCCCCGGCCCGCGTCGGCGAAGATCACCCACATGCCGCCGGAACGACTGCTGTAATGGTCGTCGTCCCAGTCGGTGAACAGGTCGAAGTGCAGCGAGCCGCGGTACTCCACCTGCGCCAGCGCCATGCGGTCGCACTGCCCCGGCATGCCCGGCTCGAAGTTGCCCGTGGTGCACGTCAGCATCGCGCTGGACGACGCCGACCGGAAGTCGAACCCTGGCATCGCGCCGGAGCCGTCCAGCGAGAAGCGCTTCTGCAACGGCAGCGGATCGCCGTTCACCCAGCCACCGGCGACCAGTCGCAGGTTAAGCTGCGCGTCCGGAGACACACGGTTGTAGCGCCGGATGTCCGCAAAGACACGCGCGTACTCGATGTCGAGTGGCGAGGTGATGCCCACCGGTTCCGAACGGAACGCCGGCGACGTGACGTTTCCGTACCCGTTCTCGAGTTCGAACGTGGCGTACCAGCCGTACCAGGGATCGCGCGTGTCGTTGCGCGTGTCGAGCTTGAGCCGGCTGGTAACCAGGTGCATCGACGCCTCGTCGAAATCCGGGTTCGGGCGCCACAGCGCGTCGCGGCGCGTGAGCGTCCACGGGGTCGACGCGAGCCGCGACATCCAGCGCTCCTGGCCATAAGCGACCGTCAGTTCCGCGCCGCGCCGCACGTAGAGACCAGCGCGCACCTGACCCCCGTGGCGCTCGTAGTAGTCGCGGTAATCGCGTCGCGCCGCGAACGCCGCGAGCGCCGCCTCGAGATCGGTGAGCTTCCAGCTCTCGACGGGGTCAATCACGCTGAACGCCCGGCCGCCGATGAGCAGGCCGCCCGGGCGGCCAAGCTTGAGCTCCAGGTTCACGTTGTGGCCGATGTCGTCCCTGTCGCCACCGAAACTCGTCTCGGTGCGGAGCACGGCGTACGCATCGAGCCGACCGCTGACCCACGGGCCGTTCCAGAGAACCCGCGGACCAAGGTTGATCGGCAGCCCCTCGACCCGGTTGTACGCGCCCGCGCTCGCGATCTGGATCTTGCTGGAACTCCGGCGCCGCCGTTCGAAGCGCCGCCACCAGTCCGTGTCGTCCGAATACGTGACGCGATCCTCGCTGATGCGGTCGCCGTCGCGGGTGTACGACAGCGACTGGCGGTAGATGCGGATCTCGCCACCCACGTACGCGGAATGCCGGCCCTCCACCTCGCCACCCACCACCAGCAGGTCGCCGTCGATGCGAGCCTGGGGCCGTAGCACAACGTCGCTGTTGATGGCGAGCACGCGACCGCGCACCCGGCCGCTGATGAGCAGCGGCCCGTTCAGCACGGCGACGTCCCCGTCCACCGTCTGGTCGTCGTCGATCACGACTCGTTCGGTCGACCGCAGCGCCGTCGTCTCGTTGAAGAGACGCGTCGCCTCGCGCGCCACATCGCGCGGCAGGCCGGAGCGGAATGAGTTGTCGTCGCGCCGCTGTGCAACGGCCGACGTGCTGGCGACACTCACCGCCACCAGCGCGAGCGTGATACTGCGCATTCGATCTCCCGTTATCTGGTCCGCACTTCGTTGTGCAGCAGCCGTACCGGAAGTTCCCTCAGCGCCGAAGCTGCTTTCACGACTGCGGTTAGCTCATCCTGTTGGTACCCCGACGCGCCGCGGATGTCTCCCCGATGGGGCAGACACCGTGTCCCTCCGGCTTCACGCATCCGAACTGCCGAGGCCAAGACGCCGCATGCGACGATAAAGATTCGGACGGTCGGTTTTCAGTTTCCGGGCGGCCTCGGCGACGTTTCCGCCGGCCATGGAGAGGGCCCGGGCGATCAGCGTCCGCTCGTATTCATCCAGGGTGTCGCTCAGGGAGTTGTCCAGCGCCGCCGGGTCCGGCAGCGGCGTCGTGGCCGCCGCGGCGCGCTCGACCGGAAGCACGCTGCGCACCGCGTCCTCTCCCAGCTCGCCGCCGGCGTGCAGGATGGCCAGCCGCTCGACGATGTTTGCCAGCTCCCGGATGTTGCCGGGCCACCGGTAGCGGTGCAGCGCGGCCACCGCGTCCGGCGCCCAGCGCGGCGCGCCCTGTCCCGTCCGCGCGTGATGCAAGGCGGAGAAGTGCCGCACCAGCTGCTCGATATCACCGGGTCGCTCGCGCAGTGGCGGTACCGACAACGGAATCACGTTCAGCCGGAACAGCAGGTCCTCGCGGAACTTGCCGTCAGCCACCGCGCGCCCGAGGTCCTTGTTGGTGGCGGCGATGATGCGCACGTCCACGCGGATCGGTTGTCCGCCACCGACGCGTTCGATCTCCCTGGCCTCGATGGCGCGCAGGAGCTTGGCCTGCGCCTCGGCGCCCAGGTCGCCAACCTCGTCCAGCAACAGCGTGCCCGTGTGCGCCAGCTCGAAGCGGCCGATGCGTCGCTCCGTGGCGCCCGTAAACGAGCCCTTCTCGTGGCCGAACATCTCGCTTTCCACGAGATCGCGCGGAATGGCGGCGCAGTTCACCCGCACGAACGGCTTGTCGCGGCGCGCACTCACGGCGTGAATCGCCGCCGCGACCAGCTCCTTCCCGACGCCCGACTCCCCCGAAATCAGCACCCGCGAGTCGCTCGGTCCGACACGCGCGATCAGGTCGCGCACTTTCTGCAGGCCCGGGCTGTCGCCCACCATCTGGCCGGCCAGGCCGAGGTCCGCCCGCAACGCCCGGGCTTCGAGCCGCGCGCGCCGCAGCTCCATCGCGGACGACAGCGCCAGCAACACCCCCTCGGGCGACAACGGCTTCTCGAGAAAGGTGAACGCGCCGAGTTTGGTCGCCTTCACCGCGTCGCTCAGCCCGGCCTTGCCGCTCATCATCACCACCGGCGAATCCGGGATCTCGGCGCGCAGTCGCTCGAGGGTCCCCATGCCGTCCATGGCGCCTGGCATCATCAGGTCGAGCATCACCACGTCCGGTTCCGACTCCCCGGCCTTGTTCGCGCCGCTCACCCCGTCGGACGCGTCACGAACCTCGTAACCCTCGGCATTGAGCAGCGCGCCGACCATCCGGCGGATGTTGGGCTCGTCGTCGATGATCAGTACGGTCGGCATTCGGGTCAGGTCGTCGTGGAAGCGACGGGAAAGATGAAACGGATGGTGGTCCCGCGCCCGGGCGCGCTTTCCGCGGTGACTTCACCACCGTGCGCCCGCACCGTCTGGCGCGCGATCGCGAGGCCGAGTCCGGTGCCGCCCGCCTTGTACGTGACGTAGGGCTCCCAGATGTGCGCGAGCTTGTCCGCCGGTATCCCGCCGCCCGAGTCCTGCACCGTTAGCGCCACGCCGGGGCGTCCCTTGAACGCGTGCCGCGCGACGCGGACCTCGATCGCGCCGTCGCCCTTGCACGCCTCCACAGCGTTGAGGATCACGTTCGACAGGGCGCGCGCGATCGCGTCATGATGGCCGGGAATCAACGGCAGCGCCGGCTCCACGTGGACGTCCAGCGCCACGCCGGCCGGCACCGACGATCGGGCCGTGTAGTTCGCAAGTTCGCCGAGGTCGACCGGCGCGAGCGGTCCCTCCGGAAGCCGCCCGAACTGCGCGAAGCTGCGCGCCAGCTCCTCCAGTCGGGCCGATTCGATTGCCAGCACTTCGACGCTCTCCCGCAACGCCGGCGGCGCATCGCGCCGCAGCCGCTCCACCGCGAACTTGATCGGCGTCAGCGGATTCTTGAGCTCGTGCGCCACCTGCCGCGCTGTTTCCCGGAATGCCGCTGCGCGCCCGGCCTCGATCTCGGCGCGACGCCCCTCCTCCAGCGCGTCCGCCATCGCCCGCATCCGCGCGCGCAGGACGCCGAACTCCGGCGCGCCGCGCACGTCCGACTCGCCCGGCAGCGGCTCGGCGCGCACGATGTGCTCCGTCCACCCTACGATTTCCTGCAGCGGACGGCTCAGGCTGCGGCTCAGGTGCCCCGCCACGCGCGACGTCACCACGAGCAACACCGCGAACGCCACCACCAGCGCGATGGCGGCCGGCGCCGGCGCGCGCTGGAAGACGAAGCGCGCCCGGCGCGCCTGCTCCAGGCTCGAGCTCAGCACCTGCTCGTGCGCGGCGATGGCGGCCGAGTCGGCTTGCGACAACCGGCGTGACTTCGCTCCGCGCAACGCCCGCTCGCCCGTCACCGCCGCCGCTTCCCACGCCGCGGTGCTGCCCACGAGCGGAAGCGCCCACCAGTTCGTCGCCGCCCACGCCACCGTCATCACCAGTGACGGCAGCAGCGCGAAAAACAACAGGATGAGGAACAGCCGCCCGCGAAATCCTATCGGTTTCACGCCCTAACATATTCACGAGTCACGACCCACGAATCTCGAGTCCCATGAAAACCCACACTGCCTACCTCACCTTCAACACCCGGAAGCGCCAGGAAATCATCGACATCACGGACGAAGTCGAGAAATGTCGCGCGGCGGCCGGTCTCAGCGAGGGCATGGTGCTGGTTTCGGCCATGCACATCTCGGCATCGGTGTTCGTCAATGATCACGAGTCGGGCCTCTGGCAGGACATTCTCGACTGGCTCGAAAACGACATCGCCCCCTGGGAACCCGATCGCTACCGCCACAACTCCGGCACCGGCGAGGACAACGCAGCGGCCCATTTGCGTTCACTCACGGTCGGCCACGAGGTCATCGTGCCCGTGACCGCGGGCCGCCTCGACCTCGGGCCGTGGCAGCGTGTCTTCTACGGCGAGTGGGACGGCCGGCGCGCCAAGCGCGTCATCCTGAAGGCGTTGGGAGCGTGAGGGTTACGTCCTGATTCGGCCGCTGCTACATTTCGCTGCGAATGACAAGACGACCACAGCGCCGCGGACAAGCACCGTCACGTTCGCAGAGCGCCCTCGTGCACCGGGGTCCGGGTGCACACGCCGCCAAGCAGTCCGCGGCCAGCCCGATGCAGCACGCGCCGAATGCTGCCCTGCTCATCGACTTCGACAACGTCACGATGGGCATCCGGTCGGACCTCGGCAAGGAACTCCGCAACCTCCTCGGCTCCGACATCATCAAGGGCAAGGTGGCAGTGCAGCGCGCCTACGCCGACTGGCGCCGGTACCCGCAGTACATCGTGCCGCTGTCGGAAGCGTCGATCGACCTGATCTTCGCGCCCGCCTACGGCTCGTCCAAGAAGAACGCGACGGACATCCGTCTCGCCATCGACGCGCTCGAGCTCGTGTTCACGCGCTCCGAGATCGGCACCTTCATCCTCCTCTCCGGCGACTCCGACTTCTCGAGCCTCGTCATCAAGCTCAAGGAGTACGGCAAGTACGTCATCGGCGTCGGCATCCGTGAGTCGTCCAGCGACCTGCTGGTGCAGAACTGCGACGAGTACTACAGCTACAACGCGCTCGCCGGCCTCGTGAAGTCCTCCGATGACGAGCCGCGCCTCAAGCGGGATCCGTGGGAGCTGGTCAAGGAAGCCATCGCGCGCATGAAGCAGAATCACGACGTCATGCGTTCCGACCGCCTCAAGCAGGTGATGCAGGAGCTCGACCCGACCTTCGATGAAAAGGACGTCGGCATCGGGAAGTTCTCCCGCTTTTGCCAGGAAGCGGCGACCAAGGGCCTGCTCTCGGTTCGCCGGCTCGACAACGGCCAGCTCGAGGTCGACGTTGCCGGCGCGTTCACGTCCGACCTGCCGGCGCCGGCCGAGGCCGCACCGCCGGCCGAAGAGCGCGGTGGACGCCGGCGTCGCGGCGGCCGTGGCCGCGGACGCGGTGGCCGTGGCCGGGCCGGCGAAACGCCGACGGCCACCGGCGAGCTTGCCGCGCCGGCAGCGGCCGTGGCTCCATCGCGCGGCGACACCATCGGAACCGCGGGCGAACGCCTCACCCGCGTCGAAGCGTTCGACCTCATCGGGCGCGCCACGTCCGCGCTGGTCGACGGCGACGCGACCGCGTCGGCCAACGCCGTCCGCGTGAAGGCGCGCGAACTGCTCGCCCGCGACAGCGAGAGCCTCAGCGAGCGCAACTTCGGACGCATCCTCAAGGACGCGCACGACGCCGGCATCATCGACATGCGGCTCGACGGCGCCGACTTCGTGGTCGGCCGCGTGTCCGCCGCGCCTGTTCCCGCCGACGAGCCCTCGCGCGCCGCGCCCCTCGTGCCGATGGGGCTCCGCGGCCGCGGCAGCACGGGACGCAGGCTCGCCGCGATCCCGCCCGAACTGCTGTCGCTCGGCATCGTGGAAACGCCGACGTCCGGCAACCACGCCGAAGACGCCGAACCGAAGCGCGGCCGCAAGCGCGCCAAGAGCGCCGACGACGCCGAGAAACCGAAGCGCGCTCGCAAGCCGCGCGCCAAGAAGCCGGCCAAGACCGACGCCTGAACCGTTACGGGGCCGCGGCGCGATATTGCCCGCGGCCTTTTTTGCGCGCGAAACAGAAGTCGTGGCGCGCCAGCTGCTCGGTTGCCTGCTCGAGGTTCGTGGCTCGCGTGGCGTCCTGAGCGGCCGCATCGTCGAGACCGAGGCGTACCTCGGCGAGCATGACGCCGCGTGCCACGCGGCGGTCGGCCGCACGCGGCGCACCGATCCGCTTTACGGCCCGCCCGGCACCGCCTACGTCTACTTCACCTACGGCATGCACTGGTGCTTCAACACGGTGACGCGCCCGGTCGGACAGCCCAGCGCCGTGCTGGTGCGCGCCCTGGAGCCCGCGGAGGGCCTGGCGACGATGCGCCGCCGCAGGCCCGCGGCGCGCCGCGACAGCGACCTCACCAGTGGGCCAGGGAAGCTCTGCGCCGCCCTCGGCATCGACGGCAGGCACAATCGGGCTGTCCTGCAGCGTGGCGTGCTCGTGATTCGACGCGGCCGCCCGGTGCCCGAGGCAGACGTCGCTGTCACGCCGCGCATCGGCATCAACCCGGACAACCCGGCCCTCGATTGGCCGCTGCGCTGGTGCGTGGCCGGCAGCGCCTTCCTCTCCCGACCCGTTCCGCGATGATCAGCCTCGGGGTCCTCCACAGCCTGGGTCCTGAACAGTTCGCCCCGGCGCGAGGCGCCCACCAATGAAACGCCCCGCCGCGGAACGGTCGCGGCGGGGCTCACTGCGGCGCCTGGAGGTCGCTAGCGCATTCGTTCGATCGACGAGCCCATGTTGTACCGCAGGCCCGCCTCGACCGTAGTTCGGAAGTTGCTTCCCGTGAACAGGAAGAAATTGTTGTTGGCAGGTGACGCCGTGAGCTGCACGAACCCCGAGGCGAGCGGGAGCTTCAACTGCGCGCCGAGCATGAATACCGGCGTCGCTGTACTCCTGAAGAACTCGATGGTCGACTGGACCAGGTTCTGCTGGGTCGAGTTGCGGTACAACGTGGGGTCACCCGCCTTCTGCTGCGGTTCGGCGTTCGAGATGTGCACCAGTGAGACGCCGAACCCGATGTACGGGTGCAGCCGGTACGTCTGCTTCGGAAACAGCATGCCGGCGAGCGTGAAGCGGCGCAGGCCCCTCAGCGCTACCACCCGCGGCAGCGAATCCAGCGGCGACAGTGAGTCGTTCACCCACAGCGAATCCGCCGAGAAGAAGGAATGGTCGAACGAGAGGTACAGGCCGCCGTTCGTGCGAGTAATCAGCCAGTCGCCTCCGCCCAGCAGGGCAAAGGGGTTCTTCGCCACGTTGTTGTTGGTGATCTGGTACGACATCAGACCTGCCTTGCCGCCCCAGAACCATGAATCCTTGAAGCCGCGCGTTGGCTGCGCGTCGGCCGGACCGACGTTCAGCACGACGACCGCGGCCACCGCCAGACCCCGAATGACCCGCATACGCATCCTTGAAGGCGTGGTCCCTATGGTATCCATCCCACCTACCGGACGATGCACCCCCCGGCGGGTCACGCACTCGGGCTGGACGGGCCGACGACCCCGTCACATTCTGTAAGCGGCGATGTCGAGCATCCTGCCCAGCGACCCCGAATTCACGACCCCGGTGTACGGGACCGTCTTCGCCCGTCGCAGCGAGGTCGTCCACCGCCTCCACGCCGGCGATCCCTTGATCCTGGTTCCGGATCCCCCGGACGCCGAACCCGCCCACGTTTGGGTCCACGCGCCGGGCGGCGACGTCGTCGGCCACCTCTCACCCGACGTCAACGGCTGGCTGGCCCCGACGATGTTCAACGGGGCGCGCTATGGCGCCGAGGTCACCGACGTCCGTGGCGACGATGTCGAAAGCTGGAAGCGCCTCGTTATCACCGTTCGCCGATCAGCCTAGTCACCAGTCACTAGTCACTAGTCACTAGTCACTAGTCACTACTCACTAGTCACCGGTATCCAGTCATCGAAGCCCCAGCTTCCGCCCCACCTTCTTGAACGCCGCCACCGCGGCATCGAGATCTGCGGTTGAGTGACCCGCTGAGATCTGGCAGCGAACCCGTGCGGTGCCGTGCGGCACCACGGGGAACCCGAACCCCGTCGCGAACACCCCCTCGTCCAGCAGCATGTCGCTCATCTGGATCGCGGCCGCTGTCTCGCCCACGATGATCGGCACGATCGGCGTCTCGCCGGCCAGCGGCTTGAAGCCGGCTTCCGTGATCTGCTCGCGGAAGTACTTCGTATTGGCGCGCAGCTTGTCGACGCGTTCCGGGTGCGCCTCCAGATACCGCACGGCCTGCATCGCGCTGGCCGCCACCGTGGTGGGCAGCGCGTTCGAGAACAACTGGGGACGCGCCCGCTGCATGAGGTAGTCGCACAGCGAGTCCGACCCCGCCACGAACCCGCCGGCTGCTCCGCCCAGCGCCTTGCCCAGCGTCGACGTGATCACGTCCACCTCACCCAGGACGCCAAAATGCTCGGCAGTGCCGCGACCCGTCTCGCCGAGCACGCCGGTCGAGTGCGAGTCGTCCATCGCGACCACCGAGTTCGTGTCGCGCGCGATCTGCAGGATGTCCGGCAGCTTCGCGATCGCCCCCTCCATTGAGAAGACGCCGTCCGTCCAGATGATTCGTCTCCTCGCGCCCTTCGCCTCGGCCAGTCGCGCGCGCAGGTCGTCCATGTCCGCGTGCTTGTAGACCGCCGTCGTGCACTTCGAGATCGCCTTGCCGAGGCGCATCGAGTCGATGATTGACGCGTGGTTGAGCGCGTCCGACACGATGTAGTCGCCCTCCTGCGCGATCGTCCCCGTGAACGCCTCGTTGGCGTTCCAGCACGCCACGAACGACAGCGATGCTTGCGTGCCCACGAACCGCGCCAACACCTTCTCCAGCTCGCGATGCACCGTATAGGTGCCGCAGATGAACCGCACGCTGCCGGTGCCGGCTCCCCATTTCTTCAGTCCGTCGATGCCCGCCTGGATGACCGACGGCTCGTCGCAGAGGCCGAGGTAGTTGTTCGAGGAGAGAATCAGGACCTCGCCGCGACCCTCCATCTGCACGCGTGCGGACTGCGGCGAGTCGAGGTAGTTGAGCCGCTTGTAGACCTTGTCGGCCTTGAGCTGCTCGATCGTCGCGGTGATTCCCGCGGTGAATTCTCTGTTCAGGGACATGGGCTTTGGCTGTTGCTTGTTCCGTGCCGTTTCCGCGGCCGTTGCCGTGTCATCCGTGTAAGCACGATTCCACGCGGCCAACGGCTAGGCAACTTCGAAGATGACCTTGCCGGCGTCGCCGGACTTGATGGCCGCGATCGCATCCACATAGCCCTCGAGCGGAAACCGGTGCGTGATCACCGGCGTCGGGTCGAACTGGCCTGACCGCAGGAACCGCGTCATCTGGTGCCACGTGTCGTACATCCGGCGGCCCACCACGCCGTAGACCGTAATCCCCTTGAAGATCACCTCGGTCGCGAAGTTCACCTCCATCGCCTTCGCCGGAATGCCCAGCATCTGCACTCGGCCGCCCGCGCGAACCAGCTCCAACGCCTGGTGAATCGCCGCCGGCACGCCCGACATCTCGAGCACGACGTCCACCCCGAGCTTGTCGGTATGGCGCCGCACCACCTCGCCGGCTTTCTCCGGCGTTACCGCGTCGTGCGCGCCCATCGTCCGCGCCAGCGCCAGCCGCTTGTCGTTCACGTCCGTCGCGATGATCCGCGACGCGCCGGCCGCCCTGCAGATGCCCACCGCGAAGATGCCGATCGGTCCGCACCCGGTGATCAACACGGTGGCGCCGGGAATCTCGGCGGTCAGCGCAGTATGGAACGCGTTGCCCATCGGGTCGTGAATCCCGCCGATGTCGAACGACACGTTGTCGTCCAGATGCCACACATTCGTGGCCGGCATCGCGATGTACTCGGCGAAGCACCCGTCGCGATCCACGCCGATGATCTTCGTGTGCGGGCAAACGTGCGAGTTGCCGGTCCGGCACAGCAGGCACCGACCGTCGACGATATGCCCCTCCGCCGTCACGCGGTCGCCTTCCTTCACGTCCGTCACCAGCCGGCCGACGCCGACCACCTCGCCGGCGAACTCGTGGCCTACCACCACCGGCGGCTTGACGCGCCCCTGCGCCCACGCGTCCCAGTCGTGGATATGGACGTCCGTGCCGCACACGCCGGCGCGTCGCACCCGGACCAGCACCTCGTCGTCCCGCATGGCCGGCTCGGGAACCTGCTTCAGGACAAAGCCCGGCCCGGCGGACTGCTTGACGAGTGCTTTCACGTTCGTGGGGGAGAGTGCTCGGCGGCGGGGCCCGGATCGCGGCGAGGAAACCTGCTCGGCGGATTCAGTCTTTGGAAGGCCGCAAAAAAAACCGGCCGGCGCATTCGCGCCGGCCGGTGAACCTGGAGACGACAGCCGGGCTACGCCGCCTTCGGCTTCTCGCGTGTCGGCGCCGCCGGCGCCGGTCCCCACACGTACGCGACGAACACGGTCCCTTCCTCAGGCCGCGCGCCGCCGTTGATCACGATCCCCATCGGCTCTTCAGGCCGCTTCGTCTCTCCCTTCATCGCTCTCGCCTCGCTGGCCCCCGATGCGGGCGGTTCGACGAGAACGGCTCGCCAACCACCCACCCCGACCGGGTCCAGATCGAGGCGGACCCGTCAAATGCATCACCGGTGCCACCGCCGGCCATCCGCGGAAGCTGCTTGCTGGCAGCGGCTTAGCCGGATCTACCGCCTCGGTTCAGTGCGTGTTCGTCGCGGCCCGACACGCACACTTCTTCCGGAAGGGTGTCAGTGTGAGACGCGCGGCGCGCCTTCGTCCTTGCGCGCCAGGAACACCGTCGCGTTGTCCTTCCCCTGCTCCACGCTCACCGCCCAGCCGCGGTACTTCGCTCGCAGTTCCTCGATCGCCGCGCTGCCGGCAGCGATTGTCTCCACCAGGTGGACGCCGCCGTCCATCGTCGCGCTTTGCAGGACGGCGAGCACCCGAGACCGGTCCACGGGGCTCAACGCGTCGAGCGCTGAATGAGAGCACACCACCGCGTGCAATGGCTCGGCCGGCGTGAACTGCGTCAGGTCGTTCGGCACCGCATGCAGCAGCTCGGTAAGGCCGGCCTTGACCGCGGCAACCATCACCCGCTCGACCGCCTCTTCCTCCAGCTTCAGCGCGGTCACCTCGCACCCCCGCGCCGCGAGAAACAGCGCCGAGCGCTCGGCCGTGTCTCCGGCAACCAGGACGCGGCTCGTCGAGCGCGAGACCCTGGGCGAGATTGTGCGCACCAGCGCGTCGCTCTTGCTCAATCCCCAGTGCTCGGGGCGCCGCATCTCCTCGTGCAGCTTGAGCCGCTTCTTCCGCCACGTGGCGTAGGCCGGTAGCCGCAGCCGCCGCGCGATGATCCGGTCGACCTCCTCGCACATCAGGAGCTCCGTCAGCGAGAACTGCGCCTCGGCTCGAAGGCGGGCGGCCGCCTCATCGCCGATCGCGAGCAGCGCTGGACGCGGAATCGACTCCTTGTAGTTCTCGATCTCCTGTTCGACGAACAGGCCGTATTCGTGCTTGAAGGATCGAGCCGTCCGTGTCGCCATGCACCACGCCAAGTCGGGGAGCGCCCGCAATGTCAGGGGGCGTCGTCCCTCAAACAAGCCCGCCTCAACGCCGGGCCGGGCCGTCAGTCCCGTGCCTCGAGCAACGCCCCCTTGAGGTACCCGGTTTCGGGAACGGTCAGGAGCTCAGGGTGGTCCTGCGCTTGTCCGCGCTGTTCCAGCAGCACCATCCGTCGCCCCGAATCCGCTGCGGCGTCCGCGAGCATCGCAGCGAACGCGTCCTTGCCCAGGTGAAAGCTGCAGCTGGCGGTGAACAGCATTCCGCCGTGCGACAGCAACCGCATCGCGCGCAGGTTGATCTCCTTGTAGCCACGGATCGCGGCCGACAGCGACGCCTTGTTCTTGGCGAACGCGGGCGGGTCCAGCACGATCGTCTCGAACCGCTCGCCCGCCCGTTCGCGCGTCTTGAGGTAGTCGAACGCATCCACTTCGATGGTCTCGACGTTGGTGAGACCGTTGCGTTCAAAGTTCTCCCGGGCGCGCGCCAGCGCCGTGCCCGATGCATCAAGTGCCACGACGCGTTCGCAGCCTCGCGCCATGTGCAGTGCGAACGACCCGTGGTAGCTGAAGCAATCCAGTCCGCGGCCGCGCGAGATCGACCCGACCAGCGCTCGGTTCTCGCGCTGGTCGAGGAATGCCCCGGTCTTCTGTCCGTCCCATGGCGCGGCCGCATACCGCACGCCGTCCTCGTGCACCTCCACGGTCCGCGGCACCGTGCCGTGCAGCGCAATCGATTCGCTCGACAGGCCTTCCTTCTTGCGCAGCGCAACGTCGTTGCGCGCGAGAATCCCCTCCGGCGCGACCACCTCCAGGAGCGCGTTCACGATGTGCTCGCGCTCCGCCTCCAGCCCCGCGCTCATCAGCTGAACCACGAGCCAGCGGTCATACCGGTCGCAGATCAGGGACGGCAGCCCGTCGCCCTCGCCGTGCACCAGACGGTACGCACTGGCCCGGGACTTGACCGGATCGCGACGCGCCACGCTCTCCGAGATCCGCTGCCACCACCAAGCCGTATCGATCATGGCGGAGGGACTCCGGTCGATCAGCCGGAACGAGATCTCCGACTTCGGGCTCCACAATGCCAGTCCGATCGGCCTGCCATTGTTCTCGCGCACCCGCACCACGCCGGCCGGCCCCTCGGGACGGCGCGTGACGTCGGAGCGATAAATCCATGGGTGTCCGGCGCGCCAGCGCCGCGCGCCTTTCGCGGAAACGGTGCCCTCATCCATCGCCGCCGCCCGGCGCCCGCGTCTTCGTGGCGGGCGCCTTGGTCGCGGGCGCCTTCGTCTTCAGCGCATCCCAGGCGCGTCGTGCCGCTCGGGCCGCGATCACGTGCTGGTCGTGCCGCACCCGGAACTCGTGGTGTCCGTCCGGATACGCAACGAAGTAGAGGTACGGCACCTCGGCCGGGTACACTGACGCGCGCAGGCTGGCGACGCCGGGCGCTCCAATCGGGCCGGGCGGCAGCCCCTTGCGCCGGTACGTGTTGTACGGCGAGTCGATTGTCAGGTGCCTCAGCAGCAGTCGCTTCTGGTACTGCGGCAACGCGTACTGCACGGTCGGGTCGGCTTCGAGCCGCATGCCCTTCTTGAGCCGGTTCACGTACACAGCGGCAATCACCGGCCGCTCCTCGTCCAGCCGCGCCTCGCGCTCCACAATGGACGCCAGCGTCACCAGGTCGTGGCGTGAAAGCGCGAGTGTGTCGAGGCGCTGGTCCCACTCCGGCCGCCACACCCGTTCGAACCGGCGCACCATCGTCACCACGGCCGACGCCGCCGTGGTGCCCGGCGGAAAGAAGTACGTGTCCGGAAACAGGTAGCCCTCGAGGGTCTGCGTCGGGATGTCGAGCCGTCGCAGCAGCGTGGAGTCGCGGGCCGCCGAGGCCACCGAATCCGCCGGCAGGCTGAGCTTCGATACCAGCAGCGCTTCGATCTGGGCGAGGGTGTAGCCCTCCGGTACGAGTACCGCCGTCGCCGACCCGCCGCCTCGCAGCGTCCGCAGGATCCGCCCCCACGAAGCGCGCGTGCTGAACACGTACGTGCCGGCTTTGATGCCCCGGTCCGATCCAATCACGTCGGCATAGACGCTGAACGCGCCCGGGAAACTCACCACGCCCGCCTTCGACAAAGACTCGGCCGCGGCCCGCATCGATGCGCCCGCCGGAATCGTCACCCGCGCCTCGCTGCCAGGACCACACGCGGCCAGCAGGACCGCCGCTGCCACCCACGCGAGCGGCCTATGCACCGCTCACCGCCCCAGCACCTGTTGGAGGAGCACGGTAGCCGCCAGCGCATCGACGTCGCCCGGCCGCTCTCCCGGCCGCCCGCCGAGTTCCTTCACGGCGCGCCGTGCCGCGGCGGTCGTGAAGCGCTCATCCACGAGCGACACCCGCCAGCCAGTGCGCTTTTCGATCTCCGCCGCCACCGCACGCACCTCCGCGCACCGCGGCGTCTCCTCGCCGTTTCCGTCGAGCGGCAGCCCGAGCACCACCTCGGTCGCCCCGAGTTCCTCCGCGCGCGCGATCACGCGCGCCACGGGCGGACGCTTCCGCGCCCGGCGCACGATGAACCCCGCCGGCGACGCGATCATCCGTGACGGGTCGCTGACGGCGAGGCCAATGCGCTTCTCCCCCCAGTCAACCGCCAGGATCCTCTTTCCAATCGGGTCACGGGTCACGGGTCACGATCACTGGTCACTGGTCACTATCCGTTCACCATCTGCTTGAAGAACTCCGCATTGTTCGACGACCGGCCCATCTGCTTCAGCAGGAACTCGATCGACTCCACTTCGGGCATGTCGCCCAGGAAGTTCCGAAGCAGGAACACCCGGTTCCGTTCCGCTTCGTCGAACAACAGCTCTTCCTTCCGGGTCCCGGACTTGTTGATGTCGATGGCGGGGAAGATCCGCCGCTCCGCGATCTTGCGCGACAGCACCAGCTCCATGTTGCCGGTGCCCTTGAACTCCTCGAAGATCACCTCGTCCATACGGGAACCGGTCTCGATGAGCGCGGTGCCGATGATCGTCAGCGACCCGCCGTCCTGGATGTTGCGGGCGGCGCCGAAAAACTTCTTCGGCTTCTCGAGCGCCTTCGAGTCCAGGCCTCCGCTCATGATCTTGCCCGAGTCACGGGCCACCGTGTTGTGCGCGCGCGCCAGTCGCGTGATCGAGTCCAGCAGGATGACGACGTCCTTGCCGGCTTCGACGAGACGCCGGCACTTCTCGATGACCATCTCGGCCACCTGCACGTGGCGCACCGGCTTCTCGTCGAACGTCGAGCTGATTACTTCGCCCTTCACGTGCCGCTTCATGTCCGTCACCTCTTCCGGACGCTCGTCGATGAGCAGCACGATGAGGTGCACCTCGGGGTGATTCTCGGCGATCGCGTTGGCGATCTTCTGGAGCAGGATCGTCTTGCCTGCACGCGGCGGCGCGACGATCAGGCCGCGCTGTCCCTTGCCGATCGGCGCGATCAGGTCCATCACCCGCATGCTGACGTCGCCGTCCTTCCGCTCCAGCCGCAGGCGTCCCTCGGGGTACCTCGGCCGGAGACTGTCGAACGGGACGCGGTGCTTCGCCTTCTCGGGCTCGTCGCCGTTGACGGACGTGACCTTGAGCAGCGCGAGGTAGCGCTCCCATTCCTTTGGAGGCCGCACCCGACCCGCCACGGTGTCGCCGGTGCGCAGGTCGAACCGCTTGATCTGCGAGGGCGACACGTAGACGTCGTCCGGGCTGTTCAGGTAGCTGAAGTCCTGGCTCCGCAGGAAACCGTAACCTTCGGGGAGAATCTCCAGCACGCCCTCGCCGGTGAGCACCTCGCCGCGCTGTGCCAGCACCTCTTGCAGCTTGAGCACCAGCTCCTGCGGCGTGAGATCGGCGGCAGCCGGAACGGACGAGCCCGCCAGGTCGCGCAGGGCCGCCGGCGTCATGCGTCGGAGTTCGGCGATGTTCACGGGGATTTCGCGCGGTGGGCCTGAGGCGTCAGGGTCGCGTGAAGGAGGGAGGTGGGGAAGAGCGCGCGCGACAGGATTCGAACCTGTGACCTTCAGCTCCGGAGGCTGACGCTCTATCCAGCTGAGCTACGCGCGCGAAGGGTGACTCCAACTTATGCGCCCGCTGGCGTCCTCGCCGCCTGAGGCATCGTCAACTCATCGAAGAATCGGAGTCGGGGCGAGTGGATTTGAACCACCGATCTCCTGGTCCCGAACCAGGCGCTTTACCGGGCTAAGCTACGCCCCGCGACCCTCGACCTGCGTGACACCACTCGCACAACGCGCCCAGAAGGACTCGAACCTCCAACCTTCTGATCCGTAGTCAGATGCTCTATCCAATTGAGCTATGGGCGCTTCAACGAACGGACTTCCAAAACTAACGGATGGGCGGTACAAGACTCGAACTTGTGACCTCCACGATGTCAACGTGGCGCTCTAACCAACTGAGCTAACCGCCCCATCGGCGAAGGTGCAGCGTGTCGCAGGCGAACGCGGGGCGCCGGAGCCGCCTTCGGACCCGCCCGCACCCTGCACGCCGCACCCGGTTCCCTGATGCAAGGTGGAGGCGAGGGGGATCGAACCCCTGACCTCGTGAATGCCATTCACGCGCTCTCCCAACTGAGCTACGCCCCCCGAGGTTCCGGCCGGGAGGGACCCTCACAAACCTTTCCGGCGGGAACCGGAAAACCTACCGGCGGGTAGAAACCAAGTCAAGAAAATGAGGCTGGCGGAAACACCGTAATTCCGTATTTTGTAGCGCCTTCCGTCGTGAGGAAGCCGCCCGCATTCAGCCTCGGTTTTGGCGCGGGCTTGTTTTTTAACTAGCGACGTGACGCTCCGACGTGTCACCGCACCATAGATGACTACCCCAACACGTAGTCTCTGAGGCCATTGTCATGACTGATGTGAAGCGCCGTCGGCGGCGCAACGCGCCAGCCGGGCAGATCGCTCCGAACGAACCGGAGCGTGACATACTCGACCAGTACCTGTACGAGGTCAGTACCTACCCGCTGCTCAAGGGCGACGAGGAGATCATCCTCGCCCGCAAGATCCGCGCGGGAGACCAGGACGCGCTCCAGGAACTCGTGAAGCGCAACCTGCGCTTCGTGATTTCTGTCGCCAAGAAATACCAGAACCGCGGCCTGCCGCTCATCGACCTCATCGGTGAAGGCAACGTCGGCCTGCTCACGGCTGCCCGGAAGTTCGATCCGGACCAGGGCGTGAAGTTCATCTCGTACGC
>Ga0187893_10007243_pt1 | contig 18325 bp, 16 predicted proteins | sample MA1701074metaG_FD_139574 | JGI IMG/M metagenome (GOLD analysis project Ga0187893, IMG submission 139574) | White microbial mat communities from a basaltic lava cave in the Kipuka Kanohina Cave System on the Island of Hawaii, USA - MA170107-4 metaG ... | reverse complement strand
TCCTTCAACCTCCAGCGGTTTTTCGACACCACGGACGATCCGGCGGTGGATGAAACGGTGCTGACCGAGAGCGCCTTCAACGGGCGGTTGAACAAAGCCTCGCTGGCCATTCGCGACGTGCTGCGCATGCCGGACATCCTGGGCGTCGTGGAAATCGAGAATCTGCCCACGCTGCAAACGCTGGCGGACAAGGTGAACAGCGACGCGTCTGCCGCCGGCCAGTCCAACGTGACCTACGGCGCCTGGCTGGAAGAAGGCACCGACATCGGAGGCATCGATTCCGGCTTTCTGGTCAACACCGCGCGCGTGTCGGTGCTGGCAGTCATCCAATTCGGCAAGGATGTGACTTATACCAACCCGATCACCGGTCAGCCAGATCTCCTCAACGACCGTCCGCCATTTGAGTTACGTGCCACGGTGCCGCGCCCTGGCTTCCTCGGTCCGCTGCCAGTCACGGTCATCCTCAATCACCTGCGTTCCCCGCGCGACATCGACGATCCCGTGGAAGGCCCGCGTGTCCGCGCCAAGCGCCGCGCGCAGGCCGAGTATCTCGCCGCGTATGTCCAGGGTTTGGAAGTGGGTGCGGCGCCGCACGACCGCGTTTTGATTGGCGACTTCAATGCCTTCCCCTTCAACGACGGCTACGTGGACGTGATTGGCACCCTCAAAGGCACGCCCGCTCCTTCAAACGAAGTAACCCTCGCCACGACCGATTTCATCTCTCTCGATTATTTCAATCTCACCGACGAGTTGCCTCCATCGGAGCGCTACTCGTTCAACTTCGACGGCAACGCCCAGGCGCTGGACCACATCCTGGTCAACGCCCATGCGCGAGCCCGCACGACACGCTACGCGTATGCGCGACTCGGCGCTGATTTCCCCGAAAGCTTCCGGAGCAACTTCAATCGCCCGGAACGTCTCTCGGACCACGACGCGCCCATGGCCTGGTTTTCACTGACGATAACGCCAAGGTTCACTGCCATCACCCGCCGGAATCCTGGAGTGATGGAATTGCGTTGGCTTTCCGAACCCGGACGAGTGAGCCGGCTCGAAGCCTCGCCAGACCTGCGCGATTGGACCACGGTTATCACCCTGCTGGCTGGTTTCGATGGCCTCAACATCTTCACCGACCCCAGCGCATTGCTATCCTCGAATCGCTTCTACCGTGTAACCATTCCGTAGCTGCTGGCCCGCCTGCCTGAACCTTTTCTCCCGCTGACTGACTAAACCAATGGCTGGCTGGAACAGGGTACCCCTGACAGCCTGACCGGGTTGCAGCCGACTCACGACGATCCTCGCATCGATCAGGACCTCGTCGCCGCGATCAATGGCGGCGATGCCTGGGCATTCGAGACGTTGTACTGGCGCCATCGCGACTGGGTGGCGAACCTCGCGGTTCGCTTCACCGGCGACCACGCGCTGGCGCTCGATGTGTTGCAGGAAACCTTCCTCTACTTCCTGAAGAAGTTCCCCGGCTTCACCCTCACCTGCCAGCTTCGCAGTTTTCTTTATCCCGCGGTGCGCAATCTTGCCATCGCTGCCCGGCGCAAGGCTGAACGCCTGCAATCCGAGGACGGCGAGTTGCCGGAATTGGAGGCTCCACCGCCGGCATCCACCAACCACACGGCGCGCGATCAATTGGCCGTCGTGGTCACCGCTTTGCCGGAAACGCACCGCGAGGTGTTGCTGCTGCGCTTCGTGGACGGCCTCAGCCTGAACGAAATCGCCGAGGCCCTGGAAATCCCGCTGGGCACGGTGAAGTCCCGGCTGCACAACGCGCTCGACACTCTGCGCCGGGACCCGCGAACAAAAGAATTCTTCGGTCAATGAACCTTTTGGCGGTCTGACACACTCCATTGATGAGATAGCGCATGAACGGGCACGAACAAAACGATACGGATGAGCCGCGACTTCCGGCCAGATTATCGGAAGACCTCAAGGCGCTGTACGCGCCGCCGCGATTGATCCCACAGCGGGTAGATGACGCCGTTCTTGCCCAGGCGCGTGGACATCTCGCAAAGGTCGCTCAAGGGCGGCGCATCGTTCCATTCCCGCGCTGGCTGGCGGCGGCGGCCATTGTGCTCGCCACGGTACTAAGTTCAATCTGGCTTTCCCACCAACGTTCTTCAGAGATGGCGCGTGAGGACATCAATCGCGATGGGCGCGTCGATGTCCTCGATGCCTTTGCCCTGGCACGGCGGCTGCAACAAGGCGCACCGACCGATCCCGCCTTCGACATCAATGGTGACGGCATCGTGGACCAGAAAGACATCAACGCCATTGCCACGCGCGCCGTGAAGCTGGACGGGAGGCAAGGCTGATGGGCCGTCTCTTCAATACTCGTAGCAGCCGACGTGAGGAGGCTCTGGACAAATGCGGAACGCGGAATGCGGAACGCGGAACAGGAGATCAGAGCCTCCTCACGTCGGCTGCTACGAGTTTGATGGCCGTTGTTCTTTGTCTGGGTGTTTTCTCAATGGCGCACGGCCAGAACACCATTGCACCGAGCCGCTTTAGCGCGGTGGAAATCTTCGTCGATTCAGGCGTACAGCCGCTGGCGGCGTACCAACTAACGTTCACCGCCACAACCGGCGGCGTGAAGATCGTCGGCATCGAGGGCGGCGAGCATCCGGCGTTCAAGGAGGCGCCGCACTACGACCCAAAGGCGATTCAACACGAGCGGGCCATCCTTGCTGCGTTCAACACCGCCACGGCAGAGAATCTGCCGAAAGGCCGGACGCGCGTGGCGACGGTTCACGTTCAAATCAGCGGAACGACAATGCCTGCCTATACAGTTAGACTTGAAACGGCGGCGAATCACGATAACTCGCGCGTTACCGGTCAAACCAGTTTTCAGGAAAGGAGCGGACAATGAATGATTCGAAACATATCAATCTTCTGCGGCTTGCGCCGACAGCGCGGCGATTTGGAGTGCGGCGAGTTCTCGCCGCTTTGCGCAGGCGACTTGTCGCCGTCAGGCCGGCCCGAGCGCGCGGTCCGTCCGAGCCGCTGAACTCGGCTCTGCCTGGCCGACGAGTCGGCCAGGCCGCCAAAGCGGTGACAGGTCACCGCAGTCCAAATCGATGGCACCGTTTTGCGACCGCAAGCCTGTTTGGCGGGGCGACAGTGTGCGTAGGGCTATTGCTGGTCGGTTGCTCAAAGGGTTTGGACAAGACCACTCAGGTTCCGGGGACGAGATACGCCAGTTTCGCCGGCAGCGCTGTCGGAATGCAACTCGCCCAAACCGTGCCCGGCTCATTCCCTTCACTCGCTGAAGAAGTCTGGGTCATCGGCCGCACTCGCTCCATCTCGAATCCGTACGCCAAGGACGTTCCCGGCTCTGGCTTGATGGTTGTCGAGGACGGGAAGGAGCGAGTCCCAATGCCGCTCAAGCACACGGACGTGAAGGCCGCCATCAGCGGCTACATCGCGACAGTCAAAGTCACGCAGCAGTTCCAGAATCCTTACGACCGGAAGATCGAAGCAGTGTACGTCTTCCCGCTACCGGAGAACGCGGCGGTGAACGAGTTTGTGATGACCATCGGCGAGCGGCGCATTCGCGGCATCATTCGCGAGCGCGAGGAGGCGGAGAAGATTTATCGCGAGGCAAAGCGGCAGGGCTACGTCGCCTCGTTGCTCACGCAGGAGCGCCCGAACATCTTCACACAGTCCGTCGCGAACCTCGAACCGGGCAAGGCCATCGACGTGACCATCCAGTACTTCCACACGCTGGCCTGCTCGGAAGGCTGGTACGAGTTCGTATTCCCGATGGTCGTCGGACCGCGCTTCAATCCTCCAGGCACGACGGACGGCGTCGGCGCTGCGCCTCGGGACAAGCAGGGCGCCTCCGGGCAGCGCACCGGGGTTTCCTACCTTACGCCCGGCGAACGGAGCGGACACGACATCGCATTGCAGGTGGATCTCGACGCCGGAGTGGCGATTGAAGAAGTGCGCTGCCGCAGTCACGCGACCTCCAACGAGCGTCGTTCGCCAGAGAAGATGATCGTTTCGCTCAAGCCAGAAGATTCAATCCCGAACAAGGATTTCGTGTTGCGCTATCGCGTGGCCGGTGACCGCATCAAGTCCGGCCTGCTGACGCACCGCGACGAACGCGGCGGTTTCTTCACCCTCATGCTGCATCCGCCGCAAGACCTTCAACGGCTTGCGCGTCAACCGGTCGAGATGGTCTTTGTGCTCGATTGCTCCGGGAGCATGAGCGGCGAGCCATTGGCGCAGGCCAAGGCCGCGATTGCTCGCGCGCTGCGGCGATTGCAACCGGAAGATTCGTTTCAACTCATCAACTTCTCCACACACGCGTCGCAGCTCGGCCCGAAACCGCTCGAAGCCACGCCGCCCAACGTGGAGCGCGGGTTGGCCTATCTAAGGTCCCTGAACAGCGACGGCGGCACCATGATGATCGAAGGCATCAAGGCCGCGCTGGATTTTCCGCACGACCCGCGCCGGCTGCGTTTCGTGACGTTCCTGACCGACGGCTACATTGGCAACGAAGCGGAAATCCTGGCGGCCATCCACCAACGGCTGGGAGCGTCGCGGATCTTCAGCTTTGGCGTCGGTTCATCGGTGAACCGTTACTTGCTCGACGGCATGGCCAAGGCTGGACGCGGCGCGGTGACGTATCTCGCATTGAACGACGAGGCCGCGCAGGTGATGGACGAGTTCTTCGCGCGCATCAGCCATCCGGCGTTGACGGACGTGCGAATCGATTGGAACGGGCGGGAGGTGGAGGAAGCTTTCCCCTCGCGCGTGCCGGATTTGTTTGTCGGGCGGCCGGTGATCGTGACGGGGCGGTTCAAAGGAGAACCTCCGGCGACAATTCGCGTCATTGGCTCGGCTGGGGAGCAACCCGTTTCGTTGCCCGTCGCGTTTGCCGCGCGGCAACAAACGGCTTCTCACGCCGGCCTGCCCAGTGTCTGGGCGCGGATGAAACTGGCGAAGCTCGCCGACCAGCAATTGCTGGAACCACGCGGCGACTGGCAGCGGCAGACAAGACAAGTCGCGCTGGATTTCAATTTGATGTCGGCCTTCACCGCGTTTGTCGCGGTCGATTCCGCGACGCGGACGAAAGGCGGACACGGAACCACTGTGCCGGTCGCCGTGCCGGTGCCGGAGGGCGTGAACTACAGAACCACGGTGTCGGAGTGAACGGATCGACTTATGAAAATGAAATCAAGTTTGGTGCTGGTCGCAGTCCTTCTAGTGTTCGCTGGTTGCTCAACTACACGATCCATTTCCAACTCCGGCTACCGGGATGACTCCCAAAGTGGCTATCGCCACGCTGTTCGTGCCGATCCCGGCTTTGCCTATCAAGGGGAGTTGAACGAGTTCGACGTGTTGGCCGTGGATCGGACAAAGCTCGTCACCGACGAAGACATCGCCCGCGCGCTCGACGACGCAAAGCGCGTGACGCTCAAGCCAGGCAGTTCGATCCTGCTCATTCAGTCCGGCGCGGTCTTTCCCGACGGGCCGATGGTCACGGAATTGACCAGGCATTTCAAAGTCACGGCGTTTTCCGGCGTGCCGCCGAAACACCGTACGATGACGGACACTGAGCCGAGTGAAGGCGTGAGCTACTCGCGTTCGTTGCGATTGGCGGCGGCCCGCGCTGGTGCCGAGTCAGTGGTCTGTTACTGGGGCACGCTCGAATCCGCACGCCGCAACATGGAGACGAAAACGGTGTCGTGGATTCCGCTCGCGGGTTGGGTGGTGCCGGATGAATCGCAGCACATGCGCATCCGCCTCAAGCTTGCGGTGATTGACGTGCGCACGGGCGGCTGGACGATGCTCACCGTGGAGCCGCCAGCGGACAAATCCTGGAGCACCCAGTTCACGCGCGGCAGTTCGGACCAGAGGCAAGTCGAGGCGCTCAAGCGCCGGGCTTACGAAGCTGGCGCCAGGGAACTGACGAAGCTGAGTTCAACCGAAGCCGCACTGGTGCGGTAGCGCGTCAGGCAGAACCCCTTCCAAAACCCCAGCCCCACGGCTGAGGGTTGGATGAATCGGGCGTTGTTGCCCAAATCGATTTGGAAGGACGAGTTCCGCGAGTCCCTGAACTTTATCCCGCGTTTTCCAGAAGAAATGGAACTCACGGAGCTCGTCCCTCCAACGAATCGGGATTTTGCGTTTTGAGCAACACGCCCAATCAATGCGCCCGGCAACAACGAGTCGAATCGGGCTGACTTCCCTGGCGGAAGGAGAAGGTTCGGCACGATTGAAAAAGCTTACAAGCCGTTTGTTTCCAGCGCGCTAGGTGGCTTGTCCGCTTTACCAGTTGACGCTGCCAACAACCCCCTCGTAAGGTATCGCCCGTTTCTGGCCGGGCCATTCAACCCCCGCAGACAGGAACTCTCTTATGCCCGAAGGATATTGCGTTAAGTGCAAAGCCAAGAAGGAAATCTCGGACGCCGTTGAAGAAACCATGAAAAACGGGCGCAAAGCCATCAAAGGCAAATGCCCGACCTGCGGTACCGTCATGTTCAAGATCCTCGGCGGCAAGGCCGCGCCCCCCGCCACGCCGTCCAGTCCGGCCAGTTGAAGGATCACCGTTTTGACCGCTCGTTATGTCCCAGCAACTTGCCTACGTCATCATCACCCCTTACACGCTGTACAAGTCGCGCACCGGCGGCATCCTTGCCCGCCTGATTACCCGTACCGGCCTGGAGATGGTTGGCGCGCGCATGTTCGCCCCCAGCCTGGAACTGGTTCAGAAATACTCTGAAGCCATCGTCTCCGCCAATGACCCGCAGGACCGGCGCATCCAGGAGCTGATCCGTGATTACATCCTGAAGAATCTCTCGCCCGATCCCAAGACCGGCAGGCGGCGTCGTGTGATGATGCTGCTCCTCCAGGGCGACGATGCCGTGCGCAAGGTCCGCTCCGTCATCGGCAACATCAGCGCTGATCGTCGCGGCGGCGAAACCATCCGCGACACCTACGGCGACTTGATTCTCGATGAAGGGGGCAATGTTCGTTACTTCGAGCCGGCGGTCCTTGCCGCGCCCAACGTTGAGGAAGCCCGGCAGAAATCCACGCTATGGGCGGAGTATTCCGACAAGGACGGCGGCCTGGTGGACGGCACCATCGCCTACGGGGCGGACGAAAAACCGCAACGCACGCTCGTCCTGATCAAGCCTGACAACTTCCGCTTTCCCACCGGGCGGCCTGGCAACGTCATCGACTTTTTCTCCCGCACTGGCCTTTACATCGTAGGCATCAAAGTGCATCGCTTCAGCGTCGCCGAGGCAATGGAATTCTACGGGCCGGTCCGCGAAATCCTGCGCACCAAGCTCAAGGACGTGGTGGGCGGCAGAGCCAAAGCTGCGCTCGAAAAGGAACTGGGCTTCCCGCTGCCGCCGAAGGAATCACAGCAACTCGGCGAGATCCTCGGACCCGCCTTTGGCGACAACCAATTCGACAACATCGTCAAGTTCATGTCCGGCAAAACACCCGACGAATGTGATGAAACCAAACGCGGCCTGCCCGGCAGCGAAAAATGCATCGCCCTGGTCTATGAAGGCGTTAACGCTGTGAACAAGATCCGTGATGTGCTGGGCCCCACCGATCCTTCCAAGGCCCCGCCGGGCTCCATCCGCAAGGAATTTGGATTGAACATTATGGTCAACGCGGCCCACGCCAGCGATTCCGAGGACAATGCAAAACGCGAGATCGGCATCGTCAAGGTTGGTGAGAACACCTTCAAGAAGGTTGTGGAAGAGTTTTACGGGAAGTAACCGCCAAAGAAGCGCGAGCAGGTACAGCCAGGGGCCGGGTCACTCCAGGGAAAGCCGCTTTCGGTAGGGATGCCGGACTCCATCAAGTTGACGGGTGGCGTCAGAAGGCCAGTTGGATTCGGGTGAGGAAGGCGTCTTCGTCCTGGGCGGTAACGCTGCCGCTGGAGCGGCCTTTGAAGTCAGTGTGGTTGAAATCAAAGTAGGCGCGCACGTTGCGGTTCAAATACCAGTTCAGGCCGATGGCCCAGGCGTCGGCGCGCGTGGCAGATTCAGTGGGATCAGCCAGGGTGGGGAAGACGTCGTTGTCGATGCCCAGTTGCGAATAGCGGGCGACGAGTTGCCAGGCGCCCCACCCGCCCGCACGCGGGTCGAAGTTCTTTTGCGGAGCGATCGCGCGGAAGGAGGCGTCTTCGCCGGTCAACAACCAGGAGCCGGTGATGGACCACGCATGATGGTTCGCGTGCGCGAAGGTCGTCGGCCCCGCCTGGCGTTGCAGGCGATGGGAGGAAACAGCGTATTCACCGAGCAGCCCGAACGGGCCCCAATACCAGTAGGCTTGCGGGCCGAGCCGCCAGTGCGTGCCATCGGCGATGACGTTGGAGGTGGCGGCGTTGGTGCCCACGCCGCTGAGGTAGCTGAAGAAGGTTTGCTCGGCTTCGGTGGGATAGCCGCGATCGTCCGGCAGGCCGGCGCTGCCTTCCATGTTGCCGTAGGTGGCGCTGACGCCCAGGCCGAGGCCGTGCAATGGTTTCAGTCCGGTCTTGAGGAAGGGATGAAAGAACAGCCGGCCAGCCACGGTTTTGTCATCGTCGAAATCCGAGTTGCCCGCGGAACGGCCGTCCGGCGTCCCGTTGAAAACGCCCAGTGCGTAATTGACCCAGCCGCGCCAGCCGAGCTTTTTCGTGAGGGACTCATCGCCCGGCCAGAGTTCGCCGTGCAGCATCAGGCCCACGTCACGCACAGGCCAGAAGCCGGAAACAAGACTGCGTTCGACGAACGTGCTGGCAGAAATGGATTGAGCGCGTTCGAGGTTGGCGGGGGGTTTCATCTTGCCGGCGCGCAACTGGAGCGCGTCGTTATAGCGATAGTTGAGCCAGGCATCGCGGATGGCGGGAGAGGAGCCGCCGAATTCCGGCGTGAAGAGGAAATCGAAGTCGCGGAAGACGGTGCCTTCGAGGATGGGCCGGGCGCGGCGGATGACGAAGCTGTCGTTATCGCCGATGCCGCCGTCATTGAAGTACCAGCGCGAATCGAAATGGAGCAGGCCGCGGAGGCGGAGCACAAAATTGGTATCCGCCGAGCGCATGGAGAAGCCGGAGGCGCTGACGGAGAGGCTCGGCAGGGTCCTGGGAGGTTCGGCGGGCCTGGGTGTGTCCGTGGCGGCTGGAGGTTTGGGCGCTTCACCGGGCGGAACGGGTTTGGTCGGCTGTTTTTGCAGCAGTTGCTCCAGTTGCTCGACGCGCTTCTCCAGGGAACGGATACGGTCGTCACGCTCGTCAGCGATGGCGGTAGGTGTGAGGAGCGCTACTCCGATGATAAGTACGAGCGATTTGAACCGGCATTTTCTCATAAAGGTTAGCGAGGGAGGGATGCAGGCAATCATGGACGATTGAGTTCGGCGAACTTATCCGCCTGCCGCATAATGTTCCGGAGTTTGTCGAATGCACGATTCTCAAGGATCTGAAAGCCGGTCACTGTGCTTTCCAGATTGGTGAGCACGGATCGATCTTTTGTCGAAAGCAACTCCTCGCGCAGTCTGCTTCTAAGCCTGGGGTCGAGACTCGGCCCCGCGACCCAACAAAGCCCTAAGTTATCTAATGGCTGGGTGGCGATGATTCTCAATTCAGCCCGACTCTTGACCAGATCATAATTGGCCGCCCCAGCGTCGAAATCTCCGCGAGCGACGGATTCGATGACGTCCGATTGGCTTGTCAATTGCGCATAACGCGCCAAGTCGGCGAGCCGCAATTCCGCATTGAACAGCATCCACTTGGCGACGTAGTTGCCGGTGGTAGAGTTGGTGCAGCAGCCGTCCAGGTTTGGTGTAGGTGTACGCGCCAAAGGCAAAGCGGTTCGTTAGATCGGATCGGCCTGACCAGTCCGAACCGGCGTAAGCGGCCAGTTCGGCGGCCGTGATGCGTTCGGAGGCGCCGCGATTGGAATCACGCCACAGTTCATCGAGCCTGTTATCCAAGCCAACCTTGACGACCTCCAAGGCGTGTTCCTTTTCGAGTCTGTCTTTTTCCGCGGCGGATCTTGCCTGCCGGGCGACGTGCAACAGGGCCAGACAAGCCGCAAGGCCGATGAACAAACTGAGGATTAACGCCGTGGGTGCGGGGTTCCGTTGTGTCCACCGGCGCCAACGAGTAGCCCGTCCCACCGGCCGGGCTTCGATGGGTTCTTTGCGCAACCACCGCTCCAAATCTTCCGCCAACGCGACTGCGGATGAATACCGCCGTTGGGACTCCTTCTCCAGGCACTTCATGCAGATGGTCGCGAGGTCGTGGTCCAGACTTTCTTTGAGCGTGCTCGGGTGCTTTGGCTCCTGCTCGACGACCTGCTTCAAAGTTTCCACTGGCGTGTCGGCGCGGAACGGCGGCTGGCCGGTGAGCATGGCGTAGAGCACCGCGCCGAGGCTGTAAACGTCGGCGGCGGTGGTGACGTGCTTGCTCTGGCCGGCGGCTTGTTCCGGCGCCATGTAGCTGGGCGTGCCCATGATCGCGCCGCTGGCAGTCAGGCTGCTGCCCGCATGTTCGATGACTTTTGCCACGCCGAAATCCGTCAGGTGCGGTTCGCCCTGGCGGTCGAGGATGACGTTGCTCGGCTTGATGTCGCGGTGCAGCACGCCGTGCTGATGCGCGTAGTCCACCGCACGCGCGACCTTGGCCATGATGCGCGCGATCTGTTCCTGGCGCGCGCGGACGGATGTTTTGTCGTCGCCTGGCTTTCCATTGAAGCAAAAGCCGGCCTTGGTGATGTGGCGGTCGAGACCCGTGCCATCGATCAGTTCCATGCTGAAGAAATGCTGTCCCTGGTGTTCGCCAGTCTCGTAGATGGGAACAATGTTGGGATGGTGGAGATTGGCGGCGGCCTCGGCTTCGAGATGAAACCGTTGAATCAATGTGGGGGAAGCGAATTCGCCGGCGCTCACCAGCTTGATGGCGACCAGACGGTTGAGGGTAAGCTGTCGGGCCTTGTAGATGACACCCATGCCGCCCCGTCCAATCTGTTCGAACAATTCGTAGTCGGCAAAGGAGCGATCGCTGATGGCGAGGACTGCGGAGGAAGCCTCCGTCTCGTCGGGCAGCGGACCGAAACCCAGATCCAGCAGGCAATTCGGACAATGGCCAAAGGGAGCATTGGCCGGCACTTCCGCTCCGCACCCACGGCATTCTCGCGTGTCAGACATAATCAGTCACGGCAAACGTCTCAGGGTTTACTACAAGAACCACTCCCAAAGGTCACAGTGGGCGAGGACGCAACCCAGCCCCTCACCGGCTCAACGCGCTGCGCAGATGGCGAAGTTCCTCTTCGACGCTCATCGGCCCGGTCAACGTGTGCGCGATTTCATTCCGGAGGATTTCTCCGTACCGGCGGCGTAGTCGCAACACGGACATTTTGACCGCCGACTCTCCCATTTGGAGGCTTCCCCCAATCTCCGCGTAAGTGGCCTCTGACTTCTCGCCGGAGAGAAAAACATGCAGCGCATCGAACAGGCTTTCCTTGCCGGCGCGGAGATACTCCGTTCGGAGATCCTTCATCACCTTCTCCAAAAGAGTCAGCACCCACGTTTGCTCGAATAATTTGTCCGGCGTGGTTTCAGACGCCGGTTCATGCCGATAGCGCTCCTCGGTGTCAGTCCCGTCCCACGAGACGAATGAGCATTGTCCCCCGCGTCTGGCGGCGCGGGTGCGATGGTATTCGTTGGCCAGAAAATGCTTGAAGCTCGCCAGCAGGAAACTGCGGAACCGGCCCCGGTCGGGATTCGCCAGGCCGAAGTATTTCTTTTCGAGAAACACAGCAAAGAATTGCTGGGTCAAATCCTGTCCGTCCGGTGGACTGTGTCCCTGCCGGCGCGCGTAAGCGTAGAGCGGATACCAATAGGTGCGGCAAAGACACTCCAGGGCTGAAGCAGCTTCTGGAGATCCCTGCTGCCCGGCCAGCAGCACCACGCTCCAATGCGTCGTCGTGAACTCACCGCGTGCCGTGTGCGCATTGCCCGCCGGCGTTTCTGGCGCCGGCCTCTCATCGTGAGTGCTCATGGTCCTCAATCAACTCAATCGGGCTGTCTGGAAAAGGGACGGAGCGCTTATGACAGAAGCGCCGCGAAAAGTCAAAAGAAGGCCTGATTCCTCCCGGCTTGAGAGCGAAACGAAGCTTGCCTCTCCGGCGGAACCGCGCTTGAGTTTCTTTGCGCGTTGCGACAACCCATGCACCCGAAACATTACTGCGGCGTCTTCGGCATTTACGGCCATCCAAATGCCGCCGAACTGACCTACTACGGTCTTTACGCCCTCCAGCATCGCGGGCAGGAGAGCGCCGGCATCGTCAGCTCGGATGGCAAGCAGTTTCGCGTTCACAGAGGCATGGGCCTCGTTTCGCAGGTTTTTAACGGAGACATCCTGCACGGTCTCGTCGGGTCAATGGCCGTGGGTCACACGCGGTACTCCACTACTGGTTCATCTCACATCAATAACGCGCAGCCGCTAACGATCAACTGCCGCATTGGACCCATTGCCATTGCGCACAATGGCAACCTCACCAACGCCGCCCAGCTTCGCGACGAACTGGAGGAACGCGGCCAGGTTTTCCAAACCACGGTCGATAGCGAGATTATCCTGCACCTGATGGCTCAGCCGAGCCTCAACGGCCATCACGGCAACAATCTCCTGGAATCCATCCGGCGCATCGAAGGCGCATTCTCGCTCGTCATCATGACGGAGAACGAACTCATCGGCGTCCGCGACCCACACGGCTTCCGCCCGCTCTGCCTGGGCCAGCTTGGCGATGGCTGGGTGCTTTCCAGCGAGACGTGCGCGCTGGATTTGATCCATGCGAAGTTCGTCCGCGACATCGCGCCCGGCGAGATCGTCATCATCAATCAGGACGGCGTGAAGAGCGTGCAGGCATTCCCGGAGCAACAGCGCCGCGCCTTCTGCATCTTCGAGTACGTCTATTTCGCCCGGCCCGACAGCACCATCGCCGGTCGCAACGTCTATGATGTGCGCAAGGAAATGGGTCGGCAACTCGCGCGCGAGCATCCGGTGGACGCTGACATCGTCGTGCCCGTGCCGGACAGCGGCGTCTATGCCGCGCTGGGTTATTCAGAGGAAGCCAGGATTCCGTACGAGATGGCCTTCATCCGCAATCACTACGTTGGGCGCAGCTTCCTCCAGCCCTCGCAACTCATCCGGGACTTCAACGTGCGCGTAAAGCTGAACCTCATTCCCGAACTGGTGAAAGACAAACGCGTCATCATCGTGGACGACTCCATTGTCCGCGGCACAACCTGCAAGGCGCGCGTGAACACCCTCAAGGAAGCCGGCGCGAAGGAAGTCCATGTGCGGGTGAGTTGTCCGCCGCACATGAACCCGTGCGTGTATGGCATCGACTTCCCCGACCGCAACAAGCTCATGGCCGCGAATTACTCCGTGGATGAGATTCGCAAGTATCTCAACGCCGACTCGCTGGCTTACCTCTCACAAGCCGGCATGGTGAAAGCGACCGGTCTCGGCAAGGAATCCTTCTGCATGGCCTGCTATGACGGGGATTATCCCGTGCGGTACGATCCCAAGGCCGACAAGCACATCATGGAACGCCGCCGCGCCCGCGTGGAAGGCTTCGGCGAAGCGCTGGCCAAGGACGAGATGCAGATCAAGCTGTTGTAAGCGCACGGCGCGGCGATTTTTTCGTGCGCCGACCGCGCGGCTTCCGTTAGCTTCCGCACGTGCTGCTTCGTTACCTGGCAAATCTCTCCACGGGACGGCTCATTCTCTGGTGCTACTTCATCTGGTACGTCGTGGTGCTGGTGCGCTACTTCGATCCAAGCCTGCGCCTGTGGCTTACTTCTCTCGGGTTGAGCGCCATCATCGGCTTCGCGCTTTATCTGAGCACCGTTTCGGGAACGAACAAGGTGAAGCTCGACTTCTGGCAGGTGTTCCGGCTGTTCCTCATGCCGTTTTGCGTGTCGAGTTTTGCGGCGCTGGTCAAGGGCAAAGGTTTCATCCTCGTCTTTTCACCCAAAGTAGAAGAGATCGGCATTGCGGTTGGACTTTGCCTGGTGCTGTGCGCGACCGTCGCTATGCTAAAAGGGCGATGAAGCTGTGTCGTGCCGTCGAGGTGGACATCGCGTCCGTTGTTGAAGATTGGTACTCCCGCCCCGAATTGAACGGGGATCCGCGGTTTAGGAAACCGCTGCTCTATCCATTTGAGCTACGGGAGCGCCGCAGTGAGGAAAGAAGCTAATGGCAGTGACGAACACCTTCAAGCCAAAGCAGGGGTACAGTCCGCGCCGCAAATGGAGCGCCGAGCATCGCTCGGCACGCAGCAACCAGCCGAGCAACGCTCGGCGCTCCAGACTTCATCACCGGACAAGCGCTGGCGAAGCTTATCTCACACTCGCCGTCTTCTTCGTCTCCGCGATGCACCAGAGATGTTTATGGGTGCGGATAAACAGGTCGCCGCCGCTCACGGCCAGCGAGGCGTTGCACATCTCGTTGCCCACGGAGTTCGCGCCGATGAGTTCAAACTTCGGGCTGGCGTTGAGCACCACGCAGTCGCCGCTCTGGTTCAGGATGTAGAGCCGGTCACCGGAAAGCACCATCGAGGACCAGGTGTCGGACTTCGGCCCGTCGCCCTTCACCCGCTCGGTCCAGATGATTTTTCCGGTCTTCAATTCGATGCAGTCAGCAATGCCGCTGGCGTTCACGATGTAGATGTGGCCGTCATGCACGACGCCGGAGCCGATCCCCGTCTTGGCGCGTTCAGTCCGCCAGACGCGATGCGTGCCAGTCACATCACCGGAGCCGCCGGTCTTCACGGCAATGGTGTCGCCGAAGAAACCGCCCATCGCCACGGCGATGCCGTCGCTGTGAATGGGCGAGGTATAGACGAGCGGGTTCAGACCGTCGCAATGCCAGAGTTCCTTGCCGGTCTTCGGGTCAAAGGCGCGCAGGTAGCGCGGAAAGCTCATGAGCAACTCGTCGCGGCCGGCGGCCTTGACGATGACGGGCGTGCTGTAGGTGCAGATGATGCCCGGCTCCTGTCCTCGAAAACCGTCGGTGCGCTTGCCGACGTCGATCTCTGGCTCGTCGTATTTCCAGAACGTTTCACCAGACTTCTTGTCGAGCGCGATGAGATGCGCACCTTTGCCAGGGCCGTGGTAGATAAAGCAAGTGTCGCCATGCAACACGGGCGAAGAACCGCTGCCCCACTCGAACTCCTGCCGGCCAAGGTCGCGCTTCCAAAGCTCCTTGCCATCGAGGTCGTAGCAGAATGTGCCGGCTGAGGCGTGAGAAACGATGACTCGCTCGCCATCCGTGACGGGTGATGCGGAGCAATGGGGATTGTCCTTGTGCGACTCTTCCTTTGCGGTGTAGGTGACGGACTTCTGCCAGAGCAACTTGCCGTCGCGGCGTGAGAAGCACATCAGCGAGCGCGTGTGGTCTTTCTCCACGGCTTGTGTGACGAACACTTTGTCGCCCCAAATGACTGGGGTGGAATTGCCACGATCAGGCAGCGGAATTTTCCAGCGGACGTTTTCTGTCGCGCTCCAGCGCGTCGGGATATTCTTCTCCGGTGTGACGCCGGAGCCGTCCGGGCCGCGCCATGCGGGCCAATTGGCGTAAAGTTGACCGGGGGAGAGGATCAGTGACGCGAGGGCGCAAGCCCACAAGACAGAACGATAGTGGAATCTCATGGGGCGAATCATAGTGAATCGCCTCGGCAGGCACAAGAGGCCGCTAACAGCCCGTTAAACTACGGCTGGGCTGCCGTGGCGCCAGGTAACAAGGCGGATTGCACGCGGAATCGCAGCAGGACTTCCGCCTCCTCACGTCGGCGGCTACTTTCAAACGGGCTGCTAAACGGGCACGACGGCTGTCCAGCAAGGGCCAAACTTGGATCGAACCAACTCTTCCAGCCGGCGCGCGTCCGCCTCGCCGCGGGCAACAGCGAAGGTGGTCGAGCCGCTGCCAGACATGAGCGTTGCGGCGGCGCCCTGGGCGCGCAGGAAGTCCTGGTACAATCCGAGCAGCGGATACTTTTCCAGCGCGGGCGCTTCGAGTGAATTGTAGAAGGCGGTGCCAGCGCGAGCCAGGTTCCCGCTGTTGAGCAGTTCGATTAGTTGTCGCGCCCGGCCTGGCCGACCGTGGAGCGCGGTGGGGAAACGGGCGAGTTCCTTGTAGGCCCAGGCGGTAGAGATTCCGAAGCCCGGATGGATGAGCAGAAAGGCTGCACCCCTCAACGCCGGAAACGGTTCGAGGGACGAAACTTTTTCACCGCGACCAAGCGCGAGCGCCGGTTTGTCCTGGAGAAAGAAAGGAATGTCTGAGCCGAGCGAGGCAGCGATTTGATCCAGGTGCGCGAAAGCAAGCGGCTGGCCGAAGAGTTCGTTCAAGGCGAGCAGCGTCGTAGCCGCGTTGCCGCTGCCGCCGCCCAGACCGGCGGCCAGGGGGATTTTCTTTTCCAGGTGAATCTCCACACCGTCCTTGATGCCAGCCCGTTCCAGAAAAGTCGTCGCGGCGCGATGCACCAGGTTGCCGGAGTCCGTGGGCAACGACGGATCGTTGCAGGTCAGCCGGACGCCGCTACCGACTCGCGTGAACTGCAACTGGTCGAACAGGCGCATCGGCTGCATCACGGTTTCGAGTTCGTGAAAACCGTCAGGCCGCTTGCCAAGAATGTTCAACAGCAGGTTGACTTTGCAGGGCGAATTCTTTTCGAGAGTCCCGGACATAAAAATGGCGCCGACAGGTTAGGTCAGCGCCGGGCGCGAGTGGAGCGCAAAGAGAGGAGCGAACTACGGGTCGAGGGTCGTAAAGCGGCTGCCGGGAATCCACGGCGCCACCTCACCACCACTGAAACCCAGCGATTTGTCGGTATCGAAGGTGGAGTTTGCAGGGAAGCCGGGCTTATAAGTGTCGGGATATACCGGGTTCTCCGGCAGTTCGAGGCCGCCCCAGTTCTTCCTCCGCGTTTTGATCGAGTGGTCCGGATAGAGCTTGCTCTTGGGCACCAGCATTGGACCGTACGGCGGGATGGGAAAGGTCACCACTTCATAAATCCCGATGCCAGTACGGGCCATGGTGCGGGTGAAACCGCGCGCGAACGCCGTCGGTGTCTGCCCTGCGCCGTCCCACAGCGCGGTTTGTTCCTTCGCTCGCCGCATTTCGCCGCCGCGGATGATTTCCGTGGCATTGTTCACGCCGCGACCGAATTTCCGTTCCGGCCCGGCGCAACCAGTGAGCGCCGCCAGCGTGGCCAACGCGAGAAGAGAGACAGCAGTACGCATAAGTGGATTGATATGTTGCCCGCAGGTTAATCGGATTTCGCTTTGTGTAAAGGGGGATTTCCCGCGGGACCAAAGAAAAATTTTCACGCCGCTTTGGCGGCTTCGCGCACTCGTTCCAGAATCACGTCTGCAAGGCCTGGCTCGCTGCCGACGCTGGCGGAGTACCAAACGCGTTTGCCGTGGCGCTCGGTGGGATTGCGCCAGGTAGGCTGGCCGCGTTGGTAGCGTTCCCGCACGACGAACGCCGGCTCGCCGAGCATCACGGGAATGTCTTCGTAAGAGTGGAGTCCGTCGCTAATGAAGAAGGGCACCATCACGATGTTCCTGGTCTGCGCGATGGTGTAGCAGTCGCCGATGCGCGGCTCTTCTTCCATGAAGACGGAATGGACGGCCGCGAACGTGTTCAACGGCCGAATGAGTTCGACCTGCCGTTCGATGGCTTTGCGCGAATTCTCGTTGTTGCCGGTGCCGTGGCCGGCAACGAAGAGGGTGGTTTCGGCGGGCCTGGGTGCTCGCGGAAACGGATGTTGCTCGACGACTTCGCGTGCGCGGGCGAGCAACACCTGGGTCATGCTGTCGTGCGTGCCGATCGGGCCGCAGTAATGGAGCGTTTGCGCCCCGCGCCGTTGCACGCGGGAAAAGTTTTTTTCGCCCTTCGCGCACAAGCCAAGCTCGCGTGGAATGACTTCCTCGGTGAAGTACCCGTCGCTGATGAAAAGCGGGACGACAAACACGCGCGGGGCGAAGACTCCGCGCAACACACCGGCAATCGACGGCTCCAGCTTCCAGAAACACTCGATCACATGCGCGAAGAGTTTGCGGCGGCGCAATTCGTCGGCGTGCTGGTAGGTGGGCGCGGCGGATTCGGCGTTGAGGGTCGAGCCGTGGCCGACGAGCACCAGCGCGGCATCGGAGAGATCGTCTTTCGGCACGGCCAATGGTTAACGCGTGGACGCCGCGCAGGCAAGCGTTCGACCATGCGGGTAGTGGTACAGTTTGGTGGGGCGAGGCTCCTGACGAGCTGGCTCGCGAGGACGCTCGCCCCACCCAATGGTTGAAAGTGTAC
>Ga0187893_10007242_pt1 | contig 18327 bp, 24 predicted proteins | sample MA1701074metaG_FD_139574 | JGI IMG/M metagenome (GOLD analysis project Ga0187893, IMG submission 139574) | White microbial mat communities from a basaltic lava cave in the Kipuka Kanohina Cave System on the Island of Hawaii, USA - MA170107-4 metaG ... | reverse complement strand
CGCAGCTCGTAGTCGGGACCCAGACGACGCGAGAGCGTGTCCTTGTCGTAGCGCTCGATGGGAAGTCCGCTGCGCTTCTCCGGGCGCCGGAGCCCGATGGTCGCCATCATCGATGCTGATCCGGCTCCATCCGAACTCTCCCGCTCCTACTGCCAGGGATAGGGTCCGGGCATCGCGACTCCCTTCGCCTCGAACAGGAGCTCGATCATGCGCTCGTAAGACTCCCACTGCGTGGTGCGCTGATAGATGTTGTGCGTCTTGTGCGCGAGGACCAGGTCGAGGGAAGGGAACACCGTGATCCACTGTCCCACGGCGCCGCGCGCCGTGTACGCGCCCTTGAAGGGCCCTGCCGCCTTGGGGCCGTCCCAGACCCACCACATGTACCCGTAGCCGAAGTAGCCGTCCCGGCGATCGATGGGGTTCATCTTCTCGACGGGGGTCACGACGCTCGCGATGCGGCGGGCCCAGTCTTTGGAGATGACCTGCCGCCCGTTCCAGTTGCCTTCGTGAAGCATCAAATAGCCGATGCGCGCCATGTCGCGCGTCGAGACGATGATGGGATAAGCCGGGTACTGCGAGATCGTGAGGTCTCCCGCCTTCTTCTGGACGGTGCGGTCCCAGTCCTCGAACTGGAGCGGGATAGCGAGCTGCGCCTGGAGCTCGTCGTAGATGTCTCGCTTCGTGAGGTGCTCGAACGCCGTGCCCGCGGCGTTGAAGTCCCAGTTGCTGTACAGCATGTAGCTCCCGGGCTCCTGAGAGCCGCGGGGCGGAGCCTTGTCCAGGTCGTCGCCCGAGTAGGAGGCCGCGTGGTAGACGCCGGAGCGAGCCGTGATGAGGTGATGGACCGTGGCCTTCTTCTCGATGGGGAGGAGCCCCCCGATGTCATCGAATCCCAGGTCCGCGAGCGTGGTTTCGAGGTCGATGGTCCCGTTCTCGACCCAGTAGCCGTACAGCATGGCGAGGATGCTCTTGCGCACGGAGGCGACGTACGAGAGCTCTTCGATGTCCCCGAACTGATAGACGACCCGCCCCCGATCGACGACCACGAGACCGGTGGTGTTCGACTCGTCCCGGACGAAGGCTGTCGTCTTGTCGAGCGCCTCCTCGGACCAACCGTAGGTTTGCAGACCGTCCGTCGTGACGTACTCCCACGTCTCTCCAGGGAAGACGGACTGTGCCGCGACAGGCGCTTCCAGGACGAGAAAAAGCGCCAGGTTCAGAACGAAAGTTCCAGTCGATTTCACGAGTTCCTCCTTCCGGGGTGGGGCAACTCCGGGGCGCCGTCGAGATACGATGCCAGGTGGGCGGAGAGGTCGCGCGCATCATCCGAGGCGCCGTCGATGAGGCTCGACTTGCGGCGCCTGAGGAACGGCATGCCCATGAGGTAGAGCCCCGGGGCTTCGACGACGCCGCCGTCGTGCCGGATGCGGCCTTTACGATCGAAGACCGGCGCGTGGAGCCAGGAGAAGTCAGGACGGAAGCCCGTCGCCCAGAGGATGGTGCGGATTCCCGACCGCGCGAGGTCGAGGAAGAGCGGGGGAGAGGCATCGACCTCCGTGGGCTCGAGCCGATGAGGCGGGTCCACCTCGGAGTCGACCCCGGTCTCTTTCGCCCACTCGTCGATCCGATCGAGGAGCCGGCTCATCTTGAGGTCCGCGAGGGCGCACAGGTTGGGAAGCGATCCGGAGAACTGCGCTCTTCCGTCCCGGAGCCCGGCGAGTCGTCCCACGAGCTTCACGCCGATCCGGGTAAGCGCGTTGAGATCGACTGTGCGGCGTTCGGGCGAGCCCGCGAGCTGAAGCGACGGCACGTTCCGCGCGCGGACGATGTCATCGACCTCGTCGTACCGCTCGTCGAGAATGCCCGCCGCATCCATCCACCACTTGATGTCGCGGCCCCGGTAAAGGCGGGGGACGCGGACGTGCTCGCCGACCGCGAGAGTAACGGGCCGGCCCGATCGTTGAATCTCCTCGGCGATCTGGGTGCCGGTGGCGGACGCGCCCACGACGAGCACTCCACCGTTCTCGAGCTGCTTCGGCTTCCGGTAGGAGAACGGGGTGAGGGTAGCGATCGTCGTCCGCACCGCCTCGGCGAGGGACGGCACCAGCGGAACGTTGCAAGCCCCGGTCGCGAGCACGACAGTCGCGCTCTCCCAATCCCCCTGGCTCGTCGTGATCACGTATCCATCTCCTGAGGGGCGCACGGACGTCACCTGCGTGTGCGCTCGGACCGGAGCGGAGATCGCGTCCGCGTACCGCTCGAGGAACGCGATCGTCTCCGGCATCGTGCGGAAGCCGTCCGGGTCGGCGCCCTCGTAGCCGAAGCCGGGAAGCCGGCTCTGCCAGTTGGGCGTCAGGAGGCGGAGCGAGTCCCAACGCTCGGTCTTCCACGAGTTCGCGACCTCACCACGCTCGAGGACGACGTGATCGAGCGAGCGCTCGGTGAGACACCGACTCATGGCGAGCCCGGCGTGGCCCGCCCCGATGATGACGGTGGTCGTGCGGCGCGTCAGACGACCTCGACGGTCACGTTCGTCGGGTTGGTGATGACGTCGTAGACGGCCGAGCGCTTCTGCGACTGGGCCACGATGGCTTGAATCTCCTGAGGCGTCGCATCGGCGTCGATCTTGTAGGTGACCTTGATGCCGTCGAAACCGTTCCGCACGTCGGAGTCGGCGCCCAGGATGCCCTGGATGTCCATCCCCGCCTCGAGAGTCGCCGAGACGGACCGGAGCTGGATATCGCGCATCTGGGCCACGGCGGCGACTCCCGCGGTGAGGCATCCGGCAAGCCCGGCGAGCACGAGCTCGACCGGCGTGGCGCCCTTGTCCTCCGAGGCGAAGATTTCGGGATGGTCGGTGTCGAAGGTGAACTCCGACTTGTGCTGCTGGTCCTGTCCGAGCCCGAAGTATTTCTTTATGGCAGTCTGACTGTGTGTGCCATACACCCACTCGCACTTCGCCCGCCACTGGAACTGGGCCGCCTGGGGGTTCGCTTTGACAGCTTCGCGCGCGCCCAGAAGCGCCTGAACGTTGACACCGTTATCGACTGGGGTCTTGGTGGTCGCCATGAATTCCTCCGTGATCTGAAACGTTAAAGGTCCTCAGTCTAGCCGCTCCCGCCGTCGGGCGCGAATCGGCCGCGAACCGTACAAGGGAGGTTTCTCGCCTCGGATCTCGTCTATAGGGAAGGGAAGGGAGGAGGTGCAGGTAGGAGCCGACGCGCCGCCGGGCTTCGAGTCCTCAGGGCCACTCGGCGACAACGCTTGCTCGGGCCCGGGACGCCGGATAATATTCTCCGCTCGACGGTCCCCGGCGCGGCTGATATCTCGCAAACAAGACTTCGGGGTAACCACCCTGCATGCTGACGCGTCGTCTTCCTGTTGAGTCGTACCGTGCGTTTCCAAGGAGGTATCTCGTGCGAAGCTTCTTCAAGGTTTTGGTCGCGACCTCACTTCTTCTCTCCGCATGCGGAGGCGGCGATCCGGAAGAGCAGGTCTTGGGCGATTTCTTCAGTGCGGTCCAGAAGGGTGACCGAGCGGGTGCGGAGCGAGTCTCGCTGGCCGCCTTCGACAATAAGCCCGAGTCGTGGGAAATCGTCGAGCGAGGGCCCGAATCGGAGGCACCGTTCCAGCTCGCGGATCTCGAGGCGCAACTGAAGAACAAACGGGACGAAGCCGAAGCTCAGAGAGTAGGAAACGCGAGTTTCATCAGCGACAACAGCGACACCTACGACGCTTACAAGAAAAAGTACGCCGAGGATCCGTCGGCGCCGTTCCAGGGAGCGCTCGCGGTGTTTCACAAAGAGCTGCAGGAGAGGCAGGTGCGCTTCGCCCAACTCCGAGCCGACGCCGATCAACTGGCCCTGGACGTCGAGGCGCTCAAGCACGCCGCGACGCTCTCCTTGCGCACACCCGTCGAGGCGAGCTTCGAGGGGCAGATCAAGGTGAAAGCGCTACAGGTCAGAGTCAACGACGGCTCTGGAGACAAGACGTACACCATCGTCCTGCATCGCTACGATCTCGTCGACAGCGCGCAAAACCGGACTCCGACTCCGCAGTGGATCATCGCGGAGATTCAGTCGCCTAGCTGAGAACCTGCGGTGCGTCCCATAAGATGCATTATGTTAAATACAACCACGCACGGCACGGAGTCTTGCCTGCTAGGCCTAGGGGGACGGCGGTCCAGGACTCTCGATTCCGAGGGCTGCGATGAGGGCTGCGTCCAGTTCCCGACTCCTCGAGGGCAGCAGAGTTCCGACGAAGTCCGTGAGGGCCGACTTTGGGATGCTGACGAGCTCGTCGCAATGGAGGGCGCTCTCGTGCTTGAGTCCCTCCTCCATGCCCACGGGCACTTGCGTGGACAGGCCGTGGCGCATGGAGTAGACGGGCGCGCAGACAACCGTCGAGAATCTGGAGTCGACGAGGACTTGACGGCTCACCACCGCGAATACGCGCGACCTTTTCGGGTCTCGGGCAGTCGGCCTCGCAACCCGATAGAGGTCACCGCGTCTCAAAGGTCCGCCTGATACGCCAGCACGTCATCTGCTTCCTCGTTCAGTTGCTCGGAGTTCCGGTTGATCAGCTCGAGGTCCTTGAGATCCCGAGAGCGGCGGGTGTGGCGTTGAACGCTTTCCAGAAGCAGCCGCTCGATCGTCTGGGATCGGCTCCCACCCTTGGGCGTGAGGCGGTCGACCGCTTTGACCACTCCTTCCGAAAGTGTGATGGATGTCTTACACTTCATACCCTGATAGTAGGATGAAGTTCCCTCTTTGGCAATTGCCCCTTGGTTTTTCTCTGCTCTCTCCGTCCTCGGCCTTCAGGCGGCGAAATCTCCGCCTCGGCGTCGTTTCCTTCAAAGGACGACGAAAAGCCGTGCGACGGTCTTGAATCCGGCCTTAGTTCACGATGCCGGGGTTCCCAGCGAGGGGGTGTCGGCCTCCTGCTGCGGCACGGCGGCGGCGAGAAAAGACAGGGCGACAAGCGGAGGAATCATCACATCTTCTCCCGGGCCGCCTGCACGTTCTTGTGGAACACGAAAAGGGCGTCGGCGTTTCCGCTCTTGTCCGTGAAGTTGTAGTTCTTCCCTTTTCGCACCTTCACCTTCAAATTCTTCTCGAGGTAGTCGACCTCGAACTGCTCGAGCGAGGCGAAGGGCGCCTGAAAGGCGTCGTTCTTGTTCGAGGTCTCGTAGCGAAGTCCCTGGTTGTCGGCGACGAGCGTGCCTTGGCACGAGCCCATGCGGTGTTTGTGGACGACGGCGATCTTCTCCGAGAAGGCGACGTTCTTGAAGTTCACGCGGATGTCGCGATGGCCGCTCTCCACGTTCAGCGTCTCCGCGTACATGTCGTAGCCGTCGGCCGAGACCGTGAGCTGGTGCTCGCCCGGGGAGACGCTCTTGATGTCGGCGGGGGTCGTGCCGATGTAGTTGCGGTCGAGGAACACCGTTGCTCCCGGGACGTCGCTTTCGACGCGGAGGCTCCGGGCGAGAGCCTCTAGAGACGCCGTGACCTTCGCGCGTTCGCCCGCTCTCACGCGGACATCGGTCTCGAAGGACTCGTGCCCTGTGCTCTCGACGCGAATCCGATGGCGTCCGGCAGGAACGTCCTCGCGGATGAGCGGAGCTTCGCCGACGAGCTCGTCATCGAGATAGACCGAGGCCCCTTCGACGTTCGCCGAAACCGAAATCGATCCCGGCGCCGGGATGTCCCCTTCGCGAGTCGCGGGGGCGCGCTCCGGCTCCGCAGGCACTCGCTCCGCCGGCCGCGATGGTGCTTCCGCGCTTGGCGCCGCGGGAGGGGGCTCGGGGGCCTGACGGAGGAACCAGAACGCGACGCCGCCGAGAATGGCCAAGACGGCAAGGGCGAGAGAAACGAACTTGGCGGCCCCGGAGCCGCCGCCCGGGTGCTCGGGATGAAGAAAACTCACCGCGAAATTCTAGCACGCCATGCGGTGCGCGCTCGCCCCGGTGCTAGAATGAAACCTCTATGGAGCCCTCGCGCCGCGCCCCGCGCCTCACGCTCTCCGCGCGCGTGGAAGGACACGCGCGGTACTGGAGCGAGGTGCGCGTGGTCGATTTGAGCTCGACGGGAGCGCTCCTCGAGAGTTTGCGCCCGCTCGAGAAGAACTCTCTCCTCACTCTCCAGTTCACGCTCGGCGATCCCCCGCTCTCCGTGCGTGCGCGCGTCGTCCACTGTACCCCGCTCGAGCCGGACCTCTACCGCGCGGGCGTGCGATTCGAGGCGCTTCCCGCGGAGCTCCACGAGCGCGTGCGGGAGCTCATCCGGACGAATCTCCGCGAGGAACGGCGCGAGCAGCCGCGGGTCTTCCTGGGTCAGCCGGCGCAGCTTCGAAAAGAAGTCGAGCTCCGAGTCCTGAACCTCAGTCTCTTCGGGGGACTCTTCTCGGTCGGAAACCCCCTCGAGTTCGAGAGCGAGCACGACTTCGTGTTCACGCTTCCGCAGGGAGACGTCCGCGCGCGAGGGGTCGTACGTCACTGCGAAGCGTGGGCCCGGGCCCGGGACGCCGCCATCTTCCGCGTGGGGGTCGAGTTCACTGCTCTCTCCGGTGAGGATCGCAGTCGCGTCGTCGCCTATCTCGACGAGCAGGCCCCGACCGCGTCCTGATCTACTTCGCGCTCACGACGAACCGGCAGCAGGTATCGCCCTTCGCTGCGCACTGCACTTCCATCCCCGTCGTCTCCGCGTCGAAGAGCGCCATGCCCACACCTCGAAGAAGTCCGAGCACCAGATGGCACACCGGCTGGATGGAGGGCCCGTACACGTCCGCGAAGGGGGATTCGAGGACCTTGAACACCATCTCCCGTCCCTCGACGCTCAGAATCTCCACGGAGAACGTGCCCCATCCGGATTCCGACAGCAGGAAGGCCACGGCTCCGAGCACCTGATCGGGTGGATAGCCGAAGACGTCCCGATAGCGCCCCGCGAGGGCACTTCCCTCTCCCATCCCCGCCTCGACGAAGAACTGCGCCGCCTCCCGGCCGTAGGCGCCGTCGAGATTCTTCTGGAGCTCCATGAGAAGCGCCGGCGGCAGGAGGACGTAGCGCGCACTCTGGAGGGAGAGACTTCCCCGTTCCGCGTCGTACTCGAGGCTTTCGAGAATCTGGTTCATGTTCATCCCCTCTTGTGGACGGTCGATCCAAGGCCCCAGTACTCCCGGGAGTAGAAGACCAGAGGCTTTCCGTCTCTTCCCATTTCAGCCCCTTCCACCTCGCCGATGAAAAGCGTGTGATCGGAAGCCGGCACCCGCTCCACGACGCGGCAGTCGAGGTAGGAAAGACAACCGGAGAGCTTCGGCGGCGCCCCCGCGGCCGCGACGTCGCGGAACTGCTCGTCCGAAGTAAGGCTCGGACGGGCGAAGTGATCGGAGAGAGCACCCTGGTCCTCGGCGAGAACGTTCACCACGAAGCGGCCCCGATCGATCGCTTCGTGGGCCCTCGACTCCTTCCAGATGCTTACGAGCACGCGGGGCGGCGAAAGGCTCAGCGAGATGAACGAGCTCACGGTGATCCCCCGGGGCCCCTCGTCTCCCGTGGCGGTCACGACGACGACGCCCTGGGGAAACGTCCGCATGACCTCTCGGAGGGTCGTCTCGCTCAAGGAGGAGCCTCCTCCTCGATTTCGGCCGTGTAAGAGACCTGAATGCAACCTTTGACGCTCATCGCCGCGGGGCATCCTCTTTCGTGAAATGCGAGGGCGCGCTCGGCTTCCGGCTTCTTGCCGCTCGGGATCCGGATCCGATAGCGCAGCCGGATGGCGGTGATGGTCATGACGCCGTCGACGTCCTCGATATCGCCCTCGACCTCGGAAGAGAGCTTTTCCGGATAGCTTCGAATTCCGCGCACCTCCAGTGCGCGCCCGAGCGTTCCGGTCATTCAGCCGCCAACGGCGGCGATCATGTAGTCGAGAGTCGCCGGGTGCTCTTCCTCCGGCTCGATGCCGTAGAACTTCTTGATGTTCGAGTGGACACCGAAGATGACGGGACTTTCGAAGCCTTCGATATACGCCCTGCGCTTCGGCCCCTTGTCCTTCTCGATCCGGATTCGCGATGTGTGGACGAGCTTGCCCATGACTTCCCTTCCCTCTCGTTTATTTCGCGCTCACGTAGACGTAATCTCGCATTCGGTGCTCGGCGTCGAAGAAGATGAAGTACATCATGTCCCCCGCGTCGTAGATGCGCAATTGAGGAAATCGCCTGGCTTTTTCCGCGATGTTCTCGCGCTCGGCACCGGCCCATCGATCGAGGGCGTCCTCGAGCTCCCGGGGTGATTCCACGATCTCGACGAGAGGCGCTTTCTCCTTGAGCCCTTCCGTCACCTGGTACACGGTCGGCTTCTGCACGAGAATCCCCTTGAGCCGCGCCTCGTGCATGTTCGAACGGCGGATGTCGTATCCCATCGTTCCGAGGATGAGTGCTGTCACGAGCCCACCGACCGCGACGAGCGCCGCTCCGGCGGTCAGGATCGCGCGCTTGCGCGCCGCCTTCGGATCCGCATCCTGAATCTCCTCGGGGGGCAGGAAGCGGGGTTCGGCGCTCGTCATCTCAGAGTTAAAGTATCACTTTAAGTCTGGGATTGGAAGATTGCGTGGAGATTACTTCTTCTTGCTGAAGACGTTCGGGTGGAGGCTCTTGATCTCCGCGCCGGGCGCCGCCGCCGGCAGAGTGATCGTTACGGTCTTCCTCGTGGGTGCGGAACAAGCGAAGTCGGTGCAGAGCTGGTAAGCCACCTCGACGGGCGCTTCCAGGCTCCTACCCTTGAAGTCTCCTGGAAGGGACACGGGGAGACGGATGGCAAGCGAGCCCTCATACAACTTGTAGGAGCCGAGACCCTCCAGCTCGCGCTGGATCGGAGGCGGGTAATTCGGTGCTCCCGCTTTTAGCGTCCCACCCTTGAGGGAGACGGCGGTACGCGTCGGCTCGGGCTCCTCGGGCCCATAAAGATGATAGCCCTCGCGGACATCGGCGAGGAGGGCGAGCTCGAAGGCATCACCAGGGCGAACCGGCGACTGCGACGATACGAGCTCGAAGTGCACGGCGGTCTCCCAGTCCGGGATCTCGATCTTCTTCTTCTGGAATTGCGCGAGAGCGACGGATGCACCGAGGATCGAAGCGGCGAAGACAGCGGATCGCATGAACGCCATCTTAGCGCGAAGTCTACACCTCTTCGACTCTCCGAACGAGCCCATGGATTCGCTGAAGGAGCCCGTCTTCGGCGCCTCGATCCGCCCTCGGAGCGGCTTCTGTGAGGGAGCGTTCTCCGGACCAGTCTTCGTACGCGAGCAGAAGGTCGGCCGCGACCTCGTCGACGTTCAGATCGAGCGACCGCGCGTACGCGCGCGTGAAGCTCTTGAAGTAGAATTTCCCGGGGAAACGATCGAAACGTTCTTCTTCGAGGTCCTCCAGATAGACCATGCCGATCCGCGTTTCGTTCGCGATGCGCCGCAGCTGGATTTGCTTGGTTTCGCGGAGCGCCTTGAGCGACTTGCCCCGATAGGCCATCTAGAGCCCCCTTCCCCGCAAAGTGAAGAAAATTCTACCGGCGGATCCCACGAGATCCCGCCCCCATGGTTCAGCTAACTTGTTCGGTTATAACGAGGTCTCGGTAAGCCAGGACGAGAGAGGACCTCACTCGGCGCGCAGGGGAAAGTACCAGACGTTCGGAATTGATGTCAACAGGAAATGCACAGGCTATCCCCTGGTAACGAGACTTTTTTGTGGAAATTCGGCTCAGCGCCCGCCTTCCAACTCCGAGATGAGCGCACGGAGAGCCTGGATGATCTCCGTCGTCTCGACCTGGCTCTTCTGGAAGGTCATCTGCAGGCGAAACGGCTTCCCCCGAACGCCATACTTGAAGACGAATTTCTTGGGGCGTCCGCGCTGAGGCCCCCGCGAGAGCTGACGAGCCTGCTCGCGGTTCATCTGTCCCCGCGAGATCTTCTCGACCAAAGCGACCATTTTCTCGGGGCTACCCTGCCTAACTATCTGTAATAACAATGACTTAGAGGAAATGTCGGCGAGCCGACAAAGGTTCTTGACCTCCTCGGGCATCGTGCTCAGGCTCAGCGTCTCGGTGACGCTTGTCCGGGATTTCCCGATTCGCCCGGCCAGTCCCTCGTGCGTGTACTTGTGCACGTTGACGAGCTGGGAGAATGCTTCGGCCTCCTCGAACGGAGTCAGGTCCTTCCTCTGGATGTTCTCCACAAGGGCAATCTCGATCGTCTCCAAGTCGTCGACGTCGCGCTCCACACAAGGAAGCTCCCTCAGCCCCGCCTGGAGCGCCGCTTGATACCGGCGCTCCCCGGAGATGATCTGGTAGTGGTCGGAGTGGTGTCGAACGATCAACGGTTCGAGAACTCCCTTCTCCCGAATGGACGCCGTCAGCTCCGAGAGGTCACCCATCTGCTGGCGCGGCTGATTCGGATTGGGCTCGATGTCCTCGATCGAGACCATCCGCCCGATGGCTGGTCCGCGGCGGGAGCCGAGCTCGTCGACGAAATGGACGTCGTTTCGGAACTTGATCGTTTCCGGCAGGCCTGCGCGCTTAGACACGGGATATCACCTCTTCCGAAAGGCTGTAGTACTCGAACGCGCCGCTCGAATGCGGGGCGAATGAAAATATGGACTCCTTGTACGCGGGGCTCTCCTCGAGCCGGATGCTCTTGCTGATCACGGTTTTGAAGACCTTGTCCCCGAACGCTTCCTGGATTTTGTCGCTCACGTCGCGCGAGAGTGTCGTCCTCTTGTCATGAAGCGTGATGAGAACACCGAGAACCTGGAGCGCGGGGTTCGGCCGCGACTTCACCTTGTCAAGGGTCTCGAGAAGGTCATCCGTTCCCTCGAGCGCGTAGTAAGAAGACTGGATCGGAATGACCAGGTGGCTCGCGGCGACGAGCGCATTCACGGTGATGAGACCGAGAGTCGGAGGCGTGTCGATGATGATGAAGTCAAAGCTCGCCCGCACGCTTTCGAGCCGATCGCGCAGCCGAAAGTGCGAGTCGAAATCCCCGATGAGTTTTCCCTCGAGCTTCGCGAGCGAGATCCGCGCGGGCACGATCCAGAGCTCCGGGATCGAGGTTGGGTGGACCACGTCTTTGAAAGCGACATCGGGGTCGATCAGCGCCTCATAGATCGATCCATGGACGTCGCCTTCATTGAGAAAGGAGATCGTCGAGTTGCCCTGGGGATCCATGTCCACCAGAAGCGTCTTCTTGCGCTTCGCGGCAAGCGCGGCAGCAAGGTTGATGGCGGTTGTGGTCTTCCCTACCCCGCCTTTTTGATTCGCAATCGTAATGATAGTAGCCACTTGGGATCACTCCACACGAGTTCGAGAGAGAACGAGAGGAATGGGCACGGCAGCTCTCGGGCGCGAGACCCGGGACGCTACATCTTGTATTTGCCGAGATCGTCGGGGTTGAGACCTTCCAGCCACTTCTGAAGTCTTTCCGAGTCCGTCGTGTCTTTCGATAGGTCCAGGCCCTTGGCGCTCTCCACCACCGAGTCCTCGACGAAAATCGGGGACCTCGTGCGGAGGGCGAGCGCTATCGCATCACTCGGACGGGCGTCGATGGCGATGGTCTCTCCATCCCGATCCAGGTAGATCATCGCGTAGAAGGTGTTGTCACGAAGGTCGCTCACGACGATTCGCTGCACCTCGGCTTCGATCTCGCTCAGGATGTTCTTCAGCAGGTCGTGCGTCATCGGACGGGGTGTCGCGATGTTCTCGATCTGAAGGGCGATGGCGTTCGCTTCGAACACCCCCACCCAGATGGGAAGCACGCGGTCGCCTTCTTTGTCCTTCAGGATGACGATCGGCATGTTCGTGATGGGGTCGATCATGAGGCCTTTGATCGTCATTTCGATTTCCATCGGTGGAACCCCTCGCACCGCCCCTTTGGTGATGTGCCGCTAAATATAGGGGCGGTCGGAAACGTTGTCAACAGGATTTAGTGGTCGCAGCGGACGCCACTCCATTCAAGGATGCCACAGGCCGAACGATTTCGCCAAAGAGACTGTTCGCGCCGAACCGGGTGATGGTGACGGGGACGATGGTTCCCACCCGATCCCGGCCTCCCGAGAGATTCACGACCCGGTTGTCGGCGCTGCGGCCCGAGAACTCGGCCGTGCTTCTCCGGCTCTCCCCCTCCACGAGGACTTCGGCGGTTCTTCCAATCCAGAGCCGGTGTTTCTCGAGCTGGATCTCCCGTTGGAGAGCATTCAACCGGTCGAGGCGCTCGCTCTTGAGGGGCTCTGGAACATCGTCGGGTTGCTCGCGGGCCGAAAAGGTGTAGGGTCTCTCCGAATACTTGAAGGAGTAGACGAGATCGAATCGCATCTCCTCCATGAGAGACAGGGTCTCCTGGAACTCCTCTTCGGTCTCGCCGGGGAAGCCCACGATGAGATCGGTCGAGATCGCGAGCTCCGGGACGTGGTCCCTGGCTTGAAGGACTTTCGCTTCGTACTCCGTCCGGGTGTAGCCCCGCCGCATGCGCTCGAGAACCGACGTCGACCCCGATTGCGCCGGGAGGTGCATGTGCGGACAGAGCTTCGAAAGCTCGCGAAAGCGCCGCATCAGGGGCTCGCCGAAGTCCTTCGGGTGCGGGCTCGTGAAACGAATGCGCCAGATTCCATCGACCGCGTTCACCGCGTCGAGGAGATTCTCGAACCCCCGTCCATCCGCAGGATCCCGATACGAGTTGACGTTCTGCCCGAGGAGCTGGATCTCCCGGAATCCCCACTCCGTAAGCGAGCGCGCTTCGCGAACGATATCGGCGACGGGTCGGCAGCGCTCTCGCCCCCGCGTGAAGGGCACGATGCAGAACGAACAGAAGTTATCGCAGCCTTCCATGATGGTGATGTAAGCCTTGATGCCGGGTACACGCTCGATTTGTTCGGGACTGACGTCGAGGTTCTCCGGATGCCGGCCGATCTCGACGACACGCTCCCCCGCGCCCACGACCGTCGCGAGGACCTCGGGAAGCTGCACGAGGCTCTGGGTCCCGAGGACGAAGTCGACCTCCGGTGCGCGCGCGAGGATGGCATCTCCCTCCTGCTGCGCGACGCAGCCGGTGATGCCGATGAGGACGGGCCGCTTTCGTTTCAGGTGCGAGAAGCTCCGAAGCCGGGTGAAGACCTTCTCCTCGGCCTTTTCCCGGACGCTACACGTGTTCAGGACGAAGACGTCGGCCTCCTTCTCGGAGCGAGCGCTCTCGAGGCCGAGCCCTTTCAGGCTTCCCGCGATCTTCTCGCTGTCGTGGGCGTTCATCTGGCATCCCCAGGTCTCGATCCAGAAGCTTTGGTAGCCCGGAAGCCTTGTTTTCATATTGACTACTTACGATTTGTCTCTCACGAGCTGGCGCGCGTGCTCGCGCGCGCTCTCGGTGACGACGGCCCCCGCGAGCATCCGCGCGATCTCGTCGACCCTCGCCTTCGGATCGAGCCGCGCGATCCGGGTCTCCGTCCGCCCGTCGCGCTCCATCTTATCAATTCGGTAGTGGGCGGGCGCGAAGCTCGCGATCTGCGGAAGGTGGGTGACGCAGATGACCTGGTGGACGCGGGCGAGCTCCCGGAGCTTCTCCCCCACCGCGTCCGCCACCCGGCCCCCGATGCCCGCATCCACCTCGTCGAAGACGAGGGTCTTCGCGCGCTCCCCTTTCGCGGAGACCGCCTTCAGTCCGAGGAGGAACCGCGCGAGCTCGCCGCCCGAGGCCGTCTTCGCGAGGGGACGGGGCTCTTCCCCCGGATTCGCGGTGAAGAGAAGGTCGACTTCGTCGAGGCCGCTCTCGCGCCAGAGCGAGGGGTCCGAGCCATCCGAGGCCGCGACCTCGACCCGGAACCGGGCTTTTTCGAGGGCGAGGTCCTTGAGCTCCTTCAGAACGAGCTTTTCGAGGCGCTTCGCCGCCAGGCGCCTTTGGGAAGAGAGCGCTTCGGCCAGCGTGCGATATGCGGAGCGCGCGCCCTCGAGAAGCGACCGGAGCTCCGCGATCCGATCTTCGGAGCTTTCGAGCTCCAGGATCTCCCGGCGGGCTCCCTCCCCTTTCGCGAGCACTTCGGCGAGGCTTCCTCCGTACTTCCTCTTGAGTCTCTCCAACTGCGCGAGGCGGCTCTCGAGCTCGTCCATGCGGCCGGGGCTCACGTCGATGTTGCGCGCGTAGTCGCGGGCGTGGAGAGCCAGATCCTGGAGCGAGCTCGTGAGAGCGTCCCGGTCCGCGAGGTAGCTCTGCCAGCGCGGGTCGATGCTCGCGAGCTCGGAAACCCTCTTCCATGCGGAGGCGAGCCGAGAAAGCGCGGAGTCCTCGTCCTCGTAGAGCGTCCGGAAGATCTCCTCGGAGAGAGAGCGGAGCTTCTCCGCATGACCGACGAGCCTTCTTTCCGCGAGCAGATCCTCGTCCTCTCCTGCCCGGGGAGCGGCCTTTTCGATCTCGGCCGCAGCGGCCTCGAGCTCGCGCTTCCTTTCGTCTCTTTCCCGCGCGCGGCGCTCGACGCTCGTGATCTCGGTCTCGAGACGCCTCACCTCGCGGAACAGCTCGCGCGCCTTCCGGCGCTCCTCCCGGGTCCCCCCGAATCGGTCGAGGAGCTCGAGCCCGGCGTCGGGCCTCAGAAGCGAGGAGCTCTCGCCCTGTCCGTGAATGTCCGCGAGGTACGGGGCGATCTCCCGGAGGAGCTGCCCCGCGGCCGCGACGCCGTTCACCGTGGCCTTGCCCCGCCCGGAAGCCTGGACTTCTCTTCGGATGACGATCTCGTCCTCGGCCTCGACTCCGAGCTCCTTCAGTCGTCGCGCGAGGGACTTCGGGACGGGCTCGAGCTCGAATCCCGCCTCCACGATCGCTGACTCCGCTCCCGTCCGGACGAGATCGCTCGAAGCGCGGGAGCCGAGGACGAGCCCGAGAGCGTCGATGAGGATGGACTTCCCCGCCCCCGTCTCGCCCGTCAGGAGGTTGAGCCCGGGCTCGAAATCGACCTCGAGGCGTTCGATGACCGCGACGTTCCGGATCCGCATCCAGCGCAGCACGAATTCACCTATATCACAGCGGCTCGAAATCACCTTCTGATCGCCGCAAATCGTTGACAGTCTACAAACCCTCGTGGTAGCGTGGCCTGCGGCGTACCGTATCTTGTAGTCAACAACCCGAGAAGAATAAGAGGCGAGAGAATCGACTCTTGCAGAACATACCCTCGACTGCCATCGACGTAGCTCCCCTCCATCCCTTTCAAATCGTCCTCGACTCCGGACCCGTGGGCATCGGGGTGCTCCTCATCCTTCTCGTTTTTTCTCTCGTGTCGTGGGCGATCATCCTCAGCAAATGGACGGTGCTGCGGCGGGCGGAGTCCCACACCGATGCGTTTCTCGAGATCTTCCGGCGCAGCAAGAAGTTCTCCGAAGTCCACGCGGTCTGCCATCAGTTGCGCACGAGCCCGCTCGTGGGTGTCTTTCTTTCCGGCTACAACGAGCTCAACTACCAGCTCAAGGCCCGGGGCTCGGGAGAAGGAGGAGAGAGCGATGCCCGCATCCAGAATCTCGAGAGCGTCGCCCGCTCCCTCGTGCGGGCTTCCAACACGGAGATCCTGAAGCTCGAAAGCCGGCTTCCGTTTCTCGCCACCACGGGGAGCGCGACGCCCTTCATCGGACTCTTCGGCACGGTCTGGGGCATCATGAACGCGTTCCAGCGCATCGGCGTGACGCAAGCCGCCAACATCAGCGTCGTGGCGCCGGGGGTGAGCGAGGCCCTCATCGCGACGGCCGCCGGGCTCGCGGCCGCCATCCCCGCCGTCATCTTCTATAACTACTTCGTCAACTGGGTGAAGAGGCTCTCGACCCAGATGGACGATTTCTCGCTCGAGTACCTCAACATCATCGAGCGGAACTTTACCTGAATGGGTGCAGCGGTAGGCGGTGGAAGCCAGGGTGGCCGCGGCCGCGGCACCTCCGCGACGGCGATGCTCCTCTCCCGCCGCCCGAACGGCGGGAACCAGACCCTTTCGGAAATCAACGTCACGCCGTTCGTCGACGTGGTGCTGGTGCTTCTGATCATCTTTATGATCACGGCTCCGATGCTGATCCGATCCATGGACGTGAGCCTCCCCTCGGCCACCATGCGGAGGGACCAGGCGGAGGAGAGGACCATCGTCACCATCGATGAGAAGGGCCGGACGTTCGTCGACGACCGGGCGGTCAACATCGAACTGCTGGAGGAGCAGATAAAGATGAGGGTCGAGGTCCAGGGCTTGAGACTCGCCTACCTGAAGGCCGACGAACGGCTACAATACAGACAAATCATCCGGGTGATGGACTTGCTGAAGCGGGCGGGCGTCGACAACGTCGGGCTCGTCTACGTCTATCCCGAGGAGAAGGGCGGCTCATGAGGCGCCAGCGAGCTTCGACGGATCGCTTCCGGCAGATGCTGGTGTGGTCTTTCGCGCTCCATGTTCTGTTCCTCTCCGCCGTGACGCTCGCCGCGAGCCTGAGGACTCGAACGCGCTCCCTTCCACCGCCCGTCGCGACTTTCATGAACATCAGTCTCGGGCAATCGGGTCCCCTCAATGGGGCCGGAGGCGGAGCGGTCGAGCCCGCGAAACCGGCGCCCGAGCCGGCGCCTCCCAAGGAAGAGAAAGCGCCCACGGTGGTACGGCCTACGAAGGAAGTGCGCGACGAGATCCCGCGCCCGGACGCGCGCGTCGCGAAGAAGATCCCCGAGCCGAAGCCCGACTCCGGCCTCCGGGGCGCCGATGCCGCGAGCGCGGCCTCCGCCCGGCTCGCGGGAGGTCCCGCTCTTCCAGGTCTCGGTCTCGGGGGCTCGGGCGGGGGCTCGCCCTTCGACCAGGACTTCGAGTACGCGTACTACGTCCAGCAGATGCTCACCCGGATCCACCAGCGCTGGCAGCGCACGGCGGTCAAAGGGAGCGCGGTCGTGGTGGTGCGCTTCACCATCGGCCGCGACGGAAGGGTCCTCGACGCCTCCGTCGAGACCTCGAGCGGGGTTTCGATCCTCGATCGCTCGTCGCTCCGGGCGGTGTTGCTCTCGGATCCGCTCCCGCCCCTTCCCAATTCCTATCCGCGGGATCAGGTCGGGGTGCATCTGCGTTTCACGTACACGGACCAACTCTGAAAAAGGACGACGATGAGACATCTCTCGAGAGCTCTGGCGGTGATGGGCGGCGTGTTCGGAGCACTCGTGCTCCTCCAGAATCGAATCCACTCCGCGGGCGCGATCCAGGAGGAGAACCTCCAGCAGCCGAGCTCCTCTGACTGGTACATCAACATCGCCCGCCCGGGCCGTCCGGTCACGATGGCCATTCCCGATATCGAGGTCGGAACGTCCGACGCGGGCGAGGCGGGGACGACGATTTCCGAGGTCGTCTGGAACGACATGGAGTTCGCCTCGATCTATCGGCTCCTTCCCAAGCGGCTCTACAGCATCGCCGGCAATCCCACGGACGCGAAGAAGATCGATTTCTACCAGTGGGAGTCGGTCGGAGCCGACATCCTCATCCGCGGAGTGAGCGAGGTGCAGCGCGATCGCCTGGTGACGGAGGTCCGGATCTACGCCGTCCTCGCGCAGGAGATGGTTTTTGGAAAGCGCTATGACGGCCCGGTCTCGGCGGCGCGCCGCATGGCCCACCGCATCGCGGACGACATCTTGCTCCAGGCGGGAAACTACCGCGGGGTGAACCAGACCAAGCTCGCTTTCGCGAGCGACCGGCGCGGCGAGCAGAGCAAAGAGATCTACCTCATGGACTACGACGGATTCGATCAGAAGCCTTTGACCGCGAACAAGTCCTTGAACTTGACGCCCACCTGGTCGCCCGACGGCCGCGCTCTCGCGTACATCTCCTACCGCACGGGGCAGCCTTCGCTCTACCGCGCCTTCATCTACGAGGGCCGCGGCGACACCATCGTTTCGGGGGGCGGGATGACGTTCTCCCCCGCCTGGTCCCCCGACGGGAAGCTCATCGCCTTCACTTCCACGCGGGACGGTAACTCCGAGATCTACGTCTCGAACCCCGACGGGAGCGACATGAGGCGGCTCACGCACCACGCGTCGATCGACACCTCGCCCTCCTGGTCTCCCACGGGGCGCGAGATCGCATTCACCTCGGACCGCACGGGAGCCCCGCAGATCTACGCGATGGACACGGAGGGGTTGAACCTGAGGCGGATCTCCTTCGAGGGGAGCTACAACGACTCGGCGAGCTGGTCGCCCTCGCGCGAGTACAGCGAGATCTCGTACGCATCGCGGATCGAGCGCGGGCCCTTCGATATCGTCGTCTACGACTTCCAGACGAAACAGACCCGCCAGCTCACGACCGGCCGGG
>Ga0187893_10007241_pt1 | contig 18327 bp, 11 predicted proteins | sample MA1701074metaG_FD_139574 | JGI IMG/M metagenome (GOLD analysis project Ga0187893, IMG submission 139574) | White microbial mat communities from a basaltic lava cave in the Kipuka Kanohina Cave System on the Island of Hawaii, USA - MA170107-4 metaG ... | reverse complement strand
GCCGGAAATAATCCTTCACCGTCGCCTGAAACATCTCCCGCGTGGCAAAGCGTCGCTCCCAACGCTTGCGGCCCTCCGACTTTCGGACCGATTCAGGGAGCAATCGGTGAAAGTCCTCCGTCGCCGTGTCTGGGGGCTCAATTGTCAGTCCAGCATAAAGCGATTCGTCACGAAGATCGGGCGCGAACTCGCGCTGCTGTCCGTCGCGCGCGTGCGGCGCGGTGAAACTGATGCTCAGGCACCACGGCTGGTCAGGCCGCGTGTCGCGCAGGAATTCCAATGCCTGATTCCCGAACCGCGCCGTAGCATGCGTGCGCGTCGGATCGTTCGTGGCGTAGAACAGACCAGCCTGCCCTGGCAACCCGCGCCAGAAATCAAACTCCTTCGCCATCGCCTTCACGGCAGCGTCGCTGCCGACACCGAACTTGCCAATGAACCCGGTGCGGTATCCCGCCTGCCGCAGCAATGCTGGATACGTCTGCGCCCAGCGCTGCGCGGTGAAGGCATTGGTAAAATCGCCAATGCCATGCCTACGCTCTGCTTGCCCGGCGAAGATGCTTGCCCGACTCACGCAGCAGATGGACGTGGTGACGAACGCGTTGCGGAAAATCGTTCCGCGTTGGGCGAGCCGATCCAGGTTCGGTGTTTGAACCACGCGATTGCCCACGAAGCCCACGGCGTCCCAGCGCAGATCGTCGGTGAGGATGAACAGAAGGTTCGGGCGAGACTGTGCTGCCGAAGCTCCAAGCTCCAAAAAAGAAATTCCAAAGAAACAGCAAGCTCCAAGCAACAAGCGCCAAATGGCAGAAGTGTGCAACGAAAGACTCCATGCTTTACTCTGCGCTTCCCGACAGCAGCCGCCCTTACCCCGACCCTCGGCATTTTCTCTCTCTCCCCGCGAGGCACGAGTGGGGAGAGAGCCGGAGAGAGGGGTCATCCAAGAAAAAAACTCCTCCTCTCCCCTGCCCTCTCCTCCCTCCTGCGTCGTGAAGAGAGGGAGAAAAGGCCAGGCGCCCTTGGAGGTTACGGGGCGCAACGCGCGCACAAAGTCCGGAGGATTCTCTCCCCCAGAAGAAGGAGCGCGACGATGCTCTTCAAGTGTTCGAATAACCGTCGCCGCGTTGGCAAGCGTGTTGAACGCGGCGATTGCTGCACTCCCTTCAGGCGCCCAAACCGCGCTCCCTCTCCCCGGGGCTGCGGACAAAGTCTCGGCGAAGACAACGTCCATTCGTGGCCGGGGTGGGGGCGAGCGGTGATCCATTCCTTCGCAGTTCATCTCACTACTTCGTTGACGGTGGCAGCTTCGCGGCCGCCTCGACGGGAATCAGGCGAACGAGCCGAATGTCCATCACCGCCGCGGCTTTCTTGCGCTGCGGCTTGATGGCCAGCGAGTGCCGGCCAGCCGCCAATTGTGCGCGCCCGACCTTGCGCGGGACAAAATTCTGGAAATGCCCCGTGTCTTCGACAACGAAATCAAACCGCTTGCCGCTCATCTCCACCGCAACATCGCTCCCACCCTGCCCTTTGCCGCAGCCCTGCCAGACTTCGATCTCGAACTCACCGGGCTGTCGGATCTCGAACGTCCACTCCGCCCAGTCTTCCGCCTTCGTCCAGTAACCGAGGCAGTTTTTGTTCGTCTGCGGCTCGTAGCGGAGCATCGTGCCGTGGACGACGGCGTTGCTCGCGTGAAGGGAAATAGCGCTACGGGCCGGAGAACGATTGGTCGTCGTGACGTAGAAGTAGCGGTCGAAGACGTCTCCCCTGCCCGCGACTCTGGGATCGCCGGTCTCGTTCAGTTGGCGATCAAGTTGCACGCGCAGCGTTTCTTTCGCGTCGGCGTAGCGGGTCATCGCCGCGACGTTGTTGGTCTGCCACGCGTCGGAACCCAAATCGTAAAGCTCCTCCGCCGGGCGCTTGCCGAAGGCCAGATCGAAGAGCCGCTTCGCCCCGGGTGTTGCTGCATGCTCTACCACCGCCTGTTTCGAAGGCGATCCGCCGATGTCAGCTCTCTGGTCCACGTCACCGTAGATCGGCGGGTCACCCGCCGGCCAGCGATCCGGGTCGAAATTGCGCAGGTAAAGAAAGTCCTTCGTGCGGATGCCGCGAATCGGATACCCCACGTTGCCGGCACGAACATCCGCATGGCGTTCGCGACCAAAAAAAACGCTGTCGCGGGATGGTTCCACCTGCCCAGCCTTGTCCGACGCCAACAACGACAACAGGCTTCGGCCCGTCGCGTCCGCCGACGGCTTCAGCCCCGCTGCCTCAAGAAACGTGGGGGCCAGGTCGGTATGACTCACAAGATCATCCACGATGCGCCGGCCCTTCACCTTTGCCGGCCAACGGATGGCCAGCGGCATCCGTGTCCCCGCGTCATAGCACGTCGCCTTGCCGCGGGGAAAGGGCCAGCCATTGTCGCTCGTGATCACCACGAGTGTGTTGTCCAGCTCGCCGCGTTCTTCGAGCAATCTGAGCATCGCGCCGATGTCCCGGTCAAAGCGCTCCATCTCGAAGTAGTAGTCGAGGATGTCGCTGCGCACATCGGGCGTGTCGGGCAGGTATGGCGGAACCACGACGTCTTCGATCTTCAATCCGGACCTTGCGCCTGTGCCTCGCTCATAAAGGCGGTGCGGATCGCTGCTGCCAAACCAGAAGCAGAACGGTTTGCCCGTGGGTTTGTTGGTGAGAAAGGTGCCGAAGTCTCTTACGGCCGGGCCAGCCGGATTTCGAGAGTGCCCGTAATGATTGAAGTCCCCCGGACCCCAGCCCTTGCCTTTGAGTCCGACATGGTAGCCCGCCTTCGCCAGCAACTCCGGATACACTGCAAAATTAGTCGGCCATCGGCTCCAAAGATTCGCGCCCTCCTGCAACCGCCAGAAATGCTGCCCCGTCAGCAATGCGCCGCGAGATGGTGTGCAACTGGGCGCGGAACAGAACGCATTGCGAAAATTCACGCCCTCGCGCGCCACGCGGTCAAAGGTCGGCGTGCGAACCACTTTGTCGCCATTGGCGCCGAAGTGATGCCACGACGCATCGTCCGCGATGCAGAGCAGGATGTTCGGGCGCGAATCGGCAGCGTAGGAAACGACCGGGCCAAGAAAAGCCGCAGCCACCGAGGCAACCGCCGCCAAGAGCCAGTTCAACGGGAGACGCATAAAGAGTGATTAGCAGGCCAGCCCTCTCGCGCCAAGTTTTTCAACCACGGATGAACACCGATGGACACGGATAGCCGAGTACTTGAAAACTTTTTGCGTCGCCCTTCGAATCCGTGTTAATCCGTGTCCATCCGTGGTTAGTGATTTTTGGTTGTGGTTCTGCCGACATCTACACCCGTTTCGCCAACTTCGGTCGCTTGGCGATGCCGTCGTGGATGATCTTCAGCACCCGCTTGCGCTCCTCGCCCTTGAGGACAAGGCGCGGGGCGCGCACCCATTCCTTGCCGAGGCCTGTCTCCTGGACCGCCAGTTTGATGTATTGCACAAACTTGGTGTGAACATCGAGGTGCAGCAACGGCGTGAACCAACGATAGATCGCCCGCGCTTCGTCCCACTTGCCCTTACGCGTCAGTTCCCAGAAATACTGGTTCTCCGCCGGAAACGCGATGCCGCTGCCCGCCACCCAGCCGTCGATGCCAAGGATGCTCGCCTCCAGCGCCAGATTATCCACCCCTGTGAAGATCGCGTAGCGCCCGCCGACGATGTTGTGCAGGTCCGTGATGCGCCGCGTGTCGCCGGAACTTTCCTTGAGCGCGACGAAATTCTTCTGGTCCGCAAGCTTCGCGAACAGTTCCGGTGTGATGTCGTTCGCGTAACTGATCGGATTGTTGTAAATCATGATCGGCAAGCCCGTGGACTTCGCCACCGTGCGGAAATGCGCGAGCATTTCGTCCGGGTCGCCCTTGTAAAGCATCGCGGGCATGAGCATCACGCCGTCCGCGCCAAGCTTCTCCACATCGCGCACATAACGCACCGCTTCAGCAGTGCTCGTCTCCGCCACACCGCTGAGCACCGTCACGCGCCCCTTCACCACCTTCACCATCGCCTCGATGACGCGCCGCTTCTCGTCGCCAGTCATCGGCTGGTTCTCGCCCAGCGACCCAAGGAAGATCAGCCCGCACACGCCGGACTTGATGAGCGCCTCCGCGTGCGCAGCGGTCGCGTCGAGATCGAGCGAGCCGTCCTTGTGCAGTTGCGTCGTGATGGCAGGAAAAACACCGGACCAATAAGGTTTCATGTCAGTTGTTCAGTAATCAGTGAGGACGTATTCATTAGCTAGATGCGGCGTGGAAACAAGTTCAACTTGCCTCGTAAGGCCTAGAAACGGGCTTTTCAATTGAGTTGAAATCTGCAATATGTTTCTCCCAATCGTGAAACACCTCACCATTCGCGCGCTTTTGAGGAGTCTCCTCTTCGCCATCTGTTTCGCTGTGGGGTTGGCGGCGACCAGCGCCGCACAGCCGAGCGTGCAGCCGCTCGTTCGTCCGGGCAAGTGGAACCAGTGGCCACGCGGAATCGCCCGTGAAGTCAAGGTTGTCGGGAACTATGCCTACGTCGCCCTCCATGGAGCCGGCTTGGCGGTGATTGACGTGAGCAACCCATCCAACTGCGTGCAGGTGGGCACTGATCGCACTCCAATGGATGTCCGCGACCTGGCGATCTCAGGAAACTACGCGTACGTGGCGGCGTACTGGGGCTTGGAAGTGATTGACGTGAGGAACCCGAGCAATTGCGTACGCGTGGGCGGCTTGGGAATTCACGGAAATGGATACGCCTTGGCCGTGGCCGTGTCGGGAAACTACGCCTATGTGGCGTCTGATTATGGAGGCTTGCAGTTGATCGACGTAAGCGACCCCGCTCACTGCGTGCGCGTGGGCCATTATCCCCCCATCGGCGGGGGAACTCTTTATGCTGAGGGCGTCGCGGTATCCGGGAACTATGCCTACGTGGCGGACAGGGCTCGTGGTTTGCACGTCATTGACGTAAGCAATCCGACCAATTGCGTGCACGTGGGCGGCTACGTTACGAACGGATGTTACTCCGTTGCGGTGGCAGGGAACTACGCCTACCTGGGCACTTCCTCCGGGTTGCAGATCATTGACGTAAGCAATCCTGCCAATTGCGTGCGCGTGGGTGCCTATGGCAACAGTGGGCACGTCATCGTGGCGGGGAACTACGCCTACATAGCAAGAGGAAGTGAGGTGGAGGTGATTGACGTTCGGGATCCAGTCCACTGCGTGCGCGTGGGCGGCTGCTACACAGGCGGGAGTGCACAAGCCGTAACCGCTTCGGGAAACTACATCTACCTGGCCGATTCCGTTGCGGGCTTGCAGGTGATTGACGTGCGCAATCCAGGCAATTGCGTGCGCGTGGGCAGCTATAACACCAGTTCCGGCGGGGCCGCCCGGGACGTAGCGGCCTCCGGGAACTACGCCTATGTGGCTGACGACACTTCAGGTTTGCAGGTAATTGACGTCAGCATCCCGGCCAACCCGATGCGCGTGGGCAGTTTCAATACCAGCGGGAGCGCCCAAGGCGTGGCAGTTTCAAATAATTACGCTTATGTGGCCGATGACACTTCGGGATTGCAGGTGATTGACATCAGCAACCCAATTAACCCCATGCGCGTGGGTGGCTACGACACCAGCGGGCGGAGCATGGGAATAGCGGTGGCGAGTAACTACGCCTACGTCGCGGATTCCTATTCGGGTTTGCAAGTGATTGATGTGAGCAACCCAACCAATTGTGTGCACGTGGGTGGCTATGACACCAGCGGCCAGAGCTTGAGAGTGGCTATATCGGGTAATTACGCCTACGTAGCCGATTCCTTCGCGGGCTTGCAGGTAATTGACGTGAGCAATCCAGGCAATTGCGTGCGCGTGGGCGGCTATGACACCAACGGCAATGTCCACAGCGTGGTGGTGTCGGGAAATTACGCCTATGTGGCGAATGGCTATCAAGGCTTGCTCGTGATTGACGTTAGCAACCCCGCCAACTGTGTGGGCGTGGGCGGGTATATTGATTATCGTCCCGCACTCGCTCTGGGAGATGCAAAAGACGTAGCGCTAACCGGGAATTACGCTTATGTGATATTCAGCGACGGCTTGCAGGTGATCGACGTGAGCAACCCCACTAACTGCGTGCGAGTGGGTGGCTATGATACCAGCGGCCATGCATCGAGTGTGGTGGCGGACGGCGGGCGGATCTATCTATCCTATTCTGATGCCGGCCTGGTGGTGCTGCCCACGCTGCCTAATGTGCAACTCACCGTCCGCGTCGACGCCACGCCCGATCTTCCCTTCACCCTCGAAGCCGCCACCAACCTCTCAGATCCCAATTCGTGGCAGCCGCTGTTGACCACGAACGTCGCCGTCATGCCGTTCGACTTCGTGGACTTCGACGTGAAGCTCACCGACAAGCCGCAAAAGTTCTACCGCGTCCGCCAGCCGTGGTGCCTTGGTATCATTCACACTTTTCGACAACCTTAGCCGTCTAAGCGAGCCGTCCTTGTGCATTTGCGTCGTGATGGCGGGACCAATAAGGTTTCATGTCAGTAGTTCAGTTCAGTAATCCGTGAGGCCGTAATCAGCCCGCCGCGGAGACAAGATGCAACTGCTGGATCGGAATCACCACCACTTTGAAATCGCGCATAAGCTAATGGGGAAGAAAAGCTTTCCAAATCAAGGGAAAACTGATACTGACGTCCCTGTCATTTATGAAGTGATTCTCCTCTCAAAGTCGGTTCACTTTTAGCTCAACGGCCGAGCGTCCAATTACGAAAATCAGACGACAACAGGTATGAAATCAGCTTGGCGATTAGCAGATTCGTTCACTAAAGTCCTTCTTTACTATCTTGTTTGTACTGCATGTTCCCGTCCCCTATGCGCTCAGGTGGTGATTGACTCCGTCAACGCAGATAGAACGCCGTGGCACGCCTTCGGTTCCGGATTCGGCGGAAGCGAAGCCGGATGGTTATACACACCATTATTCACTTATTCGCTAAGCGGAGTCTTTACGCGTTTTAACCACGGTGAAGGAAGGTCCGTGACTGTCGAAGTCTTCGCAGGACTTCCGTATGAACAGCAAGCGCCGCTTCTGGCATCTAGTACATTCACTGTCCAAAACGGTTTTTCAGGAGGCTATTTTGATCCAATAACGTTGGTTGAAGGTCACGCATATTTTATTGGATTTAAAGGGGTCTCGGACATTTTCAATGTGACGTACGAGGAAGGCTCGACGCCACTACTTGGTTTCCACTGGGGCGACGGTGTTGGCGGTCGGTATGAAGTTGATCAGCCAAATGGCGCGGTGACTCCGATCCTACAGTTCATGACCATACCTGAACCAACTGTGACAGCACTCCTAACACTCATCTTGCCAGTGGCACTGTTCATTTCGCGAAGGCTTGCGAGCAATTGGCACCTGAACAAGAATCGCACTTAACTATGGAACGAACGTCGCCACCATGCCGTTCGACTTCGTGGACTTCGACGTGAAGCTCACCGACAAGCCGCAAAAGTTCTACCGCGTCCGCCAGCCGTGAACCGCCGGTGGGGCGAGACTCCGTCGAGCCCTGATCAGACCCGGAGCATTCGCGCCTCCTCTCGTTGCCGGCGAAGCGGCGAATGGCCAAGACTACGAGAGTTTCTCCATAATCGCATAAAGGCACTTCCGGAGCCGTGGGGCGCTTCGCGGCACACCGTAGGATAATTGGTCGCTTCGGATCTGATCAGGGCTCGACGGAGTCTCGCCCTACCCCACTGATCACCCTCGACAAGCTCAACCATCAGGAGAATCCTGCCGTCGCCCAATGAGTACAGCCTTTGAAGAGGTCGGCAGAAAAAATCCGGCGCCCGGAGTTCTGATTCTGTCTGGACGCCCGAATTGGGTTCTGTTGACGGTTACCGCCGACGATCGCCAGCCGTGGCTGGCCACCACAGAGGTTCACGACCTTCTCCACCAAACGTGGTTCCGTGCCACGGCCTGGTTGGTCAGTGATTATCTGCTGATGCCGGATCATCTCCACTGTTTCTGCGCACCGCACGATCTGCGCTTTGGCATCGAACAATGGATCACTTATTGGAAACGTGAGTTCCGCAGAAAGCACGGCAACCCTCACTGGAAGTTTCAGTCCCGAGGCTGGCATCACCGCCTTCGTGACGATGAAAGCTATTCGGAGAAGTGGCTCTACGTGCAGGAGAACCCAGTCCGCAAAGGACTGGTCCGGCGGATCGAAGACTGGCCCTTCAAAGGTCGAGTCCACGATGTCCGCTGGTCCTAAACAGGTGGGGCGAGACTCCGTCTAGCCCTGATCAGACCCGGAGCATTCGAGCCTCCATTCGTTGCCGGCGAAGCGGCGAAAGGGGCAAGACCACAAATGATCGCTAATCACAGTGCAAGCCTCTTGCCGGGCCGCATGCCGCTTCGCAGGGCACTGTAAGACAATTGGCCGCCTCGGATCTGATCAGGGCTCGACGGAGTCTCGCCCCACCGACCTAACTTCGCGCCGTTCGAAAAACGGACTTTCCAATCGGAGAATCATGGTCATATTCACTCCCAATCCATGAAACGTTGTTCTCTTCCCGCCGGATTAAGACCTCTTTTATCTGCGGCCTGTTTGGCAGCGGGTCTCACGGCGATTTGTGCCGCGGCGCCCACCGTGCAACCGCTCCATTCCGGCAAATGGCCCGCGTTTCCACGCGGCGAAGTCACCGATGTCGAAGTGTCGGGGCAATACGCCTACCTCATTGTCGGAGACAGCCTGGCCGTGATTGACATCTCCAACCCGACCAACAGCGTGCAAGTGGGCGCCTACGACAAAAAGTCGGTAAGCGCCGTAGCCATGTCAGGGAACTACGCCTATGTGCTGGAATACGGCTTTTTCCAGATCACCCTGGGGGTGATTGACGTGAGTGACCCGGCGAACCCAGTACGCGTGGGCGGCATTGCCGACGTGGGGTATCCCTATAACTTGACCGCAGCCGGGAACTTCGCCTACCTGGCCGTTCCATATACGGGCTTGCACATTTTTGACATGACCAATCCGGCCAGGCCAGTGCGCAAGGGCAGTTATGATACGGCCGAATCTGCTTACGGCGTTACCGTGGTCGGGAACTACGCCTACGTCGCCGATGGCCCGGGAGGTCTGGTCGTCCTGGACGTGAGCAACCCCGCCAACCCCGTGCGCGTGGGCGGCTGCGATACCAGCGGCACGGCCCGCAACGTGACCGTGTCCGGGAACTACGCCTACGTGGCGGATACTTATGACGGTTTGCAAATAATCGACGTGAGCAACCCCACCAATTGCGTGCGCGTCGGTGGAGTCGATACCAGCGGCGCAGCCCGGGACGTGGCGGTGTCAGGCAACTATGCTTACGTGGCGGATGAAGATGGAGGTCTGCACGTGATTGACGTGAGCATTCCCGCCAACCCCGCCCGTGCAGGCGGCATTGACTTCGACGCTTTGGCTTACGATGTGACGGTGGGGGGCCGTTACGTCTACGTGGCGAATGGCGGCCCTGGCTTGCAAGTGGTCGATGCGAACGACCCACTAAACGCGGCCGTCGTGGGCCGTTTTGCCGCTACCGGAAGAGCCATGGGAACGGCCGTATCGGGAAACCACGCCTATGTGGCTGACGGACCGGATGGGCTGCAGGTCATTGACGTCAGCGAGCCGTCCAGGCCGGTGCGCGTGGGCGGCTATGATACCAGCGGGACCGCCAGGAGCGTGGCGGTTTCGGGAAACTTCGCTTACGTGGCGGATCTCGACGCCGGTTTGCAGGTGTTCGAGGTGAGCAATCCGGCCAATCCAACGCGCGTGGGTGGCTTCGACACTCCGGGCTATGCCGTAGCTGTGGCAGTTTCGGGCAACTACGCCTATGTGGCGGACAACCATGAATACTATGCCCATATCCCTTCGGCCTTCCACGTCATTGACGTGAGCAACCCCACGAACTGTGTGCGCGTGGGTGGCATCGACACCTGGGCAACGCTCGGCGTGGCCCTACAAGGAAACTATGCCTACCTGGCAGCGGATGGGGGCATGCAGGTAGTTGATGTGAGTGACCCGGCCAATCCCGTGCGCGTGGGCGGCTTTGACAGTGGCAGCGTCTGGAGTGTGGCGGTGTCCGGGAACTTCGCTTACGTGGCAGAGTGGGATTCCGATGCGGGCTTGAAAGTCATCAATGTGAGCAATCCAGCCAATGTCTTTCAGGTGGGCGGAGGCGATGGCGATTATCCCACTTACGCGCATACGGTGGCAGCGTCGCGGCACTATGCTTACCTGTTGGAACGCGACGAAGGTCTGCTGGTGTATGACCTGAGCAATCCAACGAACAGTGTGTTCGTGAGCCGCTACGATATCCCCTCCCTGGTGGACGTGACGGTAGTGGCCGACCGGATTTACCTCGTCGCGGGTGAACGCGGTCTGGTGATCCTGCCCACTTTGCCGAACCTTCAGTTCACCGTCCGCGTGGATGCCACTCCCGGCGAAAGTTTCACTCTGGAATCGGCCACCAATCTGTCGGACCCGAACTCCTGGCAGTCATTGTTGACCACGAACGTCGCTACCATGCCGTTCGACTTCGCGGACTTCGACGTAAAGCTCACCAACAAGCCGCAGAAGTTCTACCGCGTCCGCCAGCCGTGAGGGAGGTTGAGAGTTGAGAGTTGATGGTTGAGTAAATTGATGCGACGCCAGCGCGCGGCCGGGTGTTGCAGGCCACAACGGGAGTTGGTATGTTGCTGTCATGAAACTCGCAGAGATCGAACAAGAGGCGCTGGCGTTGCCCGAACGCGAGCGCGCCTCGCTGGCCGCCAGGCTCCTCGACACGTTGCCGCCTCCGGGAACCGATGTTTCCGATGAAGAGGTGGAGCGCCGCGAGCGGGAGTTGGAGTCGGGACAAATCGCCGCGATTTCGCACGAAGAGTTCGTTCGCCGTGTCCAACAGGAACGCGGCCGATGAAGGTGGTTTACCACCCGGATGTTCAACGAGATGTTTCCCGAATCCTGCGCCACTACGATGGATCAACGACCGCCTGGGCGACGAATTCTGGGAGGAGTTGAATTCGTTCATCAACCAAGCGGCCGCAAGTCCGCACCGCTTTCATTTCGAGACGAAGGATCGGCGACGGGTCAACCTGAGGCGCTTCCCCTATCATTTCCTTTTCCGGGAGATTCCTGGTGGCATCCGCATCACGGTGGTGCGCCATCACAAACAGCGGCCTGAACACGGGCTCGAACGGCGGTAGTTCGTCCGCTCAAAGTTCGATAATCCAAATCTTGCGGCAACCGCTGTTGACCACGAACGTTGCCACAACGGATTGGCAGGTGGCCTCGTGCAGCGGCAGTTCCACGTGGTAAGCGAGGAGGCGGGCGATTTTCATGGCGAAGACGATTGCGCCTTTGTGCCGGCGCCGGCAAAGGCGTCTGCCTGCCACAAGCGCGCCAAAAGCTTTTCCATTTCGGGGTCGTGCCGGTGAAGTTCCTTGCGCGTAAATGGGAAAAAATCGTTGCGACTGAAAAACGCCTCCGTGGTCTCCGCGAAATACTCCTTGTGATCGGTCATCGCATAGGCGCGCTCGGTGGTGTTGGAACGCCCGTTGCCGTGCCAGCGCTCTACGGAGTCGTAACTCTTCGCCGTCTTCGCGCGCTCGTAGGCCGCTTTGATCTCCCGGCTCTCGAAACCCAGCACGCGGTCGTGGTAGGCATGCGCCAGCTCGTGCAGGGCAAAGTTCGGCATGCGCTTCGTCTCCGCCTCGAAGATGCGCACGTTGGTAAACTCGACGCATTTGGCCATCGCCGGGTCGCGATGATTCTCCACCAGCCAGGCCCGGTTTGGATGGTACTCCGCTCGCGGCCTGGTGGTCGGGTATTCCGGTGAAAACCAAAGCGGCACGGCGCGTAGCTTCGCCACCGCCGGTGCCGGCACGGCTCGGGCGATTTCTTCCAACTGCCGAGTTAGAAGTTCAAGAGCCTTGGCGGTTGCTTCCTTGTCTTCAGTCAGTAATCGCTGGCTGATAATCACCGTCCAACCCGCGATCACGTTCGTTTGATGAGTAGCGGCGCGCGCCGAGCCACCCGCTATGCAGACGAACAGAACAACGGTCATCCAACGGACGCAGCGAGTCGCGAAGTAATATCCGCGAAGAAAGTTCACTGAAACGACACGGCAAGGCGGTTCAAGGTGAGGTAGAGCGGGCCGCTGGCAGTCGCACCGTCGGCGAAGGGCAGGTTGTATTTCACTTCCATCTGCATCACGGGACGCAGGCCGGGCAGTTCGATGAACACGCTGCGGCCATCGGGCAACAGTTTCGCCGAGCGCACTTCGACTTCGTCGCGGCCTTCCTTGTCAGGATCGGCCACGGAGTAATCCTTCGAGCCGTATTGCCTGGCGTATCGATAATTCCACTGGCGCACGGCGAAACGTCCGGCGTCCGCGGCGTCGGGCGCGAGCGGGCGGGCGAACGTGAGCACGAGTCCGTTCTGGTGGGCGCGCCAGGCAACGGGCACGCGCGGCGGCACGCCGGAGTAACGCACGCGTTGGAGCGAGCCGTCGCGCACGGCGCTGGTCTGCCAGCCGGTGCTGCCGGCCACGTAGAGATGGCCGTCGTGCGGATTAAACGTGCCGCGCATCGGTCCGGAAAGAAACTTCACCGGCAACGCGACGGCCGCGCCCTGGGCCAAGCTCTCGGCGGCGTCGCGGAGGACGAGCATCATCGCGCAACGGCCCCAGGCGAAATGCAGCATCTGTCCCCCGAGCGCGCCCCACTTGCCCGCTGGCACCCAGACCTGGCTGGAACTGGAATTGTCGAAAGCGTGCGGCAGCCAGCACAGCGGCGGGTCGTAGCCGAGAGGAAGTTCGGACGTTATCTTCGGCCCGCCGTAACCGTAGTAGCCGCCGGGCTTAATCTCCATGATGGCAGAGGACGGCGTCCACTCGCCTTGTTGCGGCGTGGCGGTGATTACCGGGCCGGGGCCAACGCCGAGGCCGTTCGGATTGCGGAAGCCAGTCCCGAGCGTCTCCATCTTCTGCCCGTCCGGCGAAATGCGATGCACGCCCTTGGGATCCACGAAGTAAAAGTTTCCAGCCTCGTCACGTTCGAGACACGTCGCGTAGTCGTGGCCGCCCGTAGAGGTCTTGATAAGCTGCGAGAAGTTCTCGTAGCGGTCGGCTTCGTCGTCGTTGTTCTCATCATGAAGAATGGTGATTTGGTCGCGGCCCAGGACGTGCGCGCGGTCATTGACGACCCGCAGGCCAAGTGGCTGGTAGAGGCCGGTGGCGAAGCGTTTCCACGTCACGCGGCGCAGCTTGTCGTCAAGGCCGCGCACGCGCCAGACATCGCCATGAATCGTGCTCACCGCCGCCGATCCGTCGTTGAAGAAATCCACACCCGAACAAAAGAAGAGCGCCTTCCACGGGTTCGCGTAAGGCACAGTGATCGTGTCCACGGCGAATCCATCCGTCGGGAAACCAACCTGCCCGGCGTTGGTAACGGCAGGAAGCCAGTGCGCAGCGCTGGGGCGGCACAGGGCGGCGATGTCCTCCGGAGCGGCGGAGCGCGCGGCGTATTTCTCGAACTCTGCCAGTTTTTCGCGCGGGCCGGACCAGATGAGAATCTTCGTGCGCTGCGATTGTGGACTGGCGGCAAACGCCAAATCTATGTTGCCGTCCTTCGCCGAAAGCATTGCACCCGCTTTGCTGGACGCGGCGATAGCGGTCACGCGCGCACCCTGCTCTGTCGTGATCACGGTCAATTCGTTGTCCTGCCGTGCTGGGGCGACATGGTTGGTCGATGTGAAAAGCCGATGACGCAATTCGTCCTTCACGGATTCGACCTCGAACGCCCGGGTGAAGACGTTCAGTCCGCCAGCGTCGTCGAACCACGGCGTTTCGCGCACGAGCGTTCCATCAACTCGCGTTTCGAGAACGACGCGGTTGCCATGCACTCGAAGCGATGCGTGATGGGCATCGGCGCCCCGCCAGCCCGCTGAAGGCGCAGTGGAGAACGCCCACTCGCCCGCGCGCGCTGGCGGACCCATGATACCGAAGCGGACGGACGAGAATTTCAGAAAACCACCCGTCCAGCCCGCGCGCAACGATGGCTTGCCCAAGTCATAACAAACCGAGGCTTCACCACTGTTGCCGACGCGGACGCTCAACGCCTTCACCACCATCCCGCCCGGTGTTTGCAGGCTCGACGCGAGGAACGGGCCGATGTCCGATTGGTTCCAGCGCGAATCACTCCAGTCTTTTTCCCCTTGCTGTTCGACTTCCTTGCCCGCGGCGGCGTGGCGGCCGGCTTCATTTTGCAGCGACTGGCCGGAAGCCGCGCAATGACCCGCCACGAAGGCACCAAGGCACAGAGAAAGAAACCGGCGTGGTGTCAGAACAAAACGAAGAGATTCGCTTTTGTGTCTTTGTGCCTTTGTGGCCTCCATTTTCATTCTGTCATTTCCTTTCGATGTCGTAGAAGCGCCATTGTGTTTTGAAATCGCGCGTGAGCGACTGCTTCGTAAGGCTGGCGCGGATCAGTTCGATGGGGATGGAATTCTCCTTCAGGATGGCGTCGTGGAAGGCGCGGTTGGTCATCTTGCCGGAATCGACCAGTTCCTTGCGCAACGCGCGAATCTGCAGGCCACCGAGCATGTAGGCGGCCTGGTAGAGCGGGCCGTAGCTGCCGTTGACCGAGCGGCGGACTTCGGCGGTGGCGTTGCGGCGTTCGTGGCCGACGCGCTCGACCAGGAAGTCGATGGCCTCTTGCGCGGTCATCTGGCCAAGATGGAATTTCAGCGAGAAGATGATTCGCGCGCAGCGATGCGAGCGCCAGAATAGCATCCCCACGCGATCTTCGGCGGTCTTGGGGAAGTTCAAATCCCAGAGCAGCATTTCCCAATAGAGCGCCCAGCCTTCGACAAGAAACGCTGTGCGGAACGCGCGCCGGTGCTCCCGGTAACGAGCCGCCATGTAGCCTTGCAGGTGATGCCCCGGAATCAACTCGTGCTGCACCGTCGCGCGGCTGAAGTGAATGTTGTTTCCTCTCATGCTCATCAGCTTGTCCTCGGTGCTCATCGTGGCGGTGGGATAGGACACCGAGATGACTTCGCCGCCGGTGAAGTAGGGATTCACCTTCTGGCGCTCCGGCGGCATCATTTCCATGCGCCAGATTTCCTTGCACAGGTCAGGGATGGTCACGAGGTCACGCTCTTCCAAGAACTTTACTGCTTCATCGGCGAGTTCCTTGATGAGCCTGGGCTGGTCACCCGGCTTCATGTGCAGGTTGCTGACGTGGTCGAGTGTCTTGGGCCAATCGTCGCCGAAGCCCAGGTCGCGCGCGGCGCGCTTTTGCTCTTTCTCGCACCAGGCGAACTCCTGATTGGCGATGTCGATCAATTCCTCCGGCGTGTAGGGAATCATCTCGTATCGCAGCGCCGCCAGCAGCGCCTCGCGGCCGATCGGGTCGCCGATGACCGGCTCGTCCTCGCCCTCGGTGAAGCCCGCGAGTTTCTGGCGGAGAAACTTCGCATAGTCCTGAAGCTCCTTGTCCGCCTTCTGATGTGGCGCGCTGGCCCACCACGTGAAGTCGGGATGGTAACCGGAGTAAAACTCGTTCCAGTTTTTCAGCGTCCGGCGGAGGCCGTCCACCATGCCGGCGGCGCGATTGGCGACAACTTTGCCCGGCAGTGTTTTGTTGGAGTCCTTCTTGTCGTCCTTGAGTTGCTTCTCCAGTTCCTTGCGCGTTTTGGAAATGGCCTCGGCAATCCCGGTCAGCGCCCTGGCACTCCGGGCCGGGTCGATCGGCTCCATACGCCGACGGGTTTCTTCAAGCTGGATGATGCTCTGTGAAAACGGAAGCAGACCGGCAACCTCGCTCACCCGCATCCGATCGTGTTCCAGTTCGCGCAACTCGAAGCGAAGCTGGTTTTGGAACAGCAGGTAGTCGATGCGGCCCTCTTGATCGAGCGACTTGAAGTCCGCCGACTCCAGCTTGCGCAGACGTTCTTCGTAGAAGCGCTGTAACCGTTCCCCGCGCGCCGCCGAGATGTCGATGCTTTGGGAACGCCGCAACGCCGCGCTGTCGGTGGAGTAGTTCTGGATCAAGCCGCGCATCACGCTGAGCGATGGATCGTCATTGGAGATGGAAGCGGCCTGGGCGAGAGGAGCAAAGGCCGGAATGACTGCGAAAAACAGCCGGAGGATGAGACTGCCGGGATAAGGGCGGACGTTAGTCATTTGTTCTCCTGTGCAAAGCAAGTCAGTGATGGCGTGGCTGGCATGGCGCGACTGTGTCAGCTTCCGCTCCGCGGCTCAACTCCTAGAAGATGCCGCACGAAGAAATCCTGCATGCGCCGCCGGCCATAGGGACTCCCGCCCGCGCCGTGACCCGCGCCCGGAAAGACAATCAGCTCGAAGTCCTTATCCGCCTTGATCAGCGCATTCACCACCTGCATCGTGCTCGCCGGGTCCACGTTTTTATCGAGCTCGCCGACCGTCAGTAGCAGCTTGCCTTGGAGCTTGTGCGCCTGGGTCACGTTGGATTGCTCGTCATAATGCGGGCCGATGGGCCAGCCCATCCACTGCTCGTTCCACCAGATTTTGTCCATGCGATTGTCATGGCAGCCGCAATCGGCCACGCCCGCCTTGTAGAAATCGCCGTGAGCCAGTAAAGCGCGCAAAGCGTTTTGCCCGCCCGCCGAACCCCCGTAGATGCCAACGCGCGTGAGGTCAAGATACGGATACTTTTTCGCGGCCGCCTTCAGCCACAGGATACGATCCGGGAATCCCGCGTCGCCGAGATTCTGCCAGCATACGTCATGAAACTTCTTGGAACGGCTCGAAGTGCCCATGCCGTCGATTTGCACCAGGATGAAACCCAGTTCGGCCAGCTCCTGCATGCGGTTCAAGGCGTTGAACGCTTTGGGGACAAAGAAACCCTGCGGGCCGGCGTAGATATTTTCGATGACCGGGTATTTCTTTTTCGGATCAAAGTTCGTCGGGCGATTGATGATGCCGTAGATGTCCGTCTCGCCATCGCGGCCCTTTGCGACGAAGCGTTCCGGCGTCTGCCAGCCGGTCTTTTGCAATGCGCCCCACTCCGCCCGCTCCAGTTCGCAGACGAGTTGGCCGTCTTCAGCACGGCGCAATTCGTTCACGGGTGGCTGATCCACGCGCGACCAGGTGTCGATCAAGAAACGACGATCCGGCGAGAACTCGACCTGGTGCGTGCCGTCGCCCTCGGTCAGCACCACGAGGCCGGTGCCATCGAAGTTCACGCGGCAGAGGTGAACGTAGTAAGGATCCTGACCGGGACGAATGCCGCCCGCGCGGAACCAAATCTGCCGCTTCTCTTTGTCCACCCGCTCGACTCCGCGCACCAGCCATTTGCCCCTGGTAATCGGGTTCTTCACTTCGGCTTTCTTCGCGTCATAGAGATAAAGGTGGTTCCAGCCGTCGCGCTCGCTCATCCAGATGATTTCGCGTGTGTCGTCGAGGTACTCCACGAAGAGCTTTCCGCTGTAATCGATGAAGGTCTTGCTGTGTTCGTCCACGATAGGCTTCGCTTCGCCCGTCCGCGCCTCCACGCCCACGATACGCAGCACCTGATGGCCACGCTGATTGTAGAGAAAGGTGAACCGTGACGAATCCGTATCCCAACGCACGTCGCTGATGCTCCACGGATTGGCAAACAACTCATCGCTCACGGGAATCTGTCGTTGCGCGATCACATCGAATAATTGCGGCTTGGCCATCGGCACGCGGTCGCCTGGCTTGCGGTAATCGAGTGTGTGCAGTTTGGGCTGCACCTGGTCCTTGGGCGACGATTCGACCATGTAGATTTTGCGCTCTTCACCCACCTTGGTACGGATGCCGACCAATCGCTTCGAGTCTGGTGACCAATAGACCCGCTCGCCATACGCATCCTCCTCCGTGCCGTCGCTGCTCAAGGCGACCTCCTCGCCGTCCTCCAGGCTGCGCACCATCAGATTGTGGTCCTTGACGTAGGCGCGCCACTTTCCGTCGGGTGAAAGTTCACGCGCCGCCGGCCCGCGGCGTCGCGATTCAAATTGTCGGCGAGGGCTTTCGCCTGTGGGCCGGATGGTGATCGCCGCCTGGCCCGGCCGTTCCTTCGCCTGAAACACTGCCAGCGTCCGGCCGGCGGCATCCGCCGCCTGCCAGACGTGACCGGCGAACGTGTGCTGTTCGCGTTCCGCGCCTGGTTCGAGTTTGCCGTAGCTTTCGCGCACACCCTCCGTGTTCAGCCAGAACAATTCGACCTCCTCCGGCGTCCGGTTTACAAAGGTCAATGAAGTCTCCGGGCCGGTGCGAGTGCT
>Ga0187893_10007240_pt1 | contig 18337 bp, 22 predicted proteins | sample MA1701074metaG_FD_139574 | JGI IMG/M metagenome (GOLD analysis project Ga0187893, IMG submission 139574) | White microbial mat communities from a basaltic lava cave in the Kipuka Kanohina Cave System on the Island of Hawaii, USA - MA170107-4 metaG ... | reverse complement strand
TACCTAAACTGTCCGAAATCTAATATATAACTTTTTATGAAAATGCATCTTGGGGAAGGTGTTCTGGTCTCAGAACATTACTCGTTTCTCCAAACTAAGTGGATTGTGGAAAGTCCGTCCCTCGCTGCTAAAATTCCAATTCTACAATCTGAAGACAGGAAGCAAAGATCTAGCCATCCTTGATGTGTCAACTTGTCTTCAAGTAAACATTTAAGATACGTACTTGCGAGCTGCTACGCGTATGGCGCGAATTCATGTTCATACTCATGGTAAGTCTCATTCAACCCGTCCAACTTCAAAGACAGCACCGTCTTGGATCAAGCAGAGTCCTGAACAGGTATCTGCCTTAATAGTCAAGCTTTCAAAGGACGGTCTGGGTCCAAGCGAGATAGGATTGAACTTGCGAGATCAGCATGCCATACCGCTTGTAAAGCCAATACTAGGCAAGAGCCTCACCGAGGTGCTCGCAGACAACAGCGTCAAGCCAGAAATGCCTGAGGACCTGGAGGTTCTTGTGAAGAAGGCCCTCGGACTCCAGAAACATCTTAAAGTGCACAATAGTGATCACCGAAACGTCAGGTCGCTAGAGCTCGTCGAAGCCAAGATTCATCGCCTGTCGAAGTACTACAAGCGAATGGGCAAGCTGCCAGCTAGTTGGAAATACGCGGCTGTAATAGCGCAGCTGGAATGAGTAACCCTCTAAAGCTCGAACAAGCTCTGAAACCGTTTTGTGAGCGGTTGAGGACCAAGATTGAAAACGGTTCGGAAATCTCTATCATCACTCACATAGATGCCGACGGAATAACGTCGGGCAGCATCATTGCAACGGCATTTGCCCGCCTGGGTGCAAGATACAAGGTGCGGGCAGTCTCAGACATGAGCAACGCCACCATAGAAAGAATGAAGGCCGAGAACAGTGATTTCTATGTCATTACAGACCTCGGTGGAGGGTGGGCCGCCCAGCTGAGAAAAGCTCTCGGGGACAAGTGGGTGGTAATAGATCACCATCAGATTCCTAACGAAGAAATCCTGACAGACGACGACTCACAGATACTGAATGCATGGAAGTATGGAATCGACGGAGGAAAAGAAGTCTCGGCGGGAGGAATGGCCTACATGGTTGCAAGCACACTGGATAAGACTAACAAGGACCTGTCATGGGTCGCTATCATATCGGGTGTTGGAGATAGGCAGGACCAGGGAGCCAAAAAGTCGTTTATCAGCTTGAACCAACAGATACTTGATATCGCCCAGTCCCTGAGGCTCGTTAATGTGGATCTTGACATCATGCTTACAGCCAGAGAGACTAGACCGCTGCACGAAGCCCTGGCCTACACGTCGTTTCCTTACATCGACGGCCTGACCTGGAACAGGGAGGCCTGCTACGTCCTACTAAAGAACGCGGGCATAAAACTCAAGGACAACGGTCGATGGCGGGTGCCGGCAGAGTTTACGCAGGAAGAAAAGAGCGCAATCCTGGACACGGTAGCGAAATTTGTCGTTACCTCTGGCAAGGGGGGAACGAGTATCATTGACGATCTTGTGGGATACGTATATACCTTGAACAACGAAGATTCGAGAAGCCAGCTAAGAGATGCGCGGGAGTTTTCTACAATGCTGAACGCCTGCGGCAGAATTGGGAGAGCAGGCGTGGGCATCGCGGTTTGCATGGGAGACAGAAACGACATGCTGAGCGCGGCAGAGGAAATAATGAAATCCTATCGTACTACGCTAAGGAATTATCTTTCCACAATTTTTGCCGACAAGTGGAGGGTGACAGACGACGGCAGGAGCGTATTTGTGAACGGCGACGGCCTGGTGGCAGAGGACATGCTTGGGGCGGTATCATCCCTTCTGAGCGGCTCGCCCTCAGTTGGAGACAGGCTCGTGTTCGTCAGGACGCTTGCCAGCGATGGTACATACAAGTTTTCTTCAAGGAAATCAATCGGAGTAAAATCACAGGCCAACCTCGGCCTCATAATGCGCCACTGCGCTGAAGCACTTGGCGGGGCAGGAGGCGGACATGCAGCAGCTGCAGGATGCAGAATTCCGTCAACCGTACTCGAAGATTTTCTGGCAAACGTAAAGATGGCTGCGAATGATCCAAAGTTTGCGACCTCCTGATATTTCCGTTTCAATAGACATCCAGTTCCCGCGACAATCGCAAGCTGAGGCTGCTCTGAACGCATTAATACCAGACAATGTTAACTTTCCGAAAGGGCTGTCGGTAAAGATGTCTGCCAGAAATTCCGTCCTTAGCATACAAGCACGCGGCAAGAAAGTGTCTGTTGCAACGATGGTCAGCACGCTGGACGAGATATTGGAACACATCTCGGTAGCCAAGAAAGTGATGCCGGAGTAATGATTGATCCGCGGTTATTGAAAGACAATCCCCAGCTAGTTCAACAAATGCTTGACAGACGCAACATGACCGATTTCCAGCTAGACACGCTGGTGGGTCTTGACAGGCGCAGACGAGAACTCATCATGGAGACGCAGGCCCTGCGGCAGAAAAAGAATACTCTTTCAGAGGCAATAGCAACAAAAAAGAAAGCAAAACAAGACGTTTCCTCAGAGCTGACTGCCATGAAGGAGGTTAGCAGCGGTCTGGCTCGGTCAGAACAGAACATGACCCAGATAGAAAATGAATTCAATCAGCTCTTTGCTACATTGCCAAACCTACTCCATGACTCTGTGCCGACAGGCAAGGATGAGAGCGACAACGTAGTCGTTCGGGAAACAGGAAAAGCGAGATCTTTTGATTTCCCGACCAAAGATCATGTGGATATCGCACTGGGCCTCGATCTTGTAGACATTGAACGTGCTGCAAAGATCTCTGGCGCGCGATTCTACTTTTTGAAGAACGATCTAGTACGCATTAACCACGCGCTTGTCCAATTCGGCCTTGACTTTCTATCCGATCACGGATACGCGCCCATTCAGCCACCATACATGATACGAAAAGAGCCCATGGCAGGGGCGGTGATCCTCGGAGATTTTCAGGATGTCATCTACAAGATTGATGGTGAAGATCTCTACCTGATCGGTACATCAGAACATGCCATTGCCAGCATGCACATGGACGAAATTCTTGAAGGCAAGAAACTTCCGATAAAGTACGCCGGATTCAGTCCCTGCTTCCGCAAAGAGGCCGGAGCTCATGGCAAGGACATGAAGGGCATTTTCCGGGTTCATCAATTTGAGAAAGTCGAGCAGTTCGTCTTCTGCCGCCCCGAGGACTCGTGGAAGATGCACGAACAGATGCTCGCTGTTTCAGAGGATTTTCTGGGCAAGCTAGACATACCATTCCGAGTGGTCCTGCTTTGCTCCGGGGATACCGGCAAGATATCTGCCAAGACTTATGACATAGAGGCATGGATGGCCGGACAGAACGCGTACCGCGAAATAATTTCTTGTTCTAACTGCGTCGACTATCAGGCACGCAGGCTGGCCATAAGATACAGGGATAAGACGAACGAGGAAACGCGTCTTGTCCACACATTAAACAGCACTCTTGTTGCGACCGAGAGAACGCTCGTGGCTATTCTAGAACATTACCAGACTAGGGACGGCGGCGTCCGAATTCCAGATGTTCTGCAGAAATACATGAATGACGCCAAGGAAATACGGCCCAGCAGCTGACGCTTTGTTATCGGCTCGCGATAGCTTTTTAGTTCGTGTTTTTCACATATTAACTTCGAATGGCTGAAGAGCCTAGATTTTCTGCTGCCGAAGTAGACTTGGTGCTTCATGCCACAGAGGCGGGTGAAAGGGTTCTGAAATCCGTATCTGACTTGCTGCAAATACCCCCGGAAAGGTTTTCACAGATGCCGGCAGAAGGCCACTTCAAGAATAGAATTTTCCTTCTGAAGGCCAATCTCCCAAGCCAAGACGCGGCAGCGCTTGCGTTCCGCGTAACATCGCTCCTAAACAGCGCAGACAGGGATGAGCTCTCCACCAACCTATCCCGGTATCTCGATGAAAAAGGAAGCCTGTATCTCCGGATTGACAAGCAAAGGCTCTGTCAGGGCAAGGTCAGCCTGTCTGAAAGCGACTCGATACGAATACGATTTAAGCCTGTCAAGAGATACAGGCCCACAGGCAGCGTTGATAGCTATAGGGGGCTTTTGTCTTCAATCGAGTAGACTTGTGCGTAACCGGCCTTCCCTATGACAAGCTGGCGGCGATAAGAAAGATGCTCGGGCTTGCCAGGATTGGCACCGTATTTGCCGGCACGATAGATGAAGGAACGATCTACCGACTGCCAACTCCACCACGCTCAGGGCCGAAATATCGCTACATGACTGTTTCGGACAATATGGACGACACGCGCGCTACAGACATCATCACGATAGGTAACCTACGCGGCGCAAGAGACAGACTGAAAAAGAAACCCAGACGCGGCGTCGGTCTTGAAGTCTTGATATCTCCGGTTCGTAAGTTGGACGGACAGGGAACTGCGAGGTGGTTTCAGGACCTTTACGAGCTTTATTCTTTCTGTCGATCATCTGGTCAGCAGTTCATTCTTTCGAGTGGGGCAGAATCTTTTCAGGAAATGGTTGCCGGGTCATGCATGGATGCAATCCTTGAATCGTGTGGTATAGATGCCAGAAGACATTGGAACGACCTTAACCTGTGGCTTGACCAAAAGCTGATGACCAGGGTGGCGCAATCTTAATGCTCAAGAGAAAACCGAAACGGAGGTACATTTCGGTCATGCGCAGAGCGAGCGATGCTGAAGCTTTAAGCGCGCTGGTGAAGCGACATTCCGAGCTTTTCGGGCACTTGTCTTTAGGGAAAGCTGCGGTAAGGCTGGTCAGGCCCTCGGAGAATGGCGTGATGGTGATAAGGTGTAACCTCGGTCAGCTAAGCCCGGTCTTGACATCCATCGCCCTGACCGATCCCGCAATGGTGTCACTTGCTCTGTCGGGCAGCCTGAAGCGGCTTGGAGATGTCAAAAATCAGGCGAAATACTAGTCAGGACAAGATTTACCAAATGCTCGGTTTGCCAAAATATAAGAGAGACAGCCTTTCATTGTAGATGGGGATGAGGTAAGTTTCGCTGCTCCAGACTGAGGCAATCCGATGAAGATCTCGCGACGAACCGACCCAAATTTGACACAAGATAGTGGCAATGAGGCATCGGAGTCATCCGACGTGAAGCATATATGTAATTGAGAAGCGTACAATGGTGTCGCTCATGGAGATAGCGTACGACTACCCCCTTTACAGGCCGCCGTCAGAAGCCAATTCAATGATTTTTCAAGTTACACTTGGATGCTCCTTTAACAAGTGTTCTTTTTGCAACATGTATCGAACGAAGGATTACGTTGAGCGTCCCTGGGCAGAGATCAAGTCCGAAATTGACATGGCTGCAAAGTACTACCCCCAGACCCGGAGGATCTTTCTCGCTGATGGAGACGCGCTCAATCTCTCAAGGGAGAGGATGCTTCAGGTTTTGCGTTATGTTCGTTCCCAATTCTCCGAGCTCGAAAGAATATCGTGTTACGCGATGCCAAAAAATCTATTGCAAAAAAAGGATGAGGAATTGCAGGAACTACGCGCCGAAGGACTTTCCATGCTTTATGTTGGGATCGAAAGCGGGAACGATATCGTGCTAAAAAAGGTTACAAAGGGCGCAACCTACAAAAGTATAGTCGAGGCCTGCAAGAAGGCAAAGCGCAATGGGTATCTGCTATCATGCATGGTCATTCTCGGCCTTGGAGGCAAGACGTACACAAAGGAACACACTGTCGATACGGCGCGAATACTGAGCGAGACGGCGCCTGATTATGTTGGCGCACTCACCCTGTACCTTGAAGACGGTGTACGCGATGAATTCATGGAGAAGTTTGGCGAGCCATTTATCCCACTTGACGACATCAACGTGCTGGATGAGATCGAAGGTCTGGTTTCCAGGTTCGACCCTGCGACCCCTGTTGTCTTTCGCGCGAACCATGCGTCAAATGTTTATTCTCTGGGTGGCACGATCCCTGACGACAGAGAAAAGCTCATTTCGCTGGTACGGGGCCTGCGATCGCGCCCGGAGATGCTCAAGCCCAAGTCTCTCAGACGCTTCTGAGGCTACATGCGGGAACAATTCCCGTTGCAGTCAAACATCGATAGAATTATTAGCCAGACGAGGTATTTTTAGTTGAAATGTATAGTGGGGAGTTGGAGGTTCAGGCAAAGAGAAAAGCGCTGGCCGTTTTGCAGGATGAAATAACAAGAATTCTGAATTCTTCAAGGGACCTTTCAACCCTGACGACCTCACTTACCAAAGGTGACGAAAAAGACATCCAGATGTGCCTTGAGCGCATGAGAAATACTGAAGAAGAGGTGGAGAATCTCAGGAGAAAGATAACGCGTGAAGTCGCAGAGATCGGCAGCCTCATGGCAAACAGGGAAGACATTCTGAGAACCGCATACATTATTGACGATATCGCGGGTTACATCAGCGGCGTGGCGTTTAGACTTGCCAACATGAAGCCGTCAACCCTGAAAAAGGCCAGTTTTGACGAGGACCTAAAGCAGCTCGTTAGCATGGTGGTTGACACTATCTTCAAGCTCAACGAAATGGGTCGGGCTCTTTCGATCAATCCTGCGAACGCTATCGACCTTGCGCAGGATGTGCAGAAACTTGAGCGGCAGGTTGATGCAAAGTACAGGGCCGTAATAATCAAGGCTCTGAGCGAGATCTCTTCCAACAAGGACCTCCTTCTCCTAAAGGACGCCGTAGAGGGAATAGAGGGCATGGTGGACAAGTGCCAGGAAGCATCGGACTCTTTTACAATCCTGGCCCTGAGCATGTAAGAAATGATCGGCGGTAGGCTCGTCGATAACCGAATAGTGGTCTGGGACATATCGGATTCACGGGCACTATTTGGCGATGGCTACTACGGAAAACCGATGGGTGTGCCAAAGCCCAAGGGGACTGATTTTGACGCGCCTCTCGTTCTGGATCTAATTGAAGGTTGCTATCTCGTCGAGAAAAGCAAGCTAAAAGTCCGGAGAATGGATGGGACCGCGGTCCCGTACGAAGAAATAAAGAGGCTCTGCAAGAGACAGTACTCTGATTTTGATTCGAAATACGTCGTGTTTCAGGATCTCCGGAACCGGGGGTACATCGTCACCCCTGGCATAAAGTTTGGCTGCGACTTTGCGGTGTACGAACGGGGGCCGGGGATCGACCACGCGCCGTACCTTGTTCAGGTTTTCAGAGCCACGGACGAGCTGACCGCCACGGGAGTGGTGCTCGCAGGCAGGCTTGCGACGACGGTAAAAAAACAGTTTATCCTGGCAATCCCAAAAGTCAAACAGAAGCAGGTTGACTATATCGGCTTTGATTGGTGGCGCGCCTGACTATGTGGGACTCGGCTGAGCAGGCTTGCCCTGTGCTGGCAGATCGAATTTCACGAAATTCTCTCCGGATATCGTGAGTCTTGCCGAGTATTTTTCGGATCCCTGTTCAAGCCAACCCTTGTAGCGAAGAGAGTTCTTTACGATATCCAAAATGCTTGGCTTTTTCTCGTTTACCTCCTCGTAACATGACAAAATCTCTCCAAATTTCACTTCCGGTAGTTTGTTGAACTTGTTAAGGTAATAGGCAAAGACAGCGACCTTTTCATAGTGGTTAGTCGGCTTTTTCTCCGCGTAGAAATCTCTCAGACCAACTTTGTTTTCGCCAGCCTTTAGATCCACGGGGATGGGATGGATTGTCGGGACAGACCGTGGCGTGTGTCGCGTGGAGGTTGACGGCTTTTCCTTTTGATCCGCAATGTCGACCGGTTGGGCAGGCGGTTCTTTCGACGGGAGGGTAGGTATTGTCGGGTCCCTCAATGCGGGACCTGGTTCCATGCCGCGAGCTATTGCCTCCTTTACTGCAATCTTGAAAATTTCTTCAAACTTCTCCAGATGTTTATCCACGAAACTCTCCTTGCCTTCAAGCTCGACAACTCCTTCCTTGACGTTTATCGTAAATCGCGCTTCAGAAACACTCAATTCAGAGTATAACATCCGGGGGTTTTTTATTAAGTTGCCGGGTGCACGAGTTCAACCCTGGCACGCGCAGTATTTGTCCAGCGTTATGACAAACGGCTTTCTTAAATATCGCTGTCGATCTAGTGCAGGCAGTGTTCATCGTCAAGAGGCTCGGGAGAAATGGCATGTGGAATGCAGTGAGCTTGATCGATGAAAATGGTTCATTTCGCGGCGAGGCGAAATTTGATTCGGAAGAGGATGCAAAAAGCTACCTCGCTGTGTATGTGAAAAGAATGGAGGAACGCCTAGGCGGGCCTATAGAAGGACGAGCACAGGTAAAGGTCTTTGACGATAACCCGCCGGTGGAACCGCCAAAGCCTCAGAAGCCCACAAAGCCACTGAAACTCAAAAAGCCCCGAAAGACGAGACCAATAAAAAAACGCAAAAAAGCCAGGAAAAAGACGTAATATATTCACTACGGTTAAAATATTCAGAAATAAAACGGAGACATTATCCACAATAGCATAATATTTGGAGAAAGAAAAGAGCTTTAAGGCGCGGACCCATAAAGAATGATAGAGCATGTTCGTTTGTCGCACGTGCAAGGGCACCGCTTTGATCCTGGCCGTCGATAACGACGGAAGGCTGTCCTTTGAGGAATGCCCGGAATGCAATGCGATTCCCGCCATATCTTCAAGGGAACAAGCAATTGCTACTTTTCAGCGGAATTGATTCCTCTGCTAATCTTTTGGGCCACCCGGGCAAGCTCGTTATGCGAGGCTACCCGCCGAGCTGGCCACTTTCCATCCGGGCTGTCGTCGATGAATCGGGGAACGACGTGGACGTGTACATGGGGAACAATCTGATTCGCAGCGATCCCGTTGTTCTGGCCTACATTAAAGCCGTCAGCCTTGACTGCGGACAGGACTGCCTTTGCCACCGCGGGAACCAGAGAATAGAGCTTTCCAACCTCTCCTAGCGGCATCTGAAGAATGTTGTCATAGTGCCGTTTAGGCACAATTAGCGTGTGGCCGATGTTTATAGGGTATTTGTCCATGATTACCAGAAAGTTCGAGTCCTGATATACCTGAGCTGCTGGCTGCTGGCCGGACACTATCAAGCAAAAAATGCATGATTTACTTGACATCTATTATCGCTCTTCGCTATTGATTCCCTATCTGGATGTTTATTTTTTGCTCTTGCGTGGCGAGAGTATGGCGAATTTTTAAATACGCCACCGTTCCGACTTGATCACGTATTATGGGCGAGACAATGGAGCTTGAAAGCTTTGAAATTACATTTTCCTACCGTTGTCCAAAGTGTGATTACCTGAACGAAGAAATCTCATCAAAGGACCTATCCAGCGGAAACGCTGAATGCGGCATGTGCGAAACCATTTTCAAAGTCGAAGGAATCGACGCGGTAAAAATAACGGCAACTCTTGAATAGTTACACACTTCAGAGCATGCCAGTAGAGCGTTTACTGGAAGGCAATCACGGTACCAAGTTCAGAAGAGATAAAAAGAATGATTGTAATAGGCCTGTTTGGAGGTGACAAGCAATATTGAGCGACCTCCTTAGCATGGATAGGCGAATTAGGCCCCCCTTGAAGTGGGCGGGTGGCAAGCGCTGGCTTGTGAAGCAGATAGAGCATTTATGGAAGCCCTACGAAAAACGAAACTATCGATTCGTAGAACCTCTTTGTGGCGGTTTAGCGGTCACCCTTGGACTGATGCCGAGACTTGCGCTTCTTAATGACATCAACTCTCATTTAATCAACTTCTATCTTCAGCTAAAACGTGGATTGAAGGCCGATCTTCCAATGCAGTTCGATAAGGGAATTTACTATGACTATAGAGACAGATTCAATGGGCTAGTCAAGACAGGTAAATGGAAAACGCCTGAAGCTGCACTCTTGTTCTACTACCTGAATCATTCAGGGTATAACGGACTTTGTAGATTCAATCAACAAGGGTACTTCAACGTCCCCGTCGGAGAATACAAACAAGTCACCTATATGAAGGAATTCGATCAGTATCGATTTGCGTTCGATAAGTGGGAATTTAGTTGCGAAGATTTTGAAAAGCTAACAGTCAATGCAAATGATTTCGTATATGTAGATCCGCCTTATGATGTGGAGTTTCGCCAATATTCTGAGGCTGGCTTCGATTGGAAAGATCAAGTTAGGCTTGCCAAATGGATAGCCGAGAGAACAGATCATCGCGTACCTGTAGTCATATCGAATCAGGCAACCGAGAGAATAGTGAAATTGTATAGTGACATGGGATTCAAGTTAGAGTTCTTGGATGCTCCGCGAATGATAAGCTGCAAAGGCGATAGAACTCGAGCAAAGGAAGTGCTTGCAACCAAGGGCATCTAGATGACATCGCGACACCAGAACGGGCGATGTTCTTGAGATCATGATCCTACAGTCATTGGCAAGGACACTAGGAACCATCATTAGGGCGGAATCCCGGAAATGCAGCCAAAGAACGGGTTCTGCCGCATGGATATCCAAATCATAAAATATGCTCTGCTAGATTTACTAGCTCTATGCAGCTGCCCAGCAGAAAGGTAGTCGAAGGGCCGGCAAGGGCTCCTCATAGGGCAATGTACAAGGCGATGGGTCTTACCAATGATGACCTTGACAAGCCCATGATCGGAGTGTCTTCCACCTGTAACGAAGCGACACCTTGCAACATTCACTTGGGACAGCTCGCCCAGAGTGCCAAGCGCGGGGTGAGCGACTCGGGATGCACCCCTAGGGAGTTCACCGCGATCGCCGTTTCTGATGGAATAGCGATGGGTCATGAAGGCATGAAGGCTTCCCTCGTTAGCAGGGAGATAATAGCAGATTCCATTGAAGTCATGGTCAGGGCCCACCAGTACGACGGGGTGGTCGGAATTTCAGGATGCGACAAGAGTCTGCCAGGCACGCTAATGGGCATGGCAAGGTTGAACCTCCCGTCGGTATTCGTATACGGAGGCACCATCATGCCGGGCGTATGGAATGGCAAGCAGGTTACCGTCCAGGACGTCTACGAGGCAGTTGGTTCATACGACGCAGGCAGGATGACGCTGCAAGAGCTTGTAAGCCTTGAAAATGTTGCCTGCCCAGCGGCAGGATCGTGTGCCGGCATGTATACCGCCAACACGATGGCATCTATTAGCGAAGCCATCGGGATGTCGCTTCCCGGAAGCGCGTCCGCTCCCGCCGAGAGCGATAGAAGACGCGACATCTGCTACGACACCGGCAAGGCGATAATGAACTTGCTCGAAAATGACGTTCGTCCAAAAGACATCATGACCTTCGAAGCCTTTGAAAACGCGATAATGATGGCAAACGCGATAGGGGGTTCAACTAATGCAGTTCTCCATCTGTTGGCAATAGCCCGAGAAGTCGGCATAAGACTTTCGCTGTCTGACTTTGAAAGGATTCGCAAGCGCACTCCGCACATTGCAGACATGCGACCGGGTGGCATGTACGTCATGCTGGACCTGGATAAGGTCGGAGGAGTGCCTGTCATTCTCAAGAGCCTGTTAAAAAGGGGTCTGCTCAACGGAGAAGCAATGACTGTTACAGGAAAAACGATGAGACAAAACCTGGAATCAACCTCATTTGATTACAAGCCAGATGAAAAAGTAGTAAGGCATCTTGACAACCCGATTAGCAACGAAGGCACGCTAAAGATACTTAGAGGTTCCCTGGCGCCTGACGGCGCAGTCGTAAAAGTGGCCGGAGTCAACAAGAAAAAGCTGGTTGGCAGGGCAAGAGTGTATGATGCAGAAGAAAAGGCATTCGACGCGGTTTCAAAGCGAGCCATAGTTGAAGGCGACATAGTCGTAATTCGGTATGAGGGTCCAAAGGGAGGGCCAGGAATGCGGGAAATGCTCGCAGTGACAGCAGCACTGGTTGGTCAGGGGCTTGGAGAGAGAGTTGCCATGGTTACCGATGGTAGATTCTCTGGAGCAACAAGGGGTCTCATGGTGGGACATGTCGCTCCTGAAGCCATGCTGGGTGGACCGATAGCGCTTGTGAGGGAGGGGGATCAGATTTCAATCGACACGGTGAAAAACAGAATAGATCTGCTAGTTTCAAAGTCAGAACTGAAAAAGCGGCTTAAGAAATGGAAGCCTATCAAGCCTCACTACAAGACCGGCGCACTCGCGAAATACGCGTCCCTAGTTCAATCGGCATCACAGGGAGCCGTTACACTTCCGCTAAAGGTTTAAATGATATTCGAAAGGCAGAATTGCAGCTAGCAGGGATCGGGGAAAAATGAAAGGTGGTTACTTTTGGCACTCTTGGAAATCTGGATGGTTCTGAGCAGATACGGACTGTAAGGCTGGCGACAACTGAAAACCAATTCGAGCTTTTCAAAAGACTTTACGATTCTTACGAGAATGTGTTCATTCTAGAGTCGCTCGTCGGACCAGAAGAACTTGCAGAAATGTCAGTCATCGGCTTTGGCCCGGAAATCACGGTTACCTGTGATTCCAAGAAGTTTACTGTTCGAGAAAAGCGTAAAGTGATTCACCGCGCTGCCGTGACAGACCCGCTGGTGCAGCTCAGGGAAATCATGCCAAAAGTAAAAGATAACAGGTCAAGGTACATCGGTGGCGCGGTAGGGTACGTCGGTTATGACGCTGTGCGTTTTTGGGAGCGTCTGCCTGCAGGCAAGAAGAAAGGTGGCAACTATCCGCTCCTAGAGTTCGGCATCTATACCGACGGGATTCTTTACAACCACAAAGAGAATCAGGCATACTACTTTTTTGTTGGCAAATCTCGTCTGGACGAGCTGCAGCGAAAGTTGGCCACCTCTTCGAGCAGGCCATCATCTTTTTCGTACTCTTTGCCGCGTCGCAACATGACCAAGCGGGAATTCGTAAAGATAGTCCGGAAAGCAAAGCGTTATGTGTACGACGGCGACGTTTTTCAGGTGGTGATAGCGAAAAGCATGAAATTCAGTGTGAAAGGAAACCTCATTAAGCTGTACGAAAACCTTCGCAAAGTGAATCCTTCTCCGTACATGTACCTCCTAAAGATGTCAGACAGGTGCATCGTGGGCTCTAGCCCAGAAATGCTGGTGAGGGTCACTGGCAATCTCGTGGAAACGTTTCCTATCGCCGGAACAAGACCTGTGGTGCGAAATGAAACAAAGAACGAGAAGCTCCGACAGGAGTTACTCAGGGATGAGAAGGAGCTTGCGGAACACACCATGCTCGTGGATCTGGCAAGAAACGACGTAGGAAGGGTTTGCGAGTTTGGGACGGTAAAGGTAGAGGAGCTCATGACAGTCAAGCGTTTCAGCCACGTTCAGCATATTGTTTCGCATGTAACCGGCCGGCTGCAAGAAAAGTATGATTGCTACGATGCGCTAAGGGGCGTTTTTCCCGCGGGCACCGTCTCCGGAGCTCCAAAGGTCCGCGCAATGGAGGTTATTGACGAGCTTGAGCCCACTCTTCGCGGTCCATACGCCGGAGCCCTTGGATATTTTTCCTTTAATGGCTCGTGTGATTTTGCTATCACCATTCGTTCCCTGTTCGTGAACAAAAATGCCGCCTACATCGAGTCTGGAGCGGGAATCGTTATGGACTCTGACCCAGAGCGTGAATGGGATGAAACCGAGCACAAGGCCAATGCAATGCTCACAGCGCTAAAGATGACATCGGCCAAGTAATCTTGGCTCAATTTTGTCAGTCAAATAGCCATCACTTTAGCCGGGATCGTGCCTGAACCCAATTGAAAAACCAGCATTAGCGACTGCAGCCCTAGAAAACAGTGTTTTTCGTATTATACATGCTGGTATTGCAATGCTGGCACTAATACAATATCGCTACTTGGTTTGTAGTAGCGAACGAGCGTACATGCGACCATTATCACATGTATCAATATGATACGATATGGCGTTAATGACTTGTCGGTGGCCGGGCAAAAAGATTAGATGCGTTGCTATGATATTCCACCGCTAGACCGGGGTCCTTTTGTCTGCCAGTAAGGATGCCAACTACCACGTCGTCACGCTTGATGAGCCCTTCTTTTCTGAGCTTTCTTACTCCCGATGGAACCGCTCCGGAGGCCATCTCGCAGTCGAACCCGTTGAGCCCCACTATTGACATGCCGTCGCTCATCTCCTTATCGCTTACCTGAACAACTACGCCATCTGTAAAGTCAAGGGCGCGGAGCGCCTTGGCAATATTCGCTGGCCTGCCTATCTGGATGGCAGTCGCATGTGTCTTGGGCTTTGTGCCCTTGGCGTCCATATCTGCATAGTATCGATCCACCATCTGCAGGTCGGGTCTTCCGTCGTCCCACCTCAGCTTCTTGCCCTCGAAAATTCCGTTGTAGAGGGCATAGAACGTATTTGCACCCTCAGCATTAACTATTGCCAACCGGGGTATTTTTTTGATCCAGCCCCATTCGTAGAGTTCTATCAGACACTTGCCGCAGCTCGAGGTGTTCCCAAGCGCCCCACCGGGATAGACTATCCAGTCTGGCGGGTTCCAGTTAAGGTGCTCCAGTACCCTGTAGACTATAGCCTTTTGGCCTTCCAGGCGAAAGGGATTGACCGAGTTGACAGTGTAGCCACCAGTCTCCTCTGCGTTCTTTAGCGAGGCCGCAAGGGCGTCATCAAAATTGCCCTGAACCTGTATCACCTGTGCGCCGAACTGAAAGGCCTGGCCAAGTTTCCCTGGAGCAATTTCGCCCTTTGGAATGTAAACGTCGCATTCCATATCTTCGTTTGCGGCGTACATTGCGGCGGAAGCGGAAGTGTTGCCCGTGGATGCACATACGATCTTTTTCACACCAAGAATCTTTGCGTGGGTTACAGCAGTCGACATGCCGTTGTCCTTGAACGACCCGCTGGGGTTGTAGCCCTCGGGCTGCAGGAGAAACGTATCATGGCTCATGTCGGCATAGTCTGCGGCCTTGCTCATGTTGTAGGGCTTTGACAGCCTCCCCTCGGACCCGTCAAGTGATACGAGGACCCGGGCACATTCTGCAAAATCCTCCGTGTTGATGCCAGCAAAGTTGACCAGGTCGCGAAAGCGCCAAACGCCGCTTTCGTTGTAGATGTTCCCACCGTGATTCCTGCGCTCATAGAATTTCTGAACGAGCTCACGGGGTGGCTTTTCCTGATATTTAATGTCGAGCAGCGAGCCGCAGGAACATCTGTAAATATCATTGCTAATTTCGTAGGTTAAACCACAGGAAGGATTGATGCATTTTTTTGTGGCGCGAACATCCATGTGAGGTGGACGCTCACGATTGTTATTTAGATGTTTTTCCGAGAAGTCACTTCTTGGCAGATTTTTCATACATTTTCAAGAGCTGCTGGATTACTCCGTCCATGTCATCCTCACGAACCTCCGGCGACACGGCGTGTTTCAGCAGGTTGCTCACCGTCGATGATATTTCAGTGCTGACTTCGTCAAAACTGTCCACGTCGCTGTAGCTCTGTTGATAAAGGCGCCTAAGTCTCATCGCATACATCTGGGTCTGTTCATTTATCATGACGTTGTAATTGCGATTATTGACTTTGATCTTTTCCTTTATCATCGAAATGTACCCCGGATATAGTCTTTAAAAAACTTGTCTAAGGTGCTTTGACTGGACGGGACTGTGAGAGAAAGAACACAGCTTGTAACCGCAGCCGGGTGTTACTACGGTGACTGCCAGATCCGGTACACTGCGATTTTTAGTCTTTTGTCCGGATCGTGGCTAGGTGCCATCATAGCAAGGATGCCATTTGACAAGCAGTGGGTAAAACCGCAGGGCGATAGTGTGGGTCAGAGGATACTGGACGGAATAAAGCCTCAGGCTCCGCTTAAACCAAGAATAGAAGAAGCACAGAAAAAGTTGCAGATGCAGATAGCGAAGCTCGATTCCATATCAGGCAGAATGCAGGAAAAAGATCAAGTCATATTCAAGAGAGTGGTACTCGCCATGCAGAGCCATGACGGCCAGCACGCTAGAGTGTTGTCGGGAGAATTATCCCAAATACGGAAAATGAACAAGATGGTTACTTCCGCAAAGCTGGCGCTGGAACAGATACAACTGAGACTGAACACGATAACCGAACTTGGCGATGTGGTAGTGACACTGAGCCCCGCAATGTCAGTGATAAAGGGACTCCAAGGCGGACTGTCAGGCATGATGCCCGAAGCAGATCAGTCCTTCGGACAGATCTCTGAACTGTTGGGCAACATCATTACAGACTCGGGGCAGATACCGAGTGGCGAGATAGGAACGTTCACCGGCTCTAATGAAGACACAGCAAGAATAATGGAGGAAGCAAGCGCCGTAGTAGAGATGAACATGAAGAACAAATTCCCAGACCTTCCAGCTGCGAGTGCACCTGCAAAGAATCCCGAGGCTACCAGTTACTAGCCTCTTCCTTCCTATTTTTGCCCCGCGACTTTTTTGACCTGCTTTTTTATCCGTGATATCGTTGGATAACTATAGCCTTTCTCCCTATACGTCTTTATCATAGCCTTCCAGTTGTGAAGTCGCCACTTGGCCTGCTCTCCGCTGAGAAGGTGCGTTTCGCTCTTGACCTTGCTCTTTCTCCCTGGCATGAGGTATCCGCCATCTTCGGCCATTTTGCGGTTATAGGCAAAGCGCATACCGAAGAGCAGGTCGGAAGGCGCAAGTGAATTCAGGTACATTGAAACCTCTCTCTGCTGTTCATCCGATAGTTTTAGGGTAAAAGTGAATTCTCTGGTTGTCGGGCGCATGACATGCATGCTAAACACCCGTTAATTAGTCTTGTTTCTAAACTCGAATTTAGAAATATCACTGTTACCCGCTAGATAATTTTCATTTTCAGTCCTGCTTTTCGGAAGGCCTCCGTGGCCAGGTCGATATGAGCGACAGAGTGCATGGCTGTCAGGGAAACTCTCAATCTAGCCATGCCCTTTTTCACGGTAGGGTACCGTATGGCCTGTGCAAAGACGCCTGCTCCCAACAGTTCCCTAGAGAAATCTACCGAGAGCTTTTCACTTCCGACCATTATTGGAATTATCTGGCTTGACGAACCTCCAAGGACGAATCCGGCACTTTCCATTGACTCGCGAAAACGGAGAATGTTCTTTTGCAACTTTGTCTGAAGGTGACCTCTTGTGGCCAGAGGAATTGCCGAAATCGCCGCGGCGCAGAGATGGTCTGGAAGCGCAGAGGTGTAAATGAACTGCCGCGAGGTGTTTATCAGCAACTCTCTTATCGCGCTGGATGATGCGACGTATCCACCAAAGCATCCCAGGGCCTTGCTCAAGCTGCTGACATGTACGTCCACCTTGGCTTTGAACATCGCAGGTATTCCAGAGAAATCTGGTCCAAAAACGAAATCTCCGTGCGCGTCATCTACAACTGTGATGGCGCCGTGCTCTCTTGCTATCGCACATATCTCCTTCAGTTCCGAGAAATCCCCATCCATACTAAAGATGCCCTCAGTGATTACGATCTTTCTTCCCTTGGTCTCTCGCATCAGCCGTGCCAATTCTGGAGCGGAATTATGGCCAAAGACCCTTACCGTCGCACCACTGAGCCTGCAGGCGTCTATGATGCTGGCATGGTTGAGCTCATCGCTGAATATCGTCGAGTTCTTGTCCGCAATTGAACTGACAAGCCCAAGGTTGGCGCTGTAACCCGTAGGATACACAAGCGCTGCCTGGGTCTTGCGGTGCTCTGCAAGTTTTTGCTCTAGCTCCAGGAGCACGGGATGGTTTCCAGCTATGAGCCTCGAACTGCATTGAGAGACGCTCTGGATGGCGTCTTTCATTTGCCGGACGACACGAGCGTCGCGTGATAGCCCAAGATAGTCATTTGAGCACAGGTGCACAACTTCCCTACCCTCTACCATCGCAGTCGGGCCGTTTACCACCACCATCTTGAGGGTCCTGTATAGCTCTTGTTCTTTCAAATTCTCAAGGCGGGTCCGTGCATAGTCGGCGGGATTATTGCGCTCTGAGGCCAATCTCTTTTATCATCGAAATGTCCCTGTTGGGCTCGTTACCGCCAGTCGTCAGATAACCCCCGGTTATGATGCCGTTTGCTCCTGCTTTTAGAGCCAACCTGTCTCTATCCTTGAGGTGAACCTCTCTTCCGCCCGCTATCTTTAGGATGGTTTTTGGCATTATGAAACGCCACACGGCTATGGTCTTGATCGCCTCAAGGGGCTCAAGAGGCTCGTAGCCGCCCATCGGGGTTCCTTCTCTTCCGATCAGTATGTTTATTGGAACCTCATCGGGATGCAAACCTGCCAGTGAAAAAGCCAGCTCTATCCGCTGTCTCGCGCTTTCGCCCATCCCAATTATCCCGCCGGAGCAGAGCTCCAGTCCCGCGTCTTTCACTACC
>Ga0187893_10007238_pt1 | contig 18344 bp, 19 predicted proteins | sample MA1701074metaG_FD_139574 | JGI IMG/M metagenome (GOLD analysis project Ga0187893, IMG submission 139574) | White microbial mat communities from a basaltic lava cave in the Kipuka Kanohina Cave System on the Island of Hawaii, USA - MA170107-4 metaG ... | reverse complement strand
GCAGATCGTGCGTCCCGGCGGTGTCCTACGACTCCGGCTCACAGACAACGCGGCCACGCGGCAGACCTTCACCCGGATCCGAAATGCGCTGCCGAAAGTCGCCTGAGTTTTGTCACATCAGGGGTAATAGAACGGGATCCGGATGCGGATCGTCGTTCTGATTGCGGCGGCCGTGGGGTTTGGCGCGTGTTCTGCGCCGGCGCCTCCGGCCGCCGAGTCGTTTCCGCGGGGCGAGATCGTCGACCTGTCGCACGCCTACGATGCCCAGACGATTGTCTGGCCCACTTCCGACCGCTTCCGGCTCGAGAAGACGTTCGACGGCCTGACGCCGCAGGGCTTCTACTACGCGGCCAACAACTTCTTCACCGCCGAGCATGGCGGCACGCACCTCGATGCGCCGGTGCACTTCGCACGGGGCGCCCAGACCGTCGATCAGATTCCGGTGGAGCGCTTCGTCGGCGCAGCGGTCGTCGTGGACGTCGTCGCGCAGGCCGAGCGCGACCGTGACCATCAGGTGACGGTCGACGATCTGCTCCGCATCGAGCGGGAGCAAGGCGAGATTCCGCGCGATGCGATCGTCCTCGTTCGCACGGGCTTTTCGCGGCGGTGGCCCGACGCCGAGAAGTATCTCGGCACCGCGGAAGGCGGCGCCGACGCGGTGCGCAACCTGCACTTTCCTGGGCTACACCCCGACGCGGCGCGCTGGCTCGTGGCGAACCGTCCGATCAAGGCGATCGGCATCGATACGGCAAGCATCGATTACGGCCAATCGACGCTGTACGAGTCGCACCGGGTGCTGTTCGAACGAAACATCCCCGCGTTCGAGAACCTGACGGCGCTCGAGCGGCTGCCCGCGCGCGGCGCGGTCGTCGTGGCGTTGCCGATGAAGATTGGCGGCGGCAGCGGCGCGCCCCTGCGCGCCGTCGCGATTCTCCCATGACCCGTCGATTGTTATTCGGCGGCGATGGCGACGGGCGCGATCGCCTGCTGAACGGAGACACTGTCTTCGGGCCGCGCCGAAACGAGGCCTCCACTTTCTACATTTCCACTTTCAGTAGTGCAGAATGCCTGTCGCCCTTCGTGCCATCCGAGCCGATATCACCACGCTCACCGTCGACGCCATCGTGAACGCGGCCAATACGTCGCTCCTCGGCGGCGGCGGCGTCGACGGCGCCATTCACCGCGCGGCCGGGCCGGAGCTGGTGGAGGAGTGCCGGGCCCTCGGCGGCTGCTCAACCGGTGAGGCGAAGATTACGCGCGGTTACACACTTCCCGCGAGGTACGTGATCCACGCGGTCGGACCGGTGTGGCGCGGCGGCGGACACGGTGAGGCGGCGCTGCTCGCCTCGTGCTATCGCCGTTCGCTGGAGCTCGCCATCGCCTACGATCTCCAGTCGATTGCGTTTCCCTCGATCAGCACCGGCGTCTACGGTTATCAGATCGACCAGGCGGCACCGATCGCGGTGTCGACGGTGCGCGAGAGGCTCGCACGCGCTGAGTCGATCAATGAGGTGATCTTCTGCTGCTTCTCCGCCTCGGACCTCACTGTGTACGAACGCCTCCTCGTATAATCGGCCGCACATGACGAAACTCGCCGCGCCGACTGCGGGCCTGCTGTGGCTGGCCGCCGTCGGCATCCATGCATCCCCCGTACAGAACCCGCCAGCGAGGATGGCCGAACAGGTCTTCCAGAACGTGCAGGTCCTGAAAGGCATCCCGGCCGACGAGTTCCTCGACACGATGGGCATGTTTTCCTCGGCGCTGCTCTTCGACTGCGTGAGCTGCCACGCGAAAGAGATCATCTCCGACCCGAAGGCCTTTTCGATCGCGACGCCACGGATTCAGCGCGCGCGCCAGATGGTCGTGATGATGAACGCGATCAACAAGCAGTACTTCGGCGGTCAGGCGCGCGTCACGTGCTTCACCTGTCACGGCGGCGGGAACCGGCCGAAGACGGAGCCGAACTTGGATCTGCAGTACGGCGAGCCGGCCGACGATCCGTACGCGATGCCGTTCGTCCCGAGCCTCTACGCGCCGCCCGCCGCCGACGTCTTCGCCAAGTACCTCGCGTCGCTCGGCGGCGCCGATGCGCTCGCGAAGCTCACGAGCTTTGCGGCTACCGGCACGTATGCGGGATATGAGACCGAGCAGATGGAAGTCCCGGCGGAAGTCTACGTACGAGCGCCGAATCAAATGACGACGATTGCGAAGACGCCGGCGGGGATGAACGTCAAGACCTTCGACGGCCGCGCGGGCTGGCGGCTGCAGCCCGATACGCCTCTGCCGCTCCTCGAGTTGAGCGGCGGGAATCTCGTCGGCGCCGCAATCGAAGCGATGGTCTGGTTCCCCGCCACCATCCAGCGCGCGTTCAGCCAGTGGGAGGTCGGTGTCTCCGCCATCGGCGGCCGCGACGTCGTCGTGCTGCAGGGCGCCAATCCCGGGCAGCCGCCCGTGCGGCTGTATTTCGACGAGGAGTCAGGACGTCTCGTCCGACTCGTGCACTGGCGGCCGACGGCGGTGGGCGCGGTGCCCACGCGCGTCGACTACGCGGACTACCGCGCCATAGCCGGGGTGCAGATTCCCTTCCAGTGGACGAGGACGTGGACGAACAATCAGGTCGTCATCCAGCTCACCGACCTGCGTCCCAACGTTTCGATCGACGCCGCGCGGTTCGCGCGCCCCGCCATTTGACACCCCACCGTCGCAGGTGTTACGTACGCGCGTCTTTACGACGAGGATAGGTCCACGAAGTACCCCGCCGATTGGCGTCTGGTCTTCTGAGGAATCGCATGCGCATCCGTGTTCTCCTTCACGCCTTGATCATCGCCCTAGTCATCGCCGCGGCGCCGTCCCGCCCGTCGGCGCAGGCCGGCATGCCGCCGCCAGAGCCCGCCAAGAATTTCGAGGACGCGCTCTACAAGGCTGCCGACGCGCTCGGCATGCTTCGCGGTCCGCAGGAGCGCGACGGCATCGTCACCTTCGAGTTCTGGGCCAAGGGCACGATCGCGCGTCAGGGCGGGGCGTGCCAGGTGGCGGACTACCGCGCGAGCGTGCGGTATCCCGCGGCGGATCGCCGGGAGCGCTTCCCCGTGCCCGGCATGCGCGTCGATTACACCTGCGCCGCGGCGAGCGGCAAGGGACAGCGCCACGTCGAGGTCGTCGCCGGCGAGTTCGCGTGGAACGAAACCGAGCCCGGGCGCGATGGGACACCGGCGTCCGGCACGGCACAGGAGCGGCTGCTGCAAATCTGGACGCTGCCGCAGGGTGTCATCAAAGCGGCGCGGCTGGCCGGCGCAAAGGCGACGTTTGCACTGGAGGGCGGCAAGCCCGTCCTTACCTTCCCGTTGCCGCCGCCGCTCCAGGCCGGGACGGTCAAGGCGACGCTGGACCCAGCTCATTTCCTCTTCCACACGATGCCCACCGGCGTGCGACGCTATTTTTCACACCGCATCGAGCGTGTCGAAACGCGGCTTGGAAATACCGTCACCGTGACCACGTACGCCGACTACCGCGACTGGAACGCGGACGATTACAAGAGCGACGCGCTGTTGCCCGGGCGTATCGTGCAAGAGCGGAACGGGATGCGCGTCATGGACCTGACGCTCACACGGAGCCAGACTTATAATCCTTACGTCATCATGCCGGTGCCCGAGAACGTGCGGAAGGCAGCGGCGAAGCAGTAGGGCAGGTCCTTTCGGACCCGCCGCGGAGGACGACGATGCGGTATGCAGCGGTCGGCGTGTTGTTGGTGGGCACGCTGGTGTGGGCGGCGGTGGACGCACGGGCCCACCATGCGGTCCAGGCGGCGTTCGATCAGGACGACCACGTCACGATCACTGGCGTGCTGACCAAAGTGCTCTGGATCAACCCGCACGTGCGGTGGTTCCTCGACGTGAAGGACGACACTGGCAAGGTGACCACGTGGACGATTTCGGGCGCGGGGCCTGGTGGCTTCCGCGACATCGGCATCAGCGGCCGCGACGTTTTCAAGGCGGGGCAGACCTACACCGCGATTGCGGCGCGCGCGCGCGACGGATCGCCGAACGGGTACATCCTCACGTTTATTCTTCCGGATGGCCGCAAGATCGACCTGTGGCACCAGTACAAGTCGGAAGCGGCGACCGGCAAGTAGGGGGGCCCTATGAAGCACTGGCTATCTCTCGCGCTCGGCGCTGTCGCCCTGTTGACGGCGGCGGAGATCGTCGCGCAGACGCGGCCGGCATCGAATAGCGGCGCCGCGCCGGTGGCGATGCCGCGGATGCCCGACGGCAAGCCCGATCTCAACGGACGCTGGGGTGGCGGCGGCGCCGGCGCAGGCGGCGCAGGCGGCGTGCAGGCCATCGAGCCTGACGGCCGCGTCCATCAGTTCGACCACTATACGGACTATTCTGCGGCGCTCGCCGCAGGGCGCGTGAGCCGCGAGGCGAAGATCGTCGGCCGCCAGCCGAACTATCGCCACGGCAACAACGTCTACTCGGAACGCGACGCCGGCTTCACGCAGCGCGCCTTCGGCAATCCGCCGCTCTACAAACCGGAGTTCTGGGAGCGCGTGCAACATCTCGACGAGAACGGCAACAAGGAAGACACGACGTTCTCCTGCTTCCCGCCCGGCGTCCCGCGCCTCGGTCCGCCGATGCGGATCATGCACACGCCGAAAGACGTCGTCCTGATGTATCAGAACCGGAACATGTGGCGCGTGGTGCCGATCGACGGCCGGCCGCACGATCCGGAGAACTCGCAGGACCAGACCTTCAACGGCGACGCGGTTGGGAAGTGGGAGGGCGACACGCTCGTCATCGATGTCGTCGGTTTCAACGATGTGAGCTGGCTCGGATGGCCCGGCTGGTTCCACACGAACAACATGCGGGTCGTCGAGCGGTTCCGGCGCGAGGGGAACGCGCTGCACTACCAAGCGACCGTCTACGATCCCGAGGTGCTGATGGAACCGTGGGAGATGGATCCGCGCGCGCTGCCGCTCAACACGAGCGACCGGCCGTACATCGAGGATCCGCCCTGCCTCGACTTCGACCTCGAGCACATGCTGACCCGCGAAAGAGGGTAGCCGGAGGTCTTCAGACCTCCGGAATCACAGAATCGCGGCGGCCACGGCGTCCACGTGACCGTCTACCTTGACGTTGTCCCACCGCTCGACCACTTTGCCGTCCGGACCGATCAGGTACGTGGTCCGGACGATGCCCATGTACTTGCGGCCGTAGCGCGATTTTTCCTGCCACACGCCGTACTTGTCGGCGACCTCGTGATCGGCGTCGGCCAGCAACGGAAACGTCAGGCCGTGCTTTTGCGCGAAGCGGGCCTTGCTCGCTTCGTCGAGAATGCTGATCCCGAGCACCACGGCATCGCGCCGTGTGAGCCGCGGCAGGCTCGCCTGGAAGTCGCACGACTCCTGTGTGCAGCCGGGCGTGTCGTCCTTTGGGTAGAAGTACAGGATGACGTGGCGCCCGTCATAATCGGAGAGCCGGTGCGTGCGACCGTGCTGATCCTTGAGTGAGAAGGCCGGCGCTTTCTTGCCCGCATCGATGAGTGGCATGACTCGATTATGAACGACTCACGGGTGGCGATCGTCAGCGGCGGACGCGCGTATACCTACGACGAGCTCGATCGCGCCTCGCGGCGGGTTGCGGCGGCTCTTCTCGGCACGAGCGACGACCTTCAGGAGGCGCGGGTCGCGTTCCGCGTCGTCCCGGGATTCGACTACGCGGCCGTCCAGCGCGGCATCTGGCGCGCCGGCGGCGTGGCGGTGCCGCTGGCGACTTCCCATCCGCCGCCGGAGCTCGACTACGTGATCCGCGACGCGGGCTCGGCAGTCGTTGTCGGCGATGCCGAGTCCGTCGGCGGGCTGGCGCCGCTCGCCGGTGCCGCGGGCGCGCGGGTTGCGTCGACGACCGAGTTATTGGAGACGCGCGAGGAACGGACGGACCTTCCGCACCTCGGTCCCTCACGCCGCGCCATGATCGTCTACACGAGCGGGACGACCGCGCGGCCGAAAGGCGTGGTGAGCACGCACGCGAACATCGGCGCACAGATCGCGTCGCTGGTCGAAGCGTGGGAGTGGCGGCCATCCGATCGGCTGCTGCTGGCGCTGCCGCTGCACCACCTGCACGGCATCATCAACGGCCTCGGTTGTGCGCTCGCGGTGCGAGCGATCTGCGAGATGCTCCCATCGTTTGACGCCACAACGGTGTGGGGCCGGTTCGGCTCCGGGGAGATCACCATCTTCACCGGCGTCCCGACGATGTATCAGCGGCTGATTGCGGCGTGGGAGGCGGCGCCGGTCGACCTACAGCGCGTGTGGTCGGACGGGGCGCGCCGCGCGCGGCTCATGATGTCCGGCTCCGCGGCGCTGCCGCTGCAGACGCTCGCCCGTTGGCGCGAGATCACCGGCCATCCCCTGCTGGAGCGCTACGGCATGACCGAGATGTGCATGGTGCTCACCAACCCACTCCACCGCGAACGGCGCGCAGGCTTTGTCGGCACGCCGGTGCCCAGCATCGAGGTGCGGCTGGTCGACGACCAGGGGACGCTCGTGCCGGAGGGCACGCCCGGCGAGATCGAGGTGCGCGGTCCAGCCGTGTTTCTCGAGTACTGGCAGCGACCTGATGACACGCGCACCGCATTTCGCGACGGCTGGTTCCGGACGGGAGACGTGGCGGTCGTCGAGCGCGGCGCGTATCGGCTGCTCGGACGGACTGCCGTCGACATCATCAAGACCGGCGGGTACAAAGTGTCGGCACTCGAAATCGAGGACGTGCTGCGGTCCCACCCCGCGATCGCCGAGTGCGCCGTCGTTGGCGTCGCCGACCAGGAGTGGGGCGAGCGCGTCGCGGCCGCGGTGGAGCTGAAGCCGGCAACGACACTCTCGCTGCCGGAGCTTCAGGAGTGGGCGAAGACGCGGCTCGCGCCGTACAAGGTGCCTAGAGCCGTCCGCATCGTGTCCGCCCTGCCGCGCAATGCCGTCGGAAAAATCCTCAAACCCGCAGTTGCGCCGCTGTTCGCCGCCTCAGACGACTCCGGCAGCCCGCAGCGCGGCGACGTCGGCGGCCGCGAGGCCAAGGTCTCCCAGTAAGACCTGCTCGGTGTGCTCGCCAAGCGCCGGCGGCGCGCAGCGGACGGCGCCCGGCGTCGTGGAAAGCTTCACCGGCGTGCCGAGCACCTGCACGGATCCGGCGACCGCGTGCGGCAGGGTGTGGACCATCTCGCGCGCCAGAAGCTGTTCGTCGGTCAGGACTTCGTGCAGGTTGCGCACCGGACCTGCGGGAATTCCTGCTTCGTTCAGCAGCTCGATCCATTCGGCCCGTGTCCGCTGCAGAAAGGCCACGGCGACGATCGGCCGCAGTACGGCGCAGTTGCGGACGCGGTCGCTGTTGGTCGCGAACCTCGGATCATCCACGTAAGCCTCGAGGCCGGCCACGCGGCAGAAGCGGCGCCAGAGGTCGTCATTGCCAGCGGCGAGCACGATGTCGCCGTCGGCCGCCCGGAAGGTTTCGTAAGGTGCGACGGTCGGGTGGGCATTCCCCAGTCGCTGCGGCGGCGCGCCAGTCGTGAAATAGATGCCCGCTTGGTACGTGAGCAGTGCCGCGACCGAATCGAGCATGGCGATGTCGACGTGCTGGCCTTGTCCGCTTCGCTCCCGCTCGTACAGCGCGACAAGCGTGCCCTGCGCGGCAAACAGTCCCGCCGCGAGATCCGCGATCGCCACGCCCACCTTGTAGCCCGGTCCATCCGCTGGTCCGGTCACGCTCATGATGCCCGCTTCGGCCTGCAGGACCGCGTCGTACCCGGCGCGCTCGCGCAGCGGTCCCGTGTGGCCGAATCCGGAAATCGACGTGTAGATCAGGCGCGGATGCCGGGTGTGCACCATTTTGTACCCGAGACCCATCTCCTCGAGGGTACCCGGGCGAAAGTTCTCGACCAGCACGTCCGCGCGGTCAATCAGCAGGTCGAGCAGACGCCGCCCATCCGGATGCTTGAAGTTCAGCGTGACGCTTTCCTTGTTGCGGTTGATGCTCAAGAAGTAGGCGCTTTCGCCGTTGACGAACGGCGGGCCCCACGCGCGCGTGTCGTCGCCGGCACCGGGCCGCTCGATCTTGATGACGCGGGCGCCCATGTCGGCGAGCTGCATCGTGCAGTACGGTCCGGACAGGACCCGGCTCAGATCGAGGACCGTGATGTGGCGAAGCGGACCGGCAACAGACGGAGAAGTCACTCGCTAAACCTACCCCAAGGGAATGGGGTTCTGCATTACACTCAGGCCATGCAACGGGGGCGCCTCGTCTTCGGGTTGCTCGCGGCGGCCGCGTCGATCGCCGTTCTCGGCGCATCGGCTTTCGCCCAGGGTTACCGGTTCCGCGAGGGCAGCCTGCCCGCCCGGTATGCGCCGCCCCGGATGCCCGATGCGAGCTTCGTCATCTGCCGCGTTGCGTACCGCAGTGTACGGGTGGAGCCGATGGGCATCGGCTGGCAGACTGACTATCCGTTCGCCGAAATCAATCTCACTACGCGCTTGTCCGAACTGACCAAGACCCGCATCAGTCGCGGCGACAGCGGGCAGCCGAATCATTACGTCGTCCGTCTCACCGACGACGCGCTCTTCAACTGTCCGCTGACGATGGCGTCCGACGTCGGGTCGCTCGGCTTCACGGCGCCGGAGATCGATCGGCTGCGCCTCTATCTGCTGAAGGGTGGCTTCCTCTGGGTGGACGACTTCTGGGGCACGCAGGCGTGGCGGCAGTGGTCGAATGAAATCGCGAAGGTACTGCCACCGTCGGAGTTCCCCGTCGAGGACGTCCCGATGGACGATCCGATGCTGAAGAGCATGTTCGAGGTCGCAGAGGTGCCGCAGATCACGAACATTCAGTTCTGGCGCGGCGTCGGCGGCCAGACGACGTCCGAGCGGGGGCCGGACAGTACGCAGGCGCACTTGCGTGCGATCCGCGATCGGCAGGGCCGGATCATGGTGCTGATGACGCACAACACCGACGTGGCCGATTCGTGGGAGCGTGAAGGAGAGGATCCCGGGTTCTTTTACCAGTTCTCGCCCAATGGCTATGCGCTCGGCATCAACGTGATGCTGCACGCGATGACTCACTGAACAACAACGCGAGCACCGGGTGATGGTCCGAGCGGTACGTGTCCTCGATGACACGTGTCGACGTCTCCCATCCATCCGGTAGATCGACGAAGACGTGATCCAGCACGAGGCGGGCAGCAAAGGTCGGTGCCCGTGCGCCCGGGGTGTCGTCGAACCGGCGCCGGAGCAGGCGCCACGCCGGTTCTCCGGGACCGAGCCATGTGTTGAAATCGCCGCCGATGATGCCGGGAGCGCCAGTGGGAAGCGCGCGCACCAGCGCCGCCGCCTGGCGACCCCGCGCATCGTCACTGCCGATACCGGCTTTCCACCAGCTCACGCGATTCTCGAGATGCGCCGAGACGACGAACAACTCGCGGCCGTCGACGGCGATCGCGCCCGCGGCGGCGATGCGCGGCTGCCGCTCGCGCGGCAGCGGAATCGCGCGCGCGTTGCGGATCGGACGGCTCGACAGGATGGCGTTGCCACCTGTCCGCTTGCCATCGTGGCGGACCGGCACGAAGAACGTCGACCAGCCTCGCGCGGCGGCGAGCGCGTGCAGCCCCGGCGCGTCGTCCTCCACGGCTTCCTGCAGCAGCAGCACCGCATCGTGCGCGGGAGCGCCAGCCAAGCGACCTGTTTCCAGATCGTGCACGAGCCGGGGCAAGTCGCCGCGGCCTGCGTGCATATTCCACGTCAGAACCGCGAGGCGTGCCGGCGCAGCTGGCGGCGTCGTCACGATTTCGACCGTGGCGCAGCCCACGGCCAGGACCGCGAGCGCGATCACATGCCCCGCTCGACATGCAAATGTCACGATCCCGTCGGCGACGAGGGCCACCATCGCGGACCCCATGATCCGCGAGCCGATCATTCCGCCTGTTGCCATTGATCTCTCTGTTACGCGGTCTGTAAGCGGTTACCGCCCACGTAACGGTTTGACTTTACCTATTTCTCACGCACACTATCAATTACCGGCGGTACCCAGGTTGCACCGCCGACGACCATGCGACTCGCGGGTTCACAGGTGCTCATCGCTGCCGCCGTATGCTCGCGCTGCCGGGACGGCTCCCCGGCCTACTCGTCGAAGGTGACGCCGTCCGACGCGTTAGGGGCGCGACTCCTCGTCGGTCCATCCGATTACAACGAAACCCCAGCATCCCAGCCTGGCCCAGACCCTCCGATCCCTGCACCGGCCGCGATCACGATCGCCATCGCCGGCACAACCGGGCCTGGGGCGTTCGCGCCGAACCACGCCTCGGTGGGGCAGGCCGTCGTCTGGGAGAACCAGGATTTCCGGCACCCATGGCTCTCGTGAACGGCCTCCTATCACTCACACTCGTCTTCGTTGCGCTCCTTGCCCACGCGCAAACGCGTGGAGCCAACGCGTCGGCGCGCGAGATCAAGAATCCGGTCGCCGCCACCCCGGCCTCGATCACCGCCGGCGCCGCCGCGTTCAAGAAGTACTGCGCCTTCTGTCACGGCGCAGACGCCAAGGGCAACGGCCCGCTGGCGCCGAAGGATTCGAATCCCCCGGACTTGACCGACGACAAGTGGGACTTGGGATCGACCGACGGCGAAATTCACGCCACAATTGCCAACGGCGCGGGCCCGAACTCAAAAATGGTCGGCTTCAAACAGAAGATGCCCGAGCAGGATCTCTGGAACATCATCAACTACCTGCGCAGCATCGGACCGAAGCCGGCTCCACGATAGTCACTGCGGAGGAAAACACTGCGCCCGCCTGTCCGCTTCCGAGCTGCTGCGGTTGTGCTCGCTGCAGCGTTGATGGCTGGGGTCGGGTGCCGTGTGTTCGAGCCTTCGCCGTCTGATCAGACCGCGGAGCTGCCGCCGATTCCGGGGCAGATCGGCGGCGTGTTCACGACCGCACGGCCGACGTTCGGCGCGGCGGTCAATGATTTTTTCGATCGACGTCCAGCGGCCGTCCAGCCCATCGAGTTCCCGCACAACGTCCACGTCGGGAAAGAGATCGCGTGCGAGTACTGCCACGACGGGGTCGACAAGGGTCCTGTGGCCGGCCTGCCGAGCATCCGCACTTGCATGATCTGCCACGAGGCGATCGCAACCGATCGTCCGCGGATCCAGCAGATCACCGCGCTCCGAGACAAGGGGCTCGACCTTTCGTGGCAGCGCGTCTATGGCTTTGCGCCCGCGGACCACGTGCGCTTCAACCATGCGCCGCACCTCCGCGCCAAGGTGGAATGCGCCACTTGCCATGGAAACGTCGCGGAAATGACGGTGGCGCAGCCGGTCGTCGAGCACACGATGGGCTTTTGCGTGAACTGCCACAACGAACGGAAGGCGTCGGTCGACTGCCTGACGTGTCACTTCTAGCCCGATGGATCGCCGCTCCTTCATCAAGCTGACCGCTGTCACCGGCACCAGCGCCGCGCTGGCGAGCTGCGGCAATCCCGAGAATCAGCTCATCCGCTTCGTGCCCGACGAGGACATCGTCGCCGGCGTCGCGGTGTGGAAGCCGTCCGTGTGCCCGCTCTGCCGGGCGGGATGCGGCCTCACGGTGCGCGTGATGGACGCCGACACCGACGTCGTGCGGAACGGCCAGCCCGGCGTTGTGCGCATTGCCGCTGCGAAGAAGCTCGAGGGCGCGCCGCAGCATCCGGTGAATCGCGGCAGGCTGTGCGCACGCGGACAGGCGGCGATTCAGATCACGTATCACCCGGATCGAATCACGCAGCCGCTGAGGCGCGCGGGTGAGCGGGGCGATGGCCGCTACGCGGCGATCTCCTGGGACGGCGCGCTGGCCGAGGTCGTGGCCCGGCTCGACGCCCTCGAAGCTGCGGGTACCCAGCGCGCCCTCGCGTTTCTCGCGCGCGAGGGCGGCAGCCACCGTGCGGTAGTCATCGAGCAATTCCTCGCCCGGCTTGGCGCGCCGGGGCCACTGACCTACGAGCTGTTCAGCGACGCGGTCCTGCGTCGCGCGAACGCAGTCAGCTTCGGCCGTGAGCAGCTGCCGACTTTCGACCTGGCCAACGCCCGCCATGTGCTCAGCTTTGGCGCGGACTTCCTCGGCACGTCGAACTCACCGGTGGCGCACGGCGTCGCCTACGGCCAGATGCGACAGGGGCGGCCGGGGATCCGTGGCTCGTTCGTACAGGTCGAAGCGCGGATGTCGCAGACGGGCGCAAACGCGGACGAATGGGTGCCGGTTGTGCCGGGCACAGAAGGGGTTCTGGCGCTCGGCCTTGCCCATGTGATCGTCGCGGCCAAGCTGCGTCCCGCAGCCGCGGCCGGGCGCGCCGGGGCGCTCGTCGAGGGGTGGAACGACGCGCTGGCGGCGTACAGGCCGGTGGAGGTCGAGAAAATCACGGGCGTGACAGCCGTACGCGTGGAGCGGCTGGCGCGGCAGTTTGCGGAGACGCAGCCGGCGGTCGCGATTGTCGGGGGGGCTCCGCTGGCGCACACGAACGCGTTGTTCACGGCGGTCGCCGTCAATGCGCTGAACGCGCTCGTTGGCAGCATCGAGCGGCCTGGTGGCGTCTTCTTCAGTCCGCAGATGGACGTCCACGCCGCCCTCAAGCTGCCGCGACAGGCGCCAGCCGCACCTGTGTTTCGTCTGCAACCAGACGCCGGCGGACCCTCGCTCGCGGAGGCGCAGGTCGTCTTCATTGATGGTGCGAACCCCGTCTTCACCGCTCCCCGTGCGTGGCGCGTCGGCGAGGCGCTCGCGAAGGTGCCCTACGTCGTCAGCTTCGGCAGCTTCCTCGACGAGACGAGCGCGTTCGCGGATCTGATCCTGCCCGATCACTCGTTTCTCGAAGCGTGGAGCGAGGCGATTCCCGAGTCGGGTGTCACGACCGCCGTCGCCGGCGTCGCGCCGCCGGTCATGCGGCCGCTTTACCAGACGCGGTCGACGCCCGACGTGCTGCTCGACATCGGCCGGCGTCTGCGCCGGCCGCTCGGTCTGCCCTGGCAGACGTTCGACGAGATGCTGGCGGTGTCATTTGCTGCGCTGCCGGCGCCGACACCCGACGTCGACGCGTGGACGGATGCGCAGGCGAAGGGCTTCTGGTCGGGAGCGCTCTCGGCCGGTGTGGCGCGTCCGATGACGCTCATCGCGCCGCCCGCCGCGCGCCCTCTCGCCTTCGAGCGACCCCGCTTCGACGGCGACGGGGCACAGTATCCGTTCCACTTCCTGCCGTACCCCTCCACGGCGTTCCTCGACGGCTCACTCGCGCATCTCCCATGGCTCCAGGAAATGCCGGATCCGCTCACTTCGGCCATGTGGAGCAGCTGGGTCGAAATCAATCCGGCCACGGCGGCGCTGCTCCGCATCGGGCAGGGCGATGTCGTCGAGGTGCGGTCGGCGCAGGGCGTGATCCGCGCCGGCGCGGTCCTGTCACCGGGCATCGCCCCTGATGTGATCGCGATGCCGGTCGGTCAAGGGCACAGGACGTTTACGCGATACGCGAGCAACCGCGGCGCAAACCCAGTGGATCTCCTCGCGCCGTTGACGGAGCCGGCAACCGGCGCGCTCGCCTGGGCCGCGACACGCGTGGAGATTGGGCGCATCGGTCCGCCTGATGGCACCCTGATCTTGTTTGCCGGCGGCATGCGCGAGCACCTGGAGGCAGGGCGCTGATGCCGCAGTGGGGAATGGCGGCGGATCTCGATCGCTGCAACGGGTGCGGCGCGTGCGTCGTCGCCTGCCACGCGGAGAACAACATCTCGACAGTGGGCCCCGACCAGGCGGCGCGCGGCCGCGCCAAGCACTGGATTCGCGTCGAGCGCTACTGGGAGGGCGAGTTCCCTGACGTGCGCGTGAAGTTCCGCCCCGTCATGTGTCAGCAGTGCGGTAATGCGCCGTGCGAGCCGGTGTGTCCGACCTACGCCAGTCATCACACGGAGGACGGCCTGAACGCGCAGGTCTACAACCGTTGCATCGGCACGCGCTACTGCGCGAACGCGTGCCCGTACAGCGTTCGGTTCTTCGATTTCTTCAACCCGTCGTGGGATCGGCCCCTGCAAGTGCAGCTCAATCCCGATGTCTCGCTGCGCGAAGTGGGCGTGATGGAGAAGTGCACCTTCTGCGTCCAGCGGATCAGAGGCGCCCAGATCCAGGCCAAGGCGGAAGGACGTGAGCTGCGTGACGGCGAGATTCAGCCGGCCTGCGTGCAGTCGTGCGCGCCGCGGGCGCTCGTGTTCGGGGATCTCGCCAATCCGGAATCGGAGGTCTCGCGCCTCTCGCGCTCGTCGCGGGGCGTGAAGCTGCTGGAGCACGTCGGCACCGAGCCGGCGGTCACGTATCTGGCGAGGCTTTCGTAACCGTGACGGATCTGACCAGCACCCGCATCAACAACGACCTGACCCGTCCGCTGCTGCAGACGTCGTGGCGGTTCTATGCGCTCGCCGCCGCACTGGGCAGCATCGTCCTCACGGCGCTGGTCGCGTGGATGTCACAAGCGTACTACGGGTTCGGCGTCACCGGCATTCGGTGGCCGGTGTACTGGGGCTTCTACGTCACCAGCTTTGTGTTCTGGATCGGCATCAGTCACGCCGGCACCCTCATCTCGGCGATTCTACGGCTCGTCAACGCCGGATGGCGGCGGCCCGTGACGCGCTGTGCCGAGGTCATCACCGTGTTCGCGCTGATGATCGGCGCGATGTTCCCCATCATCCATCTGGGACGGCCGTGGCTCGCTTTCTGGCTGGTTCCCTATCCGAGTGAACGGATGATCTGGCCGAATTTCCGGTCGCCGCTCGTCTGGGACTTCTTTGCGATCAATACATACCTCATCGGCAGCGTTCTCTTCCTGTTGCTTCCGATGATTCCTGACTTCGCGGTGGTCCGAGACCACTCCAAGGGGCTGCGCCACCGGATGTATCGCGTGCTGGCACTCGGCTGGCGGGGTACGCCGAAGCAGTGGCATCGTCTCGAGACGGCGATGCAGATCATGGCCATCGCGATCATTCCGGTCGCAGTATCCGTCCATACGATCGTGTCGTTCGACTTCTCGATGGCGCCGGTGCCGATGTGGCAGTCGACGATCTTTGGCCCCTACTTCGTTGCCGGCGCGATCTTCAGCGGAATTGCGGCGCTCATTCTCGCGATGGCCGCACTGCGCCGCTTCCTGCAGCTCCAGGCGTATCTGCAGCCGCTTCACTTCGACAACCTGGGGAAGCTCCTGCTGCTCATGGCGCTCCTGTGGGGCTACTTTGTGTTCAACGAGCGCCTCGTCGTCTACTACGGCAACGAGCCCGCCGAAATGGCGGTCTTCTGGCGCACGCAGCGCGAGTCGTTCGCGCCGCTGTACTGGACGATGGTCGTCTGCAACTTCGCGGTGCCGCTGGTGCTGATGGGGATCCGACGGTTCCGGACGATCGCGGGCTGCGTTGTCGCCTCGTTCGCGGTCGTCGTCGGCATGTGGCTCGAGCGGTTTCTGATCATCGTCCCATCGCTCGGCGCGAAGTATCTGCCGTACACCTTCGGCATCTACCGCCCGCAGCCTGTCGAGATGATCATCGCGGGCGCGACGTTTGCCGCGATGGCCTTCCTATATGTCCTGTTCGCGAAGGTCGTCCCGATCATCTCCATCTGGGAACTCAAGGCGGGTGAGCACGTCTCGCGTGAGTCTCGGCCGAGCGTCGAGGAGTCGCACCTCGGGCAGGTGCAGCCGTGAAGGCCGTGTATGGGCTCTACCCGGACGGGCATGCGGCCCAGCAGGCGGTCAACCGCCTGCGTGCAGCCGGCATTCCAGAACCCGACATTACGATTCTTTCGGCCCGGCCGATGGAAGAGTACGAGTTCGGCCGGCGCGACAAGGGCACATGGATGTGGTGGTTCGCCTGCCTCGGCGGTGCACTCGGGATGTCAGCCGGCTACGGCCTGTCATGGCTGACTGAAACGTCGTGGCCGATCGACGTGGGCGGCCTGCCGATTTTCGCGTGGTGGCCGAACCTGATCATCATGTTCGAGCTGACGATGCTTGGCGCCATCGTGGCGACGGCGGCGGCCCTGATTGCGTCGGCGCTCGTCCCGTCCCGAGGGCGGACGCTGTACGACTCAGAGGTGACCGACGGACAGATCCTGGTTGGAGTTGAAAACCCAGGCGAGGCAGCGGTTCACGATATCGAAGTGGCCCTGAGCGCCCCGCCAGGTGCCCGCGTCAAGTCACGCTAACGTCCTGAAAAGACGGTCTCTAGGGGGGTGTGCCGCACAGCGCTGGCGGTTGCGGGTGTCTGCCGTGCATGGTATATTCGCGAGGTTCTAGTGAGGCTAGGACACCCTATCTAGCCTCAGCCGCCACTGGAAGCGGCCGAACAGGCCTGTTTCCGGTGGGCGGGCCGCGCCGGACGAGCGGCCTGCCTTCGCGAATCACACAGATAGGGTCAGCAGTTTCAGGTGCCAGATGCGGGCCACGCGTGCCGCTCTTCAGGCCTGGGACGACCAACCGGCCGTCAGCTCGCGGCCGTGTGCGGGGTTGATGTAGAGCGCGTGGGCGGTCGTTTCGCCTGTACGCGCCTGCTGGTTGGTGGAGACCAACCGCTAACGAGGGATATGCCGACTATCAGTCAGCTCGTTCGCCAGGGACGGAAGCGGATCGTCACGAAGACGAAGAGTCCGGCGCTGCAGACCAGCCCGCAGAAACGCGGTGTCTGCGTGCGCGTCTTCACCCAGACACCCAAGAAGCCGAACTCGGCGCTGCGGAAGGTGGCGCGGGTGCGGTTGACCAATGGCATCGAGGTGACGACGTACATCCCCGGCGTGGGGCACAACCTGCAGGAGCACTCGCTCGTGCTCATCCGCGGCGGCCGCGTGAAGGATCTGCCGGGCGTCCGCTACCACGTGGTGCGCGGCACGCTCGACGCGGTCGGCGTGCAGGGACGGAAGCAGGGACGATCGAAGTACGGCGCGAAGAGACCGAAGCAGTAGGACCAAGACGATGCCACGCAGACGAGAGATTCCAAAGCGCGAACTGGCGGCCGACCCGCTCTACAACAGCACGCTCGTCAGCAAGTTCATCAGCACGGTCATGCACGACGGCAAGCGGAGCACGGCGGAGCGGATTCTCTATCAGAGTTTCGACATCATCAAGGAGCGCTCGGGTGATGACCCGCTCAAGATCTTCAAGAAGGCGCTCGACAATGTGAAGCCAAGCCTCGAGGTTAAATCGCGCCGGGTCGGAGGCTCGAATTATCAGGTGCCGGTCGAAGTGAACCCGAACCGGCGGCTGTCGCTCAGTATCCGCTGGATCGTCGGCTTCGCACGGGCGCGCGGCGACGGCAAGACGATGCAGGAGAAGCTTGCGAACGAGCTGCTCGACGCGTCGAATCTGCGGGGCGGCGCGGTGAAGAAGCGGGAGGACACGCACCGGATGGCGGAGGCGAACAAGGCGTTCGCGCACTACCGATGGTAGGAAGTCTCTAGTTCTGGTCTCTGGTCTTTCGTCCAGGCGAGAGACCAAAGACGAGAGACGAGAGACGAAGTAGATGCCCAGACAAACACCACTCGAACGGACGCGGAACATCGGCATCATGGCCCACATCGATGCCGGTAAGACCACCACAACGGAGAGGATCCTCTTCTACACCGGGATTACGTACAAGCTCGGTGAAGTCCACGAGGGCACCGCCGTCATGGACTGGATGGAGCAGGAACAGGAGCGCGGCATTACGATCACCTCCGCCGCGACGACCTGCTTCTGGCGCGACAGCCGCATCAACATCATCGACACGCCGGGCCATGTGGACTTCACCGCTGAGGTGGAGCGTTCGCTCCGCGTGCTCGACGGCGCGGTGGCAGTGTTCGACGCGGTGTCGGGCGTGGAGCCGCAGTCCGAGACCGTGTGGCGTCAGGCCGACAAGTACCGCGTGCCGCGCATCTGCCTCGTCAACAAGATGGACCGCGTCGGCGCCGACTTCAAGCAAACGCTCGAGCAGATCGAGTCCAAGCTGGGCGGAAACCCGGTGGCGATTCAGCTGCCGATCGGCAGCGAGGACAAGTTCCGCGGTGTGGTCGACCTCGTGAAGATGAGGGCGATCACCTACAAGGACGAAACGCTCGGCGCCGACTACGACGTGTCCGAGATTCCCGCCGACATGGTCGCCGAAGCGAAGACCTACCGCGAGAAGCTGATCGAGAAGGTGAGCGAGCACGATGATGCGCTGCTCGGGAAGTACCTGCACGGCGAGGAGATCACCGAGGACGAGATCAAGGCGGTGCTGCGGAGACGCGTGATCCATTCGGTCCGCAACGAGTCGGCACCTTTCACGGTTGTCATCT
>Ga0187893_10007237_pt1 | contig 18344 bp, 22 predicted proteins | sample MA1701074metaG_FD_139574 | JGI IMG/M metagenome (GOLD analysis project Ga0187893, IMG submission 139574) | White microbial mat communities from a basaltic lava cave in the Kipuka Kanohina Cave System on the Island of Hawaii, USA - MA170107-4 metaG ... | reverse complement strand
GGTTAGACTCGGCTGGTCGATGCTTTACAGATCAGTGGTGCCGAAGGGGGGACTCGAACCCCCACGGGTTGCCCCACACGCCCCTCAAACGTGCGCGTCTGCCAATTCCGCCACTTCGGCGCCGGCGAGCGCACAGTATGCCGCCGCCCCGCGTGGCTTGTCAATCAGCGGCCGAGACGGACGATGCGGCCGATGCGGGACTGCCGGAGCCGGGGATCGAGGGCGTCGCGGATCCCCTCCCCCATCAGGTTGTAGGAGAGCACCGTGATGAGGATGGCGAGGCCCGGGTAGAGCGTCAACCACCACGCGATCTCGATGTAGTCGCGGCCGTCGTTGAGGATGTTCCCCCACGTGGCGTAGGGCGGCTGGACCCCCAGCCCCAGGAAGGAGAGTCCCGCCTCGGTGAGGATGGCGGCGGGAATGCCGAGGGTCATGGCGACCAGGATCGGGGCGACGGCGTTCGGCAAGATGTGGCGAAAGATGATCCGCATCGCGCCGGCCCCCACCGACTCCGACCAGATGACGAACTCCCGCTCCCGCAGGGTCAGGAACTCGGCGCGCACGAGCCGCGCCACTCCCATCCAGCCGGTGAGACCGATCACGGTCATGATGGTCCAGATCGACGGTTTGAGGAAGGCGAGCACGGCGAGCAGCAGGAAGAAGCGCGGGAAGACCAGCATCAGGTCCACCAGTCGCATGATCACGTTGTCCACGATGCCGCCGTGATAGCCGGCCGCGGTGCCCAGCAGGACACCGATGAAGGCCGCGATACCGACGGACACGAAGCCCACCGAGAGTGAGACCCGCGAGCCGTAGAGCACGCGCGAGAACACGTCGCGACCGAGGGGATCGGTGCCGAGCCAGTGCTTGCTCGAGGGCGGATTCAGGATCTTCTTGGTATCGGGTCGGTTGGGGTCCCAGGGCGCGAGGAGCGGCGCGAGGACCGCCATGAGCACGAGCACCGTCACCACCACGCCGCCGACCATGGCGAGCTGATTGCGGGAGAACGTGCGCCAGAACTGGCGCATCTCGCCGCGCGGGGCGCCGCCGCCGGCGGCCACTCAGCGCCTCCCGCGGCGCCCGCCGAAACGGATGCGCGGGTCCACGAGCCCGTAGGTGATGTCCGCGACGAGGTTGGCCACCAGGGTCAGGGTCGAGACGATCACGAGGTTCCCCATCACCACCGGATAGTCGCGCGAGAAGACGGACTGCACCATGAGCTGGCCCATGCCCGGGATCGCGAAGATCGATTCGATGATGACGCTGCCGCCGATGAGGCCGGGCAAGGCCAGGGCCAGGATGGTGACGACGGGGAGGAGCGCGTTGCGCAGGGCGTGCTTGCTGATCACCACCCGCTCCGACAGGCCCTTGGCCCGGGCGGTCTGCACGTAGTCCTGGCGCACCACCTCGAGCATGCTCTGGCGCATGTAGCGGGAGAAGCCGGCGAGACCGCCGAAGGTGGCCACCACGATGGGGAGCACCAGATGCGAGAAGAAGTCCCACTGCTGCTGCCAGAAGGAGAGGTACTCCCAGTTCAGCGAGCGCAGGCCCGAGATGGGCAGCCAACCGAGCTGCACCCCGAAGAGGATCATCAGCAGCAGGGCCAGCCAGAAATCGGGCGTGGCGAAGCCCACGAAGACGAAGACGGTGGTGATCTTGTCGTAGAGCGAGTACTGGCGGGTGGCCGACAGCACCCCGATCGGGACCGCGAGACCGACGATGATCGCCATCTCGATCAGGTTCAGGAATAGCGTGATGGGCAGTCGCTCCCCGATCTTGGTGAGCACCGGCCGGCCGTCGGGCAGGAACGAGCGCCCGAAGTCGAGACGGACCGCCCGCTTGAGCCACTGCCAGTACTGCTCGTGGACGGGTCGATCGAGCCCGAACTCCTTGATGAGCCGCTCCTTGACTTCGGGCGAGGCGTTGGGATCATCCGGAGTCAGGAAGTCCAGCGGACCGCCGGGGGCCAAGCTGATGACCACGTAGGAGATGAAGGTGATGCCGACCAGGAGCGGGATGGAGAGGAGGAGCCGGCGCAGGGCGAAGAGCGCCATCTAGCCGGAGGTATATCGCTGGAGCGGCTTCGGCACGTACCACTTGTCGAAGTTGTGCAGGAGGCCCGCGGGAGCCGGACTGACTCCCCGGATCCGCGAGGCCACCACCGGCAACGAGTCCCGGTTGTAGAGGAAGATCATCGGCAGATCGTGAGCGAGAATCTCCTGGATGCGGTGGTAGTAGCGGACGCGCTCCTTCTGGACACACGACTGGCGGCCGGCCTCCAGCAGGGCGTCGACTTCCGGATTCGCGTAGCCGGTTCGGTTCATCTGATCGGGCCCGCGCTGGGACGAGTGCCACACCACGAACTGATCGGGATCGGTGCCGGTGCCCAGGCCGAGCACGATCACCTCGAAGCGCCGCGGCTTGACGAATTCCTTGATGAAGGCGGCCCACTCGATGAGCTGGATGTCGACCTGGATGCCGATCTCCTTGAGGCGCTGCTGGACGATCTCGGCGACCTTCTTGCGCTCGTCGTTGCCCTGGTTGGTCCGGATGGTGAGGGTGAACGGCTTGCCGTCCCGGTCCTCCACGAGGCGGTCGCCGTCCCGGTCCTTCCAGCCCGCCTCCGCGAGCAGGGCCTTCGCCCGCTCGGGATCGTAGGCGAAGTGCTCCACCTCGTCCGTGTAGGCCCAGGTCCCGGGACGGATGGGCCCGCTCGTCTCCCGGCCGAGGCCGAGCAGCACCCCATCGATGAGCTCCTGCTTGTTGACGGCGTGGGCGAAGGCCTGACGCACCCGTCGGTCGGCGAACCGAGGGTCCCTCAGGTTGAAGCCGAGGAACGTGTAGGCGCTCGACGGGTATCGGTATTTGTAGTAGGCCTTGCGGAACGCGGGGTACTCGGTCTGGCGCGCGTACTGGATCCCGGTGAGCGTGCTGACGTAGTCCACGCCCTGGGCCTTCAGCTCGAGGAAGATCGTGGCCTGGCTCGGGATCACGCGGTACACGATACGGCTCAGGTACGGGCGGCCTTCGTAGTAGTCCGGGTTGGCGACCAGTACCACCTTCTCCCCCGGCTTCCACTCCTGGAAGCGGTAGGGCCCGGTGCCCACCGGCCTGCTGTTCTGCGGCGACTCGCGGAGCGTCCCCGCCTGCGCGAAGGACTCGAGGCGGTGCTTGGGCAGGATGTACGTGCCCCACGTCTCCACCGCCCGCGCGTAGGGCTTGTCGTACCTCACCCGGACCGTGTACGGGTCGAGCGCCTCGGCGTCCTTCACCAGCAGGAACCCCTCCTTGAACGGCGCCGGCGTCTTCGGATTGATCATGGTCTGGTAGGTGAAGACCACGTCGTCGGCCGTGAAGGGGCGGCCGTCGTGCCACTTGATGTCCCGGCGCAGCTTGAAGGTCAGCTCGAGGCAGTCGCGGCTGTAGGTCCACGACTCGGCCATCGCGGGCGCGGTGTTCAGATCCTTGTCCAGCTTCACCAGCCCGTCGTAGATCAGCGAGCCCACCTCGTGCGACGACTGGTCCGAGGTGAGACTCGGGATCAACCCTCCGATATCGCCGATCGAGGCCTGGATGAAGGTGTCGCCGTAGGCGGGGGTGCTGGCGGCGGCACCGTCGTCCGACCGGCTCTCGATCGGCCCGTTGCAGGCCACGGTGAGCAGCACGCCGCCGGTCCAGGCCAGCCGACCGACCACGCGCGCGCGCCGTCTCGGCATTCCGGCTGGCTACTTCTGCGGGGCGGGCGGCGTGGCCGCGGGAGGCGTCGCGGCGGGCGGCGCGGTGGGGGCCGCGGGGGCGGGCGCCGCGGGGCCGGACGCGGGCATGATGGACACGGTCCGCTTGTGCGCCATCATGGAGAGCGTGAACGAGGTCACCAGGAACGTGATGGCGACCACCGAGGTGGCCTTGCCGAGGACGGTGGGCGTGCCCATGGAGCCGAACACGGCCTGGCTGCCGCTGCCTCCGAAGGCGGAGCCGATATCGGCCCCCTTGCCGGCCTGGAGCAACACCAGCCCGATGATCGCGAGGCACACCACGATGTGGAGGATCACGACGGCGATGAACATGGCGCGGTCTACTCCTTCGAAGCGCCGCTCCGGGCGGCCGACTTCTTGGCGATGGTGATGAAGCTCGGGGCCTGGAGACTGGCGCCCCCCACGAGGGCCCCGTCGATATCCGGCTCCTGCGTGAGCGCCTGGGCGTTGTCGGGTTTCACGCTCCCGCCGTAGAGAATGCGTACCGACTGGGCCAGCTCCTTCGACGCGATCTCGGAGACGAGCCCGCGTAGATAGCCGTGAACCTCCGCGGCCTGGGCCGGAGTGGCGTTGATCCCGGTGCCGATCGCCCACACCGGCTCGTAGGCGAGCACGCAGCGCGTGAACTCCTCGGGCGAGAGCCCGGCCCAGCCCGCGCGGAGCTGTCCCTCCACCACCGTGAAGGTGAGGCCCTGGCGCCGCTCTTCGGCCGTCTCGCCGAGGCAGAGCACCGGGCGCATCCCGTGCCGCAGGGCCGCGCCCACCTTGCGGTTGATCTCCTCGTCGGTCTCCCGGAACACGTGGCGGCGCTCCGAATGCCCGAGGAGGACCCATCGGCATCCCAGCTCCGCGAGCATACCGGGCGAGATCTCGCCGGTGAACGCGCCCTGCTCCTCCCAGTGGCAGTTCTGGGCGCCCAGCGCCACCGCCGCGCCCTTCAGCACCTCGGCCACCACGGGCAGGGCAGTGAAGGGCGGGCACACCACGACCTCGACCCCGCGCGGGCGCTTGAGGCCGTCGCGGACGGACTGGGCGAGGTCACGGGCGGCATCCTGGGTGCCGTGCATCTTCCAGTTCCCGATCACGAGCGGGGTACGCATCAGGCCGCGTCGTCGAGGGCCGCCACGCCGGGGAGCACGCGGCCCTCGAGGAACTCGAGGAACGCGCCGCCCGCCGTCGAAACGTAGCCGATCTTGTCCATCACGCCCGCCTGCTGGACCGCCGCGACGGTGTCGCCACCGCCGATCACCGAGAAGGCGCCCGAGTCGGCGACCGCGCGTGCCACCCCGAGGGTGCCGGCCGCGAAGCGCTCCTTCTCGAACACGCCCATGGGGCCGTTCCAGATGATGTTCCGGGCGCCCTTGAGCGCGGTGGCGAACTGGGTCACGGTCGCCCGGCCGATGTCGAGGCCCATGAGGTCCTCGGGGATCTCCCGGATGCCCACGGTCCGGAGCCCGCTCACCGCGTCGATGCCCGGGGCCACCACGACGTCGACCGGCAGGCGTAAGGGGATCCCGCGGCTGCGCGCCTGCTCCAGGACCGCGCGCGCCGCCTCCACCCGATCCGGCTCGAGGAGCGAGCGGCCGACGCCGTGGCCGAGCGACTTGAGGAACGTGAAGGCCATGCCCCCGCCGATCACGAGCGCGTCCACCCGCGCGAGAAGATGCTCGACCAGCCCCAGCTTGTCGGAGACCTTGGCGCCTCCCAGCACCGCCCACCGCGGCCGCTCCGGCCGCTCGAAGATGCGCGCGAGGGCCGCCAGCTCGCGGGCCATGAGGAGGCCCGCCGCCGCCGGCTTGAGAAAGCGGGTGATGGCCTCGATCGAGGCGTGCGCGCGGTGGGCCGCCGCGAAGGCGTCGTTGACGTAGACGTCGGCGAGCGCGGCGAGCGATCGCGCGAAGGCTCCGTCGTTGGCCTCCTCTTCCGCGTGATAGCGCAGGTTCTCCAGGAGCACGACCTCCCCGGCCTGCAGCGCGCGGGCCCGCTCCTCCACCTCCGGCCCCACGCAGTCGGCGAGCAGGGCGACGGGGCGACCCAGCCGCGCTTCGAGGCGCTCCGCTACCGGCCGCAGCGAGTACCTGGGATCGGGCTTGCCCTTGGGGCGCCCGAGGTGGGAAGCGAGAACGAGGGAGGCTCCCCTCTCGAGGCAGCACCGAAGCGTCGGCAGCACCGCGGTGATCCGCGTGTCGTCGGTCACGCGCGCGCCCTCCAGGGGCACGTTGAAGTCGGCCCGCAGGAAGACACGCTTCCCGGACAGGTCCAGCTGATCGACGACGAGCTTCGGCACGCTTGCGCGCGGCCGCGGCTAAAGCGACCGGGCCATATAGCGGATCAGATCGCGCACCCGGCAGGAGTACCCCCACTCGTTGTCGTACCAGGCCAGCACCTTGACCAGATTGCCGTCCACCATCGCCGTCGAGGGCAGATCCACGATGGAGGAGTGGGCGTCGCCGTTGAAGTCTACCGAGACCAGCTCCTCGTCGGTCGCGTCGAGGATGCCCTTGAGGGGCCCGACCGCGGCGGCTCGGAAGGCGTCGTTCACCGCGGCGGGGGTGGCCGGCTTGCCGAGCTCCACGGTCAGATCCACCACCGACACGTTGGCGGTGGGCACCCGGATCGCGATCCCGTCGAGCTTGCCCTTCAGCTCCGGCAGCACCAGGCCGACCGCGGTGGCCGCGCCGGTGGTGGTCGGGATCATGCTCACCGCCCCCGCGCGGGCCCGTCGCAGGTCCTTGTGGGGGAAGTCGTGGATCGGCTGGTCGTTCGTATAGGAGTGCACCGTGGAGGCGAAGCCGCGCTGGATGCCGAAGTTGTCCAGGAGCACCTTGGCCACCGTGGCCAGGCAGTTGGTCGTGCAGGAGGCGTTCGAGACCAGCTCGTGCTTGACCGGATCGTACTTCTGCTCGTTGACGCCCAGCACGACCGTGATGTCGGGATCCTTGGCCGGCGCGGTGATCACGACCTTCTTCGCCCCGGCCTGGAGGTGCTTGGAGGAGGTGGCCCGATCCCGGAAGATCCCGGTGGACTCGACGACGATCCCCACCCCCATCTCACCCCAGGGCAGCGTGGCCGGATCCTTGGCGGAGCAGACCCGGATCTCCCGTCCGTTGACGAAGATGGCCTCGCCCTTGGCCTTCACCTCGGCGCCCAGCGTGCCGTGGACAGAGTCATGCTTCAGCAGGTGGGCCAAGGTCTTGGCGTCGGCCAGATCGTTGACCGCTACCACCTCGATGTCCGACGACTCGAGCGCCGCTCGAAAAAAGACGCGGCCGATGCGTCCGAACCCGTTGACTCCTACGCGCACTGCCATGGGCGCTCCCCTTCCTGTTTGCTTCGGTTTGTCGAATACTTCCGGTCCGCCGAGGACTCCGATTATATCGAGCCCGAGACCGGCGGCGCAAGATCAGGTCATCCCGGCCAAGGGGGGCTAGACCACCCGGGCTACCGTGAGCGCCCCGACCCTGGCCGCTCCCATCTCCTGCAGGGTGCGCGCGCATTCGGAGAGCGTCGCTCCCGTGGTGAGAATGTCGTCCACCACGACGACGTGACGGCCGGCGATCAGCTCGGGCCGGCGAAGCCGGAAGGCACCGCGCACGTTGGCCCGGCGGGCCACGGCGTCGAGCGCGGTCTGTGACGGCGTGGCGACCACGCGGCCCAGGATGTCGTCGCGCACCGGGCGCCCCCAGGCCCGGCCCAGTCGGCGGGCCAGGAGCGAGGACTGGTTGAAGCCTCGCTCGCGCTCTCGCCGTGGGTGCAACGGGACCGGCAGGAGCAGGTCGGGCAGCCCCAGGGGCAGCCTATCCTGCACCGCCTCGGCCAGGAGGTCGCCGAGGGGCAGCGCGAGCGCACGGCGGCCGCCGAACTTGAAGGCGTGCAACGCCGCCCGCACCAGATCACCGTAGCGCGCGCCCGCCCGCGCATACGCGAACGCGGGCGCTCGCAGCCGACACGCCCCGCACAACCGGCCACGGTCGTCCGCCGACTGGGGGAGTGCGGGGGCCATTCGAGTGTCCGCCCCCAGCCGGTAGCCCGACGGAATGTCCGCGGCCTGGGGGAACAGGGGCACCCCACAGCAACGACACCATGGCGGCGAAATCCGCTCGAGCCCTCGCCAGCAGCGCCCGCAAAGCGGATCGCGCCGATCCTCCTCGAGATGCACGCGGCACACCGGGCAGAACGGGGGGAAGGCGAGGTCGAGCAGAGCGCCGGCCCATCGTCGCCAGGGGCCGGCGGCGCGACCGGGGACGTCTAGGGCCGGCAGGTGTTCCAGCGATGGCACGCGGGACAACGATCGACCCAGCGTGAATGCGCGGCGCCGCACGCCGCGCAGCGATGGGGCCACTCCACGCCGTCACTCGATCGGAGCGCGCGGCGATACTCCTCCATCGCGTCGCGGAACTGGCCGCGCCGCTCCAGGATCGCGCCGAGATAGGCGTGGATGAGCGGAAGCTCGGGCGCCCGCACCTCCATCTTCTGGAACTGCTCCGCCGCCTCGTCCAGCATCGCCAGCTCGAAGTAGACGCGACCGAGCCCGAAGGCCAGCGCTAGGTTGTCGGGTTGACGGGCGAGCGAGTCCTGGTAGAGCGAGATCATGCGGGTGGGGCGGCCCTCCTCCCGGTGAAGCCGCTCGATACGCGCCAGCACCGGCAGGGCCGGATACGGCGTGTCGGCGGCCCGTTCCCACACCCGCAGCGCCTCCCGCGGCTCGCCCGCCTTGAGATACACCTCGCCCAGCAGCAGCGCCGCCGGCACGAAGTCCTGCTTGAGGCGCAGCGCCTCCTTGAGGTGCGCCGTCGCGGCCGGATGGTCGTTCTTCTCGAGCCGCTCCCGCCCGACCTCGTAGTGCAGCCCGGCGAGCGTCGCCTCCTCGGCGGCCCGCTCTTCCCGGGGCGCCCCCTGCAGGAGGAGCGTCTGGGCTTCCAGCGCGTCGGCCCAGCGACGTTCCCCGATGAGCGCGTCGCGGCCGGCCCGGCCGCGATTCGGGGCCTCGGGGGCACGCAGCACGTCGGGGTCGGCGGGCACGGGCTCGGGCGGCGTCACGCGCTCGATGGGAGCGGGCCGGCGCGCGTAGGAGCGCGTGACGTCCCGGAGGACGCCGAGCACGAGCGCGAGGGCGGCACCGGCCACGAACACGCACACGACCAGCGCCATCAGCGGGATGTCGACCGCCCAGTCCCCGCCGAGGGCGACCCGCACGCGGCTCGGGTTGATCGAGGTCAGATAGGTGACGAGGATGGCGAAGAGCAGACCGACGATGAGCCCGAAGCGGATCGACACGGACGGCGCGCGGGCGCTACCGGGCGGCGGTGCGCTCTTCCTCTTCGACGGCGCGCTGGCACTCGATGCAGTACCGGGCGAACGGCAGCGCCTCCAGGCGCTTCTCGGCGATCGGCTCCCCGCAGCGCTCACAGTCGCCGAATCCGCCCTCGGTGATCTTCTGCAGCGCCAGCGCCACCTCCTTCAGGAGCCGGCGGTCGCCGTTGCCCAGCTCGAAGAGAAACTCGCGATTGTAAGCGGAGGAGGCCTGGTCACCCAGGTCCTTGATGGAGTCGTCTTCGGGGCCCTTGCCGTAGAGGACGTTCCGGCCCACCTCCTCCACGAGCTGGCGGTGTTTCTCCTCCAGCTTCTTGCGGAACTGGACCAAGCGGTCTTTCCTCATCGTGGCCTCCTTCGTCATCGCGACGACCGCTCTATCGAGGGGCGCGGCCCCGCCGCTTAGTCGCGCAGGCTACCACGGGGCCCACCTCAAATCAATCCCGAGCGATCATCCTTCCACCGAGACGAGCGGCGCGTCGCCCCACAGGCGCTCGAGTGCGTAGAACCCGCGCGTCTCCTCGAGGAAGACGTGCACCACCACGTCGCCGTAGTCGAGAAGGAGCCAGCCGCTCTGGGCGCTGCCCTCGTTGTGACGCGGCCGCACACCTTCCGCGCGGAGCGCGCCGCGGACGGCTTCCGCGATGGTGTCGGCCTGCGGCGCCGAGCGTGCGCTGCACACGAGGAAGAAGTCGGCGATGCTCGACAGGCCCTGCAGGTCCAGCACCGCGAGATCCATCGCCTTCTTCTCCAGCGCGGCGTGGGCGGCGACACGGACGGCGGCTTCCGCGGACAGGATGGCCATCACGCCTCCGGGTGATAGAGATGGTGGTCGCGGATGTACGACACCACCGAATCCGGCATGCGATACGCGAGGCTGCGCCCCTCGCGCGCGCGGCGGCGCAGATCCGAGCCGGAGATGGGCAGGGACGCCGCCTCCAGGAGCAGGGGGCGGTCGCCCTCCGGCGATTCGGCGAGCCCGCGCGCGAACCCGGGCAGGCCGAGCTCCCGGAGCACCTTGAGGGCGGCCGGCGTCTCGGGATCGAAGCCCATCCCGTTGCGCGGGATCACCACGAGGCGGGCGAGGGAGGCGACGCGCCGCGGATCCTTCCAGTTGAGAAGATCGAGGAAGGTCTCGGAGCCGATGACGAGGTGCAGCCGCCCACGCTCGCGAAGCGCGGTCAGCGTGTCGACGGTGTAGGACGTCCCGCTGCGCTTGATCTCGACGTCGGAGACCTCGAAGCACGGGTGCTCCCGCACCGCGAGGGCCGTCATCTGGAAGCGGTGGGAAGCGGGCGCCAGCTCGGTCGGGGGCTTGTGGGGCGGCTGAGCCGCCGGTACGAAGAGGAGGCGGTCGAGCCGGAGGGATTCGCAGACGTCGTCGGCCACGAGGAGGTGGCCAAAGTGGATCGGGTTGAACGATCCCCCGAAGACGCCGATGCGGGGCGGCAGGCGACTACTCCCGGACGTGCCCGTCGCCCCACACGACGAACTTGGTCGTGGTGAGCTCCCGTACACCCACCGGGCCCCGGGCGTGCACGCGCGAGGTGGAGATCCCCATCTCGGCGCCCATCCCGAACTGGCTGCCGTCCACGAGCCGCGTGGAGGCGTTTACGAGGACGGCGGCCGCGTCGACTTCCTGAGTGAAGCGCCGGGCCCGCCGCACGTCGCGCGTGACGATGGCCTCGGCGAGGCCCGAGCCGTGCCGCCGGATGTGGGCCACCGCCTCCTCGAAATCCTCCACCACCCGCACGGCCAGGATGTAGTCCAGGTACTCCGCGTCCCAGTCCGCTGGCTCGGCGGCCCGCGCCCCGGGCATGAGCACCCGCGCCCGCTCGTCGGCCCGCACCTCCACCCCCGCGTCCACGAGGCGCGCGTGCAGGCGCGGCAGGATCTCGGACGCCGCCGCCGCGTGCACGAGCAGCGTCTCCAGAGAGTTGCAGACGCTGACCCGCTGGGCCTTGGCGTTGACCGCCACCGCCACCGCCATGTCCGGATCCGCGCCCTCGTCCACGTAGAGGTGGCAGAGCCCCTTGTCGTGCTTGAGGACCGGCACCGTGGAGCGCTCCGCGACTAGGCGGACGAACTCCTCGCCGCCCCGGGGGATAATCAGGTCGAGATAGCGATCGAGGGTCAACATGGCGAGCACGGCGGACCGGTCCGCCGTCTCCACCGCCTGGATCACCTCGGGAGGCAGGCCCGCCTTCTCCGCGGCCTTGCCCAGGATGTGGGCCAGCAGGGTATTCGACTCGAGGGCCTCGCTCCCGCCGCGCAGGAGTACCGCGTTGCCCGACTTCAGACAGAGCCCGGCCGCATCCGCGGTGACGTTGGGCCGCGACTCGTAGATGAAGCCGATCACCCCCAGGGGCACCCGCACGCGCGCGATCTCGAGCCCGGACGGCCGACGCCAGGTCTCGACGGTCTCACCCACCGGATCGGGCAGGCCGCCCACGTGGCGCACCCCGGCCGCCATCTCCTCGATGCGCCCCTCGGTCAGGGTGAGGCGGTCCACGAAGGCGCGGGGGTGGCCCGCGGCGCGCGCGCGCCCCAGATCGTGCCGGTTGGCGTCGAGGATCGCGGCCGCCCGCTCCTCGAGCCCGCGCGCCATCTGGGCGAGGGCCTCGTTCTTGACCCGGGTCGGGGCCAGCGCCAGCGTGCGCGCCGCCTCCTTGGCCGCCCGGGCCTTCGCCTCCACATGCGCCGCCGTGTCCATGCCCGCTCTCCCGTGCCGCCTCAGAGAATCACCAGGTTGTCCCGGTGGACCACCTCGTCGAAGCCCCTGTAGCCCAGCGCCCGCTCGATGTCCGCCGTCTTCGCGCCCCGGATCCGGCGCAGCTCGCCGGCGTCGTAGTTCACGAGCCCGCGCGCGAACTCCGGGCCGTCGAGCTGGGTCAGCGCGACCACCTCGCCCGCCCGGAACTCCCCCTCGACCTCCACGAGCCCCGAAGGGAGCAGGCTCTTGCCCCTCTCAGTTAAGGCCTTCTTCGCGCCCGCGTCAACCTTGAGGCGCCCCTGGGGTGGCACCGCGAACGCGATCCAGCGCTTGCGGGCCGCGAGGCGGTCGTCGCGCGGCTGGAAGTAGGTCCCCACCGGGTCCCCCTTGAGCACCCGCTGGAGGACGCCGGCCTCGCGCCCCGTCGCGATCACCATCGGGATGCCGGAGGCGCTCGCCTTCTGGGCGGCCTGGAGCTTGGTGCTCATGCCGCCCACCGAAACCTCCGCGGAGGCGTCGAAGACCATGCGCTGGATCTCGTCCGTCACGGCCTCGACCAGCTCCAGGCGCCGCGCCGCGGGGTCGCGGCGGGGATCGCCCGTGTAGAGACCGTCCACGTCGGTCAGGAGCACGAGCAGATCGGCGTCGATGAGGTGCGCGACCAGCGCGGCCAGGTTGTCGTTGTCGCCCACCTTGATCTCGTCCACCGCCACCGTGTCGTTCTCGTTGACGACGGGCAGCACGCCGAACTCGAGCAGCGCCAGCAGCGTGTTGCGGGCGTTCAGGTAGCGCGAGCGGTCGCTGATGTCCTGGGCGGTGAGCAGCACCTGCCCCACCCGGATATCGTGTTTCTTGAACGCCTGCTCGTACTCCCACATGAGGGCCGACTGGCCCACCGCCGCCGCGGCCTGCTTCTCGGGGATCGACCGCGGGCGGGCTCGGAGGCCCAGGCGCGCGACGCCGGTGGCGATGGCACCGGACGACACGAGCGCCACCTCGCGCCGCTCGTGAACGAGAGCCGCGAGATCGCCGGCGAGTCGGGCGATCGCTTCTCCGGATGGGCCCTCGCCGGGCGTGGTCACGAGCCCGCTGCCGACCTTCACCACCACGCGGCGAGCGCGGCTCAGCGGCCGGCGGGCACCCATGGCTCCTTCGCCAGCCGCCGGCCGATCTCGTGCACGAGCGCGGGCAGGCCCTCCCCGGTCACCGCGGAGATGGCGTGAAAGGGCAAGCCGCGGGCCGCGCAGAAGCGCCCGACCGCGGCCCGTTGCTCGGTCGTCCCCGGCAGCTCGACCTTGTTCGCCGCCACGATCTGCGGGCGGGCGGCCAGCTCCTCCGAGAAGGCGCGCAGCTCGTCCTGGATCACCTGGTAGTCGGCCAGGGGATCCCGGCCCGTCGAGGGATCGAGATCGATCAGGTGGACGAGCAGCCGCGTCCGCTCCGTGTGGCGGAGGAAGCGGTGGCCCAGGCCCTTGCCGAGGGCGGCCCCCGGAATGAGCCCGGGAAGATCGGCGATCACGAACGTGCGATCGTCCCCGACCCGCACGATGCCGAGCGTGGGCTCGAGGGTCGTGAAGGGATAGTCGGCGATCTTCGGCTTGGCCGCCGAGAGCCGCGATACCAGCGTCGACTTGCCCGCGTTGGGAAAGCCCACCACGCCCACGTCGGCCAGGAGCTTCAGCTCGAGGTGGATCCAGTGCTCCTCACCGGCCCGCCCGAGATCGGCTCGACGCGGGGCTCGGTTCGTGGACGTCGCGAAACGGGCGTTGCCGCGACCGCCCCTGGCCCCGCTTGCCACCGTCAGGCGCTGGCCACGCTCGGTCAGGTCGCCGAGCGGGAGGCGGCCGTCGCGCTCGGAAACCATCGTGCCGAGCGGGACCCGCAGGACGGTGTCGACCCCGCTCCGCCCCTGCTTGTTGGCACCCTGCCCGTGCTGGCCGCGCTCGGCCGTGTAGTGCCGCTGGTAGTGGAAATCGAGGAGGGTCGTGATGGCGGGATCCGCCTCGAGGATCACGTTGCCGCCGTTCCCTCCATCGCCGCCGTCGGGGCCGCCGCGGGGGACGTATTTCTCACGCCGGAAGCTGATGCACCCGGCGCCCCCATCGCCACCCTTGACGAAGACATCGATCTCGTCGACGAACACGGCGTGGCCCGGGGGAAGAGGCGGTGACGGACCGGCTCAGGCAGGCTGCTGGGCGACGCTGATGTACTTGTCGTCGCCGCGCCGCTCGAACCGCACGTACCCGTTGGCCTTGGCGAACAGCGTGTGGTCCACGCCCAGGCCCACGTTGGCGCCCGGCTTGAAGCGGGTGCCCCGCTGCCGAACCAGGATGCTCCCGGCGGTGACGAACTGCCCGCCGAAGCGCTTCACCCCCAGCATCTGGGGGTTGGAGTCGCGACCGTTTCTCGAGCTGCCGACGCCCTTCTTGTGAGCCATGCGCCTAGACCTCGATCTTGGTGATGCGGACAGCGGTCATGGTCTGCCGATGCCCGCGGTGCCGCCGGTAGTTCTTCCGTCGCTTGAACTTCACGACCAGGACCTTGCCGCCCTTCCGCTCCGCCACCACCTGTCCCACGACCTTGGCGGAAGCCAGCGCCTTCGGTTCCACCGTGACCTGCCCCTCGTTGTTCACGAGCAGGACCTTGGTGAACTCGACGGCCGCTCCCTTGTCCTTGCCCAGGCGCTCGACCTGGATGACCTGCCCTGGGGCGACCCGGTATTGCTTGCCGCCTGTCGCGATGACCGCTTCCATGCCTGCGAACCTTTCTCGTAGCGCGCCGGATGTGCGCTCCCGTTCGTTCACGCGTGAGTGCTGTCGACAGTATCCCGTCCCTGCAATCGCCGGGAGCGCCTATCTGACCACGGCGCCCAAGCTAAAGTCAAGCCGGACGGGGCTTTAGCGCGAGCTAGGCGACCCGCATGTAGTCGGCGAGCCGCTGGCGGAGGAAGAGCCGCGAGCGGTGCACGCGGGACTTCACGGCGGGCAGGCTGATGTGGAGCGTTTCCGCGATCTCCGGGTTCGACAGTCCTTCCACGTCGTGGAGGAGAAACGCCGTCCGGTAGTCGCCCGGCAGATCGTCGATGGCGGTGGTCAAGACCGTGCGTAGCTCGGTCTGCAGCCCCGGCTCCTCGGTGCGGGCCGACCAGTCGCGGAGCGGCGCCGCATGCTGCCCTAGCTCGTCGAAGCCGGGCGACATCGCGTCCCAGGAAATCTCGTTGCGCTGGCCCTGGCGGCTCCGCAGCTTCTGATAGGCCGCGTTCGCGGTGATCCGGTAGACCCAGCTCCCGAAGGCGGACTCGCCCTTGAACGTGTCGATCTTGCGGGCCGCCGTCCACAGTGCGTCCTGCACCACTTCCTCCGCGTCTTGCTCGTTGCCCGTGATGCGGATGGCGAGTCGGTAGACCCGATCGCCATAGGTGGCGATCAGGTCTTCGGGCGCTTTGGGGTCCTGCCGGCGTAGGCGCTCCACGAGCTCGGCGTCCCGGTCGGTCTTCCGCGGGCCGCCCGCCGTGTCCTGATGACGTCCGTTGGGTGCGTGTAGCGTCGACATGCTCATGTCCTGTAGAGCGTGAGGTGCTCCTTCAGCTCCTCCACGCATCTCTCCATGACCGTGATGTCCCTGGTGACTTTGCTCAGCAGAATGGCGCCCTCGAGACCGGCCACGAGGAACTGGGCCACGCGCGTGGCGTCGACGTCCGCCCGCAGGCTCCCGCGCCCTTGCCCGCGGCTCACCGCCTCCGCCAGACGGGCTCGCCAGATGTCGAAGATACCCACCAGGCGCTGGCGGAAGCCCTCGTGCACGTCGGACAGCTCGGAGGCGAGATTGCCCATGACGCAGCCGCCCACGCAGTTGCGCTGCCGCTGCGCCTCGAGCACCCGATCGAGAAAGGCGTCGATCTGCGCGATCGGGTCCGCCTCGGCGTCCGCGAACGCCGGGCCCAGGCTCTGCTCGACGAAGGCCTGCGTCGTGCGATCGATCATGGCGTAGCCCAGGTCTTCCTTGCTCTTGAAGTAGTAGTAGAAGTTCCCCTTCCCGACGCCGCTCTCCCGTAGCACGTCGTCGAGTGTGGTGCACTGGTAGCCCTGGATGTGGATGAGCCGAGCCGCCGCGTTCAGGATCTGGTCGCGGGTCGCCGCGCCCTTCGTGCTCTTTGTCTCCGTCACCGCCGCGGTCACGCTCGCCATTGGAACCCTCCGCTCCGTGTTTACCGACTAGTCGGTACAAAAGAGTATCGATCCCGGAATCCATTGTCAATATCTGGGGAGAATTAGCCAGTTATATCAGCTATTTACGGTAGACGCCGCGGTGGGGAGGGAGAGCAGCTTGAGCAGGTCGGCGGTGAGGTCATAGAGCTGGGCGCATCCGGCGCTCCCCCCGATCAGGGTCTGGATGCGCTTGCGAAGCAGGGTGTCGACGGGCTGTCCGATCAGCGAGGTGATCTTGCCCTGGGGCTCGCTGCAGATGCCCGCGTAGGGGAGCCGCGAGGTGATCGCATCGGCGGCCGTGACCGTCTCGTGGTCCAGGTCCAGCTCGTAGTGCACGTCGAACCCGTGCACGTTGTCATGCATGGAGTGAAAGAGGTGAAGGCGGCGGCCCGTCAAGACGAGGCGCGCCAGCTTCTTCCTGGTGAAGACTTGGCGGGCCCCCGGCGGGGGGCTATAGAGGGTCGCGACCATGGGCGTGGAGACCGCCCGGGTCCCGAACAGCGCGCGGCCGGCCGGGCCGTACGTGAAGCAGGAGTCCGGCAGGTCCGCCCAGCCCGTCGTGTCGAGCTGCCAGCAGGCGAGCGCGTCGCCCGGGTCGACCCCGGCCACGGCCGACGCGGGGAGCTTGGTCACCTGCCGAGCGAGCCGGGCCACCTCGATCCCGGCGTCGACGAAGAGCCCGGCGCCCGGGCGGGTGCCGCACAGCTCGGCCAGGCGCTTGGCGAAGCCACCCACCATCCGGGTTCCGGCCAGGCCAGGAAAGTCCCCGGCGATCGCCTGCGCAGCGGAGCCCGAAACCACCCGGGCCCTGGCCTCGCGGACCTCGTACCCGGGCGGCGGGGTGCAGACCGCGCTCACCTCGATGCCCGCTTCCGGATCGGTGAGGCGCACCGTGTGGGTGAAGGCGTCGGCGTGGGTATTGTCCACCCAGCCTTCCATCACCCGTTCGTAGCGGTCGCGGCCGGCGAGGAACGGGGAGCCGATCACACCGGATCCTTGGCCACTGCGGTGTCTCCTCTCATCGTGCGCTCCTGGTCGCCCGGGCCGCCGCCAGCATACCGGTGGCCGCCACCGGATACTAGCGGCGTATCGGAGTCAGCTCCGTTCGAGCGCCGGCTTCCGCCGGCGCAAGCCTAGCGCCCGGAGAACCGGGAGAACACTTCGAGCAGCTCGTCCATCTTCCGCTGCCGGTCGCGCGCGTTGCCGGAGCGCATGGCTTCCGCGACGCACGACTCGAGATGCTGGCCGAGCAGGAGCTTCTGCACCTGCTCCACCGCGCCCTGGACGGCGGCGAGCTGGAGGAGGATATCGACGCAGGCCTTGTCCTCCTCGACCATTCGCTGGATTCCCTGGACCTGGCCCTCGATGCGGCGCAGCCGGCCCAGCGTCTTCGCCCTCGTCTGGATGTCCATGGGGGCCCCTGATCTCAGGCTAGCCGGCGATGCCGGAGCATGCGCAGGACCCAGTACCCCGCCAGCGCGGCCAGCAGATGTTTGAGCGTGTGCCCGCTCACCACGTGGGTCAGCGAGAAGATCCAGGCATCCCCGAGCTCCGGCAGCTTGGCCAGCGCGTAGGTGGCCGCGGCGGCCAGGAGATCCCCACCCTGCGTGTAGCGCGGCGGCAGCAGCCACAGCATCAGCGGGACGGCCACGATGGGATAGAACTGCACGAGGGCGTAGGGGCGCAGGTCGCCTTCGCCTCGCAGCTCGGTCAGGTGCCAATACCCGACCGACGCGCCGGCCAGCACCACGAGCGGTGCGAGGAGACGGAGGGCCGGTCGCACGCCGATCCGCTCAGCGATGGTGGCGTCGAGCAAGCCCATCACCGTGATCGCGAGGGGCAGGCGGTCCCAGGCCAGCCGCTCGTTGCCGGGCGCCCAGTGGTAGTAGGCGGAGCCGAAGCCGGTCAGGAGCAGGCCCCCGAAGAAGACCACGTAGGGCCACCGCTCGCGCGGCTCCCGGAAGGCCGCGCCCGACGATCCCGCCCTCAGCACGCAGCGCAGGCCCAAGGCGCCGACCAGGACGAAGGCCGCGTTGGAGAGCACGTTCAGAGCATTGGGGACGCCGAGCCACGCGCGGCCGTCGGCCAGCCGGTGGTAGGCGGGATCCTGGGGGATCGGCCGGACGAGCAGCGCGCCGAGAACCGCCACCAGCGCGAGCCCCCCGAGCAGCCCGATCGCCGCGCTCCGCTGGCTCATGGTCTCTGAGGGTATACCCTACCCAGGTAGTCATCCACTAGCCCAACTTCCGCAGTTGAGTAGGCGCGCGGTGCGGCCCAGGGGGCCGCGCCGCGCGCATCTCTCGCCGCCGTCGGCAGCCCAGTCCCGAACTGGGCGTGTAGTGGCGACCAAGTTCG
>Ga0187893_10007236_pt1 | contig 18345 bp, 16 predicted proteins | sample MA1701074metaG_FD_139574 | JGI IMG/M metagenome (GOLD analysis project Ga0187893, IMG submission 139574) | White microbial mat communities from a basaltic lava cave in the Kipuka Kanohina Cave System on the Island of Hawaii, USA - MA170107-4 metaG ... | reverse complement strand
CCTGGGTTAAATGTAATTTTCATGCACATAGCACCGCATGGTCAGGCCTCACTAATGGAGAAGGCGGCACTGATACAGTATGGGATACTTATGACTCTTTGGGATATTCAATACATTGTGTATCCCAATATCAGTTAATAGATACAACTAACAGGGAAAAAGAAAACTATTTGTCAGCGTATGAACATGGATACAATATCCGGAAAACACACCAGCTTGTTTTGGGAGATCATAAAACACTATGGTTTGATTATATTTTTCCACAAACACTTTCCAACAAGCAGTCAATACTGAATTCATTGAAAGAAAATGACAGTAGTGTAGTGATATTAAATCATCCTCAACTGAGATCAGGTTATACCTGCAGAGACATGCGTTATCTTGATAGCTATGAATGTTTGGAAGTGCTCAATCCATCTGTTAACTCATTTGCGCATTGGGACACTGCGCTTTCAGCCGGCAAGCCCGTTTTTATTGTGGGTAATGATGACACCCACAATATTTACAGACTTGATAATATTGGCAGGGAATGCACATGGCTAAATGTGCGGAAATTGAATAAACAAAATGTTTTATCTGCGTTGAAAAAGGGACAGGGCTATGGCATGACAGTTGGAAAATTGAACGGAGAAACTTTGTGTGCAAGGACGCGACGCCTTAAATATGAACTCCCTGTCCTGAAAGAGTTTCATCTGAGGGGTGATACCATTTCATTTTTGATGAGTAAAAAAGCTGAACAAATTCAGTTTTTCGGTCAGAATGGAAGGATGCTGGCAGATACCACACATACCAGCAGCGCATCCTATATTATCAGAAAAGAAGATCATTACGTTCGCACCGCTATCATCTTTGAAGACAATACGGCTATTTATTTGAACCCGGTATTTCGTTATACAAAAGATCCATTCATTAAAAATCAAAAGCCATTCGTCAATAAAACGAAAACGTTGCTTTTCCACTTGCGTGGCGCTGTCCTGGTGGTTATATGGGCAGTAGCGGCATTGACTTTTATCAGATATAAACAACTGTAGCAGCGCTTGCAAATACTCAGATTTTAATGAACGACCTTGAGAATTTATTGATCTAAGATTTTAAAAAATGATTAAAAAGTTATTTCGTTTTGGTGTGACAGGCTTTATCGGGCTATGTATAGATTTTACCATTACCTACTTGTGTAAGGAGCAATTGAAATGGAACAAATTTTTGGCCAATGCAACAGGCTTCACTGCGGCTGTTTGCAATAACTATTTAATAAATAGAATATGGACATTTGAAAATAGTGATCCTCATATAGCCAGGCAATTCACTTACTTTTTGCTGATCAGTTTGTTTGGTTTATTACTTAATACAACGGTTTTATATCTTTTGAATGAAAGGAATAAAATAAATTTTTATGTCAGTAAAGTGCTGGCAGTATTGGTTGTTTTTGCCTGGAACTTTGCTGCAAATTCATACATTACTTTTAACTATGGCTGAAAATATTTCTAACCAATTCAATCTGCGCAGGCTTATTTTATTATCAACTCTGGCCCGCCTCGTGATCGCAGGCACAGTTGAGTTAGGGAATGATGAAGCCTATTATTTTACTTATGCGCTTCAGCCTGACTGGAACCACTTTGACCACCCGCCGCTCGTAGGATTGTTTATCCGTCTTTTTACAGTAAACCTGCACTGGATTACCGATTTCACAATGAGATTAACTTCAGTTTTGGGAGCGGCTCTTTGTACCTGGCTTATTGCAAAATGCGGCCAGTTAATAAGAAATGAAAGAACCGGCTATTTTGCAGCGGTCTTATATACTGCTTCTGTTTATACAAGTATTATTGCTGGTATTTTTATTATTCCTGATTCGCCACAATTGGTTTTCTGGCTCTCGTCGCTTTATTGCATGCTTCTCCTTATCGGCTCAACGAAGCAGGAAGAAAAAAACAAATCAGTACTTTGGTTAGGGCTTTGGATAGGGCTTGCCTGTATGTGCAAAATACATGGGATTTTTCTCTGGTTTGGTTTTGGCGTTTATATACTGCTGTATAACCGGCAATGGCTAAAAAATCCATTCTTATATTTATCAGCCCTGTTAACCATCCTTATTGTGTGTCCAGTCGTTTTCTGGAACTTTAATAATCATTTTGTTACATGGCAGTTTCATAGCGAACGGGTAGAGATCAGCAATGAAGGACTGAATTTAAAAGCATTTCTAACCATGCTCGTCGGGCAGTTCTTTTACAACAATCCCATTGTTGTTTTACTCGGGGCATTAGCTATTTTAGCTGTCAGCAGAAATAAATCAGTTCTTTCTGTAAAGTTTACAAGATTATTATTGTGGACATCGTTGCCACTTATTATCGTCAGCACCATGGTCTCCCTATTCAGATCAACGCTTCCACATTGGAGCGGCCCTGGTTTTATTAGCCTGATGCTGCTTTCGGCTGCATTTCTTGACTATAAAATTGCAGGTAATAGGAGACAAGCTTATCGTCGTTTGCTTCAATCAGCGTTAGGTCTCGTTATATTCGCTGTTGTTGCAGGTATTGCCATAATCCGCTTTTACCCTGGTACATTGAGCAACCAACCGTATCCCCGTACCGGCAAAGGAGACGCAACACTTGATATGTATGGATGGCAGGAATTTAGAAAAACCTTTGTTCAGTTAAGAAATAATGATATCCGGCAGCATGTTATGACTGAAAAAACACCAATCCTGGTGAATAAATGGTTTCCGGGCGGGCACTTACTTTACTACATTTCCCATCCGCTTGGTATTCCTGTCATAGGTGAAGGAACACTAAAAGACCTCCACAAATTTGCATGGCTGAACAAACAACAGGGCTATCTTTCAAAGGGGAATGATGCCTATTATATTATTCCTTCTAATTATTATACTGACCCATCAGTAGTGTATAGGAAATATTTTGAATCAATTTCTTTAGCAAAGGAGCTTCCGCAAACCAGGGGAGGAGAGGTTGCCCGCTATTGGTATATCTACCGGTTGAAAAGAGCCAAAAAAGATTTAGGTGTCTTAATACAGTAACGTAAATATTAGAACTGGGAATGTACAACCTATTAATCTTTGCTTTTCATGTGCATTGCAGTTTAAGCCTTCTGTTTGTGGTTAAGTGTACGATAAATCTGAATAAAAGCTGTTATTAGTAAAATACTCCCGATTGTCCAATTAATAATAGCCTGCTGTTTCTCAAAGACAGTTATAATATAATCACCTCCATAAATGAAAACCATAAATCCAAATAAAGAACCCAACCCGATGCCTGGCACATAAACATTGTAATAAATTTTTTCGGGGATCAGAATAGTATTGCTTATCAAGAATGTGCTCCACAAGAACCAAAAGGGAATTTTCATTGGATCAAGTGAACTGATCAATATACCCGACCAAAATGGATGCGTAAAATTTCCGGGTAAAGCTGAGGAGAACCCTGTACGCTGGATAGCCGCTCTGAAACTAAATATAGCTAATACAAGAATGATTAATATTGTTAACCATTCCAGCTTTCTGAACAATTGCTGTCGCTTGCTGATCCAGTTCATCGAAATAAGAGCGACCCTTACAAACAATATTTCTGCAATAATACAACCCGAAGAAAACACAAATGCAGCAGGTATTCCCTTTGATGCAGACACATAGGTGGTAATAAGATTCAAGGCTCCCGGTGGCAGCGATCCCAAAAAACTAATCACCATTCCCCAGCAAAAAACTCTTACCAGAGATTTATAATCCAATTTTGTTCATTTTAAATTATTTCGATTTATTTTCAAGATGATCAGTTGTCTCTAATTACTCTGCGCATATATTTACATAATAGACCAGCCAGGTCTTCAACAGTAATATTTTCGTATAATTGAAATATTAGGGTAAGCGGAAATTTTATCATTACTGTGCGGCGGCCCGCTTCAATAATTACAGTAATTATTTCTGCAATTGAAAGCTCTAATTCATTAAAAAGTCTGCTTTGATACGTTATAGCCTGATTCTGTTTCTTCATTTGTTTAGCGCAGGCTGATATAACAATTTGGCACATTACTTCCCTTTTATTAATGTATTCAATTATATCATTAGCAAATAAGGGGTTGCTTAAAGTAATATATTTCATAACGGAAAATTTAAGTATTATTGAAACTTCATAGTCTTTGTTGGATTGCTTATTTTTTAAGCTATAAATTATTCTTTCGATATTTTCCAAAGGGTAATTTGACTAATGAGACAAAACTGCCGGATTCATCTTCCTTCATATAGGTGTCAACTCCGAAAATCAGTTTATCAGCAGGAAGCCTTTTAAATGTGCCGAAGATCCTGTCCCATAAACTCAGTACATCTCCATAATTGCAATCGGTAAAAGGTTGCTTATAATGATGGTGTACCTGGTGAAGATTAGGCGTAATAAACAGTAATCCGATTATAGCATCCAGCCTGTCAGGAAGACGATAGTTCATGTGAGCAAACAAAGTTGTGAAAGCCTGTATAATCTGACGCAGCATCAAAACCCAGAAAGCAGTACCGCTGATAAAGACCCATAACAAAGTAAAACTTAAACGAACAATATTTTCACCCGGATGCTCCCGAAGGGTAGTAGAAACATCTACAATATTGTCGCTATGATGTACAGCATGAAACATCCAAAGCCGTTTCACTTTGTGCATGATCACATGATATACATATTCGCCAAAGTCGAGAAAGATAAAACTGATGATAAATAAAATAAGAGGTTTTTTTATTAATGGAAGAAAATTCAAGAAGCCAAATTGATGCTGGGTTGTCCACTCTATTATTTTTACAAATGCAAAACCCAGCAGCAAATGCCCCGGAATGCTGGTCAGAATAAAAGGGGCATTAATTAAAGCATGTTTCCATTTTTTATATCGGAAAATTATTCCAGCTATATTTTCAATATTCCAGATTACGATAAATAATGATAGAAACACCCACAGCTGAAGCTGATGCCCATGAGAGGATATGTATTGTTGTATATAATTCATTATAGACGCTGGTTTATAAATATTTTTTAAAGGATAAATTTTGCCCGAGAAATTCAAAATGCCAGAAGCCTCTTACTTTCAAAAAGCCTTCCTTTGTAAGCCATGCCTTTGCATTCCAGTCTTTACCAGTAGAAGGATCGTATATCCTTCCATTCTCCCATATTCGTTCACTGGGATTATACACAAGGCTATGCATAACCTCAAGCCCGATAACCTTTCTGTTTCGTAGTAACTTATCGGGGTTCCGCCAGTCACAGCGCAGGTTCATAGGCTGGTTTTTATCATCGCTGTCATCAAACCAAACAACTTTTGCCCTGTATTCATTTCCTGCCTGGTACACTTCGACTTCGAGATTTTGATCGGTGCTCATCCACCGGCCAACTATTGAGGGGGCATTATGCTGTGCAGCCGCAACAATGACCAGCGTTATTAATAAAACTGGCAGGACAAAGGTTCTTTTCATTTTATGCTCATTTTAGAATGAAAGCGTTAGTCCGAGATAGATTCCATCCTTTTTTGCGTAAGGATTATTTAAGTAGTTCAGTCGTCTGTAATACTCGATGGACAGAACATGAAAAATATTTTCAATACCCACACTGGCTTCCATAAAAGGAGCTCTGCCTACCAGGTTGAAATTGGAATTTTTATTGTATTCAATATTAGCCTTGCTCATATTCCCCCAATAAGAATTAAACGAGAATCTTTCTCTCCAGCCTAATTTTTGAAGGAACCGAATTTTATCAAGTATAGCGCCACCGAGATACAAACGGGTGTGCAGGCTCAGGTATTTATCGGCTGCAAATTCATAGGGTGACATAGTGTTGAACTGATATTTACTTGCTACATAATACTCATTGCCAGCTGGCACATTCAATAATAAATATGGAACAGTTCCAAATACTTTGCCTCCTTCAAGTTTATAATACAACATACTTTTTGGCGGCAGTCTTAATTTTTGTTCAACGCTAACGTTCACTTTATGAAATTCAAACTGTGCTTTGCCTTGTTCAAAGCCATAGGTATAACCGGCGGTAATAATGGGAAAAAAAGAACCCAGCCTTATATTATCATAGTTGAGCATGGTGGTGCGTTCTTTATGTGCATACCTCAGGCCCACAGAGGCCTCTGCAACCGGAAGTTTTTGTACAAATACACTGTCATAGGGCTTGTCTAACGCCGGGTTGATTGGCCGGTATTTAAAGTTAAAAACCGGGTTAAGCTCTTTGTAACTAAGTGTTGCTTTTGCAGAAAAATCAGGAGACAGGTACTGCTCATGCTTCAACATGAACTGTTTTACATACGTTCTTGTAAATGGAATATTCTTTCGAAGCAATGAGTTAATAATATTATCCTTATCAAGTTCATCATCCTGGTCAATAATGAAATCATAGTCGCTCCCAAATGAGAATGATGTTTTGGTCCACCTTGTGTCGTTCCAAACATACTTTAATCCAAGCATTCCTTTTAACTTATGGTCTTTGCTGCCATAGGCGCCATAACCGAAAAGGTTTATCTTTTTACTTATACCCGGCATTGTCCAGAAGCCAAGACGAAACCTCCAACCCTCAATAGGGTTTTTGCTGAGAAAAGAAGAATAAGGTCCAATACGAACACTTTTGCCAAAATCCCAATACCCCGTTCCTGCAAATGCAATAAGCTTTACATCCCGCTGAAAGCGGCTGTTCGCTTTCAATGAATCCACCAATTTATAAATATTCTTTTCGTGATTGGTCAATGAATCCGGACGGTTCTGCAGCCAGAAAATTTCGTTTTTTTCCCAATTGGTTGTTTGTTCCTTTTTTATAAGACTTGTCACCACAGCCAATGGCTCGCCGGTGTTAAGCTTTATTTTATCTGTAACAGTGGTATTCTTGATAATGAATTTTATGCTGTTCTTATTCTCCTTTACAGGAATACCTAACAAAGCAAGGCCACTTTCAAATTTAACCTCCGATGAAAATTTATAAGGCATATAGACCCATTTGTCAGCAGTACTATCATAAACCTGCCTGTAATCTTCGCTATAGCTGATATCACTCACAAAATTCAGATTGGCTGTTTTACTAAGGCGCATATCTACGGTCTCTGCTGCAAGGGTTTTTGTATTGATCAACATGGCCCCGCTGAAAGCCCTTTCATATTCATGCAATGGTATAAAGCGAATTTGTTGGAGGGTATCCCCATTTTCCGAGCGCAACTTATTTCCTTCGAAAAATTTATAATAAGAAAATGCATTTGAATTTAACGGGCTAACATAGGTTTGATCAAATATGGGTATCCAATCATCATACACATTAAAGTAGAAATAGAATCTGTCCAATTTGCTCAGGAGGTTATCTGTTTTGAGCCCAAGGCTCTTTTTAGCAATAATATTCTCCCGCTCGATAGTCGGAGACACAGAATGGTAATTATTGGCAAGGCGCTCAGCAAAATAGATCGGCAGTTCCTTGTCATCTATAGCATTGCTGTCAAGACCGGCATAAGTTTTCATCATCAGGCTTTTAAAACCACTTCCTTTTACTTTTGCGAAATCAATATGGTCAAGATCAAGTTCATTCCGGGTGTATCGCTGGTAACTGTAACTGCGAAAACGGGATGGATTGTTGATTGCTTTGTGATCAATTACTTTTTCCATAAAGCCTTTTCCGGATTTTTTTGAGATACCTACTACTACTTCGCTCAATGCATTTACTTTGGTTTTCATCTGAACTAACAGGTTGGTTGTTTCACCTTCCTTCAATGCTATTGTGAATGCTTCAAACCCCACACTGGTTATTTGTAAGCTGTCGTACCAATTACTGACATGCAGCCTGAAACTGCCATCCTGTTTTGAAAGCGTACTATTGTTACTGCCTTTTAAATGAACAGTTGCATTTGGGACAGGTTTACCTGTCATCTCTTCTGATATTTTTCCGGAAATAAAATAACTGGTTTGAGAAAAACTAAAAATTGTCATTAGCAGAAGAAGGGCAGTCAGGGATGATCTATGCATATTTATTCTTTGATGTGTAAAAAAAGCAGTAAAGCTGTATGAATTCTGAATTAACATGTATCTATTATTCGTTTAACAGATTTTTACATTGTCTTGTTATTGAGTAATAAAGCGCTATCGCTTAATATCTGCCTTACAATCTTTAAATCAATTTTCATCAGCTTACTTCGCCCGGGTTTGACAAAAAAATACCGGCTGCGGTTTTGCAACCGGTATTATAAACCCTAACCACACCAACTTAGCTTTAGTAATGAAGCGTCACCAATGGTATTGTTGTCTTCTCTCCTGCATGTGCCTGGATATTTGTAATTGTAGTATCCCTGAAAGGGGCAATCGCTTTGAATAGTACAGAATAAACAGCAGGCTTCAATCCCTTTATTTTATACTCACCGTCGTCTTCCGGAACGGCAAATGCAGTATCAATGTTATTATATATTTTTACGATGGCAAGGGCTCCAAAGGGTTTTACAGATCCTTCAATAATGCCGCTTGTTTTATCTGAATAGCATTTTAGTTTTGGCTTAAAACAATACTTCCCGTTTTCAAATTCAATTGATCTCGCTGCATCAAAATCAATTCTAATTCTTAATTGTCCTGATGTTAAGGTGTCAATCGTACTACTCTTCACCTTCACATATATATATGGATTGTTATCACAAAGCGGCAACGGATATGAATGGCTGCTGTCAAGCCAAACGGTATTATTACTGCCTAAAGTGATTCTCAGTTTGGTGATCTTTCCATAGTTTGCATAACTGTTTGCAATTAGTGTATCAACTCCATTTTTCAGTTTCAATAAATCGTAGGTGCGGGTAGTAATACTTAGGGTGTCCCATTTCCCGAAACGATCATGATCCTGATGATCATTGTCGCTGTCACTGTCGTTATTATAATAGTCGTCATCATGATGAGCAGAACCTGTGTCAACTTTTACTTCAATATAGCTTATTTCCACCAACACTTTCAGCAAATTGGGAATAGGGTCATCATTCATATAAACCAATATGCTTTGTTTACCAGCAGGAGCAGTAATCTGTGTAGAAGAGTTCTCCTTGTTGCAAGACGCAATAAGTACAAAAATTCCAATCACAAACAGGATAAGAATTACACTTCTTTTTTGGGTTTTCATAAATTCTGATTTTATTAGGTATGATTAAAATTGCTTACGGGCAAATAGACAACGCGGTCAAACTAAAGGGTTGGGTAGAATATTTGTTATAAAAATACCAGGCGTTTTTACGACCAGGCGACGGCTTATTCGCAGCCTGGTGATTAGGGCTAATCGGCGAAGAAGGTATTTGCACATCATTTAAATAACAGAATTTGATAAGAAGCGATTTGCAGGATGAAACGGGTTCCGGGTTCAAATAATTCAGAATTTCTACAGGGTTGCTTATTAATCTTGTTATTCTTAAAAAACAGTCGGGGTAAAACCAACCAAACTCTCCCGGCTGTATGTCTATGCAGCAAACCAACCACATTTTGCCCGATAGCACCGAACTTATCATACGGGGCTGCCTTGCAGGAGACAGGGCTTCGCAGGCTAAACTTTATCATTTATTTGCCAATAAAATGATGGCTGTGTGCATGTGGTATGCCCGCAATCGTGAAGAAGCGGAAGAAATTTTGCAGGATGGATTTGTAAGAATATTTCGTTACATCCATACTTACAGCAATGAAGGTTCTTTTGAAGGTTGGGTACGATCCACAATGGTGAGTGCCGCCTTATCAAAATATCGGAGCAAATCATCAAAAATGTGGATAGTTACTGAATTTAATAATAATGTACACGATGTTGGTGAAGATGCTGTTTTTATGTCAAAATATGATGAGAAGGAGCTGATGAAATTAGTACAGAAACTTCCACCAGCCTGCAGATTGGTTTTCAGTTTATATGTGTTTGAAGGGTTCAAACATCGCGAAATAGCAAAAGCCCTGCAAATATCAGAAGGCACTTCAAAAAGTAATTTGGCAGACGCTAGGAAAATTTTACAGAACGCAATCATAGTAAAAAAAAAGATAGCAAATTTTTAAAATAGTTTCCGCATGGATAAAAATCTACACGATATAGATGAAATCTTCAGGAGGGCCCTTCAGCAATACGATGATGAAGCTCCCGTTTGTTCATGGGAAAAAATAAGCGCCATACTGGATAGGGACGATGCCCATAAATATAGAAAGCGTTCTATAGGATGGAGGAGAATTGCAATTATATTATTATTGTTATTAAGCGGATTGATGATTTATGAATCATTAAAAGTTACTAAAAAAAGCAGATTGGAAAAGGATATTGCTCAAGAACTGAAATACGGTGACAGTCTTATCATCAACGATGAACAAGGAGAAGATAAAAATGCAAATGGAAGAAATATAGAAATCAGTAACGAAGGGGAAAATTCATCCGTCATTCCAGATCGGCCATATAATGAAAACAGCAACTTAGCCCATCAGGAAAAAACAGAATTGTCTTCGGCTGAGAACGGAGATAGGTCTGTTTTTGACAAAATAGAAAAGATTGTTTTGGAGAAAGAAGAGGCGCTTCTTATACAAAAATCAGGCTATCATGAAAAATTTAAGCGTTTGAATAGGAGACAGGTGCTGTCACAAAAAGAAAAGAAGGATAATATTGCTTCTCAAAAAAGAAAGGCAACTTCATTGCAAGCTAATTACTTTTTTTTGACAAGTGATTCTTCAAAGCAGGTAACTATTCAGAAGGAATTCATTTTGGCGAAGATTGATGCATTACCCGTGATAAAACTCACGGAATTTTCAGGAGTCAGGCCTTCTTTTGTGCCTAAAAACATTTTCAATTCATTTACAGTGAAAAAAGGATCGGCAATTAATTTTAAAAGGCCGGAGCTGGCATTTAAACCATATTGGTATATCACGGCATTTGCAAGCAGTGACTGGAGCCAATATAACCTTGATAATGATGTTGAGGATAATAATGGCAACAATCAGGATGAGAGAGAAGAGATTAATAACAGGGAAAAACATGAGCCGTCATTTTCCGCAGGCTTTTTTGCAACCAGGCAATTCAGCAAAAATTGGGGCCTGAAAACCGGATTGATCTTTTCCAGTACAGTAATATCAATTGATCCGCAAGAGCTGTATGCTTCACAAACTAATAATGGAACTGTTGCATATAAATATATTACTTCTTCTGGTTATGGTTACGTAAAGCCTGGATTCGGTTTGCCTCCCGCTATTGGCGACAGCATTCAATCCACCGAGGCGCAGCATAACCTGCAATCAATTAGCCTGCCTCTGATGTTTACGGGCAAATATGAAAAAAAGAAGCTTGCTATTATACCCGCAGCCGGTGTTAGCATCAACTTTATAACGAATGCCACTGTAAAAACAGAAGTAAAAGATGCACTGAATAAAGAAACTGTCTCTATTAGCGGGCTTAATGGTATGAAAAGTTTCTATTTAGGGCTGATTGCAGATGTTAATTTTATGTATAGTGTAAATGACAGATGGTCGGTTAGCATATTACCTGCATTTAAATATGCAGTTTCACCTATCACAAAAAGTAATGTGGTGAAAACTTATCCTTATAGCGCCGGCATTGGAGCAGGTTTAGTGTATAAATTTTAATCACAAACCCAACCCGAATAAAGTAACATGTTGTCTTTAAATTTAAATAAAAAACTATGAAACAAGTTTTGATTGCATTCGGCGTTGCTGCGATTCTGGCATCTTGTTCAAAAGAAGATAAAAAAAAGGAAGATGAAAAAGAAAATCATTGCCCTGAGATAGCTGCCAGCGCAGTTCCTCAAACTGTCAAAGATTCCTTTTCCTTACGTTATCCATCTATGACTGTTAACACCTGGTTTCAAAAAGACAGCATTGGCTTCTGCGCTTACTTTATTCAACCAGTCAATCAGAAAAAGCTGGCTGAATTCTCCACAACCGGTAATTTTTTGTCTGAAGAAATTGACATTGACCACGATGGAAATTTTGAAGACTCTACTGGCCATTCTAATCCCAAGGTGCCAGAAGTATGCGAATGCGAAATTCCCGAGTAGCCAGTTTTTTTTATGCTGATTCTTTCATATATCCTGTTACAGACTCCTTCTCCTGTCTTATTCTGGATATTTTCATAATTCTTTAGTATTAGTTTAAATGAGAAGGAAAGCCAGGTAAATTTTATGCAATGTAAAAGAACGATAAGTATAGCTTGTCTGAAAAAAAATGAAGGAGGCGATTATCGTAGTATGAAAGAATATCAGAACCAGGCTATGGAAGAAATTGAAAAAGTAGTGACGGAGATTTTTAAGTATAAAGTGAGTTCTTTTTTTACTTTTCATAGTCTTGAACATACACGACAGGTAGTTGAAGCGGCTCGGGAAATAGGTAATTATTATATGCTCAAAGACGACGATCAATTCATACTTCTTGCAGCAGCATGGTTTCATGACACAGGCTACAGTACTGGCAAGTCCGAACATCATGAACAGGAAAGCATAAGGCTTGCCGCTGATTTTTTGGATTATGAATTTGCAGATAAAGAGCTAATAAAAGAAGTTTCATCTTGTATTCAATCTACAAGAATGCCACAAGTTCCGTCAACCTTGCTGGATAAGATTATATGTGATGCAGATTTGTTTCATCTGGGAACTCAAAAGTTCGAAGTCATGACTGAAAGATTAAGAAGGGAATTTCAATACTATTTTGATATAGAGTTTACAAAAGAGAGCTGGCGGCAACAAAACATTGCATTTCTTTCATCGCACAAATATTTTACAGACTACTGTCAAAAAAAACTGGAGCCAGTAAAACAGCAGTGGATACAAAAGTCAAAGAATACAATATAAAGACAGCAATAGTTACTGCCAGCAGAATTGCCACAATATAACAACTGAAGAAATGGCCTTACAGGAAGAATTTGAAACGCCGGGTAATTATTTATTCAGATACAGATATGTATTGCCATTTTACTTTCTGTTTTTAAGTGCAATAGCTTACATACCTCGTATAGTTGATATATCTGAAAAAGAGTGGGCCTTTTACAATCACTTCTATTTTTATATCTGCTTAGCCGTTACCCTTACCGGATTTGGCATTCGGATTTATGCTAATGGTTGCACTCCTGATAAAATTGTTGGCGACAACATTAATAGCATGACCACTGATGAATTGAATACGTCCGGAATTTATTCATTGATAAGACATCCTCTTTATCTTGGTAATTTCTTTATTGGGTCTGGGATTGCCTTGTTAGCCCAAAATATTTGGTTCTTGCTGGCTTTTATTTTTATGCATTGGGTATATTCTGAGAGGCTAATGTATGCTGAAGAGCAGTTCCTGAGAAATAAGTTCGGTAAAGCTTTTCTGAGATGGGGTCAGCGTACTCCTGCATTTATTCCAGGCCGCACCAAATTCATCAAACCAGGAGTAAGATTCGACATCAGGTCGGTCCTTAAAAAGGAAAAGATAACGCAGTTGTTAATATTCTCAGTGTATTTTATTTTTTATACAATCGGTTTATCTGTGAACCTGCGAAAAATATACGTTCAGTTCAATTTTTGGTTTTATGCCTTGACTTTTAGTTTGGTCGTCTATCTATTGTTAATTGTTTTTGGCAAAAACAAGTTTAACGACACAGCTTCCGAAGGCGCTAAGCTTTTCACCATGACGATGAAAACAAATAATTCCGATTAAAATATATTTTTTAATGAAAAATATTATACTTCTTTTTTTCGTTGCCTCAGCATCGGGAACCTTTGCCCAAAAAATAACTGTCAGCGGGTATGTAAAAGACGGCGCTACCAAAGAGGTATTGATCGGCGCCAGTATAGTTAACGTGCGCAACAAAAGTGGCACAATCACCAATCAATATGGTTTCTTTTCTCTTACATCACCGGCTGCTGACACTATTGAACTGATCATATCTTATCAGGGTTACAATCCACAGGCAAAAAAAATATTTGCAAAGGAGAATGTTCAAGTTGATGTATTAATGGAAGGCTCTGCAGCCAGTTTAAGTGAAGTGATTATAAGTTCAGCACGTAATAACCGAAATGTTGAAAAACCGCAAATGGGAGTAATTGATGTTCCAATTAAAGCTATAAAAGGGTTACCGGTTTTGATGGGTGAAAGAGATGTGATGAAGGTTATCCAGTTGCTGCCCGGTGTACAGGCTGGTCAGGAAGGTACGGCTGGCTTTTACGTACGGGGCGGCAACCTGGACCAAAACCTTGTTCAGTTGGATGAAGCTACCGTTTATAATCCCAATCACCTTTTTGGTTTATTCAGCACATTCAACGTTAATTCTATTAACCATGTGCAGTTAATTAAGGGCGGCTTTCCGGCTGAATATGGCGGAAGACTCAGTTCTATTCTGAATATTACAATGAAAGAAGGAAACAAAACAAAATACCAGACGGAAGGTGGTATAGGATTGCTAAGTACGAACTTCACTTTTCAGGGTCCGATACAAAGAAATAAATCATCCTTTATTGTTTCTGCAAGAAAAAGCCATATCAATCTGTTATTGAAACCATTTTTTTCCAAAACCACCAGTTATTCATTTTATGATATTAATGCAAAAATGAACTATGAGTTGGGAACAAAAGACCATGTTTTTTTGAGTTTCTTCAAGGGCAATGATAATGCAGGTTATACAGGCGCCAATAGCCTGAATTACAAAACTGATTTTGGAAACATTACGGGAACATTCCGATGGAACCATATTTTTGGAAGTAAAATATTTTCAAATACATCCGTAATCTACAATGATTACCATTTAGGATTAGGCACTACTCAAAACAATTACTATGAAGTATTATATACCGGTATTAAAGATCTTACGGCTAAAACTGACTTTTCATTTGCTCCCGATACTAAACACAAGATAAAAGCAGGCTTTGCCTGCACATATCATACTTTATATCCAGCATCCGTTTCATCCAAAATACCAAAGAAAGGAAACCAGATAACCATTAATAAGGATAGTGTGGCTAGGCGGCCATCAACTGAACTGGCCTTTTATATTAATGATGAATATGACATTTCAAAAACTGTGTCAGTGAACTATGGGCTTCGTATTCCTTATTTCTCCGGCAGTGGAAGATCATATGCCAGTGTCGAACCAAGAATTACCTCCAGGCTTTCATTAAATACAACAACTTCAATAAAGGCATCATGGACGATGATGGACCAGTTCCTCCATGCCGTTCCTAATAGCACTGCTTCATTGCCCACTGATATATGGCTTAGCAGCAGCAAACTCGTCAAACCTCAGCAGAGTTCGCAGATAGCTTTGGGACTCTTCAAAAACTTCAATGATAACAGTATTGAGGCCAGTATTGAAGCTTATTATAAAACAATGGATAACCAGGTACTTTTTAAAGAAGGTTCACAGATTGTATTAAATACCAACTTAGACAGCATACTCACATTTGGCAAAGGAAAGTCCTGGGGAATTGAATTATTTGTAAAAAAGAACTTTGGAAAGCTGACCGGTTGGATCAGTTATACGCTTAGCAAGACCACACAGGTGTTTCCTGACCTCAACAGGGCTTTAAAGTTTCCTGCTTCGTTTGACAGAAGGCATAACCTGGCAGTAGCAGGAAGTTATGAATTAAATAAAAACTGGACCGTTTCTGCAGATTTTGTGTTTTACACAGGAAGAGCTTTCACGTTACCAGCAGGCAGGATCACCGTTCCGGTTGATGCATCCTTATATGATGGTGTTTATTATGATTACATCAGCCGCAACAATGCAAGGCTCGGTAGCTATCATCGCCTGGATGTAAGTTTCTCCAATAAAAAAGCGGTGAAGTTATGGGGCAGAAAATACGAAAGGGAATGGGTGTTCGGTGTATATAATCTATATAGCCATCTTAACCCTTATTTTGTATATCTCACTACCAATGCAGATACTAAGCAGCCTGAAGCAAAACAGGTTTCTCTGCTTCCAATAATCCCAAGCGTAAGCTTCAATTTCAAATTCTAACCTTAAAGAAATGTATAAATTAATCAGCATTAGTTTTTTTCTTATAGCCATAACAATTTTATATACGGCCTGCGAGAAAACAATTACAGTAACTCCGCCTCCTTATGATGGTAAGGTGAGCATCCAAAGTATGCTGGAGCCCGACAGCATACCCGTTGTATATTTCAACAAAACCGTACCCTATTTTGACCCTAAGATAAGTTTTGCCGATCTGGTAATACGCAATGCTGAAATTAAAATAAGTGATGGTACAACAGTTGACCTGCTAAAATTAGACAGTGTATATAACCGTATTTATTGTCAATATGATTATTACTACAAAGGCAGCATACCCATTCAACTAAATAAAACGTATACACTTTCTGTTACAAGTGGCGCTGACCGGCACACTGCCGTCACAAGCACTTCATACTTATCTGCGGTTACTATTGACAGCGCTTCCTATACTTCAGTATTCAATGACCTGTATGGCGAACATGAAGGTGTTATCACCTATTTTAAAGATGCTGCATCCCAACCCAATTATTACCGGTATGAAATGGACCGTTATGTGGATACTGCCACTAAAAAAGCTGAAGCAAAGATTGCCAGTCTTTGCTTAGGCAGGGATAGTGTGGCCGTACAGGAACTTGGCCGTTCGGTTTATAGTGATGCTGGTCAGGACGGCAAGCAATTCAGGATAGTGATTGAACCGGCCTATTCCCACCAACCAGGTACAAGGGGACTGATCAGAATCCAGGCAATAGATAAAAATGCATTTGACTTTTTTGACCAGTTGGATAAGCAAAAGCTGGCACAATTCAACCCTTTTGTAGAGCCGGTTTTTTTAAGAAATGGCCAGTTTGGAAGTAAAGCGATTGGATATTTTTCTGCAATGGTAAAAAGCAATCCTTTGGTTTATATATATCCTGAATAAATAAATCGTATTTATGATAAAGTCATTTAAGATATTTCTGTCCTTACTACTATCTGTACATCTTTGGAGTCAATCTTCTGACTCAACTAATGTAAGGGACTTTAGCGATACTGTAAAGCCGTTTGCATCATTAAAACAGAGCCTCGCAGAAATGAGAGAAAAGAACAGGCAAATAAAATCATTGCTTCTGCCTGCGGGATTGATAACTTACGGATTTATCGCTCTTGAAAATGACGGGTTGAGGAATTTAGACAACAGAATTAAGGAAGAAATCTGGACAGAGCACCCTCATAAACCTGTCACGATAGATAATTATCTGCAATATGCGCCTGCTGCTGCAGTGTATGGCTTGAATGCAATAGGCATAAAAGGAAAGAATAATTTTCGGGACAGAACAATGATCTATTTATTGTCAAATGCTATAATGGGAATAACTGTTCAGTCGCTAAAAAAAATTACAAGGATACAGAGGCCTGATGGCTTCGGAACAAATGCCTTTCCATCGGGTCATACAGGTACCGCTTTTGTGTCCGCAGAATTTTTATATCAGGAGTATAAAGATGTATCGCCCTGGTATGGCATTGCAGGGTATGCAATGGCTGCCACCACCGCATATTTACGGATGTATAATAACAGGCATTGGTTCCGGGATCTGGCCCCGGGAGCTGGCATCGGCATCATCTCTACAAAACTTGCTTATTGGATTTATCCTGCTATTAGGCAAAAATTATTTAAAGACAAACCGGTTAATACAATCGTATTGCCTTTTTATCAGAATAATACTATGGGACTGTCTCTTGTACATTCCTTTGGCAGATAATAACAGATATAAGTCAAGCAGCTTTCACAATCGCTTTTTATTTTAGTCACAGCTTTAAAAGCATTGTAACTTCTTTAACAAAGAATATGAATTTAATTCAGGATTGCTTCAGAATGATATTGCAGGTTTACACTGGTAACAGTTAAATAAATCAGTTGCAAAGCTCTTTATAAATACTATAGCTTCTCTCATAAGCAGTGGTTAAGGTTTGGTTTATGGTGTGAAGGGGTTTGTTTATGCAACCCCTTCTTTTTAACCTTTAGTATTGTTTAGTACCTGTAACAATATTTATACAACTATTTTCAAACAAAAAAAGTTTAAGAATGAAAAAGTATTTAATGCTGATGGTTGCAGCAGCTTCAATTGCAACAGCCACATTTGCACAAACAAAAGAGCTAAAAGAAAAAAATGAAAAGTATAAACGGGCTAATGTTCCTGCGGCAGTAAAGCAGGCTTTCGCCAGGCAATATCCGGGTGTAACCGCTAAATGGGACAAAGAAGATGGTAAATATGAAGCCAACTTTAAGCACATGAATCAGGAAATGAGTGCAATATTTGAAGCTAATGGCACCATGACAGAGAGCGAAATGGAAATTAGTGTAAATGAATTACCTGCTGCTGTGCGCAGCTATGTGAAAGAACATCATAAAGACGCTCCTATT